>ERZ842401.3066-NODE-3066-length-21228-cov-4.533415_pt1 | contig 21228 bp, 13 predicted proteins | sample MGYA00521270_ERZ842401 | MGnify/ENA primary metagenome ERZ842401 (study PRJEB31892, sample SAMEA3878208) | bioreactor metagenome | biome: Moose rumen | place: Sweden | collected 2011-10 | study: EMG produced TPA metagenomics assembly of the PRJEB12797 data set...
ACGAAGGCGACCTGCTCCGCATCATCGTCCCCCCCCTCCCCGAAGAACGCCGCAAAGAACTCAGCAAAGCCGCCAAAGTGGAGGTGGAAAACGCCAAAGTGAACGTGCGCAACGTGCGCCGCAACGTAATGGACAAGGTGAAGAAACTCAAGGACAAAGCCGTCCCCGAGGACGAAGTGAAGCAAGTGGAAAAAGAGCTTCAGGACATCACCGACAAGCACATTGCCGAGTGCGACAAGATCTACGCCGCCAAAGAGAAAGAAATCATGTCCATCTGATGCAGCTCGTAGCCCTCGGCACCACCCCATCCACCAACAAGCACTGTGAAGCCCTCGACCTCGCCCGGGTCGAGGACTTCACCTGTTTTTGGGCACACACCCAGACCGACGGCATCGGCCAGCAGGGCAACCACTGGGAAAGCGCCCCCGGGCAGAACCTCACCTTCAGCCTCGTGCTCCACCCCACATTCCTCGACGCCGCGCGCCAGTTCCGCCTCTCGCAGTGCCTCGCCCTCGGCGTGTGCGACCGCCTGCACACCCTCCTCCCCGACCGCGAGGTGCTCATCAAATGGCCCAACGACATCTACATCGGCAACGGCAAGCTCTGCGGCACTCTCATCAGCACCCGCCTCGCCGCAGGCAGGGTGGCCTCGGCAGTGTGCGGCATAGGCCTCAACGTCAACCAGACCGATTTCCCCTCCTGGGTGCCGCACCCAGTCGCCCTCTGCCAACTCGCGGGCCGAAGCCTGCCCCTCCTCCCCCTGCTCCGCTCGCTGCTGGCCGACATCGAGCACCGCTACCGACAGCTGCGCCTCGGCATCGACCCCGTCCCCGACTACCTTGCCCGCCTGATGAACCTCGGCCGCCCCGCCCGCTACCGCTACCGCAATGCCGACATCGAAGCCACCATCACCGGCCTCGACCCCTACGGCCACCTGCTCCTGTCGGCATCCGACGGACAGAAGCTCTGCTGCGGCCTGAAAGAGATTGCCCTCCTCGACTGACCTCCTCCCCGCCCCGGCCCACCCCTCCGCACCGCACGCACGGGGCGTGCGTCCGCCTGCCACAGCGCGAAAGCAAAAAAATGTACCGAAAAAGTAAAAAAAAGCCTCCGGCATTGAAAGAAAATAGGTATATTTGCAGTGTCCGCACTTGCACAACAAACAAATATGCCGTTAAATATCAACAAAATAAAGTGCCTATGAAAAAAAAACTATCTTTTTTGTTCCTGTCGGCCATGCTGATGGCAACGGGACTGGCCGGTGCACAATTGGCCCTGCCGCTGACAATGGACTTTGAGGCAGACAACTCGCTGACGGGATGGACTGTGATTTCGAACAACGAAGAAAACGAGGACGAGCTGGGTCGCAGCACCGATGCCTACCGCAGCGGCAGCTACGGATTCCAGTTCAGCTCGTACAACGGAGCCGACAACGACGACTACACCCAGTACTTGATCAGCCCGAAGCTGGCTTCGGGCACGAGGGCGGTCGAGGTGAGTTTCTGGTATCGCAACAGCGAGGAGGACGTGGAAGAGTATTTCTCGGTGGGCCATTCCACCACCACATCGGCTCCGTCGGCCTTCACCTTCCAGGCTTCGATGATAGCCGCCGATGCGGAGTGGCACCTCTACACCGTCAGCCTGCCGGTCGGCACCCGCTATGTGGCCATACGCTACACGGCCTCGTCGGACATGTACTACCTCTACATCGACGACCTCGCCATTGAGTCGGTATCGCCGTGCGGCCAGGTGGCCAACCTGCGCTCCGGCGCCGTTACCGCCACCACCGTGGAACTCTACTGGACCGACCCGACCAACACCGGGGCCACCTACACTGTGCGCAACGCCAGCACCGGAAGCGATGTGGTGGCCGGGTTGCGGGGCATGAGTTATCTGGTGCAGGGGCTCGCAAGCAGCTCCGACTACACCTTCGAGGTGCTGGCACACTGCACCGACGGCGAGGTGAGCCGCGCGGCAAGCCTTGTGGTGCGCACGGGCTGCGGCAACGTTACGCGGTTCCCCTACACCGAGGGCTTCGAGCAGGGGCTGGGCTGCTGGACCACCATCAACGGAGCCTCCGAGGGCTATCCCTGGCGCGACACCGTGGGCGACGACAACGATTATATGCCCCATTCCGGCAACGGTATGGCGATGTCGGCATCGTATGACGAAACCGACGGCATATCGCTCACGCCTAGCGCGTGGCTTATCTCGCCGCAGTTCGACCTGCCCCTGTCCGACACGATAGAGCTTTCCTACTGGTACCGCGTCAATGAGAACTATCCCTACGAGCATTTCTCGATTTATGTGTCCACCGCAGGCACTGACACGGCGCAATTCACCACCCTGCTCGACAGCCTCACTGCCAGCGCCGACACCACCGGCTGGATTCAGCGCACCGTGCAGCTCACCGCCTATGCCGGGCAAAGCATCCACCTGGCCTTCAAGCACCACGACTGCTACGACCAGTGGTGGCTGCTGCTTGACGACATCCGCATCGAAGCCTCGCAGCAGCAGACTCCGGCCTCCTATGTTGTCAGCATAAGCGCCGACCCGACGCAAGGCTCGGCCACCGGTGCAGGCACCTACACCGATGGCCAGAGCGTTACGCTGACCGCCACTGCCGCTTCAGGATACCGCTTCGTGGGCTGGCTCAACGGAAGCGATACCATTCCCGACAATCCCTACACCTTCACCATCCAGTCCGACATGGACTTCACCGCCCTGTTCCGCTCGACCGAAGGCATAGACCCGACGGCACCGGCAGCCTTCAGTGTGCGCTGCGGCCACGGCCGGATGACCATCTGCGGCGTGGAAGGGTGCAGCGTGAGGGTGTGCGACCTCGGTGGCCGCATCCTGCACACCGTGCCAAACAGCCCTGCCGAACTGAGCCTGCAAGTGCCCGCCACGGGCGTCTACCTCGTCAGCATCGACGGGCAATCCGCCTGCAAAGTATTGGTAACCAAATAAAGGCATCAACCACATTCAATTAACCCACAATACATAAACCTATGGAGAAGTATGTATGCGACATCTGCGGCTACGTCTACGACCCCGCAGCCGGCGACCCCGACAACGGCATCGCCCCCGGAACCAAGTTTGAAGACCTGCCCGCCGACTGGGTGTGCCCTCTCTGCTCGGTAGACAAAAGCCATTTTGCGAAGCAATAGTCTTCGCACCAATGAAACATTAACCTTTTAACAACCTAAACACTATGCTTAACAAAAAAGTAGCCGACCTGCTCAACGAGCAGATCAACAAGGAACTCTTCAGCGCCTACCTCTATCTGGACATGAACAACTATTTCGACAAGCGCGGCCTCAGCGGCTTCGCCAACTGGTACATGATTCAGGCACAGGAAGAGCGCGACCACGCCATGCTCATCTACAAGTATATGCAGAACAACGACTGCCCAATCAAGCTCGGCGCTATCGCCATGCCCGACAAGGTGTTCAAAAAGGACATGGACGTGCTGAAGGCCGGTCTGGAACACGAGGAGTATGTTACTGCCTCAATCCACACCATCTACGATGCCGCCAGCAAGGTAAAGGACTTCCGCACCATGCAGTTCCTCGACTGGTTTGTCAAGGAGCAGGGCGAGGAGGAGACCAACGCGCGCGACATGATTTCCAAAATGGAGCTCTTCGGCAGCGACCCCCGCAGCCTCTACATGCTTAACCAGGAACTGGCCGCCCGTACCTACAATGCACCCAGCTTGGTGCTCGATTAAGGCACCTGTTTTACCGTATACGAAAAACATCCGCACGGCTATGGTCGTGCGGATGTTTTTGTATTGTGCTCCGGGCTTATGCCTTGTTGAACTTCTCCTTGCCTTGCTTGCAGCGCGGGCACTTCCAGTCGGCGGGCAGCTCCTCGGGGGGTTCGGCGGGCAGACCGGTATCCACCAAGATCACCTCGCGGCCGGTGTCGATAAGGTAGTTCTGCAGGCTGCCGCGGTAGCGGATGTTGGGGTCGAACTTGTCCGTTCCCTCCTCACCGCCGAAGGCAAATGGCTGACCGTAAAAACCATCCTTTCTGAATTTGACTGCTTTGATTACCATATATTCAATAGTTGTTTTATCCTTATTTGAAGATGCAAAGATAAGTAAAAAAACAATTGACAGAACAAGTGGTACATTTTTCTCACAAATCTGCTCCCCGAACAATGCGAAAGAACAGGGGAGCAATACCCTTTAGGTTTTACTCCCCTTTTACTCAAGATCTTATCAAACTCTGCCTCGATCTAAAGTAGGTCATGGTTGCGCCTGTAATTCTTCGGCGGTGGGTCGGCGGTTAGCCGACGTTGCCCTATATACGAGTAAAAGAGTTGCTGTTCTTTCTTGGCCATGTAGTTATGCATAAAAGTATAGTCAGGCTGGTCGTCTTCGCTAACGGGGAGCATAACCTTTTCACGTAGCAAACGATCATCGTTAATCTCTCGGTTAAAACTGTATTTTTCTCCCAATTGGGACACAATCCGAGACAAAAACAGATAAACATATTTATCAAACATATCACCTTTCAATTCTGTAACGTGGTCGCTTGCCACAAAACCATAAGGGTGAAAGAAAACAGATCCAACGCTGCCACTATTGGCTATTGTTAGACAATTGTTGAATACTCGAACGTTATCTTTATTCCCGATAAATCCGTCCACTCCATTGTCGTTCGCAGTAGAGGACACATAAGGCATATGCCCCTTAATGTGGTCGCCTGTTTTGAGTCTCTTGCCTCGTTGAATAATATTAAAAATCTCTGTCAGTTCGAATGCTCGCCACTTCTTGTTGTCAAGCCCCCCCCAGCACTTCTTCAATCTTACCTTCTATATGAGACTGGTATTTCTCAAGCAACATGCATTCTTTCTCTCGCATATATTCCTCCATAAACTGATAGTCAGGCATGCCATTAGGGGTTACAGGGAGCATAATGACTTGATATTTAAGTCGATTATTAGCCAGTTTATAGCCGTAATCGAACTTACTGCGTTGTCGTTGAATTATTGGTATTAGAAATCGCAAGGCAACAGGATTGAAGTTGCCTTCTTTCAGCGATAGAACAGATACATCCGATGTTGCTAAGAATCTATAATTATGAACAAATACAAGACCTACTCCGTTACCATTGTTGTGAATTGTTAGAGATGGTGGAAATATGGTTTCGTTGTTCAATGCCTCTGTTGTACCTGATACTGCATTGTTGCTATCAATTGCTGTAACAAGAGCAATGTTACCATTCATTGAGCGTGTGGTGACATCCTTTGCATTTCCGCGCTTTACATCGAATAAATCCTCTATTCTGAATGTCTTCCATTGGCATTGTTGCAGTGTCTTCATTGTTCAGCCTCCTCTTTTACGGATTGATGGAACAGGTAGCCTCGTCCGTGGACAACCATATTGAACTCGAAAGTAAGGTAATCGGCCATTGTTTTTTCGAAATCGGCATCGGTGGGTATAGTCTCGTTGAAATAATAGAACGAGTGCAGCCACTCGTCCTGTGCCGTTACGGTGGAACGCACCATAAAGTCGTTGGTGACGGGTCGGTTCATCTTCCAGCATTCGAGTAGCAGACGTTTTCGTTCTTCGGCTCGGGCGGTGGGAAGAAGACCTATATGGGGGAACACCACGTAGCCGTCATCTTTGAAGTTGATGAACTTGGCATATAGGTTTTCAGGGTGCGGCTGGTGCGCCGTGAACAGGGCTATGACGGGATTTGTGCCCACGCCAAAGAATGTCCGTGGATTGAGCGTTATTACCCCCTCGAGTGTGTGGTGGGCGAGTATGTATTCCTTCTGTACCTTGTCCTCGCGTGTTTTGCCTACCATGGTCGATTGTGGTACAATGACAGCACAGCGAGCCCCATCGGCCAGCGAATCGAGCAGGTGTGATATAAAATGCAGCTCGGAGAGGTGCGCTGTCTCTCGTTTCTTGGCCAGCGAATACGGCGGGTTCATCAGTCCTACGGTGAAGTGTTTTTTACGCAGTTCCTCGGCAGGTGTTTTCAGAAAGTCGCCACAGATGAGGTTGCTCTTGCCATCGCCGCGCAGTATCATGTTGGTGGTGGCAATGGAGAACATCCCCTCGTTCTGTTCTATGCCATAGAGGTTGTTTTTTCGTATCCTACGTTTCTCGTCCTCATTGTGTACTTTCGACAGCATTGAGTGCATGGCAGCAATGAGGAACCCTGCCGTGCCACAGGTAGGGTCAAAGACAATGTCGGTGGGCTTGATGTCGATAAGTTCACAAAACAGTTCTGTGATATGCTTCGGGGTAAGAATGATGCCGAGCGACTGCCCATCGCCACCGCTGTACGACATAAACTCGCCGTAGAAGCGGCCAAGGATATCTTCGGGTGTGTTGTGATAGAATGCGGTGAGGACGTTAGAATATAGATACTCGGCGAAGTAGCGCAAGGGCGACTTGCCGAGTCTTTCGTCATGTGCCGACAGGTTGGGGCGGTTTTGTATGAAACGGAATTGGTCGAGCACTTGCTGCTTCTTTTGCGGCGGCTGCACCTGTACATGCATCATATACTCGTCCACTGCGTTAAACACCTTCATTCCATCAGTATTTTTGGCATCCCCTGTAAGGTCTTCGGTGGAGAAGTCGGTATTCTGCAGGGCAAGAAGTATGGCACTGACAGCAACAGGCTTCTCAAGGTTGGAGAGCGATCCATATACATGCAAGTCTTCGTTCAATTGTTCGGCGCGTGATAGGATGTTCTCGAGTTCAATCTGCTCGGCGGTCTTGCGCTGGCATACGACAGTTTCATAGTAGATAAGAATGTTTTTAAGACTAAAACTGGTAAAGTCGCGCACAGGCTTCTGCACCTGATAGCCATTAGGAGTGACAAAAATAGGACGTATCTTGAGTGTCTGCTCACTTGTACCCGAACAGCCAAAGGCAAACACTTTCTTGAAATTGGTCTTGGTTACAATGTTTTGTGCGTAGTGCAATGCTCCATTTTCGGCATATTTTACGATGGATGTGTTGTCCATCAGCAGAGTGTCGCTGCTAAGGTACTTGGCTTGGTCTGCTGTGTCAGCCTTATCCTCAATGACAATGATAAAGTCGCCCGATTGGGCAATAAACTCAGGAAAACCATGTTTGCCAGTGCCATGCTTGGAGGAGGTAGACAAAGCCTTGTTTATCTCCTTTATGCTGCTTTTCTGCTCATCGAATACTATACCTGCCGAAGTGAGCAGATTGGCAACTATGCGGTCTGTCGTTCGTTCGCTCATCTGCGTTGTGTTTTGGGAGCGTTTGGCTTATCGTTTGCAGCCTACAGGCAGTGTTGAAGAGCAAATAAGAAACGTGGACTTCGACTATCCACACTTCTGAGGCTCTGGTAACTGCCCGTATTAACTAGATAAGTCTTCGCCCACGCAAGCAGGCATTCGCAGACTTATTCACCGTTAATACTTACTTTGAATTTACCAGATTCCAGAAGCAGTGCTGAATAAATAGCAAACGCTATGTTAATATGTCTTTATGTCTATTCTTTCTTTGGTTTTATGCCATATATTGCTACATTTCATGTAACCATTCTTTGGTTCGCAATGCAAGCATGCCTTCATTACACTCACTCTTACGAATGGTTGTTTATAATTCGTCGCTGCAAAGGTACGACAATTATTTGAATCGGCGAGTATTTTTTCATGGGGGGGGGCGAAAAACACATCCGCCGAGGGGCAGTTCCCTTTCTGAAGATGCTTTTGGCCATACGGCCGCCGGTGCCGCCGGCGGTCAGCAGGTCGGCATCCATACAGGCTGGGACATGCATATAAACCATAATAAATCAATACTATATTCTTACCAACTCTTACCCAAGTCTTACTATGGTAAGAGTTAATATGGCGTTGGTTAATGGTTGTCAGGTAGTTGTCGTGTCGTGAGATGCTTATGGGGCGCGGGCGGGGCTTTGCCGGGATTTTGCCGGGAGCAATAAAACGACAGCGGCGACGTTGTCATTCACAAAAAGTGCCGACTATGCAAATCAAACCCTGCCGACACAAGGAGGAACGCTACACGCGCAGCTGCACGGGCGCCACCCGCCGCAGCGTCAATATCCGCCCAATGGAAGAGGCGTGCACCGACAGTAGGGGGCGGAGGGGAGGCTCGGTGAAAGAAGAATTTTCCACATTCAGTTTTTTTTGAGGAGCTATGAAAGCATTATTTGTCAATGGGAGTCCCCGCAAGAATTTCAACACAGCACAACTGCTGGAGCGCGCCATGCAGGGTGCGCGCGATGCCGGTGCCGAGTGCGAGATGGTGCACCTCTACGACCGGGCGCTGAACTACAAGGGCTGCATGAGCTGCTTTGCCTGCAAAGTCAAGGGGGGCAGGAAGGGGGTATGTTCGTTTGCCGACGGCCTGAAGCCCATACTGGAACGGGCGGCCGAGGCCGATGTGCTGGTGTGCGGTTCGCCGGTCTATTGCAGCTATCCCACGGCGGGCATGCGCGCCTTCATGGAGAGGCTGATTTTCCCGACCGTCAATTATTCCGACTATAGCCGGCCCGTCATCAACCACCCCAAGCGTACGGCCACGATATACACGATGAATTGCCCCGACGAGGAATGCTACCGCGCCAACGCCTACGATACGCTGATGGATGTGAATGCCCGCCAGCTGGGGGTCTACGGCCCGACGGAGATATTGTGCAGCTACGACACATGGCAGTTCAACGACTACAGCCGCTACGATGTCGCGCGCTTCGACGCCGCCCACAAGGCCGAGGTGCACCGCACCCGCTTTGTGCAGGACCTGCAAAACGCCTACGACCTGGGCAGGCGGCTCTGTGGGGATTGAGGAGAGAGGAAGGGCGAACCCGGCAGAGGAGGGCATGCCTGTGCCGCCGGCCACCGAGGCTGCTGCGAATGGGGGAAGCCGGTACGCCGTGCTCCGCGCTTTTTCAGCATGGGGAAAATATTTTCTCCATATTGCAAAAAATGTGTATTTTTGCATTTTGGATTCGACATATGATTCATTAACCCTAAAACAGAAAAAACATAATGAGTAAGAAATTTATCTGCCCCGTGTGCGGCTACGTCTATGAGGGCGACGAGATGCCCGAGAAATGCCCCATCTGCGGCAAGCCGATGCAGGAAGTGAAGGAAGACATCAAGACCTGGGCCGCCGAGCACATTGTGGGCGTGGCCAAGGATGCACCCGAAGACATCAAAATGGACTTGCGCGCCAATTTCGAGGGCGAGTGCAAGGAGGTGGGCATGTATCTGGCCATGGCCCGCGTGGCCCACCGCGAGGGCTATCCCGAGGTGGGACTCTACTGGGAGAAAGCCGCCTATGAGGAGGCCGAGCACGCGGCCAAGTTTGCCGAGCTGCTGGGCGAGGTGCTGACCGACAGCACGGCCGAGAACCTGAAGATGCGCGTCGATGCCGAATACGGCGCCACGGCGGGCAAGACCGACCTGGCCAAGCGCGCCAAGGCGCTCAACCTCGACGCCATACACGACACGGTGCACGAGATGGCACGCGACGAGGCACGCCACGGCAAAGCCCTCGAGGGACTGTATAACCGCTATTTCAAGAAATAACCATCAGGCAGACTGCGGATGCGGGGCGGCAGAGACGCCCCGCATCGTGCCCTGCCCCATCCGCCGCGCCGCCATGAACATCCGTCGCACCGCCGCCTATCTGCTTTGGCCGCTGACCATCTGGTATGCCGTAGGGGTAGGCATCCGCAACCTGCTCTACGGACTCGGACTGAAGAAGCAGGAGTCGCCCCACATCACCACCATCGGCATTGGGAACCTCTGCACGGGCGGAAGCGGCAAGACCCCCATGACCGAATATCTGCTCACGCTGCTGGAAGGCACGTGCCGCACCGCCATGCTCAGCCGCGGCTACCGCCGCAAGAGCAAAGGCTACCAGCAGGACGACGGCAGCCACGACGCGGCCCGGCTGGGCGACGAGGCGGCCATGGTGGCCGCGCGGCACCCCGGAGTACAGGTGGCCGTGTGCGAACGCCGCTGCGAAGGCATACGCCGGCTCATGCAACTGCCCGAGGGGGAACGCCCCGAACTGGTGGTGATGGACGACGTATACCAGCACCGCCACATCAAACCCAACATCAACATTCTGCTGACCGACTACCGCCACCCCTACTACACCGACCGCATACTGCCCTACGGAAACCTGCGCGAGTTCCGCAGCGCACGCTACCGCGCCGGGGTGGTCATTGTTACCAAAAGTCCCGCTGTGCTCAACCCCGTGGAGCGGCACAACATAGAACACGACCTCAAGCTGAAGAACTACCAGAAGGTGTTCTTCTCCTACCTTGCCTACGGTCCCCTGCAGAGCCTTGACGGCAGCGAGGCCGACCCCGACCTCGGGCAGATGGACAGCGCACTCGTGGTGGCCGGCATCGCCGACCCCGCCCCGCTGCTTGAGGAGGTGAGACGGCACTGCAAGGCCAGGCTCATGGCCTTCGACGACCACCACGACTACACCCGCCGCGACATTGAGCGCATAGGTGAAGCATTCAACGCCCTGCCCGGCGAGCGCAAACTGATACTCACCACCGCCAAGGACGCCGTAAAGCTGCAACACCTGGCCGACGGTCTCCCTGTCTATGTGCAGCCGGTCAGTGTGGCATTCCACCGCGAGGCCGATGCCGACTTCGACCACTACATCACCTCCACCGTAAAAGAAAACATCTCGTTTCTGGGCAAGCTCCAAATGTGGAGCTGACCCCTACACCTCCAAACACCCACAAGCCAATGGACAAATACAACCAGCGCGGAGTATCCGCCTCGAAAGAGGACGTACACAACGCCATAAAGAACATCGACAAAGGCATCTTCCCGCAGGCCTTCTGCAAAATCATGCCCGACCTGCTGGGAGGCGACCCCGCCCACTGCAACATCATGCACGCCGACGGGGCCGGGACCAAAAGCAGCCTGGCCTACATGTACTGGCGCGAGACAGGCGACCTCTCGGTGTGGAAAGGTATAGCCATTGACGCCATCGTGATGAACACCGACGACCTGCTCTGCGTGGGGGCGGTAGACCACATACTGCTTTCCTCGACCATAGGCCGCAACAAGCGGCTCATCCCGGGTGAAGTTATAGCCGCCATCATCAGCGGCACCGAGGAATTCCTCGAACAGATGCGCCAGATGGGTGTGGACATTGTGCTCACCGGCGGCGAGACTGCCGACGTGGGCGACCTGGTGCGCACGGTCATTGTGGACAGCACCGTAACCGCGCGCATGCGCCGCAGCGACGTGATTGACAACGCCCACATCAAGGCAGGCAACGTAATTGTGGGTCTCGCCTCCTACGGACAAGCCACCTACGAGAGCACCTACAACGGCGGCATGGGCAGCAACGGCCTCACCTCGGCCCGCCACGATGTCTTTGCACACGACTATGCCTCCCGCTACCCGATGTGCTACGACGGCGGCCTCGACGAGGGAGTGGTTTTCTGCGGAAGCAAACGCCTTACCGACCCCACGGAAGTGCCGGGCGTAGACGCAGGCCACCTTGTCCTCTCCCCCACCCGCACCTATGCCCCCATAGTCCGCAAGGTACTCGAAGAATACCGTCCCAACATCGACGGCATGATCCACTGCTCGGGCGGGGCCCAGACCAAAGTGCTGCACTTCATCGACAGCCTCCATGTGGTCAAAGACAACCTCTTCCCCCTGCCCCCGCTGTTCCGCATGATTCAACAGGAAAGCCAGACCGACTGGAAAGAGATGTACAAAGTGTTCAACATGGGGCACCGCATGGAAATCTACACCGACGAAGCGACGGCACGCGGCATTATCGACATAGCCCGCTCGTTCAACGTAGGAGCGCAGGTCATCGGCCGCGTGGAGGCCGCCGACCACGCACGCGTCAGTGTCAGTGGCGAGCACGGTGTGTATGAGTACGAAAACTGACGAGGGCACCCGGCAGCAAGAAAAAAATATTTTTTTTCAGAATACACACAATACCCGGCGCCCCTCCGCGTTTATATAGGCGATTGACAAGTTGCAAAGGCCTCTATCCACAGGCCGGCACAGAAGCGATAGTAGCTCAGTTGGCAGAGCGGCGGCTTCCCAAGCCGCAGGTCGCGGGTTCGACCCCCGTCTATCGCTCATCTCAAGCGGAATCGTCCCTCCACCACCCCCCACCACGGGATCCCAGCGGTTCCGCTTTCCTTATGCCCTCCCCCGATGCTCCGCAGCAGCAATGTTGGCGGATCAGCGAAGCAGCCCTTGGCGCGGGCGCGCAATAATATATGGTGCACTGCGCAATAATTGCAGAGGGCAGACGTTTATATAGACCAAAACAAGTGGATTGAGAAGTCGGATTATAGCGATAGCGGCAGTGTTGCTCTGTCTTTGCACCTATGTGCGAGGGCAGGGCGACAGCGTGGTTTCCAATCCGATGCGAAGCGACTATACCCCGGCGGGACTGACCACCGAGGTTAAGTACGACGCAGCCAGCGGTTCCTATGTACGGCTGACCAAGCTGGGCAAGCAGGTAATCGGGCGGGAGTATATGACCTTTGAGGAATACCAAGACTGGCAGACCGAACAAATGATGCGGCGCTACTGGAACGAGAAGAAGGACGGGTCGGTGCTGGACAACAACGAGGGCGGCCTGCTGAGCAAGATTCCCGGGTTCAGCCAAATCAGCGAGAAACTGGCCCTGCTCAACAAGCTACCCGAGGTCAGCATCAACCCCAGCGGCAGTGCGGAACTTACATTCCAGTTGGTGAACAATTATCGCAACGACCCTCAACGCGATGCCAGCCAACGAAGCGTAACGACGTTTGACTTCGACATGGACCTGCAAATTAACCTCAATGCCAAGATTGGCGATCTGGTGAACTTCGACATCAACCAGAATACAAAAGCCACCTTCGACTTCGAAAATAAAATCAAGCTTAAATACGAGGGCAAAGAAGACGACATAGTGCAACTGCTCGAAGCAGCTGACATCTCGTTTCCGCTGACGACCACCCTGATACAGGGAAGCCAGCAACTGTTCGGATTCCACACCAAGCTGAAATTCGGGCGACTGACGGTTGACGCAGTGATGAGTCAAAAGGAGACCTCGACCGAGAACCTACAGGTGAAAGGAGGATCCAGCAGCCATGAATTTGAAATCCGTGCAGACGAATATGAAGAGAACCGGCACTACTTCATTGCGCAATACTTCTACGACACCTACAACCAGGCATTGAGCACCTTGCCGATTGTGAACTCGAACATAAAAATACTGCGCATCGAGGTGTGGAGAACCAATGTGGGAGCCGCAGTTACGCAAAACCGCAATCTACTGGCACTAACCGACCTGGGCGAGCATACCCCATCGAACAGCCGGGTATCGGGCACCGGACCTGTGCGGCCGTCGAACAGCAGCAACAACCTCCTGCAAATGGTAAACCTACAGGCAGTGAGAAGCATCAACTCGGTAACAGGATACATGCAGGGTCTGGGCTTCACCAACGGAGTAGACTACGAAAAGGTGGAAAGTGCACGACTGCTAAATGACAACGAGTATACCTTCAACAGCCAACTGGGCTTCATTTCCCTCAACCAGCCCCTGTCGAACGACCAAGTGCTGGCTGTTGCCTTCCAATACCAAGTCATCGGCGACACTACAGTGTATCAGGTGGGTGAACTGACCACCGACGGCATCAACGACCCCAACACATTGGTGGTAAAACTGCTTAAGAGCACCTCGGTCAATCCACGCAGCCCCCTGTGGCGACTGATGATGAAGAATGTCTATTTCCTTAAAAGTAGCCAGTTGAGCAAAGATGGATTCCGACTGAACATTCTCTACGAAAGTACCAATGGAGGGGTAGGCGTGGGCTACTTCACAGAAGGCCCCCAACAGGGAAAACCACTGATTGAAGTGTTCGGAATGGACCGTATGGATGCCTCGCAGACCTACTACTATGCAGATGGTGTGTTCGACTGGTTCGACTCTGCCGCCTTCAAGGGAGGTCTTATCCAAGCCTCGACTGGGCGGATATTTTTCCCTTATGTGGAACCCTTTGGACGCGACCTTCGCACTCTACTGTCCGACGATGCCTTTGCCAACCAATACTGCTTCGACTCGCTCTACACCATGACGCAAACCCTGGCCCGCCAGTATGCCGACCGCAACAAATTCTACCTTGAGGGATATTACACGTCAAGCGTCAGTGGCGAAATCTCGCTGGGCTACAGCGTAACACCGGGGTCGGTAACCGTAACGGCAGGTGGAGTACCCTTGATTGAGAATGTGGACTACACGGTGGACTACACCATGGGTACTGTGCGCATCATCAACGAAAGCATACTCTCATCGAACACCCCCATCAGCGTCAGCAGCGAGAACAACTCGTTCAGCATGACCACCAAACGTATGCTTGGCCTGCACCTCAACTATGAATTCGCCCCCAACATCAACCTTGGTGCCACGGTGATGAACCTGCACGAGAAACCGATGACCCAGAAGAACAACTTCGGCGATGAACCCACAAGCAACTCTATCTGGGGTCTTGACTTCTCTTATCAACATGAGGTACCCCTTATTACCAAACTGGTGGATTGGCTGCCCGGCATTGAGACCAAAGCTCCATCCACACTCAACCTGACGGCTGAATTTGCCCATTTCATTCCGGGGTTGAGCAGCACAGGGAGCGCGGAGGGGAGCGTCTCCTATGTGGACGACTTTGAAGGAGCAGAGAGCAGTATCGACCTCAAGGGTGTCTCGTCATGGTTTCTGGCCAGTACCCCACAAGACTATGCCACCCAGATGCCTATGTTCCCCGAAACCGCCCCCTCCTCGGGACTGGCCTACGGATTCAATCGCGCCAAACTGGCATGGTACCGCATCAGCAACGACTTCTACAACACAGCCAATCGCCCGTCCAACATTACGGTCGACGACCTCTCACGCCCATATGCTCGCCGCATCTACGAACAGGAAGTGTTCCCCAACAAAGACCTTGCCTCGGGACAGCCTACCAATATCTACGAACTTAATCTCGCTTTCTACCCCGAAGAGCGAGGCCCTTACAACTACGATGTAGCCCCCTCCGCCTACAGCGCCGGCATAGATGCCTCGGGACTCCTGCTCAACCCTGCCAGCCGTTGGGGTGGCATTATGCGTAAACTCGACTACACCGATTTCGAGACGCAAAATATCGAAACCATAGAATTCTGGTTGATGGATCCTTTCATTGAGAATCCCACCCACACGGGCGGCAAACTCTACATCAATCTGGGCGACATCAGCGAGGACATACTCCGCGACGGGCGCAAAAGTTTCGAGAACGGGCTGCCCACCTCGGCCACGGTGGTGAACGTAGACACCACCATCTGGGGTCGAGTACCAACTACGCAACCCATTGTCAATGCCTTCGACAACGATGAATCCGCCCGTATCTATCAGGACGTAGGCTATGACGGGCTGGGTTCTTCCCACGGTCTGACCGACGAACAAAGTTTCTTCCGCTCCTATATTGACGCCGTCGAAGCCCGCTTCGGTGCATCCTCTGAAGCCTACCGTCAGGCTCTCGCCGACCCCTCGGCCGACGACTTCCGCTACTATCGCTCCTCCTTCTACGACGAAAGCGATGTGAAGATCAACGACCGCTACAAGTATTTCAACAACCCGGAGGGCAACTCGCCCGTCGACAGCGACAGCGACGAGGACTACATGACCAGCGGAACGGCCTACCCCAATGTCGAGGACATCAATCGCGACAACACCCTCAGCGAGGCGGAGAACTACTACCAATATGAAATCGACCTCAACCCAAGCCGCATGGTGATTGGCGAGAACCATATCGTGGACATTCAGGAAGCACGCAACGTGCAACTGGCCAATGGCGAGACCACCACCTGCCGCTGGTACCAGTTCCGCATCCCCATACGCCAGCCCGACAAAAAGGTGGGCGACATCAACGGCTACCAGTCCATCCGCTTCATGCGCATGTTCCTCAACCAGTTTCAGGAACCCATCATCCTGCGCTTCGCCTCCCTCGACCTCGTCTACTCCACCTGGCGCAAATACAGCGAGAACCTTCTCCAGCCTGGCGACTACACCACAGGCTCCTCCGCCGAAACCGAATTCAGCATCTCCACGGTCAATATCGAAGAAAACGGCTCCCGGCAGCCGGTGCCCTATGTGCTGCCTCCGGGCATCGAACGCGAAGAGTGGTATTCGACCAGCAGCAGCTACACCCAGCTCAACGAGCAATCCATCGCCCTCGATGTAGACGCTCTCGCCTCGGGCGATGCCCGCGCCATCTATCGTTCCTCGGGCTACGACCTCCGCTACTATGGACGCATGAAGATGTTTGTCCATGCCGAACAAAAATATGCCGCCGACAACCTGCGCGACGGCGACCTCTCGCTCTTCGTGCGCCTCGGCTCCGACTACACCGGCAACTACTACGAATACGAACTGCCCCTTCAATTCACCCCTTGGGGCACTTCGCCCGACGACCCCTATGCCATCTGGCCCCGGGAGAACAACGTGGAAATCGACATCCAGCGGCTGGCCGAGGCAAAGACCGCCCGCAATGCCAAAATCCGTGCCGGCGAGCGGGGCTACTCCCCATCACTGCTCTATTCCGAGGTGGTGGAGGGGAAGAAATACACCGTGTTGGGCAACCCCAACCTGGGAAAAATCAAGGTCATCATGGTCGGTGTGCGCAATCCCAAGAAAGAGAGCCTGACCGATGGCAACAACATGCTTCCCAAGTCGGCCATCGTGTGGATTAACGAATTGCGGCTGACCGACTACATCAACCGCGGAGGATGGGCTGCCATGGCCCTTGCACGCACCAACCTGGCCGACCTCGGCAACCTTTCGCTCTACGGTTCCTACACCACGGCCAACTTCGGCAACCTCGAAGACCCCGTCATCAAGGACGAACTGGTCAATACATTCACCTTCCAATCCACCCTCGACCTCGAGCTTGGCAAGTTCCTCCCCGAAACCTGGGGACTGCACATCCCCCTCTACCTCGACCACAACCGCGTCATCGGCAGTCCCGAATACAACCCCCTCAACCCCGACGTACTGCTGCACGACGACCTCGACACCTACACCTCGGAAGCCGAACGCGACAGCGTGCGCCAAATGACGCAGCTGCGCAAATCGGCAACCAACCTGACCCTCTCCAACGTGCGCAAAGACCGCCTTGGCAAAAAAGCCCTCAAGCAGCACCTCTACGACATCGAAAACTTCTCTCTCTCCTATGCCTACAGCCGCGAACGCACCTCCGACGACGAGGTGGACCACTACCACAAAGACCAGCACCGCGGCGGCCTCACCTACAACTACTCCATCCAGCCCAAGGAGGTGAAACCCTTCGACAAAGTGAAGCTCTTCAGCCACAAGAACTGGAAAATCATCAAGGACTTCAACTTCTACTACCTGCCCAAGAACCTGTCGTTCTCCACCGAAGTCTACCGCGACTTCGAGGAAACGCTGCTCCGCAACAAAAGTGCCGCCCTGGTGATTCTCAAGCCCACCTACTTCAAACAATTCACCTGGCAGCGCGACTACGGCCTCAGCTACGACCTCTCGAGAAGCCTCCGCCTCCAGTATTCGGCCAACGCCAACGCCCGTATCGACGAACCCATGGGGCGCCTCGACCGCCCGTCGGCCGTCGACTCGGTGTGGCGGGTCATAGCCCACGGCGGCACCATGCAGAACTTCACCCAAAACATCACCGCCAACTACGACCTGCCCATCAACAAGCTGCCCTACCTCGACTTCCTGCGCGTGCCGCTGAACTACCGCACCTCCTACGTCTACCAAGGCACCACCGAGGCTCTGGCCTCGATGGGGGCCACCCTGCAGAATTCCACCACCCTGCAGGCCACCGCCACGGCCAACCTCACCACGCTCTACAACAAGGTGCCCCTGCTGCGTGCCGCCAACCAAAACAAATCCAACGCCCGCAACAGCGTACGCCGCCCGGCGCCGCCCCGCCCCACATCGGTCAAGGACTCGCTGGCCATGGCCGACAGCCTCCGCCACGCGCAGTTCCTCGAGAAGCTGAAGGAGGCAGGCTATTTCGTCCTGCGCATCGCTACCGGCGTGAAGAACATCAACCTGCAGTACAACAACACCACCGGCTCGCGCCTGCCGGGCTACATGGGCGACGCCGTCTTCGTCGGCCTCGACCCCTCTGCGCAGTGGATGCCCGGCCCGGGCTATATTCTCGGCTACCGGCAGGACATCGCGCGCAGCCTCCTGAGCCACGACCTCCTGAGCCGCGACAGCCTGCTCAACGCCCCCCACGAACTCACCGCCAACAACACCCTCTCGCTCCAGGCCGCCGTCGAACCCATACGCGACTTCCGCATTGACATCACAGCCACCCGCAACGCCTCCTCGCGGCAGGAAAGCTACTACAAATACCTGCCGACGGCAGGCCAGGTGGCCGGTCCCCTCTCCTCCACCCTCTCGGGCACCTACACCTCCAGCACCTGGACGCTGGCCACCGCCTTCACCGACCCCGACCGCCTCTTCGAGCAGTTTCTCGACACCCGCAGCGCCGTGGCCGACCGGCTGGCCGCCGCCAACCCCAACCCCTACAGCGACGCCAGCATCCTCGACACCCTGAACGGACGCTACTACCCCGCAGGCTACAGCGGCAACTCGCAGACAGTGCTCCTCACCGCCTTCCTCGCCACCTACCTCGGCCACGACCCCGCCGCCCAGTCCTTCTCGCCCTTCCTCCGCATGCCGCTCCCCAACTGGAACATCAACTACACCGGCCTCGGCAAGATTCCGCTGCTCAAAAAGTGGTTCACCAACATCGCCCTCTCCCACCGCTACACCTCCACCTACACCGTCGGCAACTACTACACCGACGCCGCCCTCTCGGGCATCGACAACTACACCTACGGCAACGAAACCCTCCTCAACTCCACCGGCGACTACATTCCCCCCGTCAGTGCAGGCGGTGTGCAAATCAGCGAGCAGTTCAACCCCCTCGTCCGCGTGTCGGTCAATATGGTGAACAGCCTGCAATTCAACTTCTCGGTGCAGAAAAACCGCACCCTCGCCCTCTCCTTCTCCAACAACCAGCTCACCGAGACCACCCGCGAAGGCTTCACCTTCGGCGCAGGCTACCGCTTCAAGGACGTGGCCTTCTCGCTCAAGGTGGGCAGCATGCCGCTCAACGTCAAAAGCGACATAGTGCTCCAGCTCAACATCACCTACAACGACAACATGACCAACATCCGCAAAATCAACCAGAGCATCAGCCAAATCTCCTCGGGCTCGTCGGTGTGGATGGCCGACCTCTCGGCCGAGTACACCCTCACCACCAACCTCACCCTGCGCGCCTTCTTCCAGACCAACATCAACACCCCCTATATCTCCAACGCCTACCCCAACTCCACCACCAAAGGAGGCCTCACCCTCCGATTCACCTTCTAACCCAACCCCTCTCCATGAAAAACGACCGCTTCTCCAACCACGACACCGAAACCCGCAACCTCGTGCTCGACTTCGAACAGAGCCTCCGCCAGGGGAAAATCCAGTTCTACGACATCGACGAACTCGAAATCATCGTCGACTACTACCTCGACGTGGCCGACAACGCCTCGTTCGCCGCCGCCGTCGACTATGCCGAGCGGCTCTACCCCGACAGCAGCGAGGTGAAAATCTGGCGCGCCCACTACCACCTCAACAACCACGACACCCCGCGCGCACTCGCCATCCTTCTCGACCTCCACCGCCGGGAGCCCGACAACACCGATGTCGACTACTCGCTCGGCGAAGTGTACAGCGAGATGGGCGACCCCCGCAAGGCCATAGCCCACTACCTTGCAGCCGCGGCCGACGGCTGGCAGCTGGCGCGCATCTACAGCAACATAGCCGAAGAGTACTACAACCTGAACGACTACCCCAACGCCCTGCGCTACTACCGCCGCTCGCTCGACCTCGACCCCCTCGACAGCACCACCCTCTTCAACTACACCGACACCTGCGCGGCCGCCACCTGCCCCGAAGAGGCCGCCACCTACCTGCGACAGCTGCTCGACACCCACCCCTACTGCAAGGAGGCCTGGCACTGCCTCGGCACCATCTACGCCATCCTCGGCCTCACCGAAAAGGCCACCGACGCCTTCGAATACGCCATCGCCATCGACCCGGCCTTCCAGCCGCCCTACATCGAACTGTCCAACATCTACGAATGCAACGGCCAGCCCACCCAGGCCGCCAACATGCTGCACCGCCTCTGCGACCACTCCGCCGACCCCGCGCCCGGACTGCTGCTGCTCGGCAAGCTGTTTCTGCGCGAGGAGAACCCCACCGTGGCGCTGGAATACCTCCACAGTGCCCTCCGCCTGCAGCCACACAACGCCGACGCCCTCGCCACACTCGCCATGACCGAGTTCCAGGACGGCGACCTCTCGCAGGCCGAACTCCACGCCCAGGCCGCACTCGAATCCAACCCCGACCAGTCGGACGCCCTCTTCTGCCTCGCCATGAGCCACTACGCACAAGGCAGCACCGACGAGGCCGACGCCTACTTCCAGCGCCTGATCGAATCGCCCGACTGCACCGAAGAACACTGCCACCTCTACTGCCACTTCCTGTTCGACACCGCCAGCTACAACAGCCTCATCGACTTCGCCGAGGAATCGCTCTCGCTCTACCACCACGACGACTTCTACTCCGCCTATCTCGCCGCCGCCCTCTTCCTCACCAACCGCTACAAGCGGCTCAGCCAGGTGCTGCCCGACGCCGACCCGGCCCTGCTCCACAAGCTCTGCCCACGGATGTGGGAGAACCCCCTGGTGGCCTCCATACTCCCCAAAACCGAATAGCCCGCCGAAAAACAGCCACATACACCCCACCATCGCCCCTCCGGCCTTCCCCTTTCTTCCTGTCATCTTCTGCCGCGGCAAAGGAGGATCGGAAGACGGCCGGAAGTTGGGAAAAGGATGGGAAGAAGATGGGAAGAAGATGATACTTGGAAAGACTGGAAACGAGAGGGATGGAAATCCCCGAGGAATGTTAAAATTAGGTTAAAATTATGATATCGGAAACTCACAGGAACAGATGCACCGCCGCACTGGCCGCAGTGGCCGCACTGATGCTGATGGCGGCCGCGCCGCTGCAGGCCCAGGAGGCCGGCGGGGTGGCCGAGGCCGTCAGGGGCGACACTGCCTCGTCGGGCTGGGTGGCCTCGCTGCTGCACTGGTACGACGCCCACATGAACTACACGGCCGTGGGGGCGCTG
>ERZ842401.3068-NODE-3068-length-21219-cov-3.815583_pt1 | contig 21219 bp, 24 predicted proteins | sample MGYA00521270_ERZ842401 | MGnify/ENA primary metagenome ERZ842401 (study PRJEB31892, sample SAMEA3878208) | bioreactor metagenome | biome: Moose rumen | place: Sweden | collected 2011-10 | study: EMG produced TPA metagenomics assembly of the PRJEB12797 data set...
CCTGCAGTTCCGCTAACGATTTCATTGAAAAACCTTCTTTCGTTATTAATAGTAGTCTGTCATTCCTCACTGATTGGTGGATGGAGCAGCTCCCCCGTGGCCTCGGCAAGATAGTCCTTGATCCACATCACCACGTCCGGCTGGCTGAGAGAGACCTCCTCCCCCAGCACCTGGCGGAGCTCCTCCGTTTTCAGGGAGAACTCCCGGGTGTCCCCGGCAGCGTCCTCGTAGGAGCGGGTGTAGATGAAGTCCCGGTCCGGGTTGGAAGAGATCAGCAGCTGGATGGTGCTGTTGATGTCCCCCAAGGGGATCATGTCCACGCTGGAGGGCTTGAACACCGCGGTCAGGGTCGTCCCCTTCCCCAGCTCCGAGTCGATCTGAAAGCTGCCGCCGGTGAGCTCGGCCTGCATCTTGAAGAGCGGCACGCCCAGCCCTACACTGCGAGTGGTCCGGGTGGTGAAGAACGGGTCGATGACGTGCTCCACCTGCTCCGGGCTCATGCCCTTGCCGTTGTCGATAACGGAGATGCTCAGTTCATCCCGGGGCACGCTCTCCCGCACCTCGATGACGGTGAGGGAAGCGCCGGCCACGATGGAATTCTGAGCGATATCCATCACGTTGAGGGAAAGCTCCTGCATGGATCAATCGGCGTACTTGGCCAGGATGGTATCCACATCCTCGGGGACCAGACGGCCGTAGACCTCGTCGTTGATGGTCATGACCGGGGCCAGACCGCAGGCGCCGATGCAGCGGCAGGCGGTCAGCGAGAACTTCCCGTCCTCGGTACATTCCTCAGGCTGGATGCCCAGCTTGGTCACCAGCCGGTCCAGGACCTTATCGGACCCCTTGACGTAGCAGGCGGTGCCCAGGCACACGGAGATGTGGTTCTTGCCCTTGGGGGTCAGCGAGAACTGAGAGTAGAAGGTGGACACGCCGAACACTTCCTCCAGCGACACGCCCAGCCCGTCGGCGATCTTCTTCTGGACCTCCCGGGGCAGGTAGCCGTAGATCTCCTGGGCCTTGTGCAGCGCAGGCATCACGGCGCCAGGCTGTCCCTTGAGACCCTCGATGACCGCGTCCATCTCCTTGGCCTGTTCGGGAGTATCATGGAACGCCGCAGTACTGATACGCTTTTGCATAATGTGTTCCTCCCTTGAAAATAGTAGGTTGGGTAAATCTTGCCAAAGGCGGAAAACCGCCCAATAAGCATCAATTAAATATAGCAAACAACCATGCTTTTATAGTTCTATTATAGAAATATAATAATGGAACCGACAAAAAACGAAAAAATTAGTGGTGACAAACTGGCAATATGCCAAATTCTCCGAAGAAAAACCGTTCATTTCCCCGAATCCAGCCCCTGCCGGATGTAGTCCAGCACGGCTTTCGCGCTCTTTTCCGGCAGATGGATGCGGCTGGGCTCCCCGGAGAGGGACTCCAGATAGTGGGAGTCCGAGTCCCGCAGGATGCGCATGGCTTTCAGTTCCGGATTGGTGAGGAACAGCGCCTCCGGGTCTCCGTCCCGGCTGACCTCCACCGTCTTAAAGCCCGCCTCCGGGGGGATGGCCCCCAGGGCCGTGATGGCCGAGTAGGAATCCCGGTCCACGTGGGCAGGAAAGGCCGTGCCGCCGTAGCTCTCCGCCAGGGCCAGAACCTCGTCGAAGCCGATGTAGGTGGACACCAGCAGCAGGTTTTCCTCGATCCCGATGAGCTCGTCGTTCTCGTCCCGGATCTGCTGCTCCCCGAAGATCTCCGGCCGGTTGGGCACGTGGGGCATGTGCTCGTATACGTAGTCGCTGAAGCGCAGGGCGTCCTCCACCCGCTCAAACAGGCACACCGTGTGGATGGCCTCCGCCGTCTCCAGCTCCATGCCGGGCAGTACCAGCAGGCCGATCTCCTCCCCCGCCTTCACGGCGGCGGGAGTGTTCCGGCAGGTGTTGTGGTCCGTCAGGGCGATGATCTCGCAGCCGGAGAGGGCCGCCATGTTCACCAGGTTATTGGGAGTCATGTCGTTGTCCCCGCAGGGAGACAGACACGAATGGATGTGAAAGTCGTACGCCGCGGAGATCATTTCAGCGCCTCGTAGACGCCCACGGCGGTGTCGTACAGGTTTTTCTCCATGGCGTACACCGGGATGCCTTCCAGCTCCGCCCGGCTGGCGGCGTCCTCCTGCAGGGCCGAGCCCTCGCACAGGAACACCCCCGCCACGTCGGTGAGCTTCGCCACGGCGATAGTGTTGATGTTCCCCATCACCGTCAGCCACACGTTATCCATCTGGGCCCGGGCCATCACCCAGCTGTGAAAGTCTCCGATATAGCAGCCGTCCACTTCCCGGTCGGCGCCCTTGCCGCCTACCAGCAGCATGCAGCCCAGTTTCTCCGCCAGTTCTCCGATGGTCATCAGGTCCCCTCCTTCTTGGGCTCTCGCTCCCCGGGCTGTTCTCCCGCCCGGGCCGTTCTGTCCAGGGTGTCCGCCAGCTCGATAAGCCTCTTCCGGTACACGAAGACGCACTCGGTGGTGGCGCAGCCGTTCTTCACCACGTCCTCGGCGAAGGCCCGGCAGGTGGGTGCCCCACAGGCGCCGCAGTCCAGCCCCGGCAGCTCCTCCTCGATGTTGTCGATGGTGATCATCATGCGCATGGCTTCCTTCAGGTCCGGCGAGAGGGTCAGGGCGTCGGAGAACTCCAGGGCCTCCTGCCACTTCATCACCTCCGGCACCGGGCCGCCCTTCAGGTGGTTCTGACTCACCGGCAGGTACCGGCGCAGCCGCTGGATGCGGGCCTTGGCCACGTATCCGTTCTCCACGCACAACACCCCGCCCACGCACCCGCCGGAGCAGGCGTTGAGCTCGATGAACTCCAGCTCGCCGATGCGCTCGTCCTCGATCTCCTCCAGCACCCGGATCACGTTTTCAATGCCGTCCGCCGCCAGGTACTTGTCGTTGAGCAGTGCAGCGGCCTCCCCGCCGCTGGTGGCCCACCCAACCCCGATGACTCCGGAGTTGGCCATGGGCTCCACCACCTCCAGGTGGTCCATCTTGTGGGAGAGCATGGGAAAGATTTCACTGATAGCGATGGCGCCGTCCACGTTGGAGCACTCCATCCCCAGGGGCATCTTGATCTCCGTCACCTTGGCCGGGCAGGGCGTCAAAAAGAACACCCCGATCTTTTCCGAAGGCAGGCCGGTCTTCTCCATGGCCTCCTGCCGGGCTATGGTGGCCGCCGTCTCCATGGGAGACTTCAGCGGCAGCACGTGGTCGCACAGGTCCGGGAAACGCACCCGGATCAGCCGGACCACCGCCGGGCAGGCGGAACTGATGGCCGGCTTTTTCACCTGGCCGGTCACCATCATCTTCCGGGTGGCCTCGCTCACCAGCTCGGCGGCCCGGGAGACCTCAAACACCTCGTCGAACCCCAGCTGCTTGAGACCGTTCAATACGTAGTCGATATCGTCCAGATTGTTGAACTGCCCGTACAGGGAAGGCGCGGGCAGGGCAATGGTATACTCAAAGTCACTGAGCCGGTCCATGGAGGTGTACCGGGCGCGCTTGGCGTGATGGGGGCAGATGCGGATACACTCCCCGCAGTCGATGCACCGCTCCGGAGAGATGGACGCCTTGCCGTTTCGGATGCGGATAGCCTCCGTAGGGCAGCGCTTGATGCAGTTGGTACAGCCCACGCACATGTCCTGGTTCAGTGTGACGGAATGATAGAATTCAGCCACGTGGCAACCCTTCCTGCAACTATATTATTTTCCTCCGGGAATGACCACCATTCGCACCTTGGTGCCCACCCCCACGGTGGAGTCGATCTCCATCTCGTCGGTGTACTTCTTCATGTTGGGCAGGCCCATGCCGGCGCCGAAGCCCAGCGAGCGCACGTTGTCCGGCGCCGTGGACCACCCGGCCTGCATGGCCTGCTCCACGTCGGCGATGCCGGGGCCGTGGTCCTCCAGCAGGATATCCACCCGGTCCGGGTCGATATCCACGACGGCCTCCCCGCCGCCTGCGTGGATGACCATGTTGATCTCGCCCTCGTACATGGCGATGGCCACCCGCCGGATAGCGTCGGGCTCGTACCCCAGCTTCTTGAGCTTGTGCTTCACGTCGCCGGAAGCCTCTCCCGCCCGGGTGAAGTCGTCCCCGGGCACGTCGTAAGTCAGGTGCAGCATGCTCACGGCATCTTCGCCTCCTCTCCCGGCAGCTCGCAGCCGCCCCGAAGCCCGCTGGAATACAGCAGCCCGCAGGCAGTAAACATTCTGTAGGGCGTGGCCAGCACGGTGATGTCCTTCAGCTCGGCCAGCTTGAGCACCTCCTCGTTGACGGAGTTGCCCTTGCCCCGCACGAAGATGACGCAGTGCATGTCCATCATCTCGGCGGTGCGGATGACCTGAGGATTCATCAGCCCGGTCAGCAGCACGGACTGATCCTTCACGAAGGCCAGCACGTCGCTCATCATGTCGCTGCCGCAGGCCATCTTGACCTCCTCGTTCAGGTCCCCTTCCACCAGTACCTTGGCTTTCAGGATGTCGATAATGTCGTTGACTGTCATGTGCATTCCTCCCGGAAAAAGTTGACTGGATCTGTGCGAGCATTCCCTTCTATTTCGCCCATCGGCATTATACCATATCAGTGGGGCTCAAAGCAAACATTTTATGCAAAACCACCTAGAATTTCCGACCCATTCCCTGCCAGCACGTCATTTTTGCAATTTTGCATGGAGAATCTTGCATTTTTAGCCCTCACAGGCTATAATAGAGGAACTTTATCCCATTGCTTTACAAAATCAGCTAGGAGGTCATTCATCATGCCCAGAGTGTACAACTTCTCCGCCGGCCCTTCCATGCTGCCGGAGCCCGTCCTGCAGAAGGCTGCCGCCGAGATCCTGGATTACCAGGGCAGCGGCCAGTCCGTCATGGAGATGTCCCATCGCTCCAAGGTGTTCGACGGTATCTATCAGGAGACCCAGGCCCTTATCCGGGAAGTCATGAACATTCCCGAGAACTATAAGGTCCTGTTCCTCCAGGGCGGCGCCTCCACCCAGTTCGCGGCGGTGCCTCTGAATCTGATGACCAAGTCCGGCAAGGCGGACTACGTGCTCTCCGGCCAGTTCTCCACCAAGGCCTACCAGGAGGGGTCCCGCTACGGCGACGCCAAGGCCGTGGCCTCCTCCAAGGCGGACACCTTCTCCCACATCCCGGAGCTGGACCCCGCGGAGTTCCGTCCTGACGCGGACTATTTCCATATCTGCCTGAACAACACCATCTACGGCACCACCTGGCACCAGCTGCCGGACACCGGCAACGTGCCCCTGGTGGCCGATATCTCCTCCTGCATCCTCTCCAAGCCCATCGACGTGACCAAGTTCGGGCTGCTCTACGCCGGGGCCCAGAAGAACGTGGCTCCCGCCGGCCTGACCATCGTCATCATCCGGGAGGACCTGATCGGCGAGCCCCAGGAGTGCACCCCCACCATGCTGCAATACAAGGTCATGGCGGAGAACGACTCCATGTACAACACGCCCCCCTGCTGGCCCATCTACATGTGCAAGCTGGTGCTGGAGTGGATCAAGAACGATATCGGCGGCCTGGAGAAAATGCAGGAGCGTAACGAGTACAAGGCCGGCCTGCTCTATGACTTCCTGGACCAGTCCAAGCTCTTCAAGGCCGGGGCCCGGAAGGACAGCCGCTCCATCATGAACGTCACCTTCGTCACCGGCGATGCCGACCTGGACGCCAAGTTCGTCAAGGAGGCCACGGAAGCCGGCTTCGTCAACCTGAAGGGCCACCGCTCCGTGGGCGGCATGCGGGCCTCCATCTACAACGCCATGCCCGTGGAAGGCGTGGAGAAGCTGGTGGCCTTCATGAAAGAATTCGAGGAAAGGAATGCTTGAACCCATGTACAAGATCCAGTGTCTCAATAAGATCAGCCCCATCGGCACCAAGCGCCTGGGCGAGAAATACACCTTCTCCACGGAGATCGAGGACCCCCAGGGCATCCTGGTGCGCTCCGCCGCCATGCACGACATGACCTTCGGCCCCGACCTGCTGGCTATCGCCCGGGCCGGCGCCGGCGTGAACAACATCCCCATCGACAAGTGCACTGAGCAGGGCATCGTGGTGTTCAACACCCCCGGCGCCAACGCCAACGCCGTGAAGGAGCTGGTGCTCTGCGCCCTGTTCCTCACCTCCCGGAAGATCGCCGCCTCCATGGATTGGGTGAAGACCCTCAAGGGCGAGGGCGACCAGGTAGGCAAGCTGGTGGAGAAAGGCAAGTCCGCCTTTGCCGGCCCGGAGATCCAGGGCAAGACCCTGGGCGTGGTGGGCCTGGGCGCCATCGGCATTTTAGTGGCCAACGCCGCCGAGCAGCTGGGCATGACCGTCTACGGCTACGACCCCTACCTTTCCGTGGACTCCGCCTGGCGGCTGTCCAGCGGCATCAAGCGGGCCGTCTCCGTGGATGACCTGTGCCAGTGCTGTGACTACATCACCCTGCACCTGCCCGCCACCAAGGACACCAAGGGCATGATCAACGCCGAGAGCATTGCCAAGATGCAGGACGGCGTCCGCATCCTGAACTTCGCCCGGGGAGAGCTGGTGGACAGCGCCGCCCTCAAGGCCGCCCTGGAGTCCGGCAAGGTGGCCGCCTACGCCACGGACTTCCCCACCGACGACCTGATCGGCGCGGAGAACGTCACCGCTCTCCCCCATCTGGGCGCATCCACTCCCGAGAGCGAGGACAACTGCGCGGTCATGGCGGTGGACCAGCTCAAGGACTACCTGGAGAACGGCAACATCAAGAACTCCGTGAACCTGCCCTCCCTCTCCATGGCCCGGGACCCCGGCACCAAGCGCCTGTGCATCATCCACAAGAACGTGCCCAACACCATTGCCGGGTTCACCTCCACCTGCGGCAGCAACGGCCTGAATATCGAGAACATGCAGAGCAAGTCCAAGGGCGAGTATGCCTACACCATCCTGGACGTCACCGGCGACCTCACCGACGCCGCCGTGAACGCCCTGAAATCTCTGGACGCTCTGGTCCGCATCCGGGTCATCGAGTGATCCACCCCCCGACAGCATGTAAAAACTCCCGCCGCAGCCGCGACGGGAGTTTTTCTGTCTGTTGAGATCAGCCCTGCTGCGTGGGATCCTGAACTTGCTGAGGAGCCTCCGGCTGGTAGGGCTGCTGCGGAGCCTGCACCGGCTGCTGGTAAGGCGCCTGGTACGGCTGCTGGTAGGGCTGTGCCTGCTGCTGAGGCTGCCCATACACCTGCTGTCCATAGGGCTGCTGAGGAGCCTGCACCGGCTGCTGGTAGGGCGCCTGGTACGGCTGCTGATAGGGCTGGGCCTGCTGCTGGGGCTGCCCGTAAACCGGCTGCTGGACGTAGGGCTGCTGGTAGCCCTGAGTCCCGTAGGGAGAGCTCACCGGCATGAGCTTGGCCATCTCGTCCCGGTACTTCTTCAGGCACAGGGCCAGGAGGATCTGCCCGGCGGCCCCCACCAAAGCGGAGACGCCCACCAGCGGAGAGATGAACAGGAAGGACAGGGAGTTCAGCGCGCCGATAATGGCCACGATCCACAGCATGACGATAAGGAACATGGAGATGCGGCTGTCCGGCACCCCGGTCATGGCCGTCTCCCGGATGCGGGTGACCGCCCGCCCGGCGCTGATGTAGAAGCACAGCAGCAGCACCATCAAAGCTGTGCCGACGATCAGCACCGCTATGCCGATGCCCAGGAACAAAGGCCCGGCAAAAGCGCCTCCCATACCGTACCCATAGCTGTAGCCGTAATCACTGTAACCGGAATAGGAGGAAGAAAAGCTTACCCCCAGGATCAGCAGCGCGACGCCGCCGATGACGCAGCCCACCAGGCCGATGATGGCCGCCACCCGGTAGAGGATGATGATCACCCGGCACATGGTCAGGCCGGTGGTGGAGACGTTCCCGCTGTTCATGTTCCGGCAGGTGGCCCAGGTCAGCCACATGCCCACACAGATCAGGACCATGGGCACCGCGCCCACAATGGCCCCCACGAGGCCGCTGGCCGAAGAGGACCTGCCCACAGAATCCAGATAGGGCATCACGTCGTCGTAGTCCAGCCCCAGCTTGCTCAGGGCGGAGAAGAGATACGCCGTGTTCCCGAGGGACCGGGAGACGAACACGCTGGAGATCACGGAGATCACCGTGTTGGCTGAGAGGAGGATCGTCGCCACCAGAAACAGGGTGGACGCTCCCACGTTCTTCAGCACGTTCAGGGCCGGGTTGCTGGACCGGACCGGCTGAGAATTCATCATAGTTTACACCCTCCTGTAAAGGAATAAGTTTGAGAACACCCTTATCCTACAAGATTCTGACTGAAAAAGCAAGTTCTTCCAAAAAGTTCATGATTTGGCCGTAGACTTTCTCCCGGGCTTGTGCTATATTATGTAAAGTTTTTCTCAGAAAGAAGGGAGCTTCCATGGCCCATGCCTCTTTTGCCCGCCGCCTGGCCGCCGTTTTCCTGGCCGGCGCCGTCTGGGCTGCCGCCCTGCCCCTGTCCGCTGGGGCCGTCAACTACTCCGACGTTCCCGCCGACGCCTGGTACCGCCCCTACGTCTCCCACCTCTCCGACCAGGGCATCATCCAGGGCACCGGGGGCGGCAAGTTCTCCCCCCGCGGCACCTTGACCCGGGCCGCCTTCATCACCATGCTGGCCCGGTCTTATCTCACCGCCGCCCAGCTGAAGGAGTACGCCCTCCAGAGTGCCTTCAAGGACGTGCCCACCGGCCACTACGGCACTCCCGCCATCAACTGGGCCAAGGAGAACGGCGTGGTCTCCGGGGTCACGGCTTCCACCTTCGCCCCGGACCGGGCCGTCACCCGCCAGGAGATGGCTGTCATGGCTGTGCGCTTCGCCGATACCGTGGGCCGACGCATCCCCGCCTCCACCGCCGCCAAAGCCTACAGCGACGCCTCCGCCATCACCTCTTACGCCCGGGACTCCGTGACCCGCTGCCAGCGGGCCGGCATCCTCACCGGCTACCAGGACAACACCTTCCGCCCCAAGGGCTCCGCCACCCGGGCCGAGGCCGCCGCCCTGGTGGACCGCTTCCTGCAGACCACCTCCTTCTCCTCGGAGTACACCATCCTGGCCCGGCGCATCAGCGGCGTGCCCCTGAAGGCCGTGATCTTCGACCCCTCCAAATACAAAGCGGACCTGCTCACCGGCCGGGACGTGGTGGACGGCGCCGAGACCGCTTCCTCCATGATCTCCCGCTCCGGCGCGGACATCGCCCTGAACGCCGCCTTCTTCAACATGACCAACTACCAGGCCGTCGGCACCCTGATCCGGGACGGAGAGGTCCTGACCACCTTCGAGAGCTTCTCCCCGGAGAAGTCCGCCCTGACCCTGGACGCCTCCGGCAAGTTCTCCGTCCAGAAGTTCAGCACCCGCTTTGCCGTGGAGCTCCTCCCCGCCTCCGATAAGGAGGAGTCCTCCCCTCCCCAGCGCATGGAGAATCTCGTGGTGAACCGCTGGCCCTCCAGCGACCACGACGCCGCCCGCATCCTGTTCACCCGGGCCTGGGGCCATGACCTGGCCTTCCCCGCCAAGGACGCCGTCACCATCGGCCCGGACGGCGTCATCCTGGCCGTGGACCACGACAAGAACGTGGAGATCCCCGAGGGCTGCGTGGTCCTGGCCCAGCGGGCCCGCCGCCAGTATGAGGGCACCTTCTTCGATTCCTGCCGGGTGGGCGATACCATCCGCATCCTCCGCTCCTACGAGGGCCTCACCAGCCTGGACCCGGTGCTCTCCATCGGGGCCGGCCCCCAGCTGGTGAAGAACGGCGCCGTCTACGGCGGCCTCTCCACCTACCAGGCCGAGGGCTTCACCGATAAGAACATCACCACCTATGCCGCCCGGCGCATCGCCGTGGGCGTCCAGAAGGACGGCACACTGGTCCTGGTCACCGCGGAGGCCACCCTCCAGGCCCTGAGCCAGGCCCTGGTCTCCCTGGGCTGCCGGGAGGCCATCAACTTCGACGGCGGCGGCTCCGCCAACCTCTACGTGGACGGCTTCTGGCTGGTGGGGCCCCAATCCCGGAAGCTCAACACCCTGCTGACCTTCCGGAAATAATAGGCACACAAAAGGCGCTCCCCATCGGGAACGCCTTCTCTTTTGCTCTCCTTACAGCCGCACGGACACCCCACGGCCCCGCAGGTACTTCTTCACCTCCGGCACGGAGGTCTCCTTGAAATGGAACAGGCTGGCCGCCAGCACCGCGTCCGCCTTTCCTTGGGTGAAGGCGTCGTAAAAGTGCTCCATGGCTCCGGCGCCGCCGCTGGCGATCACCGGGATGTTCACCACCTCGCTCACCGCCCGGGTCAGCTCCAGGTCGTAGCCCGCCTTGGTCCCATCGGCGTCCATGCTGGTCAGCAGGATCTCCCCCGCCCCCAGCTTTTCCGCCTCCCGGGCCCATTTCACAGCGTCCTTCCCCGTGTCGATGCGCCCGCCGTTGAGGTAGACCGTCCAGTTCCCCTCAGGCCGGCGCTTGGCGTCCATGGCCACCACCACGCACTGGCTGCCGAACTTCTCCGCCGCCTCCTCGATGAGCGCCGGGTTGCGCAGGGCCGCGGAGTTCACCGCCACCTTGTCCGCTCCCGCCCGCAGGATGCGGGTGAAGTCCTCCACCGTGCGAATGCCTCCCCCCACGGTAAAGGGGATGAAGATGTTCTCCGCCACCCGGGTCACCAGGTCTACCAGGATGTCCCGGGCGTCGGCGCTGGCCATGATGTCCAGCAGCACCAGCTCGTCCGCCCGCTGCCGGTCGTACTCGATGGCCGCCTCCACCGGGTCCCCGGCGTCCCGCAGCTCCAGGAATTTCTCTCCCTTGACCACGCGCCCGCCCTTGATATCCAGGCACGGGATAATACGTTTTGCGAACATAGGCGCCCTCCTACAGAATCGCGGCAAAGTTTGCCAGCATCTTCAGGCCCACGTCCCCGCTCTTCTCCGGGTGGAACTGGCAGGCCATCACGTTCCTCTTCCGCACCGCCGCGTGGATCGTCACCCCGTACTCCGCAGTGGCCGTGACGATCTCCTCCTCTGCCCGCAGGTAATAGGAGTGCACAAAATACACGTAAGGCTCCTCCCCTACCCCGGCAAACAGGCCGTTGTTTCCGGTCAGCCGCAGGGAGTTCCACCCCATGTGAGGCACCTTCAGCCCCAGGTCCCCGGGGAGGCGCAGCACCTTGCCCTTGAGCAGGCCCAGCCCCGGCACCCCGGGGCTCTCCTCGCTGCTCTCAAAGAGGATCTGCAGCCCCAGGCAAATGCCCAGGAAGGGCTTCCCCGAGGCCGCGAAAGCCCGGATGGGCTCCTCCAGGCCCCGGTCCCGCAGCTGCGCCATGGCGTCTCCGAAGGCGCCCACCCCGGGGAGAATGGCCCCGTCCGCGGCGGCCAGTACCGCCGGGTCCGCCGTGACCACGCAGGAGCATCCCAGGTGCTTCAGTGCCTTCTCCACGCTGAGGAGATTCCCCGCGCCGTAGTCGATGATCGCGATCTGCTTCAATCCAATCACTTCACTTTGCTAATACGATAAAGCCATTATATGCCATCCGGTCTTCCCTGTCAAGCCGGCTGGGGCGTACCCGGAGCAGGCTCTCAGCCGAGCAGGGAGATCAGCCGGAACACCCCGGTGCTCGCCTGCAAGACAGCCGCCAGGTACACCATAGCCAGCAGTGCAAGGGCGCCCTGCACCAGCCGATAGGCACACACCAGCGTCAGCAGGTACCAGCCCTTGTCCTTCCTCACCTGGGCGATGATGATTCCCGCGATGACGCCTGCCAGAGGCACCAGTACCGTGGTCACCGCCATACAGACGACCCATAAACTGACCAATTCCATAAGATGCCTTCTCCTCTTTCTTCACCACACCAGCGCCAGGGAGATCTTGTCCCCGGCCAGCAGGAGCCAGAAGCCCACCCATAGGGCTTCGATCAGCAGGAACGCTCCGCATCCCAGGGAGAGGAACAGCCACTTTCTGTTCTTCTTCACCCGGGCCAGCACCAGACCGATCACGATCCCCGCCAGGGGGAGCGCCACCATCATCACCTGCCCGATCCGGATCACCGTGATAATGAGATCTCTGGGAAGACCCATTTCAGGCTTCCTCCTTGGTCCAACCCTTGCTGCGCTCTACGCCCCGGTGCCACCGGGCTACGTCCGCCGCCCGGCGGTCCTCCGGGTAGTCCGGGGCAAAGCGGGCGTTCTCCTTCCAGATCTCCGCAAGCTCGTCCAGGCTGTCCCACACGCCCACGGTCAGCCCTGCCAGCATAGCGGAGCCCAAAGCAGTGGTCTCCAGGCAGGTGGGCCGCCGCACGGGTACCCCCAGCAGGTCGCTCTGGTACTGCATGAGGAACCGGCTCCGGCTGGCGCCGCCGTCCACCCGCAGCTCCCGGATGGGCACACGGCTCTCTTGCTCCATGGTCTTCACCAGGTCGTAGCTCTCCAGGGCGATGCTTTCCAGCACCGCCCGGCACAGGTGGGCCCGCTTGGTGCCCCGGGTCACGCCCAGCAGGGCCCCCCGGGCGTACATGTCCCAGTAGGGGGCGCCCAGCCCGGTAAAGGCCGGCACGAAGCTGACGCCTCCGGCGTCCTCCACGGTCTCGGCCAGCTGGTCGGCCTCCTGGGGCGTCTTGATGATCTCCAGCTCGTCCCGCAGCCACTGGATGGCGCTCCCGGCGTTGAAGGCGCTGCCCTCCAGGGCGTAGGTGGTCCGGCCCTTCACCTTCCACGCAATAGTGGTAATGAGCCCGTTCTCACTCTTCACCGGCTTGTCCCCGGTGTTCATCAGCACGAAGCACCCGGTGCCGTAGGTGTTCTTGGCCATGCCCTGCTCAAAGCAGCACTGGCCGAACAGGGCAGCATGCTGGTCCCCGGCGATCCCCGCAATGGGGATCGCCGCCCCGAAGATATCGGCGCTGCACGCCCCCACGATCTCCCCGCTCTCCGCCACCCGAGGCAGAGCGCTCCGGGGGATGCCGAACTCCTGCATCATCCGCGGGTCCCACCGCAGCTTGTGGATATCGAACAACATGGTGCGGCTGGCGTTGGTCACGTCGGTGACGTAGCTGGCCCCCTCGGTGAGGGAGTAAATGAGCCAGGTGTCGATGGTCCCAAAGCGCAGCCGGTCCTTGGCCGCCAGCTCCCGGGCGGCGGGGACGTTCTCCAAAATCCACTTCATCTTGGTGCCGGAGAAGTAGGGGTCGATGATCAGCCCGGTGGTGTCACGGATGTACTCCTCCATGCCGGCGGCCTTCAGGCGCTCGCATTCGGGGGCGGTGCGGCGGCACTGCCACACGATGGCATTGCAGATGGGGATGCCGGTGACGGAATCCCAGGCCACGGTGGTCTCCCGCTGGTTGGTCACGCTGATGGCAGCGATGTCCGTGGGGGCGATGCCCGCTTGGGCCACCGCCTGCCGCATGGCGTACAGGGTGGTCTGCAGGATCTTCACCGCGTCGTGCTCCACGTACCCCGGCTGGGGGTAGATCTGAGGAAACTCCTGCTGCCCCATCCCGGCCACGCCCCCGAAGGCGTCAAACAGCACCGCCCGGCTGCTGGTAGTCCCCTGGTCGATGGATAAAATGTACTTGCCCACTAACATTTTTCTTCGCTCCCCTCGTCTATGTCACTGCTGAAATCCTGTCAATTCAATCCAAAGTGTGCGGCGATCCGGTCGCACACCTCTTCCCGGGTATCCCGGCCGTCGTCCTGCCGCACCACGGTAAAGAACCCGCTCTCGGCGAACTCCCGATAGTGCTCCGGGCTGTTGATCCGCCGCAGGCCTTCCCGGTAGTTCTCCATGGCGGCCTGGGGGTCCTCGCAGCTCTCCAGCACGCTGAGCAGGAACCGCTTCTCCGGGTCCTCCCGGTCAAAGAACCGCTCCACACTCATGGACTGGGGCGACAGCATCACCGCCACCTGATGGTAATCGGCGATCTCCCGGAGCACCTCCAGAGGAATGTTGGTGTCGGCGATGACCTTCCGGTCCCGGCTCAGAGAGATGAGCTCCGCCACCTCGAACTCCGCGGCCTCTCTCCCCACGCTGAACATCCAGCGCTCGTACTCCTCCGGGGAACGCAGCACGAAGTCCTTCCAGTCCGTCAGCTCCTTGAGGTAGCAGATATCCGGCTGGGCCTCCCGGGTGGCGATTAGGTCCGAGACGGCGCCGTGGTAGTTCTCTCCGCAGCACACCAGGCCGTACCGGTCCGCCAGCATCCGCACGGTGGTGGATTTCCCGGCGTAGGCCGTCCCGGTGATAAAAAACACATTGCGCAGGTAATATTTCAGGATATTATTCTCGATCTTCATGGCGATCCCTCCGCGCCCCTTACCGGCCGAACAGCTTGGCCAAAAAGCTCGGTTTCCCCGCAGGCCGGGCGTTCTTCACCCAGCCTGGCTCGATCTTCTCCAGCACCACCTGGGGGGTCTTGTAGGTGGCGGCGGGGCGCTGATCGGTCAGATTCTCAATGAGCGCCGCGTACTCCCGCCCGGTGATCTCCTCGCAGTCCGGCCGCAGGGACCGGTAATTGTTGGGCTGGCTGAACTTGAAGGCGTAGAGGAAATCGGCCCACACTCCGTATTCCGTCAGCCGCACGTACTTGTCCGGCACGTCCAGGGTCAGCTTCACCGCCCCGGAAACCTTCCCCCCCGTATTCTGCCGCCGCCCCTTGATGACGGCGAACACCGGGCACTCACAGTGGAGCCCCAGCATGTCGATCAGGGCGGCGTACTCCCCTTTCAGCCCCAGGTTGGGCTTGGCCCGGTACACCTCCCCGGACTTCAAGATCTTCCACACCAGCTTGGACTGGTACGTTTCCAAAATCATGGCTGTTCCTCCTTCTCCTTTTCCTCTCCGGGCTCCTTCATAGCCCAGTCGTATAAGAACGTGTCGAATTTCCCGAATTCATCCGGCTTCACCAGAAACCGCCGGAGCAGCGCCTGTTCGTCCAGCCCGGTGCCCCCGTAGTAGGCGTCCGCGATGCCTCCCGCGATGCACCCCACCGTGTCCGTGTCGCACCGCACGGAGAACACGTTGCGGATGCAGCTCTCCCAATCCTCGCTCTCCAGAAAGCACCGGATAGCCAGAGGCATGGTGCCCATGGCCGTCACGTCGAACTTCGCCCCCGGCCGGTAGGCCCACAGGGGCTTTTTCACCGTGTAGCCGTAGGTCCGGTGGAGATAGTCGGCCATCTCGTCCTTGCTGGCGCCGGTGCGGGCCAGGTACACCGCCGCCGCGGTGGCCTTCGCCGCCTTGATGCCCTCGGGGTGGTCGTGGGTGCACACGGAGCTCACCTCCGCCTGGGCCTCCACCTCTTCCAGGGTGCCGAAGTGCCGCCCGATATAGCTCACCCGCATGGCGGAGCCGTTTCCAAAGCTGTAGTATCCCCGCTCCGAGTGGTCGTTGAGCCATTTCAGGAACATGTTCCCGTACCCCACCCGGATGTACCTGCGCCCGAAGGTCCCGTAGGCCCGGGCGTAGGGCACGCCCTCCAGCACAGCGTACTTGGTGGCCAGGGTCAGCACCGTGTCGTCGGTGAAGCGGCTGGCCCCGGAAAACAGGGGCACGTGCCAGGGGTCAAACCCCTCCGGCCGGGTGAACTCAAACGCCGACCCGGCGATATCTCCTAAGATTGCCCCGTGCATGAGGCCTTCCTCCTCTCAGCCCTCCGGCTGGAAATGAGCCACCGTCAGGTCCCCGTCGGTGGTCGCCACCGTGAGCTCCGCCTTGCCGTCCCCGGCAATGTACTTCCGCTCCGTGCCGGTGGGCGACAGCCCCGCTTCGTCCACCAGCTTTCCGGAGACCGTCTCATAGGTCAGGGTATAGCCGTCCTTCTCGCCGGCAGCGATCACCACGTCCCCGGACACCGTGCGGACCTGGGTCTTTGCCGGCATTTCGTCGAGCTCCAGGGTCACCTTTCCCGACACGGTATCCACGGTGAGCCCATCCGCCGCCTCCGCCGATCGAACTAAGCCGCTGAAATTAACCCAGCCGCTGGTGTTCTTGAAGGCCGCCTGCTCACAGGCGCACTGCTCCACGTGGATGTTTCCCTCCACCGAGCGCACTTTCAGCTCCTCACTCAGATCCACGTTTCGCAATTGGATCTCCCCCGAGGTGGTGGAAATATCCGCGCTGCCGCCCTGATAGCTTTGCGGGACCCGGATCTGCCCGGAGGAGGAGGCCAGCACCAGCTTTTCCGCGGAAAAACCCTCTCCCAGCTCAATGTCTCCCGAGGTGTTCTCACAGCGGATCAGCCGAAACGGCTCGGTCCTTATCATGTTTGGCACCAGGATCTCCAGGTCCTTGCGCCGATTCTCCAGCACCGCCAGGGAGATCAACCGCTTGTTCCAGCCGATCTCCAGCACCCCGCCGGAGGAGGAGAGCTTCAGCTTGTCGTCGTTCGACAGGTCCGGCCCGGCGCAGCTCTCGGTGATGCGCACCGTCTCTCCGTCCCAGCGGGAGACTGTCACCCTGCCGTTGATCCAGTGAATGTCCAGCCCCCGCACCGGGGAGTCCGCCGGGTCCCACTCATTCACGTAGCGGTAGTCGGTCTCCTCTTCCACAGCGCCCTCGGCCTCCCGCCGCAGCTTCTCGATGCCGAACCACTGTGACCGGGCTCCCGCGGACAGCACGCCCCACAGGAACACTGCCCCCAGCACCACCGCAGCCGCCAGGAATATCCATCTCTTTTTCATGGGATGCTTCCCTTCTATACAGAAATAGTACCTGGGGTTATCATAGCAAAGCCGGGCCCCCTCTGTCAACCGGGCAAAAACCTATTTGCACTCCCTGTCTTTCTATGGTATACTGGTCCCATTACCATGATTTGGACTCGGGGGAGATCGTTGACCATGACTACCTTGATCGTTGTTTTTCTCTGCACCGCGGGCCTGTTCCTCTGCCTGCTGGAGGACCGCTTCCGCCTGTGGACCACCCTGGCCGTCCTGGCCGTGACCACCGTGCTGGCCGTGGGCGTGGGGGCTTTCCTGGGCAGCCGCTTCCCGGAGGGCCTTCTCGGCCGTCTCCTCCCGGTGACCGCCGGCGCCCTGCTCTACTTTCTGGTCTCCCTGTTCCTCTTTCGCAATAACTTCCTCCAGAAGCTGTTCCTGGCCCTGCTGGCCGTGGCGGACCACCTGTTCCTCTCCTTCGCTCTGCCCCTGATGCTGGGCGTCCTGCCCACCTCGCCGGCAGGCGGGCTGGGAGGCTTTCTCCCCCTGGCCGGGGAGGTCCTTTTCACCCTGTTCCTGGGCCTTTGCCTCTACCGCCCCATCACCCACTTCCGGGACCGGGGCCCCTCCGGCTTCCTGGTGGGCATGTGCCTGCTGACGGTGGCCGTCATCGTGGTCTCCCTCTCCCTGGTGGATTTTCTCTTCCGCACCAATCTCCCCGCCGTCCGGCTGGGGGTGTGCGCGCTGTTTTACTGCACCATCCTGTTCTGCTTTCGGTCTCTGTACCAAGCCGGCCGCTTCCGGGAGCGCGCCACCATGCGCTCCGCCCGGGAGGTCATCCTCCAATCGGAGATGGACAGCGTGGAGGAGCTCTTCTCCGCCGTCCGGGAGGTCAAGTCCGCGGAGAAAGCCGGCGAGTATGCCCTGGACACCATCCACGTCATGGTCACCGACGGCCTGGAGGAGAAGATCCCCTCCTACATCCAGATGGCCAAGGACAACATGGTCTCCTCCCCCATCCTGGGGAACTATCACGAGCACCCGGCCCTGAACGCCATCATCGCCTCCCGGGCCGCCTTTGCCAAGCAGAACGACATCGCCTTCGAGTGCAACGTGGTCACCGAGGGCAGCCCCCTCACCACCGGCGAGCTCTGCCTCGTCTGCGGGGAGATCCTCTCCCGGGCCTGCCGGGACGCCGCCAATTTCCAGGGCCCCCGGAAGGTCCGCTTCACCGTCTTCCCCACCCAGGAGCTCCTGCGGTTTGAGGCCGTCTATTCCGGCCTGCCCCCTGTGCGGGAGCGCGCCCCCCTCTCCAAGGTCTCCGCGGCGGAGCTCTTCCGCACCGCCTTTGAGGAGGTCCCCCGGGCGGAGGACGACCTTCCCGGCCTGGACACCACCCGGGACCTGATCATGAAGACCAGCGGCAGCCTGTCCCTCTCCCGCTCCGGCGAGGAAGAGATGCTGCTGCAAGCCAGTTTCAGAAAGTAAAGGAGTTGTCCCACATGCAGACCTATTCCGTCACCCCGGAGATCCTGGCCGCCTTCGGCCTCCCCGAGGACCTGCCCGCCGCCTCCATGACCGGCGGCCACATCAACGATACTTTTTCCGTCCAGGCCCCGGAAGGCCCCTTCGTGCTCCAGCGCATCAACCGCTACGTGTTCCCCTCCCCGGAGAACATCATGGAGAACGTCACCGGCGTCACGGACTTTCTGCGCAATAAGCTGGCTGCCGCCGGCGGCGACCCGGACCGGGGCACCCTGGCGGTCCGCCGCACAGTGGACGGCGCCAGCTTCACCAAAACTCCCGACGGGGAGTACTGGCGCTGCGTGGCCCTGATCCCCGGGGCCAGCAGCCATGAGGTGGCCACCAGCCCCAAAATGCTCACCGAGGCGGGCAAGGCCTTCGGGAACTTCCAGCGTATGCTGGCGGACTACCCTGCGGACACCCTTCACGAGATCATCCCCAAATTCCACGACACCCCGGACCGCTTCCGGCAGCTGCGGGAAGCTGTCCACGAGGACCGTGCCCACCGGGTGGAGACCGTCCTCAAGGAGCTGACCTTTGCCGCCACCCGGGAGCCTAAGTGCGGCCTGCTCATGGACCTGCTGCGCCAGGGCAAGCTGCCCCTGCGGGTGACCCACAACGACACCAAGCTCAGCAACATCCTTATGGATGACGCCACCGGCGAGGCCGTCTGCGTCATCGACCTGGACACCGTCATGCCCGGCCTCACCGCCTTTGATTTCGGAGACTCCATTCGAGCCGGAGCCACCACCGCCGCCGAGGACGAGGCCGACCTCTCCAAGGTCCATTTCGACCTGAGCGCTTTTCGGGCCTACACCGAGGGCTTCCTCTCCGCCGCAGGAGACGCCCTCACCGAAACGGAGCTGACCACCCTGCCCGACGGGGCCATCCTCATGACCTACGAGGTGGGCATCCGCTTCCTGGCGGACTACCTCAATGGCGACGTGTACTTCCGCACCGCCTACCCGGACCACAACCTGGTGCGCTGCCGCAATCAGTTCAAGCTGGTGGCGGAGATGGAGCTCCCCCGGGAGGAGATGGACCAGATCATCGCCCAGTACCGTTGAGCTTCCCCCCCCACACGCAAAAGGACCGCTGCATCCCGGCAGCGGTCCTTTCTTTATGTCTCGCTCACAGCTCCAGCCCGTCGTAGTTCTGCCGAAGGATCCCGCAGGACCGGTGGAACTTCTCCTGCTCCTCCTCGTTCAGATTCAGCTCCAGCACCCGGTCCACCCCGTTTCGGTTCACGATGCAGGGCACACCAGCAAAGGCGTGCTTCTCCCCGTACTCTCCCCGCAGGCGTGCGGAGACCGTCAGCACGGAGTTCTCATTGGACAGGATGGCCCGCACGATGCGCACCAGGGACATACCGATACCGTAGTAGGTGGCCTTCTTCGCCTCGATGATCTTCTGGGCAGCGTCCCGCACCTCGATGCTGATCTTCTGCATATCCTCCAGGCAGCAGGAGCCTCCCTGCTCCTCGCAGAGCTCCAGCACGTTCCGGGTGGCCACGCTGGCCTGGCTCCAGGGCACGAACTCACTGTCTCCGTGCTCCCCGATGACATAGGCATGGACGTTTCTGGGGTCCACGGAAAAGTGCTCCCCCAGCAGATACCGCAGCCGGGCGGTATCCAAAGTGGTCCCGCTGCCCAGCACCCGGTTGGCGTTAAAGCCCGAAAGCTCATAGGTCACCCGGGTCATGATATCCACCGGGTTGGTGGCCACCAGGAAGATGCCCCCAAACCCTGTGTGCACGATGGGATCCACAATGGACCGGAACACCGCCGCGTTGCGCTTGAGCAGGTCCAGCCGGCTCTCCCCGGGCTTTTGGCTCACCCCGGCGCAGATCACCACCACGTCGGCGTCGGCGCAGTCCCGGTACTCCCCGGCGGTGATCTTCATGCTGTTGGCCGCGAAGGCCATGCCGTGGTTGAGGTCCATGGCCTCCCCCAGGGCCCGCTTCTTGTCGATATCAATGAGCACCAGCTCGTCGCACACAGACTGATTCAGCGCCGCGTAGGCGAAGCTCATGCCCACCATGCCGGTGCCCACCAGCACCACTTTTCGGTTGTTGAACATCATTTTCTTTTCCTCCTTCTCACAGGCTCATGACGTAGACCTGGCAGGGGTTGGCCTCGTCCCAGTACAGGGGCATCACCTCAAACTCCCGAAACCCCACGCTTTGGTAGAAGCGGTTGGTGTCGTCGTAGTCCGGGTACAGGCCCATAGCCACGGTCTTCACCTGCAGGAAGCCGTACCCCAGCTCCTTGGCCCGGGCCCTGGCCTTCTCAAAGAGCTTTCGCCCCACGCCCCGCCGGTGCCAGCTGCGCCGCACCCCCATGACCGCCAACTCCATGGTGGCGTCCCCGGTCTCCTTCAGGCAGAGAAAGCCCACCGGCTCCTCCCCGTCGAAGGCGCCCACGAACAGCCACCCGCCGCTCTTCCGGATATAGTCCTCCCGAGTCTCGTCCACCTCGAACCAATCCGTCAGGTCCTCCAGCACTTTCCGGGCGATGCGCCGCTTCTCCTCGGTCTCCAGCACCTCTTTGATCTCCATCCGGCCTGCCTCCTTCTGCTGTTTCTATTGTACCCAACCCCGGGAAAAAATGCAAGGCTCCCCGCCAAACCGACAGAAATCACCCGCCCCTCTTTGCTATACTGCACGGGAAGGGAGGGTCTGCCGTGACCGTTTACGCCGATATCCTCATGCTGCTCAACCTGTACATAGATTTCTTCCTGCTCCTGGCGGTCCGGCGTTTCCTGGGGCTCCAGGTCCGGGGCAGGCGCCTGGTCCTGGGCGCCCTGACGGGAGGCCTCCTCTCCCTCACCGCTCTTCTCGGCTGGGAAGGTCCCCTCTCCCTCCTGCTGGGGGCGGCCACCGCCCTGGTCGTCACCGCCGCCGCCTTTGCGCCCCTGCCCCTGCGGCGGTACCTGCGGGCCACGGCCTGCTTCTGGCTGTGCACCCTGGGGCTGGCGGGGCTGG
>ERZ842401.3071-NODE-3071-length-21192-cov-19.642475_pt1 | contig 21192 bp, 18 predicted proteins | sample MGYA00521270_ERZ842401 | MGnify/ENA primary metagenome ERZ842401 (study PRJEB31892, sample SAMEA3878208) | bioreactor metagenome | biome: Moose rumen | place: Sweden | collected 2011-10 | study: EMG produced TPA metagenomics assembly of the PRJEB12797 data set...
TTTTTTTTGGAAATGAGTGCTCCCGCGTTTGTGTCGCTTCATTTCCCGCGGAAATAGCAAGAAACACAAGTGCGACGGCTCATTTCCCGCAGAAATGCCCAGAAACACAAGTGCGACTGCTCATTTCCTGTGGAAATTGCAAGAAACAAAAGTGCGACGGCTCATTTCCCGCGGAAATGACCAGAAACACAAGTGCGACTGCCCATTTCCCGTGGAAATGCCCAGAAACAAAAGTGAATCTGCTCATTTCCAGTGGCAATAGCTACTTTCACGAGTGTTTTTGGCTTTGGGAAAAAAACAATGCGCAGAAACAAAGGTGAAAGTGCCTTTTGCCATTGTCAACGGGCAGAAACACGTTTGCGGGAAGGCTTTTTTTTCAAAACATCGGCACTTTCAAAGGCGGGGGCGGCTTTTGACACTGTCAACGGAAAGAAACAAACGCGGGGGCAGGCATTGACAAGCGCGCACGGTATCTTTTTGACACGGCGCACGCTTTATTTCCAAAACTTCACTTTATCAATCGCAAATTATCAACGTAGAAATGACCATTCATTCTCGCATTTTCTATATAGCACAGATTGATGCGGCGAACAACGTCAATCGGATTTGTTAACACCGTTACATCGAGAACAATCGTATGCTCTCCAGGCTCTACCGTAACGGTGTGCATTTGCGCCCAGTTCCAATTATCTGTAACTTGAAAAGCAACAGTGAAATCAAATGGCTTCGAGTTAGGATTATAGACATCAACAACAAGATACTTTGTGCCTGCAAAGTTCCAAAGATAATCCATATAATACATACCGTCATTAGCAGATGTAGCAGAGGACTCAATAAAGCGACATTCAAGGCTCTGTTTGCCTTGCGAAGCCCATTGGCTAGTAACACGCGCAGACGTAGAGAGCTTTGAAGGCCCCCACATTTCAAAATCAAATGCCGCCCATATCCAATAATTGCCCTTTTCATAATCATCAAGCAGCGTAACGCTTCCCGTCGGTATCGTATCGCGGTCGCCGATGACATCGAGAGAAAACGCAGACGCACTTACAAACAACAGCCACGCGCACAGCACCATCTTAGAAAAAGAACGCATATTCACACCCCTTTTTAGCATTTAAATTTATTCATTTCGGTTTTTAGGCTGCCAATCGCCTCTACGCTCTCTTTTACATTTTCGTTCGCAACCTTGGCGGCAAGAGAAATCGTATCAGCCTTTACCGACATATCTTGCATACTGTCGTTCACAGTTTCCGCCATTTTTGAAAGGTTGTCCATTTCAAGCGAAACCTGCTGACTTCCCTCAAGCATTTTCACAGAGCCGTCTTTTACATCGGTTGTGATAGAGTTAATCCGCTTCATTGCATCAAGAATCTGCCGACCGCCTTCGTTTTGCTCTTGCATTGCTTGGTCAATCACTCTTTCTTGCTCGCCTACCGTTTTGGTCAGCGTGAATATCTCGTTAAATTGCTTTTGCACCGTCGCACTTGAAGCAGACACTTCATTGATTGTGTTGTACACTTCCTTTAAAGCCTGCTGCATTTTCGCCCCTTGAGAAGAAGACTCTTCTGCAAGTTTTCTAATTTCGTCTGCAACAACGCTAAATCCTCTTCCGCTATCTCCCGCATGCGCAGCTTCAATCGCGGCATTCATCGCAAGAAGGTTCGTTTGGCTTGCAATATTTTTTATAACGCTCGACGCTTCAGAAAGATTTTTTGATTTATCTTGAATCTCATAAGACAGCTCCACCGTCTTATTTATGAGCGACATTCCCTGTTCAGAAGCCTGTTCAAGCGCAGTCATAGAAGCCTTGTTCTTTTCAAGAATCTTCGCCACTGAATTGATGTTCGCCGTCATCTCTTCAATCGAGCTTGATGATTGCGTTACATTTTCCGCCTGCATATCGATATTTGCGCTCAATGTCTTTATGCTCTCAACAATCTCACCAACGACAGCTCTCGCCTGTGTAACTTCCTCTGCGTGATTTCTCATCTGGCTTTGCACAGAGCTAATGCTGTCTGTAATATTGCTTACAGCCTTAGACGTTTCGTCCATCGAACTGCCAAGTTCATTTCCCAGCCGCTCCATCATATCGCTGCTTGCCTTTGCTTTTTTGACAGAAGAGCCTATTTTCTCCATCGTCCTATTGAAGCTCAAGCACATCGCACCAATTTCGTTATTCTGCGACACACTAAGGCGCACCGTCAAATCGCCATCGCCTTCGCTAATATTGCGCAGAGCCTGTTCGCTCTCAATAAGTGGGCGAGTAAGGCTATTCACAATAAAGTACGTCAATACATCAACAAGCACAATTTGCGCTACAAACAAAGCGATTACCGTCCACAGCGCACTAACCGCATCTTTTCGCATTACAGAAACATTCGTCTTTGATATAAGATACCAGCTTGCACCTGTGCTATCAGGGTGGATTCGAGCAATTACCGTAAAGACTTGCCCCTTATCAGAAAGGAACGACACTGACTCTTTTCCTGAGTCTTCGCCAAACCATTGCTCTTCGCCGCCGTCCCTAAAATACGAGCTTTTCTGTCCTGCTTCTGAGCCGTCCGTTGCACCCATAACAGCTCCAGTAGAGCTTACGAATTGCGTTGTTGTTCCCTCAAAAATAGAGCTTCCGTCAATGATTTGAGAAAGGTTCGAGAGCACAATGTCCATACCCGTAACGCCTACATTCTGCCCTACAGAATTGCGTATTCTCGTATACACTTGAGCAGAAAGCACTTGCTCGCCGTCAATCAACGTCATTTTTGGGTCGGTAATCGTAGATAAACTATCAACAATATCCGCTAGATTCAGATTTTGCAGTGCCGCTGTACTATCGTTTTTTATTCGTCCATCAACATCATTTATATAGTGGATTCTAAATTGACCAGTTGGATTAGAAACGGGGTCTACATCAAAAGCATCTCTGTGGTCAAAACGATTTTCAAGCCACATCGCCCAAACGGATTTAACTCCCGTTTCGTTCACCATCGAGCGCACCATTTGCTCGCACGCCGTTCGCCTCATCTCGTCAGGTATCGCCCACGAGCCGCCAAGCATACCGCTCACCGCTTCTACCGAGTTTACGACCTCCATCATCTCTTTTTCGACAGCATTCGCTTTTTTCTCGGTAAGGGCAACAATAAGGCTTTCTGCTTGTGCAGTATTCGTCTTAAAAACGCTATGACCAATTATCAGCGTCATAATAATCGATATGCAAAGCATACCAATCCCAATCATTAACAAGAAACTAGATTTTATTGATTTACGTTTATCAGAGGACTTCATATATATAATTATAGTTGTCGAGAAATGAGCTGTCAACAAAAATATTTTTAGCTATTCACACATCAACAAGCCTTTTTCAGTCAGAATATGAGTAAGCATAATATCGTGTTCGCCACAGGGGATTTCGTCAAATACCTGAGCTTCAAATCCCCAACCGATAAGAGCCGTCGGCAAATGAATCACCTGCGTCTGCGCATAGAGCTTTTCTATATATCTATCATAAAAGCCCTTGCCTCGACCTAACCGCGCGCCATTTCTGCTAAAAGCAAGACCTGGAAGAATGATAAGAGTATGAATAGGAAGGCATTGCACTTCTAGTTTTTCAAGGCTGTATTTCGGCTCTAACAGATTAAACGAGCTTCTCTCTAATTGGGAATCTAGCTTTTCTGTATTATTCAGAAAGTAGAAATCCATATCGTTTGAGTTCGGAACAACACGAGGTACAGCCACTCTTTTCCCGTCGCGCAACGCCTTTTTTATAATCGCCTTTGTATCCATCTCAAAACCAGAAGACACAAAAGCCAAAATAGTGCGGCTCTCTTTATATAAAGAGCTATTGATAAAAGAATTATATGCATTTTTCGCATGGTATTGCATTTTCAAAAAGTCTTTTTCATAAACGGCAAGCCGCTCTTTCATCATCTTGCGAAACTTTTTCTTTTCCTCATCAGCATTAGGCTTTTGCGTTTCGACACTGCTCTGAGCTTGATTTGAGGGCGAGAATATATGCAGAGTTAGAAATATTTTTTTTATGAGCGGGGGAAGCATACATTTAAAACTATAATGCGCTTATCTAAAGAATTCCATATATACACCGCAAAAAGATACAAAAAAAGTGCGCAAATCTCTAAAACCCTTCTTTTCTCCTCTCCAAAGCACCTTTATCCCCACTCTTCAAAGAGAAAAAAGAAAAAAAGAGGAAATCTTTCTAAATCCTATTGACATTTTTTCTATATCCATATATTATACAACACGTTCACGACAAGTAACAAGCTCCCTTAGCTCAGTTGGTAGAGCAATGGACTGTTAATCCATGTGTCGCTGGTTCAAGCCCAGCAGGAGCCGCTGAAGACCTTAGCAATAATGCTAGGGTCTTTTTTTATGCTTGAGCTATGTTCTTCCTCTCATTTTCTTTACATCAACAAATAAAAAAAGGGCGATGATTCAACGAACCACCGCACCTACACAAAAAAGGAGACAATCCTAAAACAAATGGAGGATGTTATATGGATTGCTATTTATATTATATCTCATTCATTCTGAAAAACCATTTTTTTTCATTATTTTTCGCATTTTTTTTCGTAGTTTATTCTGCGCTTTGCTCTTCGCTCGATTCGCTCTCTTCACTCTCGGCTTCATTGCTCTCTTCAACCTGCACTTCAGCTTCGTTACTCGCTTCAACAGCCTCGCTTTCTTCTTTTGCAGTTAACTCCGCCTCATAATCGGCTAACATCTTCGCCACCGTATCAGACGGTTTCAACGCCTTTGCATTCACTAAAAGTTCGTTTCTCACCGTTTCGTTTTTGCTGTTCCTTGCAAGAGTTATCAGCTGCAACACTTGCACATCATCACCGTTCGTAACGATTTTATCAGCCTTTATGTATCTGCCGCGAATATAATCGCTCGTCAAAAGCGCGTCTATTTTCACAAAGTTCTTGTCTTGCACTTCTTCATTGCTCACCGCAACCACAGTGCCAACCGCTAACACCTTAGAGCCCATTCCTGTAATAGTCGGCGTATTATAAACAAGCGTATTCTCTGCACATACAACCGCAGGCTTTGCGTTTACCGCCACCATGCCCTCTTGCACCCAAAGTTCTTTGCCGTCGTATCGCACATGCACAAAATCTCTCTCTTCCAGCTTTCCCATGCTGTTTCTTTTCGCTTTCTTTCTCTCTATTTCGCCAGACTCATCGCAAATGCCCTCTAGCTCCTGCCCTGTCGGAATATCGTATTTGCCCCACTGCATAATGCCGTTTTCGTCTTCTGCCCACAAAGCACCGTTCGGCTCCCAGAGCATAACGACGCTCACACTTTGCGCAGTAACTTTCGATTTTGCAGCCTGAGCCGCCGCAGGTATCACCACTTCAGAGATGAAATCATGTTCAGGAATACTATCTTCTATCGCAGTTGCAGATTTCTTCTTGCCGCAACTCGTTAAAGACAAAAGCACACAAATAATCAAACAGATTCTTTTCATTCAAATCTTCTCCATAAATAGTGTGCTTTATCATATCAAAACTAAGAGAGTGTATCAACAAGCACTTTTGTTATTTCTGCAATGTACATCGTGTGAAAATCGTCTTTGCGATAATTTTGCTTCAAGACCTTTTCGTCCGTAAAGCAAAATGCGTCGAGCTCCTGCGCATAGAGCTTTCGGCAAAACAGCACAAGGCGGCTATCATCAATCCACGGCACATCGTTCATATAGTTGACTTTGAGCTTTGACACCAACAGCTTATCTTCGTCCCTTCCGCTGTGGCTGCCAAGATAGTCATAGCGATTTTTCGCTTTGTTGTTCAAGACGCACAAGCTAAACTCTTCGCCAGAATCAAGCAGCTCCTTTGTGTATCTCGACGGACGGATATAAATCGTCGCAACTTTTTTATTCCACAGCACGCCAAGCCCGCCCCAGCTCGCCGTCATCGCATTCACCTTCGATTCCCCCTGCACCGTAACAGCAAGGTAGTCTTTGCCAATCAAAGAAAACACATTATCCTTAATATCTTCCGCTCTAATCTCTTTCATCGCCATAACCTGCGCATCTCCCATAAAATCGATTCTTATCCCTATTGTACGGCAATTTCTTCTTTTAGACAAGTTTCTTACTCATCATTCTTGCCTTTCAGAATTTTTATCTTTATAAGAGCTTTCAGATAGCCGCACAACAACAACGTCCCCCTCATTTTTTACACTATCAGTGGCTGGGAAATCACTCATTGTTTCACCAATTGACCGAGCTTTTTCAATAAGCTGAGTATCTTCAAGTTTTACAGGAGAGAAGTTATATCCTTGCGTTTTCATAAAATCTATGCCTCTACTCGTTGAATCCGTCAAATCTGTTCCGCTAACCCACTCAAATGAAGAATATCCGCACACTTCTCCTTTTATATAATTTCCTGCAAAACGCGGATGATAAACACCATATAAAAACACAGGTATATCTTCGTTTGTGTTTACTTCTTTTATTTTTTGTGCAATATAATTAGACAATCTAACATCTGCTTTGTATCTCATCACATCACTATAGTTTAACATAGAGCATACAAAAACTTGCTTTATTCCACACAGTAAAAATAATGCAACTGCAAGCTTAAAAAATATTTCCCCTTTAATTCGAGAAACACCATACAGCATAGCAAACCCTATAGCAAAAGGTAAAACATATTGAGAGCGAAGCGGTGCATCACCTCCTCCAATTAAAACCAATACAAAACATGAAAGCGGCACACAGAATGCAGCAGCAATATATAAGACTGATTTTTTCTCTGACTTTAGCACAAAAAAGATATATGCGATTACAGCAGGTAAAATCAAAATATTCGCCATAAGAGAACTTCCTCTAATTTGTTCCACCGCTTTCCAGCCTGTTCTAGCTGCACGAGCCATAATAGGCTCTGCAATACGAGAAATCACAGTACAATGCGCAAAGACAAGTTTATAAATGTATACCCCTATATTTAGAATAGCCCATTTCACAGACTTTCTATCATTTCCAACCATTTTCAATAGATAATCACTTTTTTCAACTTGCAAAATCATCTGTATTATCTTATTCAGAATAAAATAGCACATAGCACATACAAGCATTAGCACAAATAGAGTAATACAGATTCTTGTATATTCTTTTGATTCAAGTTTTGTATTTTCTTTGAATAAAACAAATACAGCACATATACCACAACAAATTAAAATAAATACACCTTGATACACACTTGTGCAAAATACTGCTAACAAAACACCTAGTGTAATTCTTTTTATATCTTTTTTCACAGTACCCAAAAACATAGCATATACTGCTATGGGAGAAGCAAATGTGATAAATAAGCACTCTGCACTTTGCAATGCAAAATAGATTTGCTCTGTCCATACTTGATGCGAAATAAACATAATCACAAAAGGAATATATGCAATTTTCTTTATAAAGCCGCCTGAAAATACCTCAAAGAGAAAACACCACAACAATGCCGCTAGAAATAAAAACATACAGCCGAATATTACAGAAAGATAAGGATTAAACAACTCTTTATTCACTAAGAAATTACCCCATAGTTTCTGCAAGGCGACAAGACCGAATCTGCCAATTTGAAGCCAATTCAGATACCCTTGCGTTGCTATGCGATGCTCTGTATCAACACCAAAGCAAATAGTGGTCAACTTTGCACCATATACTAAAAAAATCGTCAAAGCTGAAATCAATACAAGCATAGTATTTTCTTTAAGAAATTGCAAAAACCCCTTAAAAGAAAACGGTTTTTCTTCAATATATAGCTTTAATTCTTTCATCTTGCTACCTCTCTTCTTTCACAATATAAATAGGGCGATGTTTTACTTCAGTATAGATTTTGGAAATATAAAGCCCGCTAATTCCTATACAAAACAGTTCTAAGCCTGCAAAAAACGTAATAAAGCACACTAAGCTTGCCCAGCCTTGCACTCTGTCGCCAAAAGCAAGCTTTCTCACTGCAATAAAAGCGATAAGCACAAAAGATGTAAATATCGACATTATTCCAGCCACAGCAGAAAACGCCAACGGTTTCGTAGAAAAGCCGATAATGCCATCAATAGAATATAAAAACAGCTTCCAAAAAGACCATTTCGTCTTTCCCGCCGCTCTCTCAATGTTCTCATACGAAAACCATTTCGTCTTAAAGCCTACCCACGGGAAAATTCCTTTTGTAAAGCGATTACGCTCCACAAGAGAGAGAACAGCGTCCTTGTAAGCTCTCGTCATAAGCCTAAAATCTCGCGCGCCATCTACAACCGCCACATCGCTCAATGCTCCCATTATCTTATAAAACAATCTTGCAAAAAAAGAGCGCACTACAGGTTCATTCTTTCTTGTCGCCCGTCGCGTCGCCGCACAGTCAAAGCCATCATCTTCTATAGCAACGAGCATTTTAGGCAAAAGAGAGGGCGGGTCTTGCAAATCTGCGTCCATTACGCAAACATAATCGCCGCTTGCTTTTTCTAGCCCTGCATAAAGAGCCGATTCCTTACCGAAATTGCGCGAAAAGCTCACAAAATGAACACAACTGTCTTTTTCACAAAGCGAGCGCAAAATATCCGCTGTTTTATCCGCAGAGCCATCGTCTACAAACACAAATTCATAAGATGCTATGCCCATCGTCTTTAAAACTGTAAGCGTTTCTGCATAAAAAAGCGGAATAGCCTCTTCTTCGTTAAAGCACGGTACAACTACAGAAATCTTTTTACTCATCACACTCAATTTTCCCTCTCCCCAAACACAAACAATCTCTGCCCGATGTAATTAAGCACTGTGTAAAAGCACATTCCTACAAAAAGAGAAATGTTCTCCCTCCATTTTTGCGAGCAATTCCCCAAGAGCAAAAACATCAATCTTTTCGCAAAAAAGTATGAAACAAAATAGCAAGCTGCAAGATTCAAAACAAAAAACAAAACCTGTTTTACGCTTTTCGCTCTGTTTTGAAACGTAAAGTATTTATTCAAGAAAAAGCTGACAATACCGCCTATTGCGTAATTAAGAGCAGACGAAACCCAATAAGATGCACCTAGTAAGTTATAAAGTGCAAACATGATAAGTGAACCAATAAAGGTATTCAGAGTTCCTACAAGCAAAAACTTTACCAGTTTTTTATCTATAAACAAAAACATAGGCGATATTTATTTAAGTCAAATTACTATCATAAACACTTAAAAAGGCGTTTATAATAGTAGAATATACCCTTATTAAGCGTTTTGTCAAGTAAAAAACGCTTAATAAGGTACACTACAACTATGAGCTTTGCAGAGAATTTAAGAGAATTACTTGATTTCAAGAACATTGAGATAAAGGAACTTGCAGCAGGAACAGGGATAAGCAAGCATACCTTAGACAATTATTTGTCTGGACAGAAGTCGCTTCCGAATGTAGAAAACGGAGTGAAAATTGCTCGATTCCTAGGAACTTCCGTAGAATATCTAGTGGACGGACAAATAAGCAAAAACGAAAATGAGTTTACTTCTGATACCCTTATCGACGACCTAAAAAAACTAAAACGGCTCGATTATTACTCTGTCGCCCACATCGTAAGCTCTCTAGCTCGCACTCCGCAAGAATAAGAATGGAGAACTCGGTATATAAAAAAACTCTAGGCATATAGTTATGGAACAAGTAACTGTGATATACTTTTATATATGGATTTTTCACGAAAACTGCCTATCGGTATACAAGATTTTTCCACTTTGCGCACAGAGAATTATTTATATGCAGATAAAACAAATCTCATATACAACTTAACACATTCGGGCAAAACATACTTTTTAAGCCGACCTCGACGCTTCGGGAAAAGCCTGCTCGTTTCTACCCTAGAAGCATATTTTTCTGGCAAAAAAGAACTGTTTACATCTCTTGCCCTCTCACGCCTCGAAACAAACTGGAAAGAATATCCTGTCATCAAGTTTAGCTTTTCTGGCGGAGAGTTTGACAGCGACGAGGGATTAAAAGACATTTTGCAAAACACGCTTTCTAATTTCGAGCAAAAGTATAACTTGAAAACTTCGCTGTCAACACTTCCCGTTCGCTTTTTTGAAGCTCTCAAAAATGCCTATGAAGCAACAGGAGAAAAAACAGTTGTCTTAGTTGATGAATATGATAATCCACTTCTAAAAGCGTCGAACAAAAACAGAGAAGAAGCAAACCGTATCATCTTTAAATCATTCTTTGCAACGCTAAAAGACGCTGACGAGTATACTAAGTTTGTCTTTTTCACAGGCGTTACAAAGTTTAGCAAGGTATCGATTTTCAGCGACTTAAACCAGCTGAATGACATATCGATGAATAGTGAATACTCTGCTCTGTGCGGTATCACTCAACAAGAGCTCGAAACTATTTTCTCAGAAGAAATACTTTCTCTTTCAAAAGCAAACGGCATCACAAAATTAGAGTGCTTGCAAGAGCTAAAGAGAATGTATGACGGCTACCATTTTTCTAAGAATGCGGAAGGCGTTTATAATCCGTTTAGCCTGATAAATGCTTTTAGAGAAAAGGAAGTTCGCACTTATTGGTTTGAAACAGGAACTCCTACATTCTTGATTGAAAAACTAAAACACACCTCTTTTGATGCCAAAACATTTTCATCAAACACTGCTAGAGCCACCGACCAACAGCTTTCTGACTACAGAAGCGACAACCCCAATCCATTGCCGCTCTTCTACCAATCTGGCTACCTAACGATAAATGGCTATGACAAAAAGAGACAGCTTTACTATCTCGGATATCCAAATGATGAAGTAAAGTATTCTTTTATCCAAAGCCTTTCCCCTCTCTATTTACATTCTCACTCGTCTTCTCCGCTAGATATATACACGTTTGATGATTATATTGAATGTGGAAACCTTGAGGAGATAAAAAATGTCTTCATTTCTTTGTTTGCACGACTTCCTTATTCACAAAGCGAAGAGCCTAAAGAGCGGGACTTTCAGAATGTTGTGTATATCGTATTCACTCTTCTCGGGAAGTTTTGTCAAGTAGAATTGCACAGTGCAAAAGGAAGAGCAGATTGCGTCGTCGAAACAGACAACTTCGTCTACATTTTTGAGTTTAAGAGAGATTCGAGTGCATTAGAAGCATTAAAGCAAATAGACGAAATGGGCTATGCCGCCTCTTACACCGCCGATAAGCGCACCGTTTATAAAATAGGAGTAAACTTCAATTCTCAAACACGCAATATCGACGGCTTTGAAGTGAGGACATAGATTCTTTCTATAAAAAGCCTATTCCCTCTTTCTAGACTCCTATCGCACTACGCCCAGAAGACTCTGCCGTCTTTTCTCGGCGCGGCGGCAGGAGAGGCACAATCTGCGTATCCGATAGCGCAATGACCGATGCCCTCCCAATTTCCCTCAATACCGAGTTCCTTCAAGATAGCCTTGCCTTCCTCGCTTTCAAACTCTTCTTTTGCGCGGTGTATCCAAATGCTGCCCAAGCCCTCGCTATACGCCGCATTCATCAAATTGCCCATCACCAGCGAGCCGTCATACAGATATGTACCTACGTCCTTATTGCCCAAGACGATGAGGATAACAGGCGCATTGTAGAACGGGTCGAAGCCCTCTCTGCCCATCACGCGCGCATTCATCGCCGAAATCTTGTCGCGCAAAGCCTTATCTCTAACAGCCACAATAGCCGCCCCCTGCTTGCCCATACCGCTCGGCGCATAAAGCCCCGCGTCAATAATCTCCTCAAGCTTCGCCTTCTCCACAGCCTTATCAGAGAACTTTCTGATACTTCGCCGATTCTTCAAAGCCTCAATCACTTCATTCATATATTTCTCCTAAAGGTTCTGCCAGTCTTTCTAGTATTTGCAGAACCCTTTTATATGCTTTTTTCCTCAGCTTTTCTCTCTTCGCCTCACCATCGCGACAAAATCGCTCGGTGTAACCGCTTTTACAGGAGAAAGCTCATAATCCTTTGTATTGCTTGTTATAATCAGCTTAGCACGCTTCGCTCTAACAGTACAGTATCTAAGTCCTTTTCTTGAGAAAACAATCCTGTTACCGCTTGCAAATGTTCTAGCTTTTTCTGTGTACGGCGAGAAAGCAGCCCCTGTTCTCTTTCAGGCAAAATCTTTAGCCCCGAAAAAGAAGCAGCCTGTTTGTATAGCATAGGATTCTCAAAAAAATCCGCGTATGATACAACAAGCATATTCCACCCCCTCAATACTATTTTATCGCGCTGATAATCTCGCTATAGGCGTACAGCGGCTCTTTGCGCTCGTCCTTTGAGCCCGTGTACGACGTTTTCACCACAATCCTATACCTTCCCTCTGCCGTATCGTCGGGAATAAAGAAATTGATTTTAGACTTTGTGCTTTCTCTCACCAGCCTAGAGCAATCAATCCACGTCGCGCTATCGGTATTCATCTCGCCGCTTTCGCTAATCGGAGCTAAATACACGCCGCTGTTGCTCTCTCCGAGCTTGAGCTTCTTGCCTTCAATGATGACGTTCTTTCCGATGTGCAGTTCGTCGCTCTCCTTGCCGCTAAAGAAATCGATAATCTTCGTAATATTCGCGTCAAAGTTCGCAATCGTAACCTTGCCAATCTTCACTTGCGAAACCGCGTCTTTGACAATCTGCGACGGCGTGAACTTCGCGGCAAGCTCCAAAGCCGAAATCTCCGTTGCCGAATCATTCGCCACGCTGCCAGAAGCCGAGATATACAGCACTCCCAAATCAAGCAGGTTCACCGCTTTGCCCTCTTTGAGCGTGTCTAAGATTTCGCGCTTGAGATAACTAATCGAAGTGTTTATCGCAATTTCGTCCGCAGACGGATTTTTCTTTTTGATGTTCGCTAATAAATGCTCGATGCTCATCACATTGCGGTCAAAATACGCTACAAATTTCTTCCCTTTGCCCAGTGAATTCGCCCGCAATGTAACCGCCCCAACACCATTTTTGTCGTTAAACGAAGTCTTAATCTCTTCCATAGTGAAAATCTCCTATATGATTAAAAGTAATGTAATCTACTTCAAATATACCTATATAGACCTCGTTTCGTCAATTAAAATATTGTTACAACTCGTCGAGTTATAGGTCGACGCACCGTCGAGTTATAGGTCGACGCACCGTCGAGTTATAAGCCGACGCACCGTCGAGTTATAGGTCGACGCACCGTCGAGTTATAAGCCGACGCAGTTGTTACTAAGATTTTGCGTAATTGCGCTTCACTTTGAGGGTGGTCGTCATCTCTAAAGGCTTTTCAAGATGAGTTACTTTGCTTATCCTCTGATACGGCAAGAGCTTTTTATTCACGCGCTCTACTGCCTCTTTCACGTCCGCCTCGCTTGAGCCCTCCGCTTTGTAGATAAGAGCTTCAATGCCCTCGCTCTTCGTCTTTTCGTCCATCACATAGCCTTGCACCGTGATTTGAGCTATCGAGGTTTCAAGCTGGAACATATCTTCAATTTCCTCTGGATACACGTTCTTTCCGCCGTCGGTTACAATCATATTCTTCACCCGTCCCGACAGCATAAGGTATCCCTCGCTGTCCAATCGACCGAGGTCGCCCGTCTTGAAGTAGCCGTCAGGAGTGAACACAGCCGCCGTTTCTGCCTCCATCTTGTAATACCCCTGCATCACCATCGGACCTTTCACCACGATTTCGCCGATACCGTCAGCGTTCGCATTGATAATCTTCATATCCATATACTTATCGAAATACTTGCCGACGCTTTCGATTTTGAAATGCTGCACAGGATTAAGCGCGATAATCGGAGATGTTTCGGTCAAGCCGTAGCCCTGCACAAAGTCGATGCCCATTTCGTTATACAGACGGAACACCGACGACGCTAAAGGACCGCCGCCGCAAATCGCAATGCGGATAGTGTACAAGTTCGCCTTTTTCAGTACGGTCTTGAAAAGCGTTTTGCCGAGGTTCTTCCCCGTGATTTTCTTTATCAAATAAGACAAATGCCGCATGGCTTTTAATACGCCGTAGACGAGCGCGCCTTTCTCCCTCATACCCTTGTCGATGCCAGAGGCGATTTTGTTGAACAAGAGCGGCACGCCGAGAAGCATTGTGATTTTGCCCTCGCGCAGCTCTTTCATCAATCTTGTAACCGCCATACTCTTGCCAAAGACGACCTCCGCGCCCACCGAGATGGCTTCGATAAAGACGGCGAGCATGGTGTAGGCGTGGTGAATCGGCAAAAGCGCGTAGAATACATCACTGTCGTAAAGGTGCATGTGGCTTTGCGCGATGTAGCAATCGCTGACCAAGTTCTTATGAGAAAGCATTACGCCTTTTGGTGTGCCTGTCGTGCCAGAAGTGAAGAGGATTGCGGCGGTGTCGTTTTCGCTCGGCGAAGAGGAGGCTTTGACACAATCTTCCCCGCGCAAAGAAAGCACATAGTCATCTTTGTTTTTGGGGCTGAGCGAATACACTTTGTAAGGCGTGTCCTTGTTTTTGTAATACTCGAACTTCTCTTCGTCAACAAAGAAGAGCTTTGGCTCTGCACGGCGCAAAAGGTTTTCTTGCTCGGCTTCGTGCAATGCGTAGTCAATCGGGCAAATTATCGCCGAGCAATACAAGGCGGCAAGGTAGGTGATAGCCCATTCAGGCGAGTTCTTGCCAGAAACGGCTATGCGGTCTCCTTTTTCGACTCCGCACGCTCTCATAAAGCAAGACAGCGCGTCTATCTTGTCTTTTGCCTCGCGATAGGTAAACGTGCGCTTAGTGCCGCCCTCGCCGTCAAAGTCGGAAAAGCAGTTGTTGTCGGCAAAGCGGCTTACGCTAATCGAAAACATTTCGCTTACAGTCGGCCATTCGCCAGCAAAGCTCTTGCCTCTGTAATCATCTAAAAAAGCTATCGGGTTAAAATCTTTCAAATCGTCCATAACAATCATTATAACCGCCAATGCACGATTTGAAAAGAAAGAAGATAATTCCTCTTAATACTTATAGCGAACGCCCAAGCCCGCCGTGTTGTGTTCCTGTGCGCTGTCGGAAGAGATTTTCAAGAAAAGAGTTGCGTCTGCATTTTTGCTCGCCGTAAAGCACAGCGCAGGAGTTAGCGTCGCATATAGTTCGCCGTCGTCGCGCGGAATATAGACAACGCCGTCCGCCTGCAATGTTAAAAGCGGCGAGAAAACATATTTTGCATAGGGGTTCACGAAAGAAACATATCTCTGCGCCTCTTTTGAAAACCACTCATCTTCTGCAAACCACACATAGCCTGCGACACCGAAATCAAAAAGCGCGACTTTGTACGCTATCCATACATCAGCCCTTGTGTAATGCACTTGTGCCGCGTCGAGCTTTGCGCCCTTTTTGTAATGCGCGCCGTAATCGCAAAACACTTCGGCGATAAGCGTCAAGTTGTCGATTGCCGTCAGCCCCGCACAGCCGTAATAGATACCCGACAAGTGCGCGGCGACCGTCAGGAAAAAGTAAGGAGCGGTATATTTTGCGCTCAAAGAAAAGAGGTTCTTGTCGGCTTTTGCGTTTCCGTCGTCATTGTAAGAAGGATTATAGTCGCTTGCCTGCGCCGTGAGATACAGGCAGTCTGCGGGGTGAAGCACGAGCCGAGTGCCGAGAGAAGAGCCGAAGCTGCTCTTTTTGTCGCCTGTTTGCGCAGTAAATCGGTCGTATAGCTTGCCGCCATCGGCAATCACGGCATTGTCAAAGAAAGACGCATACGCCATTGCGCGCTTTAAAGTCGAAGAGCTAAAGGGAGATGAGGCGGTCAGCGTTGTTTCGTGGCGCACAAATATTCCGCCGTTGTCGGAAGAATACTTGAGGTCGAACCTCGATTTGCTTGAGCCGCCGAAATGCTTTGAGTCGTAATACAGTGAAGCGAACTTGTTGGCTCTGTTCTCTGCGCTTTCATCGGTGAGGTCAGCAAAAAGCCCTGAGCGCATATAGCCAGAAATATTGAGGCTAGAGGCATTCAGGGCTTGTATGGACACTGCGGTCAAAAATGAAACGATTAAGAGCGATAGTATTTGTTTCATGGTGCAAATACTACCAAGTTTTTTAATACTTATTCAAGGTAAAAGCTGTTATTTCGTTGTGAAAGCGATTGCGCCGTCCCAGTTCTCTGGAGGGTTCGCGATAAAGTCTTCACAGCGTGAAAGCATCAGTTTCGCCGCTTTGTCATTTTCAACAGCGTTATGCGCTTTCATAAAGTAATCGCGCGCAAGATTAAATATGCCTTGATGATACAAATCCATACCCTTGATATATGCGTCTTTGTATGCAGCAGGGAACTCCTTTTCGTTGCGGTCAACGGCATAAATCGGAACAGCGTTCTTCTTTCCCTTTACGCGCACATCATCGAGATGTCTAAAGCAGAAAGAGTCCGCGCCTGCGTCGTTCATCACGCTCTCGCTGACTAGAACCTGCACGCCGTACACTTTAGTCAAACCTTCAAGACGGCTTGCAAGGTTCACGCTATCGCCGATAACCGTGTAGTCAGTCTTATCTCTTGAGCCAAGGCTTCCCGCGATAACATCTCCGTAGTGAATTCCGATACCGATATTGAACTTCATTCCGTCAGGCAAAACGAGGTCGCCTATTTCAAGCTCTTCGAGCGCATCTCGCATATCATACGCAGCGGCTACCGCACGACGAGCATTGTCTTCATAGCTCACAGGAGTGCCGAAAAGAGCCATGATAGCATCACCGATAAACTTATCGACAGTGCCTCCATGCTTTTTGATACAATCAACCATAAGAGAGAAGTAGCGGTTGAGGAATGCAACGAGAACATCTGGTTTGTTCTTTTCGCTTATGTTGGTGAACGAGCGAATATCGCTGAACAAGATTGCTATAGTGCGCGTTTCGCCAACAGCAACTTTCTCATCGGTGTTATCTGCTTGTGCAACAAGGTCATCAATAATCTGCTCAGGAACAAAGCGAGAGAAAGCTCTGCGGATTCGCTTTTCAAAGAACATCTTCTTTTTTACAACAAGAGCTTTATCCAATATCGTGCCTGCATTGGTAACGCAGAAATTAAAGAAGTCGCGATTCATTACAGAGAAATTGCCTTCACTCACGATATGCACCGTGCCAAAATTAAAGTCAGTGTCATTCTTCAGCGTGCCATACTCGTAGCTAGACAGCTGTACTTTTCCGCTGTAAAAGCGATTGAGTTCCGCCTTTGTTTCAAGCTTTAGCGGAGTAATCTTTGTGGCATTGAAATCTGGCTGCACCTTTTCAAAGTCTGCGGCACACACACTCAAGAAATCAGTGATTTCCTTTTCGCCAATATTTTCAGAGCAAACATAATACCCGTGCGGTCCGTCGTTCTCTATCATATACAAGCCGACGATAGGTACTTCGCATACTTCGGCGATTAAAAACAAAAACGCCTTCACAGACTCTTCTATGTTCTCTAAAGTATCTACCATCGAAACAAGTTTTGCAAACATTGCATTCTTGTACGAGTCATTAAAAAGAAGCTCTGTCGTATTCATAAAAAGATACGTATCATCAAAGTTCTTCTTTATCTGAGAGAGTGCAACTCTATCTATTTTGTGTGAAGGAAGTTGAGCGAGTTCGTCCACGTTTAAGACAAGGGTCTTTTGGTCTAAGCGAACAAAGGATGTCGCTCCGCTAGAAAGCGCAAAGGCTTCGTCAAGCGGAGTGGGGAATGAGGCATACATTCCTATCGTTAAATCCTTAAAACTCGGCAGTGAACGCACAATGCGCACCACCTCAAAACTTCTCGGCTCTCGTATATCGCAGTTCACCAAAAACAAATCTGGCTGATACTCAAACAAGGTATATATAGCCGCCTTGCCGTCATTTATAAACTGCACTTGATAGTCATCGCTGTCAAGCGTCGTAGTAAAGAGCTTTTGTAGCGTAACAGAAGTTTCTAGTATCAATATCTTTTTACTCATCTTGCTCTACTCCCCCTTATACATTCACAAGCGATTTTACCGCTTCGACAAGTGCGCCTCGCCTAAAGTCGCTCTTTGCTATAATCGCACTTGCACCAAGCCTATTGAACTCTGCGAGTACTTCAGGGCTTTGGTCAGCAGATACAACAATAACAGGCACTTCTTTATACTGCTCCATACGGCGAAGGTTATCAAGAAGCACAAGACCTGTCATTCTCGGCATATCTTTATCAGACAAAACCAAATCGAATTGCTTCTCTTTAGCCTTTTCAAGTCCGTCAATTCCGTCAACAGCAGTATCAACAGAGAAGCCTGCGCTTTCAAGAATAGATTTCTCGATTTGTCTTGTAGTATCAGAATCATCAACAACAAGAATACGCACTACTCTTTTCTTTGTGGCGGCTTCGTATTTCTTTATATCATATCCGCGCAAAGCCTTAAACTTCTTCAAAATATCAGGTACATGCAAAATAGGAACGATGTCATAGTGTTCATCGAATACGATACCCTGCAATATCGAGAAGTTTTTGAATGCACTCGGCAACTGTTTTACAACAAGTGAAACATACTGCTGCACTTGGTCAACGATAATACCGATTCTTTGCTCCATATACTCTGCGATAAGGATAGAGTCCGCTTCAGAAGCAACAAAGCCGTTTTGGTCTGCAAATAGCGATGAGAGAGAAAAGCATGGAATTAACTGCCCTTCAAGCTTGATATAGCTTTGGTTTTGCAGTGTAATATACTCACTTTTCTTTCTATATATAATGTCCACAATGTGCTGAGAAGGAATAAGATATTTGTCTTGATTTGAATAGACAAACAGACCTTGCAAAGTAGACAAAGAAAGAGGAAAGTGAAGAATAAAGCTTGTTCCTTTGCCCTCTGCACTTTCTATTTTGATGCGACCTTTGATTTTTTCAACATTTGTCCAAACAACATCAAGACCAACACCTCTACCAGAAAGAGCAGAAACAGTTTCTTTTGTAGAAAATCCTGACTGAAAGAGGAATTGAGAAAGCTCTCTTTCACTCATATTCTTTATTTCATCTGTGCGCTCTGGATAAAGCTTTAAAGCCTTTGAACGAATCTTGTTATAGTTTAAGCCTCGCCCATCATCTGAAATCCTAAGCTCGATGTGCTTTGTTTCTCGCACACACGTTATGCTGATAGTTCCCTGCTCGCTTTTTCCTGCGGCTTTACGCTCCTCTGGAGTTTCAATACCATGGTCAAGAGCATTGCGAACTAAGTGCATAAGAATATCGCCAAGTTCTTCAAGAATAACCTTGTCTATTGCAATATCAGTTGCAGGAATGTTGCATTTTACATTCTTGCCTAAGTTCATACTCTCCAAAGCAATGGTATTTTCAAAAGGGCGGAGAACAATGCTTATCGGAAGCATACGAAGGTCGAATACTTGCTCTTGCACGCTGTTTATAGATGTTTCGAGCGCAAAAATATCGCTTTCAAACTGCTTTCTCAGTTTTGAAAGTTCGTGATTGCCCGATTCCTCTTCAAACTTTCGCAATTCATCAAGCTGGTGCTTTAAGCGGAACTCGCGAGTTATCATTGTATCAAACGACGCAATTATCTCGTTCACTCTCGCAAGCTTTACACGAATAGACTGTATTTCGCTTACGTTTTCAACCTTTTCGTCTTCTTCGTCTTCCTCGCTTTCGCCTCCATCGACTTTATTGATTTCAGCAATAAACGAATCTATATCGATAAGTTCTCCCGCAGCTAACTTATCACAATATTGCAAATAAAGCTCTATATCTTGCTCGTCAGTCCCCTTTCTTATAATCGAAGAAACGCAATCACTGATTTTATCTGCTACAGCAAACACCAGCTTTACAAGACGGTCAGAATTCTTTATTTGCTCATCTTTTACGCTCTTGTAAATATCTTCAACTGCGTGTGAAAGACGCTCGATTGTCGTAAAACCGAGCATACGAGAATTACCCTTTATCGTGTGAAGATTTCTCAAAAGTCTTGTCAATGTCGCAGAGTCATTTTGAGAAGCCTTCAAGGTCATAATGCCTTTTCTTGAATCTTCCAAAAGCTCTTTTACTTCATCGCAATAGCTTTCAGTAATATCAGCAGAGATTTTTGCCATAAGATTTTATTCCTCCCCCTTCAGTTGTTTGTTTATGAAAATAAAACACGCTACCGTCCATCTCCTTTTTAAATGAAGGAGGCATTATGCTTGAATCTAATTGCGCTATCTCACTCATCGACACAAATAAAACGCCGCCGTCTGCAAGGCATTTTTGAGCAATCGTATGCAAGATTCTAGAGCGCAAATCCTGATTAAAATATATAAATACATTACGCAAAAATATTATATCCTGATTCTTAGGCAACAAGCTATCCATTTCAAAAGAATCTATCATAGACAGATTTATTTTTCTTGTGGCAATAGTGCTTGTTATCTCGCTTGGAAAAACAACTTTGCCGTCAGCTTTTATATACGGAGTTAAAAGCGGTTTGAATTGAACGCCATCAACCTGCCGTATAGAAGAAACAAGAAACGTGCCTTTTGCACAATGTTCCAGCACTTCAGAGTTTATGTCGCTTGCGATTATCGAATAATTCACCCCACAAGCACGGGCTAAAAGAGCTAATGAATATGCCTCTTCTCCATAAGAACAAGCTGCACTCCAAATTTTTATCGTCTTTGAACCATTAAGAGCTTTCCACATTGGAAAAAGTCTATTGCGCAAAAGAGAAAACTGTTTCTCTTCTCTAAAAAAATACGTTTCGTTTACAGTGCTTTCATTCACAAGCTCCGTGAATAATGCTTTGTCCGTTATAACGGAAGAGAGATATTTTTGTACAGAATAATTCTTTGCAGAGAGAATCTTCTCGACATAACTTCTTATTCCTTCTCGATGACTCGCCCTTGGAATTATTCCAGTGCGCTGCGTTACAAGTTGTATGATACTATTAAGGTCGATGTCACTTATATGCATTAAACTAACTCCCTTATGCGATTTGCGATTTCGCCACGCGGCAAAACTTCTTTTGCACCTCCAACCTCTATGGCCGCCGCGGGCATTCCAAAGACAGCACAAGTAGATTTGTCTTCTACAATAGTCCACCCACCTTTCTCACAAATGACCTTACAACCATCAGCACCATCTCTTCCCATTCCCGTCAGTAAGACCGCAAGGCACGTCTTTTTATAAAACTGTGCCGCACTGCGAAAAAGTTTATTGACTGCAGGACGCAAAAAACGCTCTGGAGGCTCGTCCGACAGCCTTAGAATCGGATTTCCGCTTGATTTCACATAATCAATCACCAAATGGGTATCGGCAGGA
>ERZ842401.3072-NODE-3072-length-21185-cov-19.835495_pt1 | contig 21185 bp, 21 predicted proteins | sample MGYA00521270_ERZ842401 | MGnify/ENA primary metagenome ERZ842401 (study PRJEB31892, sample SAMEA3878208) | bioreactor metagenome | biome: Moose rumen | place: Sweden | collected 2011-10 | study: EMG produced TPA metagenomics assembly of the PRJEB12797 data set...
TATAACCGTCATTGGTAGCCATGTGCGCTTCTATCTTGTCACGCACGAAGCGGATAAAGTTATCGGAGTTGGCTTCAGAAGTTAACTCTGTCGTTACCATTTCGGGATGAGTCTTGTCACCCTCAAAGGTGTCTTCCAGCAAAGATGTATCGCCAAACTTCTCATTCCTGAGATATTCGCAGAACACCTTGAACAGGTCAAGCTCCAATGCGTTGACGAAATTGGTAGGACGCTCCAATTTCTCTCGGAACTCCTGTATCTGCCTACGCATTTCATATTCATTGCTGGCAGGGTACTGATATATGTAATAGTTGTAGAAGATATTACCGCTCTTCTCATCCAAGAACTGTGGTGAGCAGAGGTAATTGTACAACTCTTCAACGGTCATTCTCTTCATGATAGTTTGGCTTTAATATCGTTAATCTCGTATGGATAGAGGAAACAGGCTTCAAGAAACCATTCCTCACCAGAACGGAAATAGTATTCTAATTCTGAATCGTCAGGATGGATGGACTGAAGTTCATTCGTCTTTTCCGTCATCAAACCTGCCTGACGAAGGATTGTAAGATATGCACTGGCACAGCGGTCTTTGGTGTTGTCTGACCAACTATCCACAAATTCGTCATGGGCTGCAATCTCATTGAACTCCATCATAATGTCAAACTTAGCCAACTGATGGTCAACAGAGTTCCATCGCTTAATAGCCACATTGAAGTGGAAATCGAAGACGAGTTTGTAGGTCTTCAGAATGGCATAGAAAAGCCCTGCTCGCTGACTTTCCTCGCTCCATCCTTGCCATGCCTGCCAGAAATGAAGAGGAACGGAGGCAAAACGACGCTTGAACTCCAATACAAATGTACGACGTGCCTTTCTTGAATTGATCTGTAAGATTTGATTGTTCTCAACTTCATCCTTCAACAGTTGTTCAGCATCCGCAGACATGAGTATTGGCAGGATGCGCTTGAACTCGTAGTAGAGGAACGAACATCCTGTGATTGCGGCTGTATATGGACTATTGTATTTGTTCATCTTATTATTTTACGTTGCAAAGTAATTAATCATCTGTGCGGTCTTTCTGCACTGATAGATATTTTTTCAGATTTTTGCTTATTTTTTCTTTGAACTGCTCTCTGAATATTGCAGGTTCAAGCACTTCCACGTGTGGGAAGTAAGAGAAAATCACAGATTCCAGCTCCTTGTTAGGACGAACCTCAATTTGAAGAATGCAGTCTTCTTCACTCAGGACTTTCTGACTGTGGTGGATTGGCTTCGACACAACATAAGGGAATCTGTCAGGCTCAAACTTCAGCACCACGATCTCTTTCTGTACATCATCATCTGGTATCGTAACGCCAACAACATCATCAAATCTTGTAGAGAAATCAATGCTTGTATTGGGAACGAACGGAACATTGGCTTTGGAGAACTTCACAATTCGGTCAAGTGCTCTGTTGGCGATTCTATCACCATTGGGAGTTTGCTCCAATCCAAACAGGAACCATCGGTTGTTATACTGCTTGACGTGGTAGGGGTGAATGACGATGTTGGTCTCTTTGCCGTTATATGTGCGGTAAAGAAGATTCAAAGGCTGGTGGTTGATGGCACTGTCAATAAGCTCTGACAGAAACTCCAGACCACGTAACTGTTCGTTCTGTTCAAAAGCGACGACATGTTCACGATTCGTCTTAATACCAAAACGTAGTTCGAGGTTCGATATAACTTCCTCCAACCATCTGTTTGCACCTCCACGGTAACGCCCAAGCATATTGATGGTTGAACAAAGTTTAGTAACCTCCTCGGTTGTCAACTCATTGTTGAAAATGGTATAGTTCGGGTCAGAATAGCGATAATAGCATCTTTTCCCCTCGAAGGGAACTGCCTCAATGGGGGCATTGTATGAAACTCTATCGCGCATGTATTTGATGTCATCACGAATCTGTCGCATACTCACCTCTGAACCATACATGTCATAGAGGGCTTCGTTGACAGCATCAACGAGGTCTTCGATAGTGTACTTGCGGTACCGATTGCTGAAGCACCGATCAAGTATCTGATAGCGTAACAGGGCGTTTTTGTTTGTAGGCATAAATAAACAGTTTTACTTTCCTTCTGTTGGTGAAACACGAACAAGGTCATTAATCTCACATTTCAGACAGCGAGCAATCTCAATCAGATTCTCTAAGCTGGGCTGGGAGGTGTTTGTCACCCATTTGGAAACGGTGGCAGGATCTTTGCCAAGCATTTCGGCCAACTCTTTGTTAGTCACCATACGCTCGGCAAGCATCACCTTAATCCTGTTTAGAGGCTTGGAATTATCCATAATTACACATTATTAAATTAGAAACTACGTGCAAAAATAACGATTTTTTCGCAAACTCAACGATAATAGCACATAAAAAACACTTTTATTTATTAAAAAAAGATGTTTTCGCCAATTTTCTCACGATTTAGTGCTATTTTTGCAAGTGAAAAATAGGATTTTGCGGCTGCACAATGATTTTGTGATGTCTGTGCAGATAGGCCGCACTCTCACTTTCTATTTTTGCGGTCGAAAAAAGTCAAGTGTTTATGAATTTCTACACAGAAGAAGAAAAATACTGGATGACGGGAGGCAATACAGGTACGTTACCTAATAGAATAACGCCATCGAAAATTAACGAGCTGGACGAAAACGAGATATTTGTTTTTGGCAGCAACATAAAAGGACTTCACATGGGCGGTGCCGCAAGAGCTGCTTATAACAAGTTTGGAGCAGAATGGGGCAATGGCGAAGGGCTTCAAGGACGCTCATACGCATTACCGACGATGGAAGGACTTGAAAGCACGAAAGAGGCTGTAAACCGCTTCACAGAGTTTGCCCATGAGCATCCAGAATTGAAATTCTTTGTTACTCCAGTTGGTTGTGGCATTGCTGGATATACAGCAAAAGAAATTGGCCCATTGTTTAGAAAGGCCACAGAACTCTCAAATGTTTATTTGCCTATCAGTTTCTGGAAAGTGCTGATGGGCGTAGAAGATGAAAAATAATACTAACAACAATTAAAACATTTTGACTATGAAAAATTTGATTCTTACACTTCTACTTGCAGTTTGCACAGTTTGCTCTGCGCAGACAAATCACATGAAGTTTAAGGGCATCCCTATTGAAGGAACGCTCAATAGCTTTGTTGAGAAACTTAAAGCAAAAGGTTTCACTTACTTGGGACAGCAGGATGGAATGGCTCTGCTTAAAGGGGAATTTGCCGCAACCAAAGGATGCACCGTTGGAGTTGCTCGTTTCTCCGACCGTGACCAAGTTAATCTGGTGGCTGTAATTTTTCCAGAAGAAAAGTCTTGGACAGGCATTACCAAGTCATATTATGGCTTAAAGGATATGTTAACAGAGAAATATGGAACTCCAGAATGTGTTGAAGAATTCTCAGATAGAGAGCCTTCGGGTGATTTTCTGAAGTTCCACGCTATTTTAAATGATGAATGCCATTATGTAAGTGAATTTACATGTGAAAATGGTAAAATCCAACTTACAATGGCTAAGAGCAATTATGATTCAGCTTCAGTGATACTGAGATATATAGATAAGGCTAACGCTGATGAAACCCGCAAAAAAGTTATGGACGACTTGTAATTACGGCACATACAGCAACATCCATTCAGAATACCGTCGTCGCTCGATTGACGGTATTTTCTTGCCCTTCCATCTACAAAACTGCACATAGTCAACCTTGAAGTCGCGGATTCCGGCCTCGATTTTCTTCAGCAGGTTGCTCTTGGGGTATTTCTTCTTGCTTCCGAGAATCCTATATGGGCCAACATTGTACGCCAATGCAGCAAGCAGCAGAGAGTCCTTGCCATAGTCGCGGAACATGCCACAAAACTTTTTCAAGTCCTTGCGGAGTAGCAGATCGGCTTCTGCCAACGACATGTCTGATGAATAAAGCTCACCAGGCAAGAGTTTATGGCCGTAGCCGACGTAGGGATAGTCTTTCTTGCGGTGAATGCCCTCATAATACTTGATGCAGCATACCGCTCGCTCAAAGGGCGGCAGCTCAAATATGCTGGGTTGCTGTTTGGTTTCATGCCCTTGGGCATCCATGCCCAGACAGATGTTGAGAGAGAGAATTGTGAGTAATAATCTGAAAATCATTTGGTCTTGAATTTATTGATTTCGTCTATCATATTCTTCACGTCAAGGTTCACTTGACAGAAGTTCTGATAGAGGATGCGCTCTTTGGCATCCTTGGACGGGAATTTATAGAATTTAGGTAACTTGAAGTTCTTGTAGTCTGCTTCTTCTGCTTCGATTTTCTTCATGTCGAAGTCAGTCTTGCAGTAGAATTTAGAGGTCTGGAACTCGGCTGATTCCTGTATGTTCATGGAGCCGTTATGCCCAGTCTTGGTCTTGATGAAGTCTCGTGCCGTCTGACCGGCAATCCAACCAGTCGGCATATCCGAAATTTTGGACGCAGGAACAAGGCTGTCCATGTTCTCATTGAGATTGATGGAGGTCTTGTCACGGTCAATGGTCACGCCTTTCTTCAACTGTACAACCTTGCCGAAAATGTCATTGGAAAGCCATTCGAGTGTTTCCTTGGCACGGGCAGAGCCTGAAACGACATTACCAACGGTTGTGATGACCTTCTGCATACCGACCTTGCCGTAGTCACTCTCCAACTGAGGAAGTTCCTGAAAACCGAGTGCCACGCTGACCTTGTTGCTTCGTGCCGTGCCAATCAGACGGTCAATTTTGTGGAAATAGAGTGTCGGCAACTCATCGACGATGATGCTGACAGGAACGTTCTTGCCCTGCCCGGTATTCACGCGAGTAACCAGACGGTTTAGAATCAGGGCATTCAACGCTCCGATGATGCTCTCCATCTCAGGGTCGTTGGCAATGAGCAAATAACTCGGATTGGCTGGATCGCTGACCTTCAGGTCGAAATCATCGCCGTCCTTGTGAAATATCCAATAGGACTCCTTGGTGGCCAGTCGAGAGGTATAGACGCGAAGCGTACCTATCATACCTTCCAACTGTTCCATAGCTTTGTTCTTCATTGCAGTCTGGAAAGGACCGAGTAAAGGTGCCACTTCAGGGTCGGTTTCCAGTACTTCAAATATGGTTTGGTAGTCGGAGTTAAGGAATGACAGAATATGGGGCATATCGCTGTACTTGCCCAGCCAATAGGCGGGTTCTACCTCGTTGCCGTTGTGGTCAAACACACGGCCAGTTGGTTTCGGTCGGTGTGTCTTTGGCTCTTCAGTCATTTCTGCAATGAGTGGCTTGCCATCCTTGTCGTAAGGAACACGCTTGTAATTGACGAAGAAGTAGATACAAGCCGCAAGGAAGTTGACTGCTGAAGTCTGGAAGAACTGGTCGCTACCGCCACCACCTTCTTTCTTTCCTTTCTGTAGGGATTCTAGCAGTGTCTCAGCAGTCTCGGATGCTGCTGCGAGGTTGCCGATGTACTTCTGCTGAATAGGGTTTACACGACGGCTGTACTCCACATCCACGAAGTTGATGATGTTGAACTTGAAATCGCGTCCAATCTTCCTGTTGGCGGCAAGATTCTTCCGATAATGATAATAGAGCTTTTGGGCAAGCGTCGGGAACTTGTAGTCATAGACAACCATTGCAAAGCCTTTGGCACTGTGCTGGCGGATGAACGGCTCGATGATAGAGAAGGTCTTACCAGAACCAGGCGTACCGACCACCCATGTACCTCGGAAAGGATTAACGACATTGACCCATCCCTTTCTGAAACGTCCCTTGTAGTAAAACCTCATGGGGATGTTCACGCTGTACTTGTTCTCTATCAGCTCCTGACATTGCTCAAATGATTCGTTCTCAAAGTTGAAGCGGTCTTTCAGTAGACCTTCTTTGAGGAACTTCGAGATATTGTCAAGTGCCACATGAATGAGAATGGTACCAAGGATAGTGGCCGCCATGTAGAGCCAGATGTTCAGCGATATGGTATAGAAGCGTGTGTCCATCCTATGACCGAATAACCAAACCGATAGGATGGTGATACCTACGCCGGACACAAGAGGGTAGAGTACTTGTCGACGAGCGTCAAACTCCAGATGTTTCTTGTTGCGGGTTCCTATGCAGGTGACACAGACGATGATGAACGTAGCCATCTTGCTCCAAACCAGGTTGCCGTCCATATAGATATACCAACGCTTGATACGATCGTGTACATCACAGACGATGCCACCCCAATAATCAAGAAGTTCGGGGTCAATCGCATACTCAAAAAACTCCATGAGCAGCGATACGTAGATGACTATGCGGAATATCTTATAGGCGGTCTGAAGCTCCTTGCTTTCTTCCATATTCTTACCTCTACTAATTCTGCTAACTAATTGTATAAAGTAATGATAGGCCGTATCTTATGACTTTGTTCTTTAGGCGTTTCTTGAAGTGCTCCTGAAGCCAGTGAGAACAACCAAGCCTTAGCCGATTCCATGTCCTTGACCTCGGTGGAAGTCCAGTACCAGCACTCGTCTGGATTGTCTGGTATGGCATCGCCGCCGCATTTTCTTATGTAATCGTTGACAACATTCTTTGAAGCATAAAGCAATCGTATTTCAGACACCGATGGGATGTAGGCACTCTGCCCATATCGCCATATGTCGAAGACGGTTTCAGCGGCAGGGGAAGTGCCTGAAGCATACATAGCATAGGTGTTGGCATTGCCGTCGTATGCCGTAAGGCTGGATGACGTGCTTTGCTTCATGCCTACACTGTCGCAGTAGGCTTCCTGTCCGATGTCCCAGAGATAGACGGCATAGCCTGTTCCTGGCAATTGGTCATTCTGGTTGATGTGGAACACAACGGCAATAGGAGTCTTGCCTTGACTCTCCATGTCCTCATAACGAACAACTTTACCGTCCGTACAGAGGATGTCGCATGTCTTCATGGCTGTGTCGGGAAACTCACGATGGGCATCGCAACTGGCCATGATTACAGCCATAAGACCAGCGCAAACAGATTCTAGTATTCTCATTGATTGATGTGTTGAATTAGTTTTTGATAGTAGGAATCTTAAAACCAAGGGTAACACCTGTTCGGAACAAGTCTTCACGATTAGGCAGCATCAGGTCGCACTTGGCTTGCCAATACAACACCCATCCATGACGCAGGGCATAGTTGTGTTCGTAGCCTACATGTACACCGCCCAGAAACTTATCGGTATTACTTCCTGCACTGGCTCCGATGCGCAGGTTTCCATAATGGTTGCGACCACGGCTGACACAGGGCTTATAGGCAACGCCCACGCCCCAGGTTCTGTAGTTGTTCCAGAATGATTCGGGACAGACGTGGCCACAGCTCCCGCACTCATCCCATTTCAGATAGCCATTGACGAAATACTCCCACGCATTGTGGTACTTCGTCTCATGCTCCCATGAAAGGGTGGCATCCAAACCGCGCTCGTAGAGAGCACCGACACAGAATGATATTCTGTCAGAATGTGACTGTGCAAAGGATGGTAGGGAAAAAGAACCCACTATGGCAAGAATGACAAATAACTTCTTCATGGCTTAGTCCTCCTTCAATAAGATGGCGTTGAACGAGTCGGCATACAGCACATCTTCATAGTCGATGTTGAGCGTGATACTGCGACCGCTAATCTGTTTCTCGGAAATCTCTATGGACAGCACCTTGTCGTTGGGAAATGTCATCTTTTTCAGCACAACGACATTGCGATAGCCATACTTGAACGTCTTGCTCTGGTCGAGAACCAAGGCTGGTGTCAGTTCGACAATCTGTGAGTTCGTGGCCTTTGACTGTTTCTTGTCTGATAGTTTGAAGCGCATCTCGTCGATGTCGAAGCGTATGTTAGTCTTATTCTCGATGGAAAAGTCCAGGAAGAAATAGTCGCCAACCGAATAGATGTTGTTCAGTCGCATGACCATCCTGTGCTGCTTGGTACTGATATTGCGGATGCGAGCCGTGGAGTTCCAGATACTACGGGCATACTTGGTCATCTCCTCCGTACTCATCGAGACTGACGGATTGTGGTAGGCGATTTTCTCTTCCGGTTGTATCTGCTTATCGGTGACAGCTTCCTGCAATCGGGTGGTGTATAGCAAGGCATACTGGGTACGGTAGCGTTCGGTGACAATAGTGACGATAGCCAGAACCTCGCCATCGGCATGTGCGCCCTCCTTGGGCTTCAGGCGGATGGTGTTCTTGATGGGCTGGTCGCCCACCACCATGTCGGTGCTGATGTCAACGAAGCGGATGGGTTCTGAGGCTGTGATGACCGTCGTGACCTGTTCGTTGACGGTCAGCTGCTCCATTTCTTCGTAAGTCTGTTGCGCCATCATAGGCAGCGCAGTCATGGCACAGATGAGTAACGTGCCGATTTCTTTGATTGTCTTCATATAAGCTGATTATTAAAATGTTGTTATTCGTTCTTCTTTTCCCTGCCGTTAACCAGATAGACAAATGTTCCGTATTTCAGTTTTGCAGAGTTCTTCTTGATGGCCTTACTGATGGCATTGCTCGTCTTCTGCACAGCATTGGTAATGGCTTGGTTGCCCCATTGCGCGATAGAGTTTCCTGCTCCTGCCGAACTAGAGGTGAGCGTAGAGGTGTTGCTCATAGCACCACTGGCCACATCCTTCGTGGTCTCTCGGAAGTTGCTGCTGGGAACATACAGACCCTCCAGGCCATCAGTATCATAGAGTGAGAGATTGACCTTGATAATTTCATCGTTGATAAGGATGCTCTTGACATTGCCCTTGACACGCTGACTGCCGAATCCACTCATCAGGGCATAGATGTAGGTTCCCTTGGGTACAACCGTCTCATTGATTTCTATGTCATCGAGCAATCGCAGCCGCACTCGTGAGCCATCTACTGCTTTTACATCCTCGTCAATGATGGCTTTGATAAGGTTCGGTTCTGGGTCGTTCTCAGTGAGGGTGTTGAAATAATCGGATGTGACCTTTACTTTCTTCACTACTTCCTGTGCCTCGTCATCGTCAGAAACGGCTTTGACAGCACGCTCATTGACGCTGACTTTCCCTTCAGTCTTACCTGCTGACGGGCTTTCATCGTCTTTGCTGTCATCAACATCGGTGAGTTGAACATTGGTAGCCTGCTGCCCCTGAAGCCTTGCCTGTGCAAGGGCGCGTTCCAGCTCCTGCATGGCTTCCTGCTCACGCTGCTGACTGCGAGCCAGCCGGTCGGCTTCACTCATATCGGCAACTACTTCTTGCCCCTTCTGCGCACTTTCCTGTAGTTGTCTTTCCATCTCAGCGAGTTTCGCGGTTTCCTGAGATTCGAGCAACATGCGCTCTTCATCGGTGTACTTGGAATCGTAAGTTTCTTTTGTTTCTTCATCGTTCCTGTCTATGTTTTCCATTGCCGAATAATCGTCAATCTTGCCGTATGACTTTACCATACTCTCGTACTTGCTGCCGATTCCGTCGCCCTTCATCTGGGCATCGGGCAGTTCGGGGTTCAGATACTCTGTGGTCGTCAGGTTCTTGTCCGGCACTTCTGCCTTTTCAGTATGGAAAAGGTCGATGACGAAGTAACCGACAAACAGCAGTGGGAAGTAGATGATGAGTGGCAGCATGTACTTCGGCTGCTTCCAGTTAATCTTTTTCAGTATTTCCATTGTCGTTATCGTATTTAGTTTTAGACTCAAAAAAGCTTCTGTTCTCGCTGACAGGCATGTCGTTCATGTTGCTGATAGTGCGTTTGATATGCTTGTGGCGGTTTCTCACCAATTCCTCCTGCACCTCCGTTGCCGACTTCTGCTCTTGATGGGCACTATAAACCTTGCCCATCCGGTAGAGATTCAAACCGAAGCTGAAAAGGATGAAGCCGAACACAATGCAGAGAAACAATTTCTTGTGAGCATTGGCAAATGCCTGTATTCGCATCGCAGCCTTGTCAATCTTAGTGGCTTTGGCAAACTTGCGTCCTGCATCGACTTCCTTTGCATAGCGGTCGCGATACTTTGGATCGTCTCTATCGGGCATCTTTTCGCCCATTATCATTTTCTTCCAACTCATGGCCAGACAGAGATTTAGTACGACATCTTTGTTTTCTGCTCTATGTCCTTATTGAGCAATGTGCGCCAGTTAGTAATTAGCAGACCGTGAGGATTATTGTCGGTACGCGGCACTCGCTTCAAATGTCCTGCCGTGACAAGCTCACGGGTCAGGATGCTTGTGCGCCGCTCTATACGCTGACGACCATAATAGGTGAACTCCATCTTGTCTTTGTCGAACTTGATGCTGTCACAAAAGATGCTGAAGACGGCACTCGTACCCATGATGTTGGAATAAAAGCCTTTTTCCTTCAGGGTATTGTACTGCGCCAGTCCTGTCTCGTCGACGAGATACATAGCTTTGTCCATCGTGTATTTGATGTACTTGTCATCAGGTGCAAGGGTGAAGAAGTAGTGGTGAAACATCTCAATGTGGCTCTTGGCTTCCACATCGAGGGTTTCTTCCATGGTACTGCGATTGACAAGGATGGGCACATTACCGTCAAGCACATACACTTTCTGTTGGGCATCTGTCACCATGACACGTGCTGTCCAGATACTTGAAACACTGATGATGATACAACCCACCAAAAAGAGTGAGCAGATAATCATCACCAGTTTAATTTTGTTTTCTAGATTCTTAATAACCATAAAGCGAATTTGTATTTCAGTTGTTATACCATTTTGCTAATCATGCCCTGAGTCGATACCTTGGCCTGTTGAGCCACACCCTCACCGAAGTTACGGGTAGAGAAGGCGGTGTCGCCCTCTGGTATCATCCAAGCAGCAAGGTCGGGGACAAGGTTCAGACACTTCAATGCCACGATGCTTGCGGCCATCAAATAACCGGCAGAAAAGAAGGAGTTCTGGAGATAGGCAGCCATCGTTTGCTCGCTCTGGGTGATAGCTTCAAGGTTCTCCACCTGTATGCAAAGAACGATGTCAAAGAGCAAGAGAACGTAGAAGCCGACGAAGTACAGGCACGCGCCATAGAAATGAACGGTCAGATAGCGTATCAGCCACTTGGCCCAGGCACCTTCCCATTTCGGCAGAAGTGAGAAAGCCCATTGGATAGGGCCGAAGATGGTCAGCATACCCAAAAGTATCTGCTGGCAGTAGATGGTTGCCCACCAACCGATGCGGAACACTATCAAGGCAATGAGCATGATGATTTTGTCTATTCCGACAACTGCACCTGCCGTCAGTGAGGTAAACCATAGTTTGGAAGCATCTTTCTCCATGTTGGTGACTTCATCCACGCCAGCTTGTTCCATTGTACTCTCAATGAGATTGGGGTCAGAGGTACCTGTGTGGGCTACGTCTGCCTGAGCTTGGAGTGCAGTATATAGGGTGTCACGGGTATAGATGAGTTCCTGCACCTCCTCGAACTTGTCTTCTATCTGTGTGGCTTCTGCCTCATAGAGGTCGTGGGTGTACGAGCCGATGCAGTTAGGAATGTACGACAGGAAGTCAAGGACACACCAGCTGCTGCCACTGTTTGTCATGCCAGTGTCTGCAGGAGGGTACCACCAGCACAGGATTACACTGACAACAAGAGGCTTGAACAGCTTCATGATGTCCAGCGGCTCATGCTTCACCATCATCTTGTAGGCCATGCTTGCGGCTACAATAATGGAGAAGAGGGCAGCAAGTGCCATGCACATTTGTAGAATCCACCAGAACGGCCCCTGTGAACCAGTAAATGTGGCGTCACACAGAAACTCGTTGGTTTGAAAGATGACATCATCGATTTCCTCTTCAAGGATATTGATGCCGAAGTCTGAAAGGATGTTTGTATCTGCCATATCAATCGTCTGTTAGTATTGTTCCGCTTTCGACTGTACCGCCATTGCCGGAGTTATGCGATGTTCCCCAACTGGCGTTTCTCCATCGGTTGTGTGCTGCCGTGGCGATGGCTGCACGACGGTCTGTCTTATTGTAAGAAGCAGAGAGGATTTCAGCCGTCTTTGACTGGTTGTTGAGTTGAACAAGATAGGCAATAAGTGTCTCGTTCTGCTTCTCAATGTCTGCGTAGATGGCAAGATACTCTTTCTTCCTCTGAGCATTGGGCATATAGGCATCCTGCGTGACTTTGATGGCACATTGAAAGATGTGGTAATAGCCGTTCCACCGTTCTTTGTCCTGAAACGAACCTCCGGCTCCGACAATGCGGTTGATGTTCTTCTGGAAGTCCTCCAGTTTACTTGTTAGCTTCGTTCCCTCCGCAAGCCATGCAAGGTCTATCTGACGGTCGGCGATGTTCAAGGCTTCTATCTCTGCACGTTTCTTCAAAGCTGCCTCTACAGAGTCGGCATCTTCCACCTGCGGATAGGCGGCTACACCAGCCAGACTGCGGTATGTAATCTTATTTTTCTGAGCTGCCGTTTTCTTATAGCTGTTGTGAAACATCCAGTAGTAGAAGTCTGGTGTCAGACTGCCCGAACCCAGTTCCTGCACAGTTATCTGATTCTGTTTTGAAGCATCATGGTTATAGGTGACGTAGGACTGCGCCTGTGCCTGAACTACCAAGCCAATACTCACTGCAAACAATGTTGATTTCATATGCTTTATATGTTCCATGTTAATGTGTTTATATAAGTAAAGTGACAACTCTAATATCCCAAATAGCCAGCCCCTCGCCAACGGCCAAAGGCATCGTTGATAATCTCCATCTTGGTCTTGGCACGATAAACTTGACGCTTCCAATAGCCGATACGCACCTGTATGTATTTCCACGTTTCAAAGTAAGCTTTGTTCAGGTGTTTTTTGATGTTATCCAGCGACTCGTTGATACCGTTCAGCACCAGTATCAAGTCTGAAGTCGAACAGGCTGCCGCCCCGGTGGCGTAGAGCACAAGGTCGCTGACAGATCTGTACAGGTTGTCACCTTCCTCGGCAATCTTGGCCAGTGCACGTGCGTTGATGGCGATGATGAGGGTATCGGTGCTGACAATGTTGCCGCGTGAGAGGCATTTCTGGTTGAAGTCCTCCAGCATGTCCTTATAGTCGCCGATGCGGTCATGTAGCGTCTCGTAGGTGCTGTAAACGTTGAGACTGGTTCGCAATGACTGATATAGCACATCGATGACATCAAAAGCCCTTGTGTATTTGTCGAGCTGTGCATTGATGTCCTTGAATCCAATGTTGGCATCACTGGTATAGTCGTGCAGGAGCTTGTTGCTCGCCTCTAACGTGGAGCGAACAAGCAAGAGACTACGCTGTTGTTTGTGGTCGGCGATGTATGCCTCCACAGATGCGACATCAAAGCCATACTGCGCCCGTGATATGGATGGGAACAGCATCAGGAACATGACAGCAATGTGCAATATGTGGTTATTCTTCTTCATCGTCATCATCGTATTTCCCATTGTAATTGTCGGAATGACCGCTGTTGGCTGCATGGCGCAACCATCTCTTGCGGCATTGTTCTATGAGCGTGAGCCTGCGTCCCTGTTCATCATCGATGTATGGGGCAACGGCCTTCAGCATGTCGATGAAGGAACGCTTGTAGTGCATCATCTTCTCCAATGAGACAAGGTCTGAATATATTTTCGTCAGACGTGAGTCAACCTCACGCGCTATCTCTAGACGGTCACTTGACCATAGGAGGTGATAGGTGTCATCCGTATTGTCTGTCTCTACAGGAGCACTTTTGGCATATTCTACAGATGTGTCGCAACTGGGGTATTCCCTTGCCACCTCTGCGAGCTTGGCGTTCACCTCTGTAGCCTTCTCTGCATCGCTCTTCTCTGGGTCAAGATTGATAACGGCTGCAACATGGGTGTCGCTGTATTCCGTGGTGAGCGTCCATGTTATCTGGACGATGGCCCGATGTATCTTGATGCCGAGGAAATATTTCGGCTTTCGGGCAATGGAAACGGTTGCCTTGAAAGTGATAATCCCATTGATGTTTGGCATAGTGGCAGTGCGGACGAAGGTATTGCCTTCCCAAGTACCGCTGCCGTTCCATGTGAGATTGTAAGCGGTCTTGCAGTCTTGCATGATAGCAGGAATACGATAATAGTCGTCCGTCTGGGCGTTTTCACCTTCCAAGGCTTCAGATTTAGCTTGTCTGTACTGCGCCAGTTGACTCTCCCAGTTGCTCTTTTCTGATTTCAGGCCGGAAATACGGTTCTTGTTGGCGTTGTACTGCTGACGGTAAGTGGCTGCGTCATTGATGCTCGCATTGGCAATCTTTTTGATAAGGTCGGCATTTTCAGCTTCCAGAGCGTCAATCTGTGATTGTAGGAATGCTATCTGGTTCTCTGACTCGCTTATCTTTGCATCAATCTCTGATGTGCTGATACTGGTCTCTGTGACGGATGTTGACATGGCGCATTCCTTGGTATGATTGCTGACCGAACCGCCGCAGTGACTGCACTTGTACTGGGTGCTTCCTTCGCCAAGAGTAGCTCCGTCGTGACAGGTCACGCTGATGGTAGCAGTCTCGCATCCTGCAATCTTCTGGGCATCGGTGGCCTGGTAATAGTGTTTGCTGTCCGAGCCTATGTAGTAGGTGTAGCCTTCTTCATTGTCGTTGTAGTCGGCAAGACGTGCATTCAGGCCAGCCTTGAAGGAGGCAAGATCCATCGTGTATGAGTCAAAGACATCCTCATACTTGATTTCGGTGTTGTTCCATGATTTGGTGACGTGAATCTCGTAGGCGTATGCCTTGCCATACTGACCGCTTTTCTTCTTACTCAGGATATAGGCCAGACTGTAATAATTCATGCTGTAGGTGAACCCATCATGGCTGTTGTTGAGCTGCTGCACACGGTTACGGCTCCATCCGGCATGACTTTCAGAGTTTTGGAATATCGCTTCCCATTGACTACTGCTTGGCCAAAAGTCCGCATCCTTCGTGTTGATGCGATACCAATGGCTGCCATTCAGAATGCTGTTGTCGTCGGTTGGAGGCACATAGTCACAGAGCGATTCACTGCCTCTGTCCACTCTGTAGATATACCACCTCTGAGTGTAGTATTGTCCCATACCTTCACGGGCATAGTCGGTAAGCCATGAGGTGGCATTATATGCCGACAAGTCAAAAAGATTAGCAATAGCTTCCTGACCACCAATCATGTTAAGCAGGGTTCCGCCTGTGTTTGTAGTGATGTCGTGGTACATCGAATAGACATTTTCGGCTATCTCGATGACGCTGGCAGTCTTGTCCATGATGGTGCCATTGAAATTACTGCTGCCAAGGATGGAACTGACCATGTTGTTGGCACCGGCTGAAGCCATGCTCACCCCCATACTGTAGAGGTTGTCGAGGTCTTGTTGAAGGCTTTCCTTGCTGAAGTGCTCTCCGATGTTGCCGAGATTGTTAAGCATGGCCTTCCAATCAACATTCCCCAACTCGGATAGTTTCAGTATAGCTGCCAGTTCCTGGTTGATTTCCAGAAAGGCTATATCCCTGAAACTAAGGCTGCTGTTGGTGACGATGGACTCAAACTGATAGCACAGGTTCTTGGTGTCTTCACATACCTTGTATAGGTACGAGCCCCAATAAAGGGCGTTGTGTGGACTTTTCAGCATCAAACCAGCCACCGTCCAAATCTTTGGCATGATTTTCGCCGACACCATGTGGTAAATGCGACGGTAGTAGTAATTCTCTGTGCTACTAGTCCACAGGCCGAGGTCGGTCAGTGCTTTGCGATCAAGAAACTTGCTGGTGAAGATTCCGGCAGCTGCGACTTCGGCAGCCTGATAGTGCTCTCGGATTTTAGCAAGCTGCTCCTCATAGTACATTTCTGCGGCTGCTTCGGTATTGAAGGTAGCGACCATCTTGGCTACGGTTTCCTTGTCGTAGTTGACACTGTAGTACTGTGCCTTGACACTCATGGGGAGTGCCAAGGTCAGTACTGCTATGACTATGTAAGAGAGATTGCGCATCGTCAGTTTCCTTCTGGGGTAGTGCCGCGGATTAGTCCTTGTAATATACATCCATGAACTCGGATGCCTTGCGGATGGCATTAAGGGCGCGTTCCCTGGTGGAGTCAAAGCCGTCTGCTTCACGCAGGAAGATGTCACTGGCCAGATTGAAATGGCGGTGTTCCAATCTCTGTTGTTCCAGGTCCTCACACATCTTGTCGAGAAGATTCTGCACGAATGCTGCTTCCTGAGCCTCGCCAGAGGGCTGCTCGTCGGCAGGGGTATCCGTTGGTGTCTCGGCAGCTGCCTGTCCATAAGTAGTGAAATCTTCCTCGGTCATGGCCAGATGAAGTCCGTGCTGATCCAGACGGCTTGCAATCTGAGTGATACTTACCTGACCGATGTTCTTCACGGCCAGCAGGTCATCCTCGGAATGGAGGCAGAGGTCATGAATGTTGGTGATGCCTGCACGCTGGAGTGCCTTCATCACCCGTGCGTCGTTCGCGTTCTCGTTGTTGAAGAGGATGGCTACACTGGTCATCACATCAATCTTGTTTACGTTTTCTGGTTTCATTTTTCTACAAATTTGAGGTTAATACTTAGTTGAAAACTTTTCTTTAGGTTTCAGGTTCAGCACATGCCCTGCCTGATTAACTTTTTGGGCAAAAGGTAGCGACTTACTGATGCCAGAGCGTTCCCAGTCTCGGCAATAGGCCTCGATAGCCTGCTGGTGATTACACTTCAGTTCACGCTTATAGAGCTTCAAGGCTTCCTTCTCGGCTCGTTCCGTCGTATAGGTCATGTAGCACTCATGGGGTTCTTCGACTCCAAATACCGCCCCTACACTTCCACGGCGGATAAACACCTCACGGAAGAAAGAACGACCTTCCTTGTTCTCCAGTCGGTTGATGGTGAAGATTTTCTTGCAATCAACATCGGTAAGGCCCAGGATAGACTTGATTTCGTCGAAGCGTTCGCGGAACTTGCTTTGGTCAAGTAGCATCACAACGTCGGAGTTGTTGATGATGGCTTCCTTGACGATGGGGCTGCCTACAATATCCTGGATCTCCTGCGTGACCACGCCTACGCTGGCCCAGAACTTACGGGCTGTCTTGTAGAGATACTTGATGTACTCTGCCATCATGGGAGAGGCAATGGCTTTCCACGCCTCTTCGATGACCAAGACCTTGCGATTCTTTTTGATGCGCATCTTCTGGATAAATACATCCATAATGATAAGCGTCACCAACGGGAAAAGAAGTGGGTCATCCTTGATAGAATCAATCTCAAAGACGATGAATGTCTCATCGAAAAGGGTAGAATCGAGATCTTCATTTAGCGTCTTGTCGTGGTTGCCACCACGATAGAAGTCCTTCATCATGTAACGATAAGTACTGATGTCGATTCCTTGAATCTGGTTTTCCTGACAGATATCGGGAATGCGTTGTACGCTGAACTCATAGAAAGAGTTGAAAGACAGTTCCCTAACAGGCAGTTCCTTTCGACGACTTTCAATTTTGTCAATCTGCGCCTCGATACGTGCATTGCGTTCTTCGTCCGTTTCACGATGATTAACGTTCTTGTTGCGGTCGTCTATAAGCAGACCTTTACGCAAGTCTTCACGTTGTGGGGGAGTGAAGCCGTTGAAACCATTGAAATAGACATCATAGTATTCGGTGATGACTTGCTCAATGAGCCGTTCCTCGGTCTTACTAACTTCACCGTGTGTGCCTTTCCATATTAACATGATAAGGTTTTTTAGGAAGCCAGTCTTCTCTACATTCAATTCCTCCCGCTTGATGCGAAAAGGATTCATAGTGATAGGATGCTCCTCGGTATAGCTGATATACTTGCCTCCGACATACTCGCAGAGACCTTCGTAAGAGTTACCCGTATCGACCATGACAACATCGGTATTTTGTTCCCACATCTGACGAACGACGCTGTTCATGTGGAAGTGTTTTAGACCTTCGTAAGCATTTGTAACACAGCGAGAAAGAGACATGACCCAAAGTTGAAAGGTACAAAAAAGTGCAATTTGCAATTTGCCGTTTTTGGTGCCAACACAAGCAGTTTTTATGTCATTATAATTGTACAAGATTTAACAATTCGTTAAGATTGTTTAACAGGTGAATTTTAGCCATTTTGAGCTTTTGACAACTTCAGTGAGCAAAGACAAAGGATTTTTGCCAGTCAAAAGAGAGAAGATAAAGCATCAAAATTGGGTGCATTTGTACCGACCTTGTACCTCGGTTGCGCTAAGTAACTGTGTGACAAGGTCGGTTAATAATTCAAAGTCGAACTATGAACAGAATTTATGATTGTCAATCGTACTAATAATTATGTGTCGCCAGACAGGTAATCTTTGGTTCATATCAATTCAAAAAGGTAAGGAAAAGAAAGGATGAGGTGGCACTTTGAGACAAAATGACGATTTCTTAGGCCAACTATATTCTTTTTCTTGAAAAAAGTTTGGCTATTTCAAATTAATGCAGTACCTTTGCACCAACAGTTCCCGCCACGCCTCCTAACAATGCGTACCACGGCGGGACTTCGTTATTTATAAGGGTATGAGATATAACAAGCAACCAACAGACATTACCACCCAGCTTGCCATGCTGAAGCAACGCGGTCTCATTGTCAGTGATGAGGACACAGCCTTGAAGCAACTTGCATCCATCAGTTACTTCCGTCTGGCCAGCTACTGGAAAATCTTTGAGACAGATGAAGCTACACATCAGTTTGCCAACGGCACTTGTCTCGAAGATGTCATTTCACTATACACATTCGACAGAGAACTGCGCTCCATCATATTTACCGCTATACAAGACATAGAAGTTGCCCTGCGTACACGTATCATCCACTTCTTCTCCATGACTCACGGAGCATTTTGGTTTATGGATGTCTCAAAGTTCAACAATCGCAACATCTTCCAGACATGCCTTGACAACATACAAGTGGAACTTAGTCGCTCGAAAGAAGAGTTTCTACAGGAGCACTTTGCCAAGTATAGTTCGCCATCTATGCCTCCCGTGTGGAAAACGCTGGAAGTTGTTTCATTTGGCAATCTCTCAAAGTTGTATGCCAACATGAAAGATGTGGAGGTAAAGAAACTGGTAGCAAAGAGTGTAGGTCTGCCACAATACACCTATCTTGAAAGTTGGATGCGTAGTCTTACCGTCCTTCGCAATTGCTGTGCCCATCATGCCCGTACATGGAACCGTCGCTACCCTACAATGCCCCAGTTGCCAAGACGATTGCCGCTTACATGGGTTGACACACAACACATACGTCCCATGAAACTGTACGCTCAACTATGCCTCCTTCTCTACTTGGAACAGAGCATAACGCCTAACAGTCAAATAAAGGATAGGCTATTAAGTCTTCTCAAAGCCTATCCGAACACCATCACCAGGCAAATGGGCTTCCCTCATGGATGGGAGAATGAGCCGCTATGGCAATAACTTTATTTCTCACTTCTTTGTATTCTGCTGAATCCTGTACCTTGTCGAGCGGACGGCTTCTTGGGTGATGCCCATGATGCGGCGCACGTCCTTGTCTTCAAGCCCCATTTCGTAGAGGATGAGGAAGAAGGTGTTGTGGGCGGTCTTGGGCTGGTATTTCTTCTGGAGGCGGCTGTAAGCGGGGAAGTCGATGGCCTTGTAGTAGTCGATGAAGCATTTATAGTCGTCGTTAGACCAGCCTGATGTGGTGCCTCCGTTCTTGATGTCTTCGTAGAGCAACTTGCCTTTTAAAAGACCCGGCGACTCCTGTTCCACCAGTTCACGTATCTTTTCGTTCAGTTCTGCTATCTGCTGCGTGGTGTCGCTGTCGGCCTGTTGGCTCTTCAACTGGGCAATCTCATTGACGTAACTGCTGATGAGCATCTGCTGTTCCGTCAGCACCAGCCGCTCCTTCGCCCTGCGATTGCGCATATACACCATCAGGAGCACGATGACAAACAGCAGACTACCCAGTGCCGTGCCACCCCACGTCAGCCAGCGACGATGTGCCTCCTGTGCCACCAGCGTGTCAAACTTCCACTGATACTCCAGCACCGTGCGGTCGGCATCGACTTTGCGCAGGCTATCTGAAATGGCCATTATGCGATACAGTTTCCTCTCGGCACCCTCCAGATTTTGATGCTCAATGTCATATTGCAACAGATGATACAGGATTTTATGCTTCGGCCAGTTGTCGTTTATCGCGTTCGCTTTCAATCTGAGCAAATTAGCCTGCTCATCGTCACCTTTTTTATGATATATCCATGCCAGGTCCTCGTAAGCGGCAGCGGTCTCTTTTATCTTCAGCGACTGCGCCAGATAATCCTCGGCTTCCTCGTAACGCCCCACGGACATATAGTTGTAGCCGATGTTTGACAGGAAGATGGGGTCGAAATTCTCGCCTTCCACTCTGATGAGGTCATCCAAATAGGGAATCATCTGGTCGGTATAATAGGCGGCACTATCCACCTGCTCCATAAAAGCAAACGCCTGGGCTATTTCCGAATAGGCATAACCTATCGTACTCCTTCTGCCAACCCGCAGGGCATAGCCTAGGGCTTTCTTTTCGTAGTCCAGCGTCAGTTGATAGTTGGCAGTCCTTTCGTTTACGAGTGCTAAGGCATCGTACACCTTACATTTCAGCCAGTCGCTCCCCGTCTGCTCCACCTGTTCCTCGGCCAGTTTCAGTGTCTCTATCGACTTTTGCCAATCCTCTTGGTGCATATACTGATTGGCCAGATAATAATAACTGTCGGTCAGCCGTTCCTTGTCGCCCTTCCGTTTGTAATAGCGGATGGCCTCGTTAATCAGCGAGTCCGACGCGGGCCAGTGATACGACACGACGGCTGCATGCGTCATCAGCAGATTGTAATAGGCACGGTCGGCCTCGTTCTGAAATGAAGCCGCATCGTATGTTGATATGATTTGATAGGCCGAGTCGTTCTTCTCTGCCGCCAGCAGCGAGTCGATTTCCACCAGTGTCTTTGCCGTCGGCCCTCCACCACAGCCTATGAGCAGTGCCACGAGGGGCAGCCACCATGCTATTCTCTTTCCTGTCATCGTGTCAAGTTTTGGGTGCAAAGTTACAACTATTTTGCCATTTCCGGCCCATCTGCCACCCGTTTTAACCGTTTCACGGCCTCACAAAACCGTTGTTTTTTTCGTCGAAACGTCTGTCAATCGTTATATAAAACTATTGATATTCAATAAAATAACCCCGTTTTTCCGCGAAACGCCCGCAAAGGCCACCATTTTGAGAAAATCGTTGGATGCCTCGCGCTATTTCAGTACCTTTGCACCT
>ERZ842401.3073-NODE-3073-length-21185-cov-4.633176_pt1 | contig 21185 bp, 22 predicted proteins | sample MGYA00521270_ERZ842401 | MGnify/ENA primary metagenome ERZ842401 (study PRJEB31892, sample SAMEA3878208) | bioreactor metagenome | biome: Moose rumen | place: Sweden | collected 2011-10 | study: EMG produced TPA metagenomics assembly of the PRJEB12797 data set...
TCCGATCTGCCTTTTGCCTTTGCGCGGCAACCAGCCTCGTGCGCCGAGTGGAGGCAGGTCGACTTTGCGGCCAATATGTATCGACAAGCCGCGGTTGCTGCAGGAGAAAACGGAAACGTCGTCCTCTCGCCTTGGGGTGTGGCGAATCTCTTTGCCCTGTTGCAGACCGGCGCGCGCGGTGATACCGCCCGTGGCATGGCCTCTGCCCTGCAGCTCGGTGGCGCCGAGCCTCCCGCTCCCGATGAAACCGCCGCGACGTTTCGCAAGGCGCACACTGCGCTTGCCAGCGCCGCGGACGAGGATGTTTCGCTTGAGCTCTCCGTCTCCGATTCGCTCTGGCTCGCGCCAGGCTTTGATGTCGCGAACGAGTTCGTCGCCCGTGCGCGCCGCGCCTTCGATGCCGAGGTCCGCACGACAAAGATGGGCGCCAAGGGGCGCAAGGCAATCAACGCCTTTGTTGCTGAAAAGACTCACGGTCGCATCCCTAACCTCTTCGGTCCGCCCATCCTCGACGATCCGCTCACGCGGCTCGTCGCCGTAGACACTATCTACTTCAAGGCCAAGTGGAAGAATCCGTTCGAAAAGTGCTCTACATACGATCAGATTTTCCATGCCCCTGGCGGCGATGTCAAGGTTCCCTTTCTCCATGACATGCGTACCGTTTCAATTTTCAACCTTCCTGAGTGTGCCGTACTGTGCCTGCCCTATCGATATGATTTGGCAGAAATGCTCGTGCTTCTGCCGTCGCCTTCCAACACGCTCGCGGACGTAGAGGCGAAGTTCTCCGGCTCATGGCTTGATCGATTTGCCGCGAACCGCTGGACCGGCAAGGCCACCCTTGCACTGCCGAAGTTTGACTTTAGCAGCGAGCATGACTTGACGAAGGCGCTCACAGTCATGGGCATGGGTGCAGCGTTCGACCCTGTCAGAGCGGACTTCTCCGGCATCGCGCCGAAGCTCTTTGTCAGTGCCGCTATTCAGAAGGCCAACATTACGGTCGACGAAGTCGGCACCGAAGCCGCTGCCGCGACCTTTGCGCCTATGGCGGAAGCATGTATTGAGGAGCCGCCGCGCCTCTTCGTCGCCGACCGCCCGTTTCTGTTCCTAATCCGCGAGACTAGTACAGGTCTGATTCTCTTTGTCGGTCGCGTGATGAAACCAGTACCTCCGCAGGTGAATGCCAGCGGTAAGAACCTGAAATGAAGAAGCCGCCGCTGCGGATTTTTGGTATACTGTTCGCATGGAGGCAGAGGAGGGGAGAGTCAGGGCGATTGTCTCGCTTGGGTCTAACATCGAGCCGCGCGTGGAGTACCTTTCCCGCGCGGTCGACGCGCTTGCCGCGTTCCCGGAGACGAAACTTGTCGCGGCGAGCGGCGTTGTCGAGACGGAGCCAGTCGACGTTCCTCCCGAATTCGCCGCCATGAAGTTCATGAACCAGGTCGCGGTGTTCGAGACGGCGCTTTCGGCGCGGGAGTTCTCCAAGAGGATGCACGCGGTAGAGGATTCGCTCGGTCGGCAACGCACCGTTCGCAACGGGCCGCGCACAATCGACATAGACCTCGTGGACTTCGGCGGCATGGTGTCGGACGATCCTGAACTGACGCTTCCTCATCCGCGTGCGCGGATGCGCGATTTCGTAATGGGTCCGCTTGCAGAGCTGGGGCTTGCGGACTGTCTTGGGTGTTCCGGCGACAGCGGCGTGGCAAATGCGCCGGGAAAGGAGAGATGAGATGGAGGTCAATGTAAACGGCGGCAATTTCGAGGAAGAGGTGCTTCGCTCCGAGGTTCCCGTCCTCGTCGATTTCTGGGCAGAGTGGTGCGGGCCTTGCATGATGCTCGGACCTGTTGTCGCGGAAGTCGCAAAGGAGAAGGAAGGTGCGCTAAAGGTCTGCAAGGTGAACGTGGACGAGAGCCCCGACCTCGCGGCGAAGTTCGGAATCATGTCGATTCCCGCGCTTCTCCTTTTCAAAGGCGGCGAGCTCGCCGCGCAGAAGATCGGATACATGGGCAAGGACGAGGTCCTCGCGTTCGTGTCCTGACCCTGCCGCGCTTTTGGTATAATAGGCGTCATGGAAGAGATCGACTTCGAGGCAGACACATTTGAGGACATTGTGGCGAAGGACGACCGCTATAACGGCCGCGCCTATGCGCTTTTGATGGATGTCGTCCACTATCTCACGAAGGACGGCGCTCATGCCAATGCGGAAGACATAATGGACGAGTTCCGCGAGACTGCGCTCGACCAGTTCGGGCCTCTCGCCTACCGCGTCCTCACGGAGTGGGGGCTCAAGTCGTGCGAGGACATAGGCGAGATGATGTTCAACCTCGCGGAATCGCGCCGCATAGGCAAGGACGAAAACGACACGCACGAGAGCTTTATCGGCGGGTACGATTTCGAGGAGGCGTTCCTCGGTCCGTACGAAGTCTGACGGAGCGACGCGCAAACAGAGGCGAATATGTTTGAGAACACGGTATTCGGGCGGCTCGACCAGAAGCTGCAGCACGCTATAAAGGACGCGGGCTACACGACGCCGACGCCGATTCAGGAAAAGGCGATCCCATATCTTCTCGATGGGCGCGACCTGATCGGCTGCGCTCAGACGGGGACGGGAAAGACGGCGGCGTTCATGCTGCCGATACTGAACCACCTCGTCCGTGTGCGGCGGCCGCGGCATATCGGCCACCCGCGCGCGCTCGTCCTCTCGCCTACGCGCGAACTCGCCGTGCAGACTGCCGAGAACGTGAAGCGGTACTCGAAGTACGCGCAGCTGCCGTTTGCGTGTCTCATCGGGGGCGTCAGCCAGTATGGGCAGGTCAAGGACATCAAGAAGGGCGCGGAGACTGTCGTCGCGTGCCCGGGGCGGCTCATAGACCTGATGAACCAGGGAATACTCTATCTCGACCAGGTTGAATGCTTCGTTCTCGACGAAGCAGACCGCATGCTCGACATGGGCTTCCTCCCGGACATCAGGCGCATAATCTCGAAGCTCCCGAAGTCGCGCCAGTCGCTTTTCTTCTCCGCGACGATGCCGCCGCCTGTCCTCAAGCTCGCGGGCGAACTCGTCCATGATCCAGCATCGGTCACGATCTCGCCAGAGACGCCGACGGTCGAGAAAATCAATCAGAAGGTGATGTTCGTCGCGAAGAGCCAGAAGGACGCGCTTCTTGCGCATCTCCTCGAGCAGCATCCCGAGTGGAACAGGGTTATCGTCTTTACGAAGATGCGTCACGGCGCAGACCGCGTCGTGAAGAAACTTTCGCGGACGGGGGTCGCCTGCGCGGCAATCCACTCCGACAAGACGCAGGGCCAGCGCACGCGCGCGCTCGAGGGTTTCCGCCGCGGCGATGTTCGTGTCCTCGTTGCGACGGACATCGCCTCGCGCGGCATCGACGTTCCCGACATCTCGTGCGTCGTCAACATGGAGTTGCCGCTTGAGACGGAATCGTATGTCCACCGCATCGGCCGGACGGCGCGCGCGGGCGAGTCTGGCGCGGCGATTTCGTTCGTGACATACGAAGAACGCGGCCAGCTCAAGGCGATAGAACGGCTTATCAAGAAGTCGATTCCAGTCGACCGCGACCATCCCTTCGAGGCGCAGCCTGACTTGCCGCTGCCTGCGTGGGTCGCGCCAATGCGCGGCGGGCAGAACAACAAGGGCGGCGCCCATGGGCCGCACGGCAAGCGCCGTCGCAAGTCGTTTATCGGACGCCGTCAGGTTGATTTTGGGCAGAAGAGAGGTGGACATAAATGAAGGCGATAATTCCAGCAGCGGGGCTTGGCACGCGCTTCCTTCCTGTGACGCGCGTCGTTCCGAAGGAGATGCTTCCGATTGGCGCTAAGCCGGCGCTTGAACTCATCGTCGACGAGGCGCGGGCAGCGGGCGCGGACGAGATTGTGATTGTCATCTCCGAGGGCAAGGAGTTGATTAGAAAGTATTTTGAAGGGCAGCCCGACATCCGCTTTGTCTACCAGAAGGAGCAGAAGGGGCTTGGCCACGCCGTCCTGCAGGCAGAGATTGACGACGACGCGCTGATACTTCTTGGCGACGCGCTTGTTGTCGGCTGCTGCGCCGCGAAGGAGATGGTGGAGGTGTCGAAGGCGCACGGCGGCGCGGCGGTAATCGGCTGCGAGCGAGTTCCGAAGGAGAAGGTCTCGCGCTACGGGATAATGAAGCTCGACGGCGACCGCATCGTGGATATGGTCGAGAAGCCCGCGGTCGAGGAGGCGCCGAGCGACATTGCGGTCGCCGGGCGCTATCTGCTCCCTGCCGCGATCTTCGGCTATCTGAAGACGCAGACGCCTGGGAAGGGCGGCGAGATACAGCTCACCGACGCAATCAGGCGAATGCTCTCCGAGCGCGACGCCTACGCCTACGTCTATCCCGGAAAGCGCCAGGACATCGGCAACCCCGACGGCTATTTCGCAGCACTGGAGGCATATCGTGGAATCAATCAAAACTAGGAGCTTCGCGAGGGCGGGTTTTTTGGGGAATCCGTCGGACGGATATTTCGGGAAGACGGTGTCGTTCGCGTTCTCGAACTTCGGCGTGGAGCTTGCGCTCACCGAGTCGGCGCGGCTCAGGTTCGTTCCTGGTGAGGTTGACGACGCGACGTTCGACTCGCCAGAGCAGCTTGTGCGCGACCTTCGGCTCTACGGCTACTATGGCGGCATACGGCTCTTGAAGGCCGTCACAAAGCGCTTTTGGGAATACTGCCAGAAGAACGGCGTGAAGTTGCCGAAGCGCAACTTCACGGCGGAGTACAAGATCAACATTCCTCGCCTCGTCGGGCTTTCGGGATCGTCCGCGATATGTTCGGCGATGCTCAAGGCGTTGATGAAATTCTACGAGGTTGAGATTCCGCTCGAAGTTGCGCCGACGATTTGCCTCGAGGCCGAGAAGGAGGAGCTTCGCATCAACTGCGGCTTCCAGGACCGCGTAATCCAGATGTACAACGGCGTCGTCTTCATGGACTTCGAAAAGTCGTTCGTCGAGGCGAACAATCGCGGAAGGTACGAGCGCATCGACCCCGCGCTAATGCCGAACCTCTACGTCTCCTACGATGCGGCGCGCGCGGAGGAATCGGGCGAGGCGCACAAGGAAGTGAAGCGGCTCTTCGAGGCGAAGAACTCCGACGTCCTCGCGGCGATGACGGAGTTCGCCGACATCGCGCAGCAGGGGCGCGACGCGCTTCTCGCGGGTCACCCCGAGAAGATCCCCGCGCTCGTCGACGCGAACTTCAATCTCCGCGACCGCATCTTCAATGTCGCGGAGGAAAATCGCCGCATGGGGATGACTGCGCGGAAGAGCGGCGCGAGCGCCAAGTTCGCCGGCTCTGGCGGTGCGATTGTCGGCACATACGAGGACGAGGCGCAGTATGCCGCGCTTGAGCGCGACCTTGCCGCAATCGGCTGCAAGACGCTGAAGCCGTCGATAGCGACGACCGCAGACGAGACGGCGCCGCTCGTGTCGTTCGCCAACTGGCGCAATTCGTAGTATGGAATGTCTTTCAGAGACGCCTGAGGGCGTGGTAATAAGTGTCCGTGCACAGCCGCGCTCGTCGAGGGCGGGGATTGACTCGCTCATGGGCGATGCCGTCAAGGTGCGAATACGCTGCGCCCCTGTGGACGGAAAGGCCAACAAGGAACTTATCGAGACGCTTGCTGACGAATTCGGACTTGCGAAGTCATCTGTCGTCTTCAAGAGCGGCGAGACTTCGAAGCAAAAGCGCATCTTGCTGCGCGGCATATCCGCCGCGCAGGCGAGGGCGGTGCTTTCCGCCGCGCTGAACATGAAACCATGACTCTTTGCCTCTTGCGCATCGGCGCAAGGGAGAAGACGTCAAGGAGGACGAGGTGGAGAAGGTCCGTATGTCTATTTGAACACGGACTTTATCTCGGAAAGGATTGACTCCGCAGATCCTATCGCATAGCGGCTGGCGACTTCAAGAAGGTCGTCGTCGGTTATGTTTGACTGCTTGCCGTTGATGCTCATCGCGTGGCAGTTGGTCCAGCTGCGCCGCAAATCGTCCTCAGGCGCTTCCGGCGGGACGCCGCCCGTCAGGTCGTAAGCCGGTGCGAGCTGCCACGGCCCGCCCTCCTTCATTAGAAATGAGAAGTTCTTCGAATGGTCGTCCGTCTCGTCTGAATAGACGTTGAACGCCATGCGCCTAAACATCTGGGAAAGTGCGTCGTATCCAAGGCCGAGGGCGACGATTGTCTCGAACAGCTGTCCGTACGAATTCATTTCAAGCGAAACGTCCGGCGGCAGCGCACGGATGGCGCGAAACGTCTGCACATGGTGGCGCTTTGCGCCGTCTCTGTCGAAACGTCGCGTCATGAAATGCCCTACGCCGTCCAAAGTATAAAGCCTCGATTCGCTGATGTCCACTCCGCATGCCTTGGCGAGTTCGTATGTACGGTATTCGGCGATGCCGGTGTACGGACGCTCGTCTGGTGTAATCTTGACAATCCAGTGCTCAAAGCCGTCGGGCATGTCTTCGCCTGGAACGCAGAACCGGTCTGTGGTTGGATTCCATCCGACCACGGCCTTCGCCTGTGCGCCACCTGCCGAGGTCCCAACGCGGAAAATCTCCTTTAGCGCGGCAGGACCCGACATGTTCTCAATTCGGTTGTTCAATACGTGGCGCGACTGCTCAATGACGCTTTTGAGTCTAATTGCCAGCTTTACGTCCCTTCGTGGCCCGCGTTGCGGAGCGTATTCCAGCGCACCTATCGCACGCGATCCGACATATGCCAACCTGTCAAGTGCAGTGACGGACGATTTCATGACGCCCTGTCGCTCCATCCATGCGTCAATAACGCTATTCCCAAAAGAGTCGGGTAGCGAATCGGCAAACACCGCTGGAAGGCCGTGGAATGCGGAAGCCGGACGGTCGAGAAAGGAAAACTCGCCCGCGCCAAGCGGAAGCTCAAAAGGCGAGATCTCTATGCCGGAACGCAGAAACGCCGTGTCATATTCAAATCGATAGTGCGTGGCTGTTTTGGGAACAATCGTGCCTACATGACGTCCCCATATCGAAACCTCTATTGCGTCTACATGCGAGTACATCAGCGAGTCTCCTTCCTTGCCGCACTTGCGCGCAATCTCGGTCTGTTGCCTCGCTTCGCATAGTCCCTGACTGAAACAGCGTCTGCCGGGCCGAGGCGCATAATCCATTCGTCCTTACCAAGTGTACGACAGACTTGTATGAATGTCGTCAATGACGCGCCCCTGCCACCCTCAAGATTCTTGAGGGCGCTTTCCGAAATGCCACTTCGCTCTGACACGACCTTTTGCGAGAGGTTGCGATACAACCGTTCCCGCTTAAGCATTGAGCCAATATCAGCCAACAGGACTTCTATCTTTCCTAATACCATAAGAGTTTCCTTTAAAACTCTAAACGTGGATATTATACTATAAAAGATGCTTTTATGTCTATAGTGAATCTCATATGAATGATCTGCGAATGTAAAAGTTCCACGGGCATAAGGTTATGGCGAAACAGTGCAGCTGAAATTTTTTTCAGTTCGCCATTGACAGGGGCGTCTGCTTTATGATAAAGTAATCGCGTGATTACCATAAAAGGAGGTTGCGCGATGCCTATATCGAAGAGGCGAGGCCCCGTCCACGCGGAGAAAAGCCGCAGGGAGCGGTGCGACGGCGTGGAGACGCGCGAGGCGATACTCGCGGCGGCGGAGCAGGAGTTTGCCGACAAGGGTTTCGAGCTTGCCTCGGCGCGGGAGATATGCCGCCGCGCGAGGGCGAACTCGGCGCTCATGAACCGCTACTTCGGTTCCAAGGAGGCGCTATACCGCCTCGCAGCGAAACGGCTTTTCGGTGATCTCGGCGCTCCTCTCGCCACGCTTGCAGACGGCGTCAAGGACGAGAAGTCGTGGCGCGCGGCCGTCAGGGAGTGGATTGACGACATGCTTTTCATGACGCTTCCGACCGAAAGGGCTCAGAAGCTCTGCGCGGGTCTCTTTCGTCACGAGGTCACGCGGCCGACGAAATTCCACGACGAGTTCAAGGAGGCGTTTGGTCGCCCTGTCTACGAAGGGCTTAGGAAACTCCTTGCGATGAAGGTGAAGGATGAAGAGCGGCTGGAGCTTCTGACGACGTCCATCTGGGCGCAAGTTTCGGTCTATGCGCTTGCGGACGTCAAATGGCACAAGTCCTTCCGTCCTGCGGGCGTCGGCAACCGTGCCTGGGCCGAGAAGGTCACGGACAGCATCTGCGAAAGCGTTTTTTCTTCGTTGCAAGACAAAAAAGGAGCAAGATGAACAAGATGATTCGAACGGTCTTGATTGTGCTGGTCGCCTCGATCCTGGGTTCGGGGTGCTGCACGACGATTGCGATGGCGAACGACAACAAATGGGCGGTCCCCGCAACCGTGCCAGTGGATGCCGCTCTGTTGCCGGTGGAGTTCGTGGCTCTGGAGGTGACGTGCCTTTTCCTCACCGGAGGCCAGGCGGGCTTTTTTGGACTGATGGACGCTTTTTCCGCCAAATGACATGAAAGAGCTGTGTCACGGCAGGCATGTGAAAGGGGGTATTGTGAAAAATTCATTTTTGTCGCTTTATGTGACCAACTTCTTCGGGACGCTGAACGACAACTTCCTGAAGACGCTGGCGTGCCTGACCGTCATCGGATGGATTGCCGACGAGCGCGTGCGGTCGCTCCTGACGAGTGTTGTCGCGGGAATGCTCGTCCTGCCCTACATTCTCTGTTCGCCGCTTGCCGACCGGCTGACCGCCGTGTGGCCGAAGCGTCGGATCGTACGTGCGGCGAAATGGGCGGAACTTCCGATAATGGCCGTCGCGATTGCGGGCTTCGCGCTCCACTCACCGTGGTTCGTCATCGGCGCGGTGCTGTTGATGGGGCTCCAGAGCTCGCTCTACTCGCCGGCGAAATACGCGCTTGTGCGCGACATAGGCGGCGCGGAGAGAATCTCGACCGGCATGGGCGGCATGGAGGGCGTCTCGTTTCTCGGCGTACTGCTCGGCACGGTGGCGGGTGGCCTTGTGGCCGACCTTCAAGTCCGCCATCCCGAGTGGAATCTCGCCTACTGCTGCCTTGCGACATTCGCCGTGCTTGGCCTTGCGGCGAGCTACACAGTCAGGGCGAAAGAGGAGCTCAACCGCTCTTTCCACGCCATCAACCCGATTCGCTATATTGCCCGTGCCTACCGAATGGCCGGGCGCTACGACGGGCTCAACGCCGTCATCTTCACTCTCTCGGTTTTTTGGTGGGGCGCGGCGATGCTCCAGATGGGGCTTCTCGTCTATGGCAAGGCAGAGGCGGGGCTAAACTTGAGCGACACCGGCACGGGAGTGCTCCTTTGCGGCGCGGCGGTTGGCATTGTCACGGGGCAGATCGTCGCGGGATTTGTCGACAGGCGGCGCTTTCTTCTCGGCGCAACGCTTCTCACGGGCTGGATCGCCGCGACGCTTTTCGCGGTTCTCTACTTCGCGCCGCTTTCGCCCACGGCATTTGGAGTCGTGCTGGGGCTTCTCGCGTTTGACCTCGGATTCTTCAAGCTGCCGTTCGACGCCGAGATTCAGAAGGTCGTGAAGGGGCCGAAGCTCAACACGATGCTCGCCTACTTCAACCAGGTGTCGTTTCTCTTCATGCTCGCGGCGAGCGGATGCTACGCGCTCGTGAGCTGGGCGTTCGGTCCGAAGGCGTTTTTGCTGCTGCTTGCGCTCGCGTTTCTCGTTGCGCCGTTTCTTTTTGTGTTCAGCTACAGGCCGGTGTTGCTTTATGTCGGCCGCTGGGTCTTTGCCTGGAGATACAGGGTGGAAATTGACGGACTGAAGTCCGTCGCACAGGACAAGCCGCTGCTCGTTCTCCCCAATCACCCGGCGATGGTTGACCCGATGCTTGTGGGCGTGGCGTTTTGGAAGACGCCGCTAAAGCCGCTTTCGGACGAGTCGTTTTTCCACACCGGCATCGTCGCGCCGCATGTCCTCAAGACGCTTGGTGCAGTGGCTGTCCCGGACCTTCGCAAGCACCGCACGGCGAAGGGCGCGACAATCGCGCGGGGTCTTGGCGACATCGTGAAGTCGACGCTCGAGGACGGCGGCAACGTGATCTTCTATCCCTCGGGACACATCCAGACCGAGTCCGAGCATGAGGAAATTGGTACCCGCCAGCTCGCGTACAATATCTGCGGCGATCTGCCCGCCGGCGTGCGCGTCATTGGCGTCAGGACGCGCGGACTCTGGGGGTCGATCTGGTCTCGAAAGGGTCGCAAGACCTCGCCCTCGTTCGTGCCGACTTTCATCAAGAGCGTATTCCTGTGGTTCTTCTGGTCGCCGTTCGTCCCGCGCCGCCGCGTGACGATGCATATCGAGGACCTGACCGACCGCGTGAAGGAATGGTCGAAGCTCACGCGGCTTGAATTCAATCGAAAGCTGGAGGATTGGTATAACGATGAACCACAGACCAACGCAGACGGGCCTTCGCTAACGCTCGGCCAGGATAAAGAAGGCGCAAGCGTTAGCGCAGCGCAGTCTGCGCAAGTCTGTGGTTAAAACGCAAAGAGGTATTAACAGGATTAAGAAAGGAGCGGGAGCATGAAATTCGGCACAAAGGAGCGGTTTGCGGGCGTGCTGGTGATGGGATGCGCAATGTCGCTGATAAGCGCTTTGTTTGTGGACGCCAGCCATTTCTTCAAGATTGCACTGGCGATGTTCGCCTTGGCACCTGTGTTTTTGGTTTATGCGGTCGATGTATTATTGTTGGGTCGAGTGATAGGCGAGGGTTTAGTGTTTTTCTGGCTGTGTGCTTCATTGTATATTGCATATTTTATGCTTGTTGGAATGTGCTTGCTGTCGAGCAGTAAAAAGACCGTCAACATTTGCCTTGCGCTGCTTTTGCTGTTTCATGTGCTGGCCTGTTTAGGTGGCTTTGTCATGTTTTCATTGGGGAAAACTTGATATCTCTAACAATGCAATCGAAAGGAAACGAACTCATGAATACTCGAATGACATTTGCGTGGGCCGTCGCGGGTGTGGTGATGCTCGGCTTGGTTGGGTGCGATGGCCCTGGCTTGACGAAGTATTATGCCAGACGGGATGTCGAGGCGCATTTTGTCGCAATGGAAGAGCGCGGCGATGTCGCAATGACGACGGATGGCGATGGATACATGGACGCGGCGCTGGAACACAAGATGCCGAGTTGGAGACTTGCGCCGCCTGCGACAGTTGGTGATGCCCTGGAGTTTTTCGAGGTTTGCGCATTGAATTGCCTTTGCAAGAATGGGCATGACGGCAAAGGTCGCATAAAGGTTGTCGCTTGTGTAGGGAAAGAACTGCTTGAACGTCCTGTGCCGTCCATGAAGGCCGAGCAGATTACCGTAAGGGATGCTTTACGGCGCTTGTGTGAAAGTGTTGGATGTAGATTCAAAGTAGATTCGGCGAAGCGAACGATCACGATTACCGAAAAGCAGGCCGGTGACATGGAGAATGTCTAAAAGGAGTCAAGCATGTGGCCATTTGGTAAGATTGAGTGGAAGACAGTTAAAATGCCATTGTCGTTCTTGGATGCCCCGTCTGCGGCAGAGAGTATGACACTCGATTTTGAGGCGGTCGGGAATCCGGATGGACCGTGCAGGTTCTTTTTCGCAATATATTCGTATCCCGGAGGAGAAGCTTCTTTTGAAAATTATGAAAAACTGCGCAAGATGCTTCGGGGAGTTGAAGGTGCTCATGTTGATGTAGAGCTTAAGTTTAGAAATGGAGTGCTAAGGGACTTTAAGATGACACCAGGGGCATTGGCAGTGGCAACAGGGTGTGATGCTTGCAGGCATTTGGAGCTTGTTGGTTGGGGAATAAATGAGAAAAGCGCGAAGGGAGGGAACTTCATGAAAGGAGCGGAAGCATGAAGACTGGGTCGAAAGACTTTTCGGTGAAGAAGTCTCGCTTACTTAAGCATCTTCATAGTGTTATAGACTTGTTCTGTGAAATTGTGCGTGAATTGGCGCGTTGGTTTTGGAGGATTGTTGACTTCGTTATATTTTGGGGCTGATGCAAGAAAGTGGAAAGGAATATGCCTATGAATACACGAAAGATACTTGTGCGGAGTGTCGCGAGTGCGGTGATGGCGGTGATGGCTGGAGCGGTGGTCTGCATCATTCCAGGCGGGTGCCAGTTCATGGTAATGGATGTGCCGTCGGCCTTGACGTCGTGGCTGGATTTCCAGGAATTCCCGAAGGAAATGGAAGCGCTGTATGCGCGGGATTTCACAGGAAAGACAAAGCAGGAGATGCTTGAAGTGTTTCTTGCCGTCGATGGCGGGTTCACGAATTACACTGGCCGCGTGACCTTGTCGGTGATGCTCCCGGAAGATGCGGAGACAAGAGCGGAAGAGCTATTGAAAGAGGTTGGCCGCCCTTGGGAGCGTGTTTGTGTTCACCATCATGTTCCAAATGGCGTAGGTACCAGGTGGCACGGTTGGGACTCGGGCATTTTGGTTCCCATCGATGCGAAGAACCCCACTGCGCTGTGCGACAGTGACGGCAAACCGTCGGCGTGGTATTCATTCTGCATGGAGAAGTCGTGCTGCTGGGCGCTGTTCCATCGGCGTTATGACGGTGAGACATACCAGATGTGGGGAGATCGCAATTATTGCATGCTCATCGTGGAGTTCGACGACAGCGGAAGGGTAGCAAGGCAATATCCCGTGAACTATGGCGTTGGCGATGGCTGAAACGAAAGGAACAAACCTATGAATACGCAAATGGTGTTTGCGCGGTGTGTCGCGGGAAGGTTTCTAGACAGGATTAACATGATTAACAGGATTATGGGAAATGAAAGGGAGTCTTAATCTTGTAAATCCTGTCTAAAACAAAAACCGGAGGAGAAACGAAAATGAAGAAGCCAATAAGCATAGTTTCAGCAGCGTTGCTGTGGTGCGCGTTGCTGTTCATGATGCTGTGCAGTGGATGCGCATGGTTGAATGGAGACAGGGAAAGTCCTTCGGCCGGTTGCCATAGGCTTACGCTCGGTAATACATTCATGACGATTTGCGATACCGAATATTCACTGACGACGAACAACATTCCGTTTGCGCTTATGTTGAAGCGAAGCAACACGCCGTATGAATTTGCTTTTAACTTATCGACTGATTCTGTGCTGCGTGTCGAGATTGCAGGAGTGGAGTTCGCATTTACCAACCGTGTGGTGACCATGCGAGGAGCGGATGTGACGGGAATTAAAAAGATTGAGAATTTCACTGATGGAATGGATTTTTGCAGTGGATGGGTTAGATTTGGCATTCGTAACGACCGAGACCATTCTCTGTCTTTTATGTTTAGTGCTGCACCAGGTCGTCTTGCCAAGCCAAGCTATGTGTGGTATTGTCCGCCGAACGCAGAAAATGCTCCAGGACCTGTTCCGTTCCGAATACTGGAGTGCGTTGGCGTAAGATCTCGCCATTTGTCAAACTGGTATGATTGGTAGGCATTTGAAAGGATATATGTCAATGAGCAGATCCATAATGGTGGTGTTCGCCTCTGCAGAGTGTGGCGACGATGAACCGCAGACTCACGCAGACGGGCGCGGCGCTAACGCTTGCGCAGAAAAGAAGGCGAGCGTAAGCGAAGCCTTGTCTGCGAAAGTCTGTGGTTAAAAACGCAAAGAGGTATTAACAGGATTAAGAAAGGAGCGGAAGCATGAAGACGAGACGGCTGATGGCTCTATTGTTGATGTCCCTTGCTGTGCCGGTGCCTTGCTGGGCCGTTGTCGGGCAAATGACAAAACTGGAAGACGAGCAGGTGTCGATGGCGCCTTTGCTGACGGATTATGTCGACATGATTCAGTTCGGTGCGCAGAAGGGAAGAGAACGGTTCTACGGATTGCAGGTTGGCGGCCCTTTGGGGCTCAGCACAAAGGAGTATCGTCTCGATGGCGTGCAGGTGGGTTTGGCAAACGATGTGATGATGGGGAGATTGTGCGGGCTGCAGATAGGGATCGGAAATACAGTAAAGGGGTGGTTTGCTGGCAGTGATGTAATTGTAAACGGACTCCAGCTTGGGGTCGTGAATATTGTCGAAGCGCCCGAAGGAAATGTGCATGGCGTGTTCTGTCAGATTGGTCTGCTGAACATTGTGAATTGCAGCGACGCTACGCCGTATTTGCCGCTCTTGCGCGTATGGTGGTGACGAATAATCTAGGAGGAGAAAAGCAATGATAAAATCGATTATGAAATCAGTCTTTAGGATCGTGGGATGCGTTTTCGTCCTGGCGCTTGTGATCGGAACGGGATGCATAAACTCGATCATGTTCCATCCCGAGATGTGCAGGGGCGGATATCGCGAGACGACATCGGGATATGTCGACATCGGGACGAACGGCGTTAAGATCGCCGCGGTCGTTCGCGGACCTGAACACAGCAAGAAGGCGCTCATTCGCTGCCACGGCAACGCGGAGAACATTGTGCAGACGCTGTGGGCCGTCGGAGAGCTTTGCGGCGACGGCTATACGGTCGCGTCCGTGGATTATCCGGGCTACGGGCTTTCGGAAGGCTTGCCGGACGAGGAAGGTTGCTATCGCAATGTCCACCGTCTCTACGACTGGCTCGTCGAGACGCGCGGGTTCAAGCCGGAGGACATCATCGTCGACGGATTCTCCATCGGAAGCGGCCCCGCCGTAGAGCTTGCGGCGACGAAACCCGTCGGCGGACTTGTACTCGAGGCGCCGTTTCTTTCCGCGCCGCGCGTCGTGACGAAAGTTCGCATACTGCCGGTCGATCCGTTCCCGAACCTGAAGCGCATCGGCGACGTGAAGTGTCCGGTGCTGTTCTTCCACGGAACAAGCGACCGCGTCATACCGTATGAGCATGGCAGGGCGCTCTTCGAGCTCGTCCGAGAGCCGAAGCGGTTCGTCTCGATTGATGGCGGAGATCACAACAACTTCCCCGCTGTGATGGGCGTAGACGAATATCTGCGGGAAATCAGGAACTTCGCCGATTCGTGCGGCAAGCAGGAGGTGCGTGATGAAGTTTTTAGACAGGATTAACAAGATTAACAGGATTATTTGGCGCGGGGGTAATGTTCTTAATCCTGTCAATCCTGTAAATCCTGTCTAAAACAAAACAAAGCTTAAAGGAAGGGAGAAAAACATGAAAAAAATAATTACTGCCGCTTTCGGCATTATGCTGCTGGGCGGATGCAAGATGAAGGAGTTTTCTTCGTCGCCGCTCTATACCGGAAACGAAGTGAAGTTCACTGGCGCGGTCGAGGATCGCGTCAACCTCTGGCCGGTCGCATACTACCGCGAGCCCGTCGGATCGCTCGCCTGGCCGCTCATCTCGTGGGGCGACGACCACCTCGCGTTTAGGCCGCTTTACTCGCAATACAAGCAAAGCGGTGACGACTACGACGAGTTCAATTTCCTCTGGCCTATAAGCCAGTTTGACACAAAGCACAGGGACTATCGCGTGTTCCCGCTCTTCTGGGGAGAGAGCTATAGCGACAAGCCATATTTCTGCCTCTTCCCTGCCCTGTGGTGGAACAGGGAGTTCGCCGGAGTATTCCCGATCTTCTGGGACAACGACGACGACGATGATGGCGGCTTCTGCGTCTTCCCGCTTTGCTGGGCTGGGTGGGAGAAGAGCGGAGACTTGTGGAACACGATTTGGCCGCTCTACTACTATGAGTCGAGAGAGCGCTCCTCGTGGAGCGAAGAGAAAAGCAAGTTCTGGGCGTTCTGCGGGCTCGCGGGCTTCAATCGCCGCGACGGTAAATTCACCAACCATCGCTGCCTGCCGTTCTACTTTTGCGACGACGATGACTTCTATTCGCTGCCGTATTCGCGCTATCGCAGTGGCGGGCACTTGAAGAGCCGCATCCTTTGCGGTCTTGCGGGGTGTGACTCGAACACTAACGGCGACTATCAGGCGTCGTGGCTGCTGCCGTTCTATTCACACGACAAGGCCAATGACGAGTTCTTGACGCCGCTATACGGCAAGACAAAGGATGCGAATTGGCTTATTCCGTTCTACTACCACGACGAGCACTTGATGCTCACGCCGCTTTTCGGCAAGACGGTCGAGGCCAATTGGACGCTGCCGCTCTACTACAAGGACAAGGAGAAGTTCCTGACGTTGATCGGCGGCAAGGATGGCGATGCCGACTGGGTCGTGCCGTTCTACTGGCGCGACAAGAGGACTTTCGCCTCGCTTCCCTATTGGCGGCAGCTTGGGTCGGACGGCGAGATCGACAGGGCGTTTTCTCTCCCGCTTCTCTCGGGCTACGAACGCGACGACAAGACCGGCGATCGGCTTCTCTATCTTCTCATGGGGCTTGGCGGCCATGTCTGGAACGACGCGACAGGCGACGCGAGCTGGGTGTTCCCGCTCTTCTACAGCGACCGCGAAAGCTTCTACACTCTCCTCTACGGGCACAACCCCCGCCGCACTTGGCTCTTCCCCGTCTACTTCGATGGCGAGGAACGCACATACATCACTCCGTTCTACGGGCGCAACAAGAAGGACGGCAGCGACTGGCTCATTCCCCTCTACTACCGCAACAAGGAGTCGTTCATCACTCCGCTTTACGGGAGGTCGGGCGAGGCGTCGTGGCTCTTCCCGCTCTACTGCCGCGACGAGTCGCAGTTCAACTCGCCGGTCTATTCGTATTGGGACGACGCGAAGAAGGGAACTCGCGGCTTCTTCTCCCTGCCGCTTCTCTCTGGCGCGAACTGGGAGACGAATTCATGCGATAAGACCTGGTTCACGCTTGCGGGGCTCGTCGGAGGATCGTCGAATGCCTCTGGCTCGCACAAGACGAATTGGGCGCTTCCGCTCTTTCTCCGCGAGGAGGGTGAGTCGTTCTATTCCATTCCATTTGGATGGAGCGGCGGCGGCTCGGCATACACGAACACATATTTCGCGGCGGGGCTCGCGGGCCTCAAGTCGGGCCGGAAGGAGGGCGGATGGTTGTTCCCGCTTTTCAACTACAAGAAGGACGCCGACTTCGAGGAGAAGGAGTCCTGGCTCGCTGCGGCAAAGATGCCAGAAGACATCAAGATATGGACGAGGATCGAAACGAACGACGTCTGGAATTCTACGACGAAGACTCACGAAAGCGTCGTCGGGCCGAAGCAGCATGCGGACTATGTCTCTACGTACGATACGAAGACGCATCTTCTTGTCTTCGACAACGACAAGTCGGTCTATGGCTGTGCGCCCTATGGCACCACGAACCGCTACGAGATGACGGAAAGGCATAAGCTCGGCAACAAGCTCGTCTTCAACCACGAGAGCAGGCGGAAGGCCTGCTTTGACACGGCGACACGCGAGAAGATCTCCGACAGCGAGGAGGGCGACACATCGCTTCTTATGCTCCTCTACAACGGAGAGCATCGCGCGGACACGGTGAAAGGCACAAGCTACACGAGCCACAAAGTCCTCTGGAAGCTCTGGGACTGGGAGGAGGAGAACGGGGATGTCGCGCTCGATGTCTTCCCTGGATTCACCTACGACTCGAAGACGAACGGCTATTCAAAGACGTCCTTCCTCTGGCGCTTCTTCCGCTACGAGAACGACCCCGAGGAGGGGAAGAAGGTCGATCTTCTCTTCATCCCGGTGTGGAGATGATGGCGGTGGAAAATTGGTATAATATCAATGGTTAGAGGAAGGAAGTTTTTTAGACAGGATTAACAAGATTAACAGGATTGTGGGAGGTGGAGGTCTTAATCTTTTCAATCCTGTAAATCCTGTCTAAAAAACAAAAGGGAGAAGGAGGAATCGAAATGAATACACGAAAGATACTTGTGCGGGGTGTTGCGGGAGGAGTCATAGTGCTTCTGCTGTATGTTGTATATTGGGCTGCTTTTCATGGCGAGGATTATTGCTGGTGGTATCCTGAGATAGACACTGTGTTTTCGCAAGGATTCAGCAAGGCAGGATTTGACAAAATTCAAGTTGGTATGACGGCTGACGAGGTTGTAGGGCTTGTTGGCGATCCATTTGGGAAATATCCAGACAAACACAATCCAGATATGGAGGTATGGTGGTTTTCGCATGATGGTGCGCTTGGCCGCTGGGGTGTACGTTGGGGTGACAAGGCGTGGTTTTCGTACGAGGTTACGTTTACCAATAACTATGTTTCTGCCAAGAAACGGAAAATATATTACGATTGAAATCTTAATTTTGTAAATCCTGTAAATCCTGTCTAAAACAAAACCGAAAGGAACGGAAGTAATGAAGAAGATTGCGAAATTCGTATTCGAAACGGCTTACGGGCCGTTTGTCGCGTGGTGCTGCACTGCGCTGTTGCTGTTCGCGGCGTATGCAATATCGCCGCCGCTCGGCAGGTTCGGGACTGCAATGGTCAATATGATGTTCGTCGTGCAGGTATTGGCAGCGATAGTATGGCTGGTTGCATTGTTCATTTCACTCAACGAGCATGAGTGGTTGCGGGCACTTGGGCAATTCCTCCTCGGCATAGCAGGCCTGTTTCTGTTCGGCTTGGGGTTGGCCTTTGCTTTTGTGGCGCATGGAGTCGTAGCCCATGCGACGTCAAGTGGCTATGCGGAGGTTAGGAGCGCAAACGTGACGAACGAGACCGCGGTGCTTGAGTTTGCGGTTGAGTATCGGCCGGCGCATCCGTTCCTCGCGGAATACGACAAGACCATCGTGTTCAAGTCCGGCAAGCGCATTGGCGTCTGGATGGACACGGGCGGAGCGGGGCCGTTCGCGGTTTATCGTCTTCCGGCAGGGGAATACTATCTCGTGGATGGACTGGAACATGACTTTATCCGCAACGACTACCGCGTCAACATAACGAATGAAACAGTGGAGATGATGTGCGATAAAACATGGGTGAATATCCCTGAAGGTGCACTCAAGGTCGTCGGCGGGGGAAATGACTCGATTTCGGTCGAGACGGCGGACGGCGAAAGGTGGGTGGATGGTGGAATGCCAGTTGGGGATTCGCTGAAAGGCCGCAGCTATCTTGGGCTTCTCTACCCGAGCGGAAGGTTTGATCCTGGCGAGGGTGATCCATTTGTGGACATCATCGAGCCAAAGTGGAAAACCGTCAAATTGGACGGAGGTGAAGTTCCATTCTCGCTTGAATGTAAGCGTTGGAAGGGTTCTCACTACTACCGTCTGCTATTTGCTTCGGGGGCGAGAATCGCGCTTGGCTCCGAAGGGTGCATTAGTGAAGCTGGCTATTCACTCTATGCGCTTAAAGACGGACGCTACCATTTGTTCAATGCGGGGCAGAAGGACGTCTCGTGGCGCAACGAATGGCGCATCGACGCTACGGGCGAATCTGTAGAAGTCATGTTCAAGGATCATTGGGGCAAATATGGGGATTTGTGGGTGAAGATACCGCCTGGCGCGACCTCCGGCAAAGGTGGCATCAGCATCGGCGGAGGGGAGAACGGCAAACCGCTCAGCGTTTCAATCGATGTCAATGCAGAAGGAGGGAAGGTGACGGGGCATGATTTCGAGCCTGTCGGTGAAACGCTTGCGAATGAAAAATTCATCGGGACGTTCCATCCGCCGGATGACGAGCCGCGTTCAAAAAGTCGTAAGCGGGAAAGGAAATGACGAAATGAATACGCTAAGGAGATTTGCGCGGGGATGGGAAGCTTAATCCTGTCAATCCTGTAAATCCTGTCTAAACAAAACGCAAAGGAGTAAAATGACAATGGCGATAATGGCGGCGACGATGTGGTTTATCCCCGGATGGCTCCGCACGGCGGAACCACACGAGGGGATTATGGAGTGCGTCTCGAAGGCGTTTCCCGAGGCGAGCGTCGAGTTCAAGTCCTGGGACGGCGACAACGTCGTATGGCCGCTCTCGGTCGATTCGGCGGACAAGGAGTCGTGGCGCTTTGCGTTCGAGATCGCGATGATGCCGCCCGAGGCGCGGACAAACCTGACGCTCGTCGGTCATTCGCTTGGCGGGCGCATCACTGCCCGCGTCCTTGCGCGTCTTGCGGAGCACGGGCTCAAGGTGCGGCAGGCGATCCTTATGGGCGCGGCGATTCCGGCGAACGACCCAGATCTCGCAAAAATGGGTCTCGCGTCGGAGCTCCCCGTCCTCGCCGTCTGCAACCCGAAAGACCATGTCCTTCGCTACGTCTATGCTACCGTCGGCGGCGAGGGCTCGGTCGCGTTTGGCGCGAACGGCACGCCGACGCCCTGCACGAATGTCGTCGAGTGCGTGACGCCGACGAACATCACGCGCGAGGCGAGCATCGATGGAATATGGGCGAAGAGCCAGGCGCTTAAGGACATTGCCAACCACCACGAGAAGTTCTACTTGGAGTATGCGCGTCGCATCCTCGGCGGCGAGGAGCCGTCTGGGAAGGTCATGGTGCCACAGGGCTTTCCCGGCGTAGAGGGGCATGTCATGGATTCGATGGTCTGGTGGGATGTCCTCGACTCGTCGGGCGGATGGAAGCTCGAGAAGAACAAGGTGACCGGACATTGCCGCATCATTGATCCGGACAAGCTTCGCAAGGCGTGGGGCCGCGAGGCCGAAATGCGCTCGGCGTTCGAGAAGGTGAAACAGCAGATAGGAAAATAAAGGAGGTAAAACAATGGAACTGATTATTGTTTTAGTCGCCGTGGCGCTGCTCGGCGTTCCAATCATGCTGATCGTGTCGCTTGTAAAGCTCTCCGGGATCGAGGACCAGCTGTCGTCGCTTGCGCGGAACATGAAGGCGGCGGGTGTCACGCGGAGAGGCAGAGAAGCGGAGGGCAGTGTCTCGCACGGCGACACAGTGCCGCAGATGGAGAAGTCTCCTGTGAAGGCGTCTGTCGCACAGAGCCACGGAGATGCAGGGGCCATCGCCTCACGCAGAGAAGCAGAAGCGCAGAGGGGTTTAGAACAGGTGGCGAAGCCCCCGGCCCCACGGCCCGATCTCCGCGTCTCCGTAGCTCCGCGTGAGACGCCCCAGGTCCCCTACGAGCCGACGGCGGTAGACCTGTTCTGGATGCGCATCGAGGACTGGCTTGCCGTTCGCGGCGACTTCGCGCCGAAGGGGATGACGCACGAGTTCGCCTTTGCCACGCGCTGGCTTATCCGCATCGGCGTGGCGCTGATCGTCGGCGCGCTCATCTATTTCGTGAAACTGTCGATTGACCGTGGATGGATGGGGCCTACCGGGCGCGTCGCCGCGACGCTCTTCTGGGGCATGGTCGGCTGTGTCGGCGGCTCGTGGC
>ERZ842401.3074-NODE-3074-length-21183-cov-13.031853_pt1 | contig 21183 bp, 5 predicted proteins | sample MGYA00521270_ERZ842401 | MGnify/ENA primary metagenome ERZ842401 (study PRJEB31892, sample SAMEA3878208) | bioreactor metagenome | biome: Moose rumen | place: Sweden | collected 2011-10 | study: EMG produced TPA metagenomics assembly of the PRJEB12797 data set...
AAAAAAGTTGCAATTTCTGACAGAAAAGTGGGAAATTATTCTTTACAAGTTACCAGCTGAACGACTGCACCATAAAAATCTTCCTAAACGCGTCAAAGTGTGATACAATCAAGGACAAGGAGCTAAGGGCGTTTATGGAATACGTAAGCACAGGACGGGCCGCGTCCGACTACACCGCGACAATCAATGACCTCGTGACGAGGGCAAGGGAGAACCCCACGTGGAAGCGGGAGTACATGGACGCCATGATGGACACCGTCCGCCAGCAGCGCGAGATGCGCGAGGCCGAGGAACAGGGCATGGCACAGGGCGAGCACAAGCGGGCAATGGAAGCGGCGCGGCGGATGCTGCAGGACAAGCTGTCGGTGGAGCTTGCTGCAAAGTATACGGGGCTCTCTGTCGAAGAAGTTCAGGAACTGCAGCAGGACATGGCTCAATAACGGACAAGGAGCTAAGGGCGTTTATGGAATACGTAAGCACAGGACGGGCCGCGTCCGACTACACCGCGACAATCAATGACCTCGTGACGAGGGCAAGGGAGAACCCCACGTGGAAGCACGATTTCCTAATTACGTCCTGTAATTAGGAAATCTGCGAGAAACACGGTTTCTCGACCACTTTTCAAGGCGCATCCATGCGCCTGCTCAATTCATTCATACACGTCCAGCAGCGCGAGATGCGTGAGGCCGAGGTACAGGGCGAGCACAATGCACGGCTGGAAGCGGCGCGGCGGATGCTGGCATATGGTGACCCTATCGACAAGATTGCTGACATCACGCAGCTCCCCATTGAGGAAGTCCGGCAGCTGCAATGATTTTTACGTGTACAGACAAAGCAAGGGAGCTTCCGACTAAGGAAGCCCCCTTGTGTCATTTCGGATTCAATTCACAACCCCTGTGCGGCAAGTGAAGCAGTCCTCACCAGCTTTGCGCTGGCGGGGAATACGGACGTTACTTCATCTGGGCGGTCTCAAAACAGGTGCCTGTCGTGGACTCGATTGCGTAGCCCAGAATCGGGTTTGCCGTGCCGTTGCCGTAGATGTGACCGTTATCAGTTCCGCTAGTGTTTTCCGTAGAAGTTTTCTTACTTGTTGCAGACGCAAAACCAGTGTCATTGCTCTTTACAATTTTTCCGCTGCTGTTCTTCCACAGACCGATGTTAATCTTGTCGTAGTAGTTTGTCGTAAGAGTCTCTGGCGAAGGAACGACGGAAATTTCCCAGTTGCCGGTAAAGATGTCGTCGGAATCAGTACCCCGCGCCGTATAGTCCATCACGCCGTTCTCCGGAATGACAAGCTTTGCCACTGTCGGAAGGCGCGACGTGCCGTTAAAGTAGCCGATGTATGGAACAACAACCTGAACAGTCGTGCCGTCAGCCTTTTTGTAGTCTACAAGACCTGCATCAAGGTTGATTCTTTCGCCGGTAATAGTAAATGAATCAACAAGCACAGAATCCGTGCTTTCACTATACTGTTCAGAAGCAGCATAGTTCTCCAGATACGCATACTTCAAGCCGCCGTCCACATACGCCGCGATGTGAACGCCACCATTCGGGTCAACCTTAATCGTACAATGCTCGCCGCCTTCGGTAAAGATAACTTTGTTGCCTTTCCAGCCACCCGCAGTGCCATTGTCAAGCCCGCTGGTTGGATTATCGTTATACGCATAGCGGCAGTTCGTACCATCGTACCAGACAGCAACTACCACATCGTTTGTTTTTGCAGGAGTAAATTTGCTCTTTGCAATGGCATCGATTGCTACATATTTGTATCCGGTATAGCCCGTGTCGTAACCAGTAAGAGCACGCTTACCGCTTACGGTTGTCAGTGTGCCCTGCTGATAATCTTTTCCTGCGATAAGGCTGAAATAGTCCGTCTTAGATTCATAATAAATCTCATAATGTATGGTTGGTGTTGTAGAGTCATTAGACATATCAGTTGTACCCGTATAAGTATCATAATCACTTGGAGTAGTAGAATCAGCCGTAGCATCTTTCTTTCTGACCAAGTTATCAACAAACTGATCGGTGTCATTTTGCTGATGTGCTCTTTTACCTGCATCATTATTATTACCAGTCCAAGTTGATTTTAATGCGCTATTATACCTGAAACGAATCTGGCTTTGAATGCTATCATAGTAAGCAAGATAAACTGATGTAACATCGCCGTTTACCGTGGTTACTATCGAAGGAGAAAAGAAACGTGTTTCAGACAAAGAATCATTATCTGGCACTTCCCCTTTTATAAGAAGTTTAACATCGGTAATACCATTGATAGTAAACCCTTGCTTCCTTGGAGTTTCTGGTACTGCTATCGATTCGAGACGCATTGCATACATACCTTCATAGTTTGCTCCCGTACTACTACCACTTCTACCCCACTTACTGTAGAAGTATGAGAATCGGCCTGCATGTTTTATACCACTTCCAGGATTCGTATCAAGACCTGTTGCTGTACCATGTGCATATCCATTTGCATCATAGGCAAAACTTATGTTATTGAACGTCGCATAGTTATTTTGCCACAAGTGATACGAATCATTATCATTAGTAGTTGTTTCATTAGCTGACCCGCTACCCGCCATAGCAAAGTCACCAGGTCCACTTACGAATGCAAGTCCGACTTTTCCCGTAACAGGATTAATTCTCATCACAGGCTCGCGCAACTCGCCGCTTCTTGGCTTAGCCGCATCGCTGTCGAAGTACCACACGTCAATCGCCACGTCATCGGTAAGCAGGTTATTGCTTGTCTTGTTCGGCAGGCGGTTGTATGCGTATGTGTTCTTTACGGAATACGGGCTCGCTTCTGTGATGGCGGTGTCGTATGCACCGTGGGCATTGTTGTCGTTGACATTGTTGAGTGTCTCAATGCCACTAACCGTAAGAGAAACTTTGCCGGATGTCGCAATCTTTTCTGCGGGAAGTGTTACTGTGCCGTCTGCGCCCACTGCAAGTTCATTTGCACCGTACTTCGGCTTTATGCCCGTGACTACCGTGCCTTCGACTTCCTTGTCTGCCGTGCCAAGGTTAAAGCCTTTTATCTCAATCGCCTCGTTGCTGCGTGCGATGTAGTGTCCCAGCGCGGTTCGTGAGTAGGCTTCCTTGATGCTCGTCTTCAGCTTGCCCTTCAAGGCCGTCGTTACCTTCGTTACATACGGTACAACGTCCACGCGGTATGACGGCTTGTTGTACTCCGCCACAACATCGGGCCTGCTGCCTGCAGAGCTTTCGCTTGATGCATTGCCACCGCCTGCCCTGCCGTCCACGGCAATAATGCGGATTTGTTTGTCCGTGCCGACAACGGTACTCAGTTTTGCAGAATCCCAGTCAAGCTGCCATGTTACGCGGTGGCCGTCCTGACTCAGGTAGTCTGGGGTAACCGTACATTTCCAGCCGTTTGCATTCCACGCGTCCACTGCCGACCATTTGCTGTCCGCGGCATTGTAGGTTGCCACCTTATAATAGGTTGTGCTTGCGTTAGAAGGTGTACCGTTACCGTTAGCAAAGGCAAATTGACTTTCACTTTCCGCCCCATCAAAGACAAAGTCGTCTATCGCCATATAGAGGGCAGTTATGCGTACGTCATCATAGGCGGATCCGCGGAGACTGATTTTGCCCGAAACTTTGGGGTCTGCATCGTATTCGCCCGTTGTTGCCGCGTCCTGATAGCCGCTTGCATTCAGCCAGTCAGCCTCCAGTTCAATGTGACCGTTTGCAGTGCTGTTTTCAAACAGAGAGTTTTTGTCTGCACTCTTCCAGTAGAAGGGATCAATAACAGCGACTGGTGGCTCTGCGTCCACTACATCCACGTACAGTTCAACAGAAACAGTTGCAGAAAGGCTGTCCGTACCAGGCCTAGTCTCTTCGGTGCTGTCCCAGAAAGTAAAGTTCAGTTTGCGTTTTCCATCGCTTACCTTGCCACCCAGTCTGTCATCGGTCACGGCAAGGTCGATTAATCCCGTGCGGGAAGTCACGTTCTTTTCCCTGCCGTCCTTCAGGTTTTTGTCCTTGTTCGCATCCACATCAAAATAGGTTACTGCCGTGGTCGCGGCATCTGCCTCACCGCCAGAGAGGGCTGTCAATGCACCGCCTTCCTGCTCAGCACCATACGTACTGTCGCTGTATTCCTGATAGTTCCATGTGTAGTGCAGTGCACCGTTACCGCCGACAATCTCCGGCTTAACGATGGTCTTTGCTTTTGCGGTAAACTTGCTGTATTCTGCAGATTCGCCTGTCACGTCAAGCACAGCATTTTCCACCACTTTGTAGCCGTTGCTTTCCTTCATCATGGAATAAGTAATCAATTCTGTCAGTTTTTGTTCGTCATTATCTGCTATTTCACCGTTACCATTCAAGTCAGTACCCAAAGTAACGCGGGCAATACGTGGCGCATTGTTTTCTACCTTGGTGGCAACTTCTGACAAGGAAGACTTATTCTTTGCCTTATCAAAAGAAACGTAACATACTGTCAGCGGGCCGTCAGGGATATTCTCCGAGTCAACACGCAGAGAAAGCTGGTAGTAGTCTCCTTCATTGGTCACCACTTCATACACGCCGTCACCGTCATCACTTGAGACACTTCCTGTTGACGAATCATAGGATTCTGTCTTGGTGTTGTCGATAAGGAGTACGTATACAAGGTCTACCCCAGTATAGTCGGCTTCAGTACATTCAGGCGTAAAGGTAATAGTCGTTCCTGTTTTTGCCGTTACCGTACGATAGACATCTTTTACCTTTATAAGAGAATTTACCGTAATATGGCTGTCATCTTGAGGTAATGTGAATGAATTCAGCGTGGCATCCGAAACCGTCACCGTCTTGTAGGGCAGTCCGTCTGCATTAATCGTCACATCAGTTCCCGCGGTATTTCCAATGTTAATACGTCCAGCAGATGCTGCATTAAAGCGCGGGTCATATATACGAGTAACATCATCCGTTGAATTTCGCTTAAAGTACATGGCCGTATAGGCAAGCCCGCTTCCTACTTCCGTTACCCTTGTGCTAATTATGTAGGAATAATTGCTCTGGGTAATCTTTACGGTGTTGTCTGCCGCTCCCGTGCCAATAGTACTTCCGCCTATGCCGTTGGTAAGTTCTTCCTGCTCCGGATTAATGTTGTCAAAGCGCAGGTAGATGTCTTTCGGAGTGGCAAGTTCCTTTTCAGTGTCTTCCACCGCATAAATCGTAAAGTTAATTGAGCCAGTCTGTCTTGTGACGAGTTTGATACGTGCAGTCAGATAATTGTTTGCATTGCTACCAGTTTCTATCGGTGTTCCAGATCCAAAGTCTATGGGGTCTTGCTCAATAGTACAATAGCTGGTATCGCCGCTTATGCTGGTCAGCCTTGTACCCTTGGTGGAACCGCCACTCGTTGTCGTCGTCTTTATGCCGTTATCATCTTCCAGAGAGAAGACAAGCCACCAAGTACCAGAAATGTACATTCCTGTTTCATAGGCAAGGGAAGATGTGATTTCTCCAGTTCCAGCATCATTATCTGCATACTGCACCAGTATTGGCGTACCGATTTTTGGCACGTTGTCATCCAGCGTGATATATGCCCAGTCGGTTTCCGCACCCTTTAGTCCGTTGTTGTCATATGCCCATACTCGGAAGCGGATTGCGGTCTGCCTGTTCTCAAACGGACGGAATACAGAATCCTCGCTATTAAATGTGTAGTTCCAACTTGACGTACCGTTTACGGTTATATCATTCATGTCCGTAATGGTCTCATAGTCAAGCAAGTCTTTGCTTGCAACTTCTGTGCCATCTTCTTTATGCACTTTTACGACTGAGCCATTGGTTTCTGTGTAGAATTCCGCTTTCTGCACCTGCATATGTACGGATTTTACATACACATTGTCGTCTGCCGTACCAAATACGCGGATTGAGCCACCCAAAACGGCTCCGCCGTCTGCAATTGGCGTATCAGGATACAGGATTTTTGCCGTGGGGCGGTCGCCGTCTGGATTTACACGTACATAATAATCGGTCTTGTAGGTAACATTATCCACATTATCCGTGATGCGGAAGTAAATGGGCAGTTTCCATACGCCATCCGCTACAGATGTACCATACGCTGTCGTATCTTCTTTTGAAGGAGTATTATAGTAGGTCACAATCTTGTTATCTGCGTCCCCTGTCTCTTCGCTATGGAAGTACTTAGTAGTCAGTTTATTTTCGCCACTAAAATTGATGCTCCAGTTCTGAGTTCCATCAAGCACCGTCCACTTGTCCGCGGAAATATCTGTCAGTGCGCCCGCCTCTTCGGCTGCCGTAGGAATGTAATAGGCCACTTCCGCAATGCCTGAGCCTGCTGAGACTGTATTTCCGTCGCTAAAGGAATCCGAAGCAATGCCGAAAAGCTTACAGTCTGTCGTAATCTGCGTATCGACAGGGATACTATCATCCACGGTCAGCGTAGGCGGAGTATTGTCAACCATTACATTGCGTGTTGTAGTGGTCGTCATTTTGTTTCCGTCCACAACGGTTATTTCCACGGGAACCTGTTCTTTTGTCGTGCCCGCATAGTCGCCACTTGTTGGCACGGCAAGGGTCAGTTTTGCCTCTTTCGACTCATCTTTGTTGCTTGAAGAGTCAAAGTCTTGTGATGCTTCCGCATCGGCAAATTTTGCACTTATTTTACTGATGCCACTCTGGTCTGTAGCCGTAATCCATAGCATAAGCGGTGTATGCATTTTGCCAAACTTGCTGATACCCGTCAAATCCGTGCGGTCTCCTTCCTCCGCATTTCCGTCATAGGCATACTTAATGCTGTTTACTGTAGGCGGATTGGTATCAAGTATGTAGGTCATGGATCCGCCGTCAACCTGTGTATTGGCATCACCCGCATTATAATCCGTTCCGCGAATCTTCGGTTTATTCAGATTATTGTTCGCCGTTCCCGTATACACGAACACTGTCCCTACAGTATCCTTTATCTTGAAGTAGAGACTCTTTGCACCGTCACCTGTAGTCGGCAGGAAAGTCCATGAGCCAGAAGTATATGACAGTTTGCTTTCTGTTGCGTTTGCGGTCTGCCAGTTGTCTCCATCCTCGCTTATCGCAAAATTTTCCGCCAGCACCGTGCCGTCATCATCAGTCAGCGTACCATAGATAGTACCCGTGGTCAGAACGCCATTTTTAGCGGCAAGGTTTGTCATTTCTACAAGGGGGCGGTCGCTGTCAGGGTCAACGGAATAGGTGTATACTGCAACCTTTTCGTTTGCGGCAGTATCTGTTGCAATCAGCTTAAAGTACACGGTTTCCGCACTACCTGTATAGGTATTGGTCAACTTGTCGTCGTTATTCGGCAGGCCCAGCATCTTTCCCTGACCGTCAACAAGTTTCGTCACTTCCTGAGTGAATGACCAGCCGTAAGCACTTGAGCCTTCCAATGTGCCGATAAGCGTATTGGTCTTTCCTTCCGTCGTTACGCTTGCCGTGCTGTCATCCAGAGAATAATACAATTTTACCGTACTCAGCGTTTGGTTATCGGTTGCCGTTCCCCTGAATGTTACCGTGCCGTTTATGGCTGTATAGGGAGCGCTTTTTGCGTATGCGGGGGCGGTGAGGGTAACTTCTGGAGGTGTGTCATCACGGTTAAAGGTGAATATCTGCACTTCATTCATGTTGCCGGCCTTATCGCTGGCTGTTACTTTTACGGCACCAGTCTGAATGTCATCTTTTGAAATAACCGCTTTCCATGCCGTAACCTTGTTTTCGCCAATTTGTCCGTCTTCATTTCCAATGGCTGGCAGCCATGTTGCTTCGGTGTATTCGTCAAATTGGGGTTGCTGTGCATCGGCAAAATTAATTTCTGCATAAGAGATTGCCGGTGTAATAGTCGTGTCTCCAACCTTAAAAGTCAGCCCAGCTACGCCACTTGCAGCGTCATTGAAAATACCGTACAGCGTAATGTCCTTCTGACCGTTTGTCAAAACCGTTCCACCCGCTGGAGTGCCGCTGATTCCGTCATAGGTATAGAATGAAGACGCAAAAGTTGGATTCCCCTGGTCAACTTTTATAGCAAAAGTCTTGACTGCGCTCTTGTTGCCCGCCTTGTCAACTGCCTGTAGATACAGGGTGTTTGCTGTTTCTCCCACATTTGCCGCAAAAGCGTCTGGCGTTACTGAGAATGAAACATTTTCCCCTTTTTCTCCCGCAATGGTAACGGAACTTATCAACTGATACGTGCTTAAATCTGCCTGATTAAATCCCTCAGGCAAGGCTTCAGTTGGTTTTTGGACAAAGAAGTAGACGGTTTCCATACCGGACAATTCTTCTCTAATTTTGCCCTTTATCTGCAGAGTGGTATTCTTGTACCAGTCGCCAACCGAGCCGTTATTAGAACCAACCGTTACCGCATCTGCAATAACTGGCGCAACAGTGTCGATGACTGTTGAGAATGTTACTGGAGTAGCGGTCTTTCTTCCTGCAAGGTCAACGGCATGCACGGTTATGTATTCCCATTCGCCATCTGCCGCCGCTCCAGTCAAGGAAAGTGTCACGGTAGCAGATGTAGTATTCAAGCCTGCGGGTGTGATAGTAATACCGGCCGTATCATTGCTTTCAGTATAAACAGTGTCAACTCCCTTCTTTTTGGCAGACACATTGAATTCCTTTATGCCGTGCGAATCTTCTGCGGTAATCACAAACTGTGCACTGCTTACCGTCTCGGCATTGTAATAAGATGCAACCGACTCTGGAGAGGTGAGCGAAACGGTTGGAATAGCAAAGTCAAAGGTTATCTTTTCCCGCACCAAATCTGCGGAAGTATTTCCACAGGCATCCATTGCGCGGAAAGTGATTGTATTACCCGTTTTTTCCGCCACTTCAATGGGTGCGTTCCAGCCCAAATGTACGCCAGCGGCAGAAGTTGTGCCTGCAACATCTGTCCAATCGCCGTCGTTCAGTTTGTACTGCAGTTTGCTTGTACCAGAAGTATCATCCCGCCAGGTGCCGCTTACCGTGTATATGTACTTGCCGTCCTTTGTCTCTACCGTGTATTCATTGTAGAGTTTTTCTGCACCTTCGGCACCACTATCCAGATTTGTTATGGCCAAATCGGGAACTTTTGTGTCCACCATTATAGATGCAGATGAAAGGGTTTCGGCATCTCGTCCTGCGGCATCTTTTCCCGTCAGAGAGAAATACCACACACCGTCCGCCGTGTTGCCAGATGCAGGAACATTCAGAGTATAGGTAACAGTGGTTGTCTTGTCATCAGTTTTTTCAGAAGAAACTGAAACAACGGAGCCATTCTGCTCGTAATCATATGCAGTGCTTCCGTGTGTAACGGTCGCTTTAAGTAAATCACCGATTTTCAGGGTGTCGCTTATGGTTGCCGTACAAGTTACGGTCTGTGCCGTACCGCTGGCCTTTACATAGTATGCGTTCGTAATGCCCGTTACACTACCGTTTGCGTCATCAAAAACAGGACCAGTGGGAGCGTTAAAAGAAACAACCGGTATAGCCAAATCCACAGTAACCGCATAGGTGTACACCTTTTTATTCCCCAGACTGTCTTCCGTCATAAATGAAATACGCTTGGTGTCCTGCGTTACAGGAATCTTGACATTGACAGTAGATGTTTTTACCTGATCCTGGTCGGTAACCTGTGTCCAAGCGTCATCACTTTCGGCAGCAGGAGCAGTCTCGGCTGTAGAGTAATAGAACTTGGCGGTAAGCAAACCATCGTCTACCAGTCCAACGCCTGTATCAAACCATGAACCAACAACCTCATAGGTTCCAGAGAGACCTGCTTCAGTGGGCGTATAGCCTGATGTCGTTTCAAAAATAAATTTGTTGTCAGAGATATTTTCTGGCGTAAACTGTGGAGCCGTGTTATCAATCTTTGCAGAAACAGACCGAGTTGCCGTTATGCCCGCTTTATCTGTTTCCGTAAAGGTGAACATCCAGTTACCGCTTTCAGTAATGTCAGACATGGCAAAGGAGTAGGTATCCGTATGTGTCTGGTCTTGCGTTAGATTTCCATTTGCAAGTGCCAGACCCGTCTGTACCACACCGTCTTTTGTTGCTGAGCCCTTAAAGGTGTCATGGTTTTCTTCTGTAAGCGTACCAGAAACCTTGATTGTTCCCTTGATGAAGGCTTCAGAACTTGTTTCAGAAACAACATTGTCGCCAATTTTCAGCGTAAAGACAGGAGGCGTTTTGTCAGGCTTTATCGTAAGAATTGCGGACGGATTTGCATCAATTGTAGAAATATAGTCAGCATTATCTTCTGCGGCAAGATAGACCCTATACACCTGGCCTTCGGTAAAGTCTGATGCGTCAATAAGGGCAGACCATGACGCAGTGTCTCCGCTTAATGTTGCGGCAGTACTGCGGGTTATCTTTGAAACAGGAGTCCATGCAGAAAGAAGATTCTTGTTGCCGTCACGCAATGTGTATGAGCCGTTTTCTTTAGCGGGTTCAGACAGGGCAATGGCATAATACATACCTTTTACGCCACTCGCATCGCTTGCCAAAGACGCAGATTCCGTGTCGCTTACCGTACCAGTAATCTGCAGGGCATTTCCTTGATTAAAGACCACCACACCGTCATCGGCATTGAAGGTATTTCCATTTACCGTTCCCAATGTAAACACAGGCGGTTTTTTATCAATTTTCCATGAAAAGTCACGAGAAGACTGTCTGCCATAGTGGTCATAAACGACATAGCGTTTTGCACCCGTAGTGTCAGCGGTGATGGTGTTCGTAGCCGTCAGTTCCTCGGAAGATGTTCCATATGCACCACTTGTTACGGTAATTTCTGTCTCATCAGGAGATTCAGCCTGGGTATACGTGCCGTTTTGATTTTGTGTAAGCGTATAGCGTTCTATTTTCTGTATGCCGGCGGAATCCTGTGCCGTGATTGTAAGAGTCGGATTTACCGTTACAAAGGCGCCAGAACTTTTGTCCAAACTGACAATTGGAGCACCCTCGTCCACAGCCACGAACATATTTGTCAGCACTTGTGAAATCGCATATTCTGTTTCGCCCAGTGTGTCGGACACAATGATTTCTACCCGATACTTGCCCTCATCCAGGGGAAGTTGCACCGACAGATTGTAGGGAGTCTTGTTTACTGTCACCATCGCGGAAAGGTTACTAATCAATTCACCGTTTTCTTTGGAATAGGAGTCTGGGTCTGTCTCATCCTTACCTTGACCGCACTTATAGACATTGTAAGACACGTCGCCTACTGCATCATCATCAGAAATCTGAGCCGTAACCACACTGCCTGCAACCGTTTTATCAAACAAGTTGTGATCGGCATCAATAGCATTAAGTGCCAGATTTTCTGTAAAATTGGTGACTTCAAATTTCGGCTTATCGGTGGACTGGTTAATGGTATATGACGTAAAAATGTCGTTTGCACTCGCCTTATATTCAGACGTAGCGTTTTTGTTGCCCGCCTTATCTTCCGCAGAAATAGTAAAGGTAATTTCAGTAGAATCATCAAAGTACGTAGTGTCCACCTTACCGATGAAGGAATAGTTTGAGCCTGTATTTTCAATTGGCACAGAACATGGCGCGCCATCTTTTGTGCCTTCGGCAATCGCCGTAACGCCGCCTTCCACCATATTTGTTTCTGTAATGGAAGCGCGCAGTGTGACATTGCCGTTTACATTATTCTTTACAGTATCAGTGCTGGCATAATTGAGCGCGGTAATTTCAAGTTCCGGCTTTGCCGTATCAATGTGGATGTTACGGGTAATTGCCGCCGTAGCCTCATTTCCGTCAGTAACGGTAACCGTCACCGTATACAGATACTGTTTTCCCTCAGCAACCGCAGCGTAACCCTCACTGTCACTAATATTGAATGACCACGCCTTTGCGGATGTATGGGCTTCATCATCCAAAAGAGTGTCCGTAAGTGTAAGCAGGCCAGAATAGCCTGCGGGCATCTGTGCATCAGTACCAGAAGCCTCATTTTTTACTTTTATCTCGTATGCGACTTGTGCAACCGCCCCCGAGGGACTGTATGCAATGCCGGAGAAGGAAAGTGCGTCCGTGTTGTGGAAAGACAGGTCTTCCGTGGTATTTTCATCCCATTCAATCACTGGCGGCGCACCAGCGTTCGCACACTTAAAGCCGTACACATCGCCGCCAACCAATTCGTTACCGTCAGCGTCAGCACCTAATTCCGGGTCACCTATACAAGCAACCATATAATACTTACCCGATGTAAGGTCATCCGGCAGATTGACTGTCCATGTATACACATCAACAGAACTTGCCGCATAACTGCTGTTGTCTGCCAAAAGAATACCCGTTGTCGGATCATTCACAAAAGCCGCATAGACATCAGCCGTAGGCATAGTAACGTCAAATTCCTTATAGTATGCCTTTAAATACTGGGGCAGGACTTTTGCCTTATCGCGTCCACTGTTGATTACTATGGTCAGCACCTGAGACGCTGCGGCTTCATTGCCGTTAGAAAGCGCATAGCCATTTACCACATAGGTGGGGTTTACGGCGGGATTCAAAGAAAACAAAAGATGCTTTTTGGTGGTATCAACTTTCTTTTCAGCAAGCAGTGCCTTTGCCTTATCCACATCAGCCGTATTATGAGTTCCCAGCATAACATTTGCACTGCGAGCAGAAAGGTCTGTGTCAGACGGAACATAGGTACCGTTTATAATCTGCATGAGTTCATTAGTCGTCATGCCGAGACCCTTGGACTCACTCATCAAGGCTGTGTACACATCATCATACAAATAGAATACCGTCGTTTCATTTCCCGTAGAGGTATTTTCACTCTCATCGGAATTGGTGTATTCCTTTGCGTTATCAGAAATAGTAAGCGAGCACTGATAGTTATGGGTGCCGTCCATGCGGTTTGTAGAGCCGTAGACATCGCGATAACGGATATTTGTCAAATCAATGCCCTCGCCTTCTACAGACGTAGGCGTTACAGCCGTATTGAATTTGAGCAGGCGGACAGATGTGCTTCCCACAGTTGGAACATTTGTTTCTGTATAAGGAAGGGTATCAGTTTGGGCTACAGGGTTACCTTCTTCGTCATAAATCGTGATGGCCAGTTTAGAAACAGCATGCTCATCGGCAATCGTACCCTCCACATTAAATGTAGAACCATAGGGCGTTGGCGCTTCCGTGCTTCCCGGACTAGAAAGAATGACCACAGGAATTGTATTGTCAATTTCCACAGGGCGGGTGATTTTGCCTGAAACACGCCCGGAGGTATCGGTTGCCTGAACGCTTAGAACATACTTTCCGTCTGGAAGTTCCCAGCCATTGTAGTATGAGGGGTTGTCTGCATCATATGCATTCAGGTTTACTTTCCATTTTTTATCTTTGTCCGCTGTAAAAGTAACAGTCTCAGTCTTATATTCTTCTTCTACGTTTGTAGTGGCATTGGTAACCGTTACTTTTATGGAAGAAATACCCTTGTCATCATTCCATGAGCCGGCCAATGCAAACGTACCGCGGATTACCGCAGATGCCGGAGGATACAGAATTTCTAGCGTCGGCGGTTCAGTATCAACAGATTCACCCAGACCAACGTTGTCTTTACACGCATAAAAAGAAAGCGTACAAAAAAGAAGCGTAACAAAACAAAATCCAAAAAATTTCTTGTAACTCATAGTCGTCTCCTTTTTCGGCTTACATTATAAAGCACTTTAAGAAGAATTCAATAAAACAGAGGAAAAAACGACGAACAAAAGCGGAAAAAGCCTGTTTTTCCGCTTTTTGCCCATCCCGAAGGAACATTAGAACACGTTCACACGCAGACCAAATGAAATCTGTGGAACAATTGTCGCTATATCATCACCAGAAACGTCAGAGGGAATGAACCAGAGCTGACCTTCCGTATAGAATGCTATTGTCCTGAACATCTTTTGCTTAGCAAAGGTTACTCGCGGGAATTCCAGTTGTGCAAGGGCGGCACTCAAAATCTGTGCCTTACCAGAACCAGAATCGTTAAAGCGCGTAAAGTTTGCACCTACGGCAACGTTCATGCTCAGCCATTCCCAGTCCGGACCGAACAGATAACGGAAGGGCAGATAGTAGACGTTTGCCAAAATCTTTGCACCAATAATGCTGTCACCACCATAACGGTATGAGCCGTCTTTGAAGAGTGCCCATTGCGTCTTGGTGAACTGACCCCACTGCACTTGCAGTTTTACGTTATCATCAAAGAAGGTCAGGCCAACACCGATGTCGAACAGCGTAGCACCCCAGAAATGCCAGTCAAAATACAGCCCCTGAATGAACTTGGGAACTTCGTAAGAAGCCTTGTCACCCTTTCGCAGGAAAAGGGTAACGTCCTTAAGCTCAACGTCGTCATGGGTCAGGCCACTGAATACCAGTTCCTGATTGTAGCGTCCGCCTGCACCAGGAGAAATCAGCTTGATTGTAGGAGCAGTATTGTCTACCTGCACAATCGTTCTGGTTACGGCTGTCTCACCGTTTTTCATGGTAGCGCGAACCAGCAGGAAGTGATATCCTTCCGCAATGTCTTTATTCTCAATGCGGTAACGCCACTTACCGCTGGAAGAAATCTTTTCAAAAGTGCGTCCGTTGTCCAGACTCAGTTCTACTCTATCCACCGATTTTGCTTCTACCGCAGCCTTCAAGTCTTTTGACGCACCCTTTACCTTTGCCGCCACCAGTTCTTCTTCAGGAATGGTATAGCCTGAATTTCCACGGATGTAGGGGCGGTCTACGGCAAAGTCACCATAGGTAAAGTTGTCAATGGTAATCCAGGGACCGTATGACGTGTAGGTAAGATACTGTTCGTTAGAAGTAATCTTCTTGCCGTCTGCCAGGATTGCCTGTACGCGAATCTTATGCTCACCGTCAGTAATCAGTCCGGGAGTAAGCTGGAATTTATAGTAGCCGCTGGAAGAAAGCAGTGTATCCTGCACCTGAACACCATCCACATAGAGCACCAGTCCAGTGATTTCGGCTTCGCCTTCTGCAGTACCATAAATATTGAATACACCGCGCACTGCCTCGCCGTTCAGCGGATAGAGCAAGTCCACTTTTGCCTTGGGCGCATTCTTGTTCAGCATGATGTTGCGGCTTACGCGGGTAACATTGTTTGCAGCGTCACTACCAGACAGTTCGATGTTGTACAAACCGTTGTTCAGTTCACTCAAATTGATGGCTTCGGTAATAATCTGACCGACTTCCAAATCCTTGCGGGCAAGGGCACTGTTTACGGGCTTTCCTTCAAGGCTGGTAACCGTAATGTGCAAGTCTGTCAGCTCAATGTTATCCGTTGTCTGACCGCTAAAGAAGACCATGCCAGTAGAAATGCTGCCGTCCAAAGGAAGCTCCAGATTGATTTCAGGCATGGTGTTGTCTATGTTAATCAAAGATGAATACAGAGCCTCTATGCCGTACCAGTCAACAATCTTAAAGAAGACCGCATGAGTACCGTCCTGAATGACCCGGGTATCTACCGTAAAATGCCACTCAGTTTCAATCTTGTCGTGAGCGAAATCTCCCACAGAGGCATCATAAGAATTGCCGTTGTCCAAAGAAACATAGACCATGCGGATGCCGTTCTTGTCTCTTGCCTTGCCGTCAATAGTGATGGTCTCCTTTACCGTGGTATTGATTGACGGATTAATGATATTGCCTTTCGGTTCTTCCAGCGATACGTTAAAGTGGCGCACAAACTCAGGTCCCTTTACGCCGTTGATGTCTTCTGCGTACACTGTAACGGTGTGTTCATTGTCAATCAGGCTTGAAATGGGCACGTCAATAGAGAAACTTGACGCATAGTCGGGCAATTCCTGATAAGCATTGTCGTCAATCTTGTACCAAATCTTACTCGGTCCGTCGTCATCGTACACAATGCCCGAAACCGTAAAGTCCTTGGTAACCACCGCTTCTTCTTCTGGCAGATGAACTTCTGCAATCGGCAAATCGCTCTGATTGTCAATGATAAAGTTCCATTCCCGCATTGTCAGTATGTTGCCGGCCGCATCGTAGAAATTGAATGTCATCAAGTCATGGAGCGGCTTTTCCACCGTACCCACATGTGTTGTAACAATGGGAGCAAGCGGAATGTCTATGGGCAAAGGTGCCGTCTTGCCTGTTGGCGGAGCCACGTAGGTAATGTGATCCATTCTGCCGTTGTCGCTCACCTTGAATGCAATCAGGTTTTCACCGTTGATAATGTCTTCTACGCCTGGAACAATGACTTCTGCAACTGGCGGCTGGGTATCTTTCTGGAATGCGCTTGCCACCACCCGTGTCTTTCCGGCACGGTCAGTAGCCCTTACATCCAACCGCAAAAGGCCGTCTTCCTGCTCATCCAGCTTAACGGATGCGGCGTAGGTATTTGCCCCACCGCTTCCACGACGGGTAAAGGCGTTCCAGGTTTCGCCCGCATCCAGAGAATATTCCACGGAAGAAATGCCATTCGTATCGCTTGCCTCTACCTCAAGGTTCAAGGTGTCCTGCAGCCATGCATGTTGGACAGGAGAAAGAATGGCCACATGGGGCTTTTCGTTGTCCACCAGCAGGGTAACAGGCTGAGAACTGTAGTCTACGCCCTGACTGTCGCGAATTTTAACCACAACATTGCGGTAGAGACCTTCCGTTACACCAGTAATGCTGACATTGTTGCCCTCGCTTGAAAGTTCAAGTCCGGCAGACGCGGAAGCAAAACTTACGCTGATAGGAGCCGGCACATTTGCATAGCCACTGAAAGTCGTTCCTGCCGCAAAAGCGTATGACGAAGTTTTTTCATCGTACACAACATTTTCCTGAGGCGTCCAATAGAACTGGCGGGAATTGTCAATCATTTCACGGTCACGCTCGCGCACAATGACAATCGTACCTTCATAGGAGCCAGAACCTTTTGCCGTATCTGCAATAACCTTTACTTTTGTTACGCGGGCAGGCAGATTGTCCAGCGGAATGACTGCCTCAAAGTGTTTCTTGTCTTCACTGACGACGCTGATTTTAGATGCCTTGCCAGACTGGGTATTGTCTCCACCCGCTGTCTTTTCGCCAGTAATTTCATAGGAAACTGCTGTTACTGGGAATTCTGCGGCAACAACCTCAATGTTTGCAACCAGATGAGCCTTACCACGGCTTCCGCGGGGCAAGACCAAATTCATACCGCTTGAATAAGGCGCATCATTCACGCTCTTAAATGAAACGACGACACCACCATCCTTACGGGTTGTAAAACTTGAACGGTAACTTTTCTTTGTGTCCAGCGTTTTTCCCGCAATTTCATAGGTATGTACGCCGGGTGCCATGTCTTCGCGGCGGAATACACCGCAGGAATGGTTCTGCTCTATACTGCCCTGATAGGTAGTAACATAGTACAAATCAACACCGTCAAACCATGAGATTATGGGCGGATGTGCCACTGCCGCTTTGGTTCCATCAAGAGAAAGCGCCGGAAGCGGAGGAATCTTACTGACAAACACAGCATCAGCCGCCTGCTTGCCGTTTTCCGCAATCACTTCAACAACATAGTTGCCGCGCACAAAATTGTATGGATCCACGTCAAAGGAGAACGTACCGTCGTTTGCCAGTTTTTCCACATTGTAATTCGCATATGAAACTGGAAGCGCCTCCACCCCCTGCACAAAATCGCTGCTTACATTTGCATTTGCCGTCAAAATACGATAGCTAAAGCGTGAGAGAGGCGACTCTGACGTAACCTTTCCTTCAATATGAATAGGTTCATTTCCGTTCAGAAAATGATGATAATCTGGAAGGCTTCCGTTTACCGAGGTAATCTCCACTTGAGGGGCAGGTGCACCAGAATGGAAAATCAGTTCGCGGCTGTCATAGGTAACCCCCTGATCGGTAGTGACGCGCACTTTTACCGGCTCTGAATTTCCCAGTTCATTCGTACCGTGCAGGTAGATAACATTATCCTTGAGTTCCACCTTGGCAAATTTTGTCTTGGGCACCAACTGCACGGACTTTGCAACGCCGCCGATAAAGTAGCCCGTTGCTGGATTGTTCGTATCATTGATAACGTCCCCCGCATCGCTTACACGGCTGTCGCTAAAGATGACCTGCGGCGTATCCGTAGTAATGCGGGTCAAGTCAGCAAGATGCAGCATGACTTTTTTTTCTACCGTGCGGTCAAAAATATCCGTTGCCGTAATGGTTAAGCGTACCAGTCCCCAGGGGGCATCCGCAAGAGGAATGTTCACGGGAACAAGTTTTGTCCCGTTTTTTGAAGGCATGGGGATTTCGCTTTCAAGCAGGCCTTTCGTACCCCACTCCATTTTGTAGGATGCGGATTTAATGCCCGCATCAGAAGAAAGGGTGGCAAGGAGACTGGCGTCAGACTCAGGGTTTATCATAGAGCCTTGGCTTACTTCCTCATCACCGTCTGCACTGTGCAGTTTTACATCAGTGATTTCAGGCAGTTTGCCCTTTACAATAAAATGAGTAGTAATCGGTGTGCCCTTAACGCCATTTTGATCCACCGCATAGGCCGTAATCGTATGTTCGCCACCCACAAGATTTTCTTCGTTGGGATACAAGGCATAGAAGACACCCTGAGCCTCAATCGTCTGCTCTGCCCCGCCGTCAACAGAATATGACACGGAGGCAAGACCGTCATCATCATAGGCAATGCCACGCACAAAGAACATGCCCACATCGCCGTCAACTGCCTGTTTTTCCCCAGGATAGTCTATCGTCAGCGTAGGCTTGTCAAGTTCAGGGTCATAGCGGACAGACTGCTTTACCGTAACCACGTTTCCGGCAATATCCGTTGCTGTAATGCTAAAGTCAAATGCCCCTGCCTTTTCTGCATTGGTAAAGTCAAAATCCTTTGCCCAGTAGGGATTTCCCGGCACAAGGTCAAAGTCCCCCGTCTCACCGTTTGCAGACCAGGACAGTTTTTCAATACCGATAACGTCCTTTGCATAGCCTACCACGGAGAATTTTCCGTTTACCTTTACATCCTTTGCAGGATAGACGACTTTAACTTCTGGCTCAGTGTTATCAATAAAATAGAGGAAAGAATAGATTCCCACAGAACCCATTTTATCCTGCGCCTTAAACCAACAGACAGACGGGCCGTCCTTAATGTCCTTTGTGTTGACTGGAATATTGAATTCGCAAACACCAGTTTCCTTGTCCGCTTTTAGTTTTACGTCGGTAAATGAATTTCCACCGTCAACAGAGTAGGCAAGAGACTTAATGCCGTTACCGTCCTGCACCGTACCATTCAAGTTGATTTTGCCAGATACAAGGGTGCCCATGCCGATGTTCGTTACTTCCGTTACCGGCAGGCGACGATCCAAGTTCCACATAAGCGTAACCGAATGACCGCGGAGCCCGTTGATGTCTGTGCCAAATACTTCTATTGTATGGGGGCCTTCTTCAAGTTCGCTTGTATCAAGGTAAAAAGACCAGAATTCCTTGCCTTCCGCTGTCTTGATGTCCGCCATATTGTCATCAAGAATCAGGTTTACATGGTCAACCGCATCATCATCAATACAGGTACCCACGATATTCAGGTTTCCCGTAACACGCATTTTGGGAAGGGGGTTTGTAATGCCCACCACCGGCAGGTCAGATTCCGGGTCTACCCAAATGTTAAAGGGACCTCCCAGAGCCTCATTGCCGCCCTGATCCTGCACTCGCACGAGAATATTATACTTTCCTTCTTTTTTATCCGTAAGGTCAAAAACCTCACGCCAACTCTGCTCCTGATTTACAGAGCGCTCAGTAACATCGCCTTTACCATGCGCAAACAGGAATGCATGAAGAGACAATAAAATGGACACCGCAACTATAATTTTTTTCATAGTGCACTTCCTTTGTAATAAAAACTTGGCTTAACTATATTTGCTTATATTTTACCCGCAAATATACGCCTTGTCAAATTTTGAAGCAAAATGTAAACTTCTCCACTTCTTTTTCGGCAGAATTTGCAGAAAACTAAAGGAAGAGTATCCTGCCCAGCCACCCCCACATCATTTTCCAAATTTTCGTTTTTGCTGAGACTCATTCGCCTGTGCCCTTTTTGTCTTATAGCATTCTTCTATTTTTTGTGCTATACTTTCTGTATGAACAATCGATTTCTGCCCATCGGCATTCAGGATTTTGAAAAACTCCGCACTTTCAACAATGTGTATGTTGATAAGACTCAGTATATTTACGAGCTTACTCGCACTAGCAGCCCCTATTTTTTGAGCCGTCCCCGCCGATTCGGAAAAAGCCTTTTGCTCTCAACAATGGAATATTATTTCCGCGGTAAGAAAGATTTGTTCAAGGGGCTTGCAATCGAAAATCTGGAAAAGGACTGGGTGGAATATCCAGTTATAAAAATCAGTTTTGGCGCGAACAGCTACGAAAATAACGCCCGCTTAAAGGCTCGTCTCAACGCCATTTTGACCGAAGCTGAAGAAAAATACCAAATTCTGCAAAGTAGCGAAGATGCGGCTGAAAGACTGAGCCATATAATCCATTCCGTTACCAAAAAGACCGGCAAACAGGTCGTCATCTTCATCGACGAATACGACAAGCCAATTTTGGACGCGCTCTACACCCAGTACGAGGAACAGAACCGTCAGGAGCTGAGAAGCTTCTACAGCCCGCTGAAGGACTGCGACCAGTACATCCGCTTTCTTTTCATCACGGGAATCACGAAAGTGAGCCATGTGAACATCTTCTCAGGACTCAATCAGCTAGACGACATCAGCCTTGATAAAAAATACTCGTCGATTTGCGGTGTCTCGGAAAGTGAACTGGAAGAATATTTCATGCCGGAGATTGAAGCCCTTGCCGAAGAGCAGGAAATGAGCATTGAGGAAACGAAGGCAAAGCTCGCTCAGATGTATGACGGCTACCACTTCACCCACAATGTTGAGGGCGTTTACAATCCTTTCTGCCTCTTGAAGTGTTTTTCAGCAAATGATTTCGGCTCATATTGGTTTGAAAGCGGAACGCCATCTTTATTGGTAAAAACCCTTCAGAATCAGCCGATAGAGCTTACCAACATCGTGAACGGCAGGTTTGCGAACGAAAATCAGTTCAAAAACTACGACCCGGACTCAAAAAACATGCTCCCGGTCATTTACCAGAGCGGCTACCTTACGATTAAGGATTTTGAGAAGGAAACCCGCCTTTATAAGCTGGACTTTCCCAACCGGGAAGTGGAAGAAGGCTTCCTTGATGTCCTTCTCAAAAAATTCATCACCGTGCCTTACGACGACA
>ERZ842401.3075-NODE-3075-length-21180-cov-56.382817_pt1 | contig 21180 bp, 15 predicted proteins | sample MGYA00521270_ERZ842401 | MGnify/ENA primary metagenome ERZ842401 (study PRJEB31892, sample SAMEA3878208) | bioreactor metagenome | biome: Moose rumen | place: Sweden | collected 2011-10 | study: EMG produced TPA metagenomics assembly of the PRJEB12797 data set...
TTATTTACTATCTTTGCACTCATGGAACAACTTTTGCACTACTGTTGGAAGCACAAGATGTGGCCGATGCAAGGTCTTGAGACTACGGACGGACGTCCTGTCGAGGTGCTTGATCCTGGATTGCACAATAACAATGCAGGCCCGGATTTCTTCAATGCCAAGGTGAAGATAGGTGACACCGTGTGGGTCGGTTGCGTCGAGATTCACGACCGCTCGTCGCACTGGTATCATCACGGTCATCACCAGGATGCCAATTATAATAACGTAGTGCTACATGTGGTTGGCGAGGCCGACCGTGACGTTCAGACACTGGAAGGCGTTTACATCCCTCAGGTGTGTCTCACGGTCCCGCCGTCAATACGTGACAACTATGAAGAGCTGCTTCGCACAGACTCCTATCCGCCCTGCTATCGCATCATCCCCAACTTGACAACGCTCACCGTCCACTCATGGATGGCCGCCCTGCAGACGGAACGCCTGGAACAGAAAACCACTGCCATTGAAGAGCGTGTCCGACAGGCTAACGGCTCATGGGAGGATGCCTACTTCGTGACACTGGCTCGCAACTACGGTTTCGGCATCAATGGCGACGCCTTCGAGGAGTGGGCACGCCACATACCGCTAAGTGCTGTGGGTAAACACCGTGACAACCTCTTCCAGATAGAGGCCATCTTCATGGGACAGGCTGGACTTCTGGAATTAGAGACGGTGCCGGAGCGCTACCAACGGGATGCCTCGAACGAAGGCTACTTTGCCCGCCTGCGCAACGAGTATCAATATCTGGCCCACAAGTTCTCGATGCAGCCGATGGATTATAAGCGTTGGCGTTTTCTGCGCCTGCGCCCACAAAACTTCCCACACATCCGCATCTCACAGCTGGCCAATCTCTACTACCAGCAGAAGGCGGGTTTGTCACAACTCATCGAGTGTCAGGACACGGTAAGCCTGAGCGAACGGCTATACACCCAGGTCACCCCCTATTGGGAGACCCACTATACGTTTGGTTCCGAGAGTGTGCGCAATGCCAAACACCTGTCACCGTCCAGCATCAACGTGCTCATCATCAACACCTGTGTACCCATGCTCTTTGCTTACGGTAACCATACGTCGCGCGACGAGTTGTGCGACCGCGCCTTCAGTTTTCTGGAACAGTTGGAGGCAGAGCAGAACCACATCATCCGCATGTGGAAGGAGTGTGGGCTGGATGTCCAGTCGGCAGGTGATTCGCAGGCGCTCATCCAACTCAAGAAGGAATACTGCGACCGGAAGAACTGTCTGCGCTGTCGCATCGGTTACGAATACCTGAAGAAGGGGGAAGTGAAGAGTGAAAAGTGAAAAATTTGCTACCGCTATTATGAATAATAACAAATACGTTTTTGAAACCCGCATGGAAGTTCGCGACTACGAGTGCGACATCGAAGGCATTGTCAACAATGCCAACTACGTACATTACTGCGAACACACACGCCACCTATTCCTACAACGCTGTGGACTGAGCTTCGCCGAGATGCACCAGAAAGGCGTCGATGCCGTGGTGGCACGCATGAATCTGCAATACAAGGTGCCCCTGCGACCTGACGACGAGTTCCTGTCACGCCTATGGATAGAGAAGCAGGGCATCAAATACATCTTCCACCAGGACATCTTTCGTGCCAGCGATGAAGTGCTTTGCTTCCGAGGCGACATCACATTAGTTTGCCTTGTCAACGGACGACTTAGCGGGAGTGACGATTACGACAAAGCCTTTGCCCCCTACCTATGAACGACGAGATATATTATAGCATAGCACTGACCCGCATGACGGGATTCAATGCCGCCATAGCCATGCAGTTGTACCAGGCTATGGGCAGTGCACAGGCCGTCTATGAACATCGGCTTGACATTGGCGACGTGGTGGCGGACACGACGCCCCGCCTGCGCGAGGCGCTCAAGAACTGGGACGAGGCACTGCACCGTGCCGCTGCCGAGATGGAATTCATAGAGAGAGGAGGCATCCGTGCCCTGACGCTCAACGACGCCGACTACCCCGAACGGTTGCGCCACTGTGCCGATGCCCCCATCGTTTTGTTCTATAAAGGCTCTGCCGACCTGAATCAGCGTTACGTGCTCGACATTGTGGGCACTCGCCACTGCACGCAGTACGGCCAGGATCTGGTTAGACGTTTCCTGAGCGATCTTCGCCAGCTGTGTCCTCAGGTGCTTGTGGTCAGCGGATTGGCGTACGGCATTGATATCTGTGCCCATCGGCATGCCTTGCAGCAGGGCTACGAGACTGTTGGTGTGCTGGCGCACGGACTGGACCAGATATATCCGCACCACCACCGTGAGACAGCCGTACAGATGGTGCGACAAGGTGGACTATTGACCGAGTATGTCAGTCAGACGGAGGCGTTGCCTAACAACTTCCGCCAGCGCAACCGCATTGTGGCAGGAATATCAGATGCTACTATCTTGGTGGAAAGTGCTGCCAAGGGTGGCGGGCTCATCACCTGCCGTATCGCACAGGAGTACGGTCGCGATGTGTTTGCCTTCCCCGGAGCCGTGGGTATGCCCTATAGCGAAGGTTGCAACCACATCATCCGCAACAATATGGCTGCCCTCATCACGTCGGCTCAGGACTTTGTCGAATCAATGGGCTGGGAAACCATGAAGGATATGCCCCTCTGGGCCACGCAGCCTTCCCGTTTGGCAGGGAATGCTCAAATTCCTAACCTCACCCCTGAGGAACAGCTGGTCGTCAGTCAACTTCAGCAAGCCAACGACCTACAGCTAAACCTGCTCAGCATCAAGACCAATCTGCCCATTGGCCAGCTGACCGCCCTGCTGTTCCAACTGGAAATGAAGGGCATTGTCAAACCGCTGGCCGGCGGAACGTTCCACCTCATCAAATAATCCGATTAGTCCAAGGGGAAACCCTTTTTATCATCTTTTACTCGACGTCTTCCCGGACCAGTTCCGGACGGACGTCGGGTGCTTCCGTAGTCGTTTCGACTCGGTTGAAACGAACTCCCCGGGCGTGCCGCACATAGAAGCCGCGGGCAGGCAGCGGCCCCCACATGGTAGCCTCCGGATATTCGGCGGCTTTCTCGTCCTGCAGAGCTTTGTTGATGGCATTGAGATCAGCCTCCTTGACACCACCACGATGACGAATGCTGACGTCCGACACGTGGACGTCCTCCACCGGGTGGTCAGGCAGGCCCGTGATGCTGCAACCGTAGTTGCCGGCATTCTTCACACGAACATGATTGATATAGATACTGCGAATCCGCCCCACGGTCTCCACGCTGTCGGGCTTCTGGCTCCGCGTGGCTCCCTCGTTGCCGCCGCTCAGGCTCTGCGCCACGAAGGCCTCTGCTCCGCTCTGCGAAAAGGTCCAGCCGCGGCCACGGTGACCCAGCCGAACGAAGATGGGCGACTCGGTACCCTCGACGCTGAGGTCGCTGACCGTGACGTTTTCCATCGTCCCGCCGTCCACAATCTCCAACGAGAGTGCCGATGTGCCGATGGGCCTGCCGAAGAATCGGCTCGACTGGTCGGCGCTGGGCTTGACCACGATGCCGCGAATCACAATGTTGCGGAAGCCGCCGTTGGTCTCCGTGCCCAGCTTGACGGCGTTGCAGTGCGACGAAACGATGCAGTTCTGGATGGTAATGTCCTCACACAGCCGCGGCGATGTCGACTTCAGCGTGATGCCGTCATCGTCCGAGTCGGCCAGGACATCGCTGACGATGACGTCGTGACAACCGTCCAGGTCCAGCGCATCGTTGTTGTAGTTGTTGCGGTTGGTGACCCGGATGCCGCTGATGCGCACGCGGTCGCAGGCCAGGTAGTGCTGCATCCAGCAGCCGCTGTTGCGGAGCGTGACGTCCTTCACGGTGATGTTGCAGCTCTGGACGAAGCGCAGCAGGTGCGGACGGGTAATACCCTCGTCGTTCCACGACCGCTTGGGAAACACGCGACCCTGTCCGTCGATGGTGCCGTAGCCGTCGATGACCACGTTGTCCACCGAGTCGGCATAGATCAGCTGAATGGTTGGCGTATGCGTCCGCAGCGACTTGTAGCTCGTTGTCATACGATGGTAGTCGCGTAAATCCGTTGAGCCGTAGAGCGTGGCGCCCAGTTCCAAGTGCAGGTGGACGTTCGACCTCAGCACAATGCTGCCTGTCTTGTAGTCACCTGCCGGTATCACCACGCGCCCGCCACCATTGGTCGAACAGAGGTCGATGCACTGCTGCAGCACAGCGGTACACACGGTCGAAGTGTCGCTCTTAGCGCCGTAGTCCGTAATGACATAGTCACGAGCTTGCGCCAGCAAAGCACAGACAGCCCATAAAAGAAAGGTAAAAAGTATCTTCATATGTCTTCGATGTATATTTCTTTGTTTCCTGCTTGCATGTATATGATGTATCGTCCTACTTTGATCCGGTGCCAGATAGATTCTAAGGGATAGCTCTCGGTGCATACCAGCGAGGGGCGGCAACTGACGAGGCGGTCGCCAGTGCTTGTATAGAACAGCACCTCGTCGTTGGTGCTGCACAAGGGCGTAAAGGTGTTGTCAGCCTCGTGGCGGATGTAGATAGTATCATTGACGAAGCCTAATGCCTCGCCGTACGTCTGTGCGTCCCACTTGGTCTGAGTGATAACAGAGTCTGTCAGGTCGGGCTGGCAGATGATGTCTCCGTCCAGAAGCATCCACGCCCGGCTGTCAGTAATAAGTGAGGCTGTCATCATCTCCTTCTTCTCGCTGAGTTGTCGCAGGTACAGCTGTTGGCCGGTCCGTCTGTCGAAGAGTGCCATGAAGGGCTTTCCGCTCTTCACGGGTCTTCCTGCGCCTAGTCGGCCATAGCCCATATTGAGCATATAAAGCATACTGTCGCGCAGAGCCAGTACTGATTTCGATGCTGTTTTCTCTGGCAACGTGGTCACCCAGTTCTCCTGTAGATGTCTGTCCAGCGACATTATGCCCTGCCGGTCGGCAAAATAGAGGCAGCTGTCAGCCTGCAGGATATTAGAGTGGGTGCTTGTCAGTGCATCGTTGCCCCACATGATGAAGCCATGACCCGTAAAGGCAAAACTGGCTGCACCCAAGAGCGTTGCTAATCCAAAGGCTGCCAACGTGCCGTTATGTGTACCGCCGGTCTCGCAGTCGTACATGTCGTAGCCGCCCGTTCGTAGGTTGATGATGTTCAAACCGTCGGAGACTACGGCTACGCATTCGTCATCCAGACGCACAGCGTGATTCCAGTCACTGCCGAACACTTGGGTCATCGTCTGTTCCCATCGGGGTTTGCCAGTGTTAGTCCACAGGCAGACCAACTGGTCAGGCCGTGTTGACCGATAGCCTAACAGCACATCGTGCTTGTCATCATTCAGCACGGGGATAATGCTCTCGCGCCATAGTTTCTCTCCCGTCTGATGGTCAAGCAGCACCGTATTCGGATTTCTGAGTGTCCCGCTGACAGTAGTCTTCAAGATGCCTTGGTCGCAACATCTGACCATGACGTTCTGGTAGTTGTGCTTGATGGTCCATAGCATTTCTCTCCGTCTGGGAATCCATATTCCAGCCTCACCTCTCATCGCCCAGTGTTTGGTTTTCCTTTCGCGGAAAAGAATACAGCAGAAGTCGCCTTGCGACGAGGGTAGAATGCGATAGACTGGGCTTTCGAATCTGAAAGGCTCTGCTGCTTGTGCCAGAAGTGGCAGGAGCAGCAGAGCTATACACATGAAAAAATGTTTCATCGCTTGGTAGCTTTGATGAAGTAGATGATTAATAGGATATAAGCCACCAGCGAGCAGAGCTCTGAGAGCGGGTTGGCCCACCAGGCCTCGTAGTCGAACTGGATGCCGCCGAAGCGCAGCAAGGCACTCAACACACCCATCAGCGCACCACCGGCTATGAAGCCCGAGGCCAGCAGGTTGCCCTTCTCGCCGCGGGCCTTGTTCTCCTCTTCATTCTTCGAGCGGCTGGTGACGTACCAGCTGACGGCACCGCCAATCAGCAGCGGTACGTTCAGTTCCATCGGGATGAACATACCCAAGGCGAAGGCCAGCGCCGGCACCTTGCAGAACGTCAGCACCACGGCAATGACGGCACCAAGGGCGTACAGCGGCCAGGGAGCACCGACACCGTTCATCAGCGGGTCGATGACCGCCGCCATCGCATTGGCCTGCGGGGCTGCCAGTGCACCCGAGGCAAAGCCGTAGGTCTCGTTGAGCAGCATCATGACGCCGCCTACCGTAGCCGCTGACACGAGGGTGCCGAGGAACTTCCACGTCTGCTGCTTGCGGGGCTCTACGCCGCACCAGTAACCAATCTTCAGGTCGGTAATGAACGAACCGGCCATCGATAGCGCCGTACACACCACGCCGCCCATGACGAGTGCCGCCACCATGCCGCCTGTGCCCTTCAGACCGACACCAACCATGACGACAGAGGCCAGGATGAGCGTCATCAGCGTCATGCCCGACACGGGGTTTGAACCCACAATGGCAATGGCGTTTGCCGCCACCGTCGTAAACAGGAAGGCGATGACTGCCGTCAGCACGATGGCTACCAAGGCAAACAGCAGGTTGCCGTCCATGACGCCAAACCAGAAGAACAGGAACGTCAGCACCAGCGTGATGCCGGCGGCAATAGCAATGAAGCGGAAGGGCAGGTCGCTATTGACGGCGGCCGAACCGCCGTCCACACTGTGCCCGCCAGTTTGGCTGGCAGGTTCTCCGCCGGCCTTCGCCGCCAGCCCCACGGCGCTCTTGATGACGCCCCACGACTTGATGATGCCGATGATGCCAGCCATCGCGATGGCACCGATACCGATGCTCTTGCCGTACGACGTAAAGATTTGTTCGGGCGACATGTCGCCCACCGCCGTTGCAATAGCGGGATTCCACTGGTTCAGCACGGTGTCAGGGAACAGCAGGGCCATGCCTGGCACGACGAGCCACCACACAAACAGCGAGCCCAGCGTGATGATAAGCGCATAGCGGAAGCCGATGATGTAGCCCAACCCCAGCACGGCAGCACCCGTATTATTCTTAAACACCAGTTTGGCTTTCTCGGCCAGGTCGTCGCCGCCGGGAATCATGCGCGACGTGACGTTCTCGTTCCACCAGCCAAAAGTAGCCACGATGAAGTCATAGAGTCCGCCCACCAAACCGGCAATAAGCAGCGGTTTGGCCTGAGAGGAGCCCGTGTCCGTGTCGCCGCTCTTCAGCACTTGCGTCGTCGCCGTTGCCTCGGGGAAAGGAAACAGCTCCTGTGGCGCCTCCACGAAATAGCGGCGGAAAGGAATGAGGAACAAGATGCCTAAGACGCCGCCTAAGAGCGACGCAATAAATATCTTGAGGAAATCGGCAGACATCTCTGGATACTTGGCTTGCAGGATGTAGATAGCCGGCAAAGTAAAGATGGCTCCGGCCACGACGGCCCCTGAGCAGGCTCCGATGCTTTGGATAATCACGTTCTCGCGCAGGGCGTTCGAGCGCTTGGCGGCAGCCGACACGCCGACGGCGATGATGGCAATGGGAATGGCAGCCTCGAAAACCTGTCCTACCTTCAGTCCCAGGTAGGCGGCAGCTGCCGAAAAGAGCACAGCCATGAGGACACCCCAGGTGACTGACCATGCGTTAACTTCACTCTTATTCATCTTTATACTTTAATCTTTAAACTTTAATCTTTATGATTTGATTTAGCTGAGGGCGTCATGGATGCGACGCAGGGCTTCCATGAGCTGACCACGCGGGCAGGCTATGTTGATGCGTATGTAGCCTTCGCCCGTCTGCGGCCCGTACATCGTGCCGGGACATACCCAAACCTTGGCGTCGTTGAGCAGGCGCTGTTGCAACTCATCGCTCGTAAGTCCCGTAGCGCGGATATCTACCCAGACGAGGTAGGTTCCTTCCAATGGGGTGACCTTCCAGTCGGGCAGGTGCTGGGCGAAGAAATCGCACAGCGCACGGTAGTTGTCGTGCAGATAGAGCAGCAGCTGGTCGAGCCACTCCTCGCTCTCGTTGTAGGCGGCTTCAAGGGCCACGATGCCAAAGGGATTGACGTCGCACACCTCATTAATATTAATGGCTCTGTCGATGCGGCGGCGCCATGTTGGGTTCTGCGTAATGATGTTGGCAATCTGCAGTCCGGCGGTGTTGAAGTTCTTCGAGGGCGAGTTCATGATGACGCACTCGTCTGAGACGGTACCGAAGGGAACAAAGCGGTGGCCGGGCATGACGAGTTCGCAGTGTATCTCGTCACTGACTACCGTCACTCCGTGTCGCTGACAGATGTCACGCATCTGCTCCAGCTCCTCGCGGGTCCAGACACGACCACAGGGGTTGTGAGGATTGCACAGCAGGAAGAGCGTTGTCTTTTCGTCGGCACATTTGGCCTCGAAGTCCTGCCAGTCTACTTCCCAGCGGTCGTTGCGACCGAGTCGCAACGCACTCTCCAGGACTTCGCAACCGTTGTTCTTGATGCTGGAGAAGAAACAGTTGTAGGCTGGTGAGAGGATGAGCACCTTCTCGCTAGGCATGGTCAGGGCCTTGATGGCCACCGACATGGCAGGCACTACTGCTGTGGTATAGAGTATCCAGTCGCGCTGGATGTCCCACTCGTGGCGTCGCTGGAACCATGAGATGACGGCCTCGTAATAGCTGTTGGGCACGATGTTATAGCCAAAAACGCCGTGGGCTACACGCCGCTGCAAAGCTTCCTGAATAGCTGGAGCAACGCGAAAGTCCATGTCTGCCACCCACATGGGGATGATATCAGGAGACGGACTTTCTCCGACCTGAAGGTCTGAGTGTAGCGCGCATTCATCCCACTTCACACAATTGGTGCCGCGGCGCTCTACTGGTTCGTCGAAGTTGTATTTCATAATCTCTTACCCTTTTACTTTTTTACCCTTTTACCTTTATGATACAGTTGTTGGGTTGGCGGACGTTCTCGTCTATTGTGATGCTGCCAATGCTGTCGGCCACGATATGTCCGCTGGTAGGATTCTTGATGTTCTCGATGTGGCCTCGGATGTCGGCCTCGACGGTAGAGTATTCGAAGACGCGGTCGCACATCTTGTCGAAGGTACAGTTCTCGAGCACCAGGTTCTGGGTATAGCACAGCAGTTGTTCACCCGCCAGATGGCAGTTGACCAGCCGGACGTTCTTCGAGTGCCAAGCCAGGTACTCGCCATCCAGCACGGAGTCGTAGACGGTTACGTTCTCGCACTCCCAAAAGGAGTCCTTTGTCAGTATCTTGGCGTGATGTATCTCGACGTTCTGACAGTACTGGAACACGTACTTGGCGTCGCTCTCCAGTCCGTCGACATAGATATTCTTCGAGAACATAAAGGGGTACGTGCCACCGTGCAGTTGCACGTTCTTCAGCCGCAGGCCGTCCACCTTCCAGAAGGTCTCGTCAGCATCGGTGATGTTGACATCCTCCAGTTCGACGTTGTGCATCTCACGGAAAAACTTCGGACCGTCAATGCGGCAGCGGCGCATCACCAGGTCGTTGGTGTACCAGATGGCCGAGCGCGACCCTAGTGCGAAATAGCAGTCTTCGATGAGTGCACCGTCGACGTGCCACCAAGGGTATTTGCCATAGAAGCGGCAGTCCTTGGCCTCCATACGTTGACACTGCTTGATACCTGACTCACCATCGGTGATAGTGACATTCTCCAGTCTTAGGTCGTGGGTGGCAAATAATGGGCGCTCACCTCCGTATTCCTTATTCTTAATCAGTTCCATACGTTAATATTTCATTAGTAGGGTGCAAAGATACGAAAAAAAGTTGTAACTTTGCAGCCGAAAAGTATAAAAATATGAAGAAACTATATATAGAGACCTACGGCTGTCAGATGAACGTGGCCGACTCGGAGGTGGTGGCCTCCGTCATGCAGATGGCAGGCTACGAGACGACAGAGTCGTTGGACGAGGCTGATGCCGTCTTCCTGAACACCTGCTCCGTACGCGACAATGCCGAGCAGAAAATCTTTCACCGACTGGAGGCGTTAAAGGGTGAAAGGGTAAAAAGGCTGAAAAGTAAAAAGGGGCTTTCAGGAAATCCCCTCATCATCGGCGTACTGGGCTGTATGGCAGAACGTGTGAAGGATGACCTGTTGGAGAATCACCATTGCGACCTCGTGGCTGGTCCAGATGCTTATCTCTCGTTGCCCGACCTCATTGCGCAGGCCGAGACAGGCCATAAAGCCATGAACATCGAGCTGTCTACGTCCGAGACTTATAAGGATGTTGTACCCCAGCGCCTGCATGGGGCCAAGACGGGCGGCTTCGTCAGCATCATGCGTGGCTGCAACAACTTCTGCCACTATTGCATCGTGCCCTACACCCGTGGTCGGGAGCGTAGCCGCGACGTAGAGAGCATTCTGCGCGAGGTCCGCGACCTGCGCGACCGCGGCTTCAAGGAGGTGACGCTGTTAGGGCAGAACGTCAATAGTTATCAGTTCATAGTTCAGAGTTCACAGTTCAGAGTTCAGAGTTCAGAGTTCAGAGTTCAGAGTTCAGAGTTCAGAGTTCAGAGTTCAGAGTCCATAGTCGATTTCCCACAGTTGCTGCGCCGCGTGGCCGAAGAGGCTCCTGAGATGCGCATCCGCTTTACCACGAGTCATCCGAAGGACATGAGTGACGAGACGTTGCGCGTCATTGCCGAGATGCCCAATGTCTGCAAGCACATCCATCTGCCGGTACAGAGCGGGTCAGACCGCATCCTGAAACTGATGAACCGCAAATACACCCGCGAATGGTACTTGGGGCGTGTGGAAGCCATCCGCCGCATCATCCCCGACTGCGGCCTGTCGACCGACATCTTCGTGGGCTATCACTCGGAAACCGAGGAGGACCACCAGCTGTCACTCTCTCTGATGCGTGAGGTGGGGTACGATTCCGCCTTTATGTTCAAGTATTCAGAACGTCCGGGAACGTATGCCTCGAAGCACTTGCCTGACGATGTGCCTGAAGAGGAGAAGATCCGCCGCTTGAATGAACTTATCCAGTTGCAGACGGAGATTTCCGCCCAACAGAACAAGAAGGACGAGGGCAAGGAGTTCGACGTGCTGATTGAAGGATTCTCCAAGCGTAGCCGCGCACAGCTCATGGGCCGCACAGAACAGAACAAGGCCGTCGTCATCGACAAGGGTCAGCACCACATCGGAGAGACCGTGCATGTCAAGATAACAGGTAGTACCAGTGCAACGTTATTAGGAGAGACCTTATGAAAGATTTTATGCAAGTGTTGAGGCGTTTCGTGTTGCCTTACAAGAAATATGTAGTCTTGTCGGTAGTGTTCAATATCCTGTCGGCCCTGCTGAACATCTTCTCGTTTGCCGCCCTGATACCCATCTTGCAGATTCTGTTCGAGACCGACGACAGCGTAGCCGCGACGGAGCTGATGAGCTGGAGTGACGGCAGCCTCAAGGACGTAGTCATCAACAACATCTACTATTATATCAACCACTTCATTGTGGACATGGGCAGCACCACGACGCTGCTCTTCATTGGCCTCTTCCTCATCGTGGCCACCCTGCTGAAGACCATAGCCTACTTCCTGTCGGCAGCCAGCGTGGTGCCCATCCGTACGGGTGTGGTGCGCGACATGCGCAACCAGTTGTACGACAAGATAGTACGCCTGCCTTTGGGCTTCTTCACCGAGGAACGCAAAGGCGATATCATTGCCCGTATGACGGGCGACGTGCAGGAAGTGGAGACCAGCATCATGTCGTCACTTGACTTGATGTTCAAGAACCCTATTCTTATTATTTCCTACTTTGCAACGCTCATCGTTATCTCGTGGCAGTTGACACTTTTTTCCGTGGTCATCATCCCGCTGATAGGATGGTTCATGGGGTGGATAGGCCGTAAGCTGAAGGCCCAAAGCATCAAAGCCCAAGCCTTGTGGAGCGACACCATGAGCGTGGTAGACGAGACGTTGGGCGGCCTGCGCATCATCAAGGCCTTCTGTGCTGAGGACAAGATGCGCCAGAAGTTCAACAACATCAACTCCACCTACCGCCACGACATCATGTGGGTGAATATCCGCCAGAACCTGGGGCATCCGCTCTCTGAGTTTCTGGGTACCTGTATGATTGTCATCGTGCTGTGGTTTGGCGGTGTGCTGGTGCTCAACAACCAGACGCTCTCCGGTCCTACCTTTATCTACTATATGGTCATCCTCTACAGCATCATCAATCCGCTGAAGGAGGTGTCGAAGGTGGGGTACAACATTCCAAAGGGTCTGGCTTCAATGGAGCGCATTGACAAAATATTGCTGGCTGAGAACACCATTAAAGAACCGGCACAGCCCCAACACATCAGCAGCTTCGAGCATCAGATTGAGTTTAGCCATGTCTCGTTCCGCTATGGCGAACAGTGGGTACTGCGCGACATCAACCTGACCATTCCCAAAGGCAAGACCATTGCCATCGTGGGGCAGTCGGGCTCGGGCAAGTCAACGCTCGTCGACCTCATCCCCCGCTACTACGACGTGCAGGAGGGCGAGGTGCTGATTGACGGCGTCAACGTCAAGGAACTGGGCCTCTACGACCTACGCCAGCTCATTGGCAATGTCAATCAAGAGGCCATCCTCTTCAACGACTCTTTCCGCAACAACATCTCCTTCGGTGTGGACAGTGCTACTGATGAACAGATAGCCGAGGCTGCCAAGATAGCCAATGCCTACGACTTCATCATGCAGTCCGAGCATGGCTTTGATACCAATATCGGTGACCGCGGCGGACGCCTGTCGGGTGGTCAGCGTCAGCGTGTCTCGATAGCCCGTGCCATTCTGAAGAACCCGCCCATCCTCATTCTCGACGAGGCAACCTCGGCCCTTGACACCGAGTCGGAGCGCCTGGTGCAGGACGCCTTGGAGCGACTGATGAAGACGCGTACTACTATCGCCATAGCCCACCGCTTGTCAACAATTAAGAATGCTGATGAAATCTGTGTGCTGCACGAAGGACGCATTGTGGAGCGCGGCACGCACGACGAACTGCTCTCCTTCAACAGCCATTACAAGAAACTGACCGAGATGCAAAAGGTGTAATAAGACTATGCTCAAACGACTGCTATATCTTCTGGAGGTTTATCTGCTGACGGTACTCATCTTCATCGCCGCCAAGGTGGGATTCATGCTATACCATGCAGGTTCCCAAACGTATGCCGCTGCCGACGTGCTCCGTGTCATCCGCCACGGGTTGAGCCTCGACCTCAGCATGGGGCTCTATCTCGTTAGCATACCCTTCCTGTGTCTGGCCGTCAGCATCTGGTGGCCTGTCCGTCTGCTACGTCTACTGCTGCAGGGCTACTACGTTATCATCTCCCTGGCCATGGCACTGGCCTTCGTCGCCGACACTAGCCTCTACGAGTTCTGGCTATTCAAGCTCGACGCCTCCTGTCTGCAGTATCTGGAGACCCCTACCGAGGCCATGGCCAGTGTTTCTACAGGCTACATCGTGGTGCGCCTGTTAGTGATAGTTCTGTTGACCGTCGGCTTCACCCTGCTCTACTGGCGCCTTCCGCTGCACCTTCCAGCCATCCGCCGTCGCCTTGTGGCCAGTCTCATGGCACTGTTATTGGTACCCCTTATCGTCATTGGCATTCGTGGCGGACTGGATGAGTCGACGACCAATATCGGACAGGTGTACTACTCACAGAACCAGTTTCTCAACCATTCCGCCGTCAATCCCGTCTTCTCTTTCTTCGCCTCGTTGGAGAAGACAGCCAGCAATAACGTCACTTACCATTTTATGGACCAGACGACCTGTGACGCCATCATCCACCAGCTCTACAGCCCACTGAGCATTGGCCAGGACACCCTGTTGACCACCCAGAACCCTAACATCATCGTCATCCTTCTGGAGAGCTGTGGCGGACAGTTCACCGACATTAGCGGCCGTAGCGATGTCACCCCAAACCTGAATCAGCTGGCCAAGGAGGGTATCTACTTTGCCAACTGCTATGCCAACTCGTGGCGTACCGACCGCGGTACGGTATGCACCTGGAGCGGCTACCCCTCGTTTCCCACCATGTCGGTTATGAAAATACCCTCCAAGTCGCGCACCCTGCCCTGTCTGGCTCGCACCCTGCAGCAGGAACGAGACTACGCCACTCACTACCTATACGGCGGCGACATTAACTTCACCAACATGCGCAGCTACCTTGTGACTGGCGGTTTTCAGAATCTCACGTGGAAGGCGGACTACAGTGCCGACGAGCAGAAAAGTGCCCAGTGGGGCGTACGCGACGACATCACCTTCCAAACGCTTTTCCAGCTGACGACCACGATGCCCCAGCCCTTTCTTATAGGCTACTCCACGCTTAGCAGCCATGTGCCTTGGGACGTACCCATCCACCACTTTGACGATGAGGTGCTCAACGCCTTTTACTACCTTGACCAGTGCGTGGGTAACTTTATTCAGCAGCTCCGCCGGACCAGTCTGTGGGACCATACCCTGGTGGTCATGCTGCCGGACCACGGCATTGTCTACGGTGGCCTCGACGAGTCCGCCCCCCTGCTGAACCACATCCCCATGCTGTGGGTGGGCGGAGCCGTCAAACAGCCGCGCCGCATCGAGCAGGTGTGCAATCAGACTGACCTGCCTGCCACGCTGCTGGGGCAACTTGGTATCACCCACGCCGACTACACCTTCAGCCGCGACGTGCTAAGCCAGACCTACACCCGCCCCTTTGCCATCCACACCTACGACGACGGCTACACCATGATTGACAGTGCCAGCTTTGTCAACTATGACTTCATCAGCAACCGTGTAGTGTCCACCTACGGCAAGGGTAGCGACCAGCTCATGCAACATGCCAAAGCCATCCTACAGGCAGCTTCTAAAGACCTGAATGAACGATGAAGAAGTGGAAGAACAAGATATATGCCCCCCTGTTGGCAGTAGTCTGGAACCTGCTGCTGGTCTATCTGGTCTATCAGGTAGCGCGATTGGAATATTACTGGGAGAATGCAGACTTGCTGAACTACTCGGCAGAGGTGTTTAGAGGCGGCTTGCTGTTCGACACGTCAGCCATCCTCTATACCAATGCACTCTATGTCCTGCTGATGCTCTTTCCCTTGCATCTGAAAGAGACAGTGACTTTCCACAAGATTTGTAAGTGGCTCTTTATCATCGTCAATGCATCGGCATTAGCTATTAACTTAGGAGATTCTGTCTACTTTCGCTACACTATGCGTCGGACGACGACCACAGTTTTCAGCGAGTTTTCCAATGAGGGAAACTTAGTCAGCATCATCGGTACGGAATTCTTGAACCATTGGTATCTCGTCCTGTTGTTTGTTGTCATGGTTGCCGTGCTGTGGTTATGCTATGCCAAGCCACAACTCAATTCCCGTAAGATGTTCCATTGGTGGCGCTATGATGTGGCTTGCCTTCTGTCCCTACTGCTTTTTGTGCCTTTATGTGTGGCAGGGATGCGCGGTGGTTTTACGACAGCAGTACGGCCTATTACGGTGTCCAATGCCAATCAGTATGCTATGCGGCCAACGGATGCTGCGCTGGTCCTCAATACACCATTCTCGCTCATCCGTACTATAGGCAAGAATGTATTTGCCGTACCCCGCTACTATGAGACACAGGAAAAACTGGAGGTCGTCTATTCCCCCGTACATGCAGGTCTGTTTAGTGATACAAGCTTCTCCAGAAAAAATGTGGTAGTGCTCATTGTCGAGAGTTTCGGACGGGAGTACATCGGCGCCTTGAACAAAGACTTGGAGCAAGGACACTATAAAGGCTATACCCCTTGTGTCGACTCGCTGATAGCCAAGAGCACCACCTTCCGCTATAGCTTCTGCAATGGCCGTAAGAGCATCGACGGAATGCCCAGCATTCTGAGCAGCATACCCATGTTTGTCGAACCATTTATCCTGACACCGGCTTCCATGAATGACTTTACAGGACTGGCCGGCATTTTGGGGCAAGAGGGTTACCAGACGGCTTTCTTTCATGGGGCGCAGAACGGCTCCATGGGCTTTCAGGCCTTCGCCCAGAAAACAGGCTTTCAGCACTATTACGGTCGAACGGAATATGAGGCTGCTCATGGAACCGGCGATTTTGACGGTACGTGGGCTATCTGGGACGAACCATTCCTGCAATACTATGCCGAGGAGATGAGTAAAATGAAGCAGCCCTTTATGACTGCCGTCTTTACAGCCAGCAGCCATCATCCTTTCGTGGTACCTGAACAGTATAGACGGAAATTCCCTGAAGAGCATTTGGAAATCCAGAAATGCATCCGCTATACAGATATGGCTATTGGCCGTTTCTTTGAGACTGCCAGTCGTCAACCATGGTTTGAAAACACCATCTTCGTGCTGACCAGCGACCATACCAATATGAGCGATCATGCTGAGTACCAGACAGACCTGGGAGGTTTCTGTTCACCTATTATTATATATGACCCCAGCCGACCTGTGGGCGAGGTACAGGATAAGATAGCTCAGCAGATAGACATCCTGCCTACCGTCTTGGGTATGTTGGGCTATGGCAAGCCTTACTTCGGCTTCGGCATAGACGTGCTCAATACACCCAAGGAGCAGACATGGGCTGTCAACTACCTGAATGGTATTTACCAGTATGTGCGTTATGGCTATGTGCTCCAGTTTGATGGTGTAAGGACCAAGGCAGTCTATAGCCTTGACGACCGTCTGATGGTGCAGAACCTGATAGGGAAGGTAGAGCAGCAGGCTCAGATGGAGCGCGAACTGAAAGCCATCATCCAGCAGTATATGGAGCGCATGACGCAGGACAGGCTTAGGCCTTAGTGGCTTCCTTAGCAATCACCTTGCCGTTGACAACTTCAAAGCGCTCGTTGAACTCCTTACGGGTGCGGCTCCAACGGTTGTGGCTCCACAGCCAGTACTGGGGCGCGCGGCGGATGCTCTGCTCCAACAGCTGGTAGTAGATGTCTGTCAGCTCGTAGTCGCCCTTCTGGTTGGGTTCACGGGTGATGAGCCGGAACTCAGCCTCATAGTAGCCGCGTTTGAGACGGCGCACGTCTAAGTAGAACACAGCATGATTGACCTTGCGGGCTATGCGCTCAGTGCCTGTCAGCACGGGTGTGTCGTGATGCAGGAAGTCTACCCAGTGGTGGATGTTGAACCAGTTGGGTTTCTGGTCGCTGATGTAACCGATGACGACGGGTTGTCCAGCCTGGCGGTACTCCAGAATGCGGCGCAGGGTTTCCTGCATGGGTATGCAGACGGCTCCCAAACGCTGGCGCAGACGGAGGAAGATACGGTCAAAGTCGCGGTTTTCAATGGGGTGGTATATCTGGCCGCACTGGGCCTTGGGCGTCACCCACAGGGGCAGCGACGTCACCCACTCCCAGTTGCAGTAGTGCCCTAAGTAGACGGCGCACGACTGGCCTTCGCTGACACACTGGTCTATCAGCTCGGTGCCCTTGAACACAAGCCGGCGCTTCAGTTGTCGGGGGCTGATGGTAAACAGCTTGACACTCTCTACCAGATAGTCGCAGAAGAAGCGATAGAAGCCATGCTCTATGGTGCGCAGTTCCTGCGGGCTCTTCTCGGGGAACGAGGTAGACAGGTTTTGGCGTACCACATGCAGGCGGTATCTGACCACGTAGCGCAGCACGAGGTAGAGTAAGGTAGATAATAGGTAGTGAACCCTCAACGGCAGGAGGGACAGGACGTAGAAGGCGGCATATAGTAGATAATAAAGCGGTTTCATCCCGACAAAGGTAGCTATTTTGTAGGGAATGAGCAAATAATCGGGCTGTTTTTTGCCCGATTGCAAGAAAAATTGTATTTTTGCAGCTGATATGCAGAAGCGGAAAATCTATTATATGCTGCACAGCGGCAAGAACAGTCATGTGGCGTACTACCTCAAGAACTATCTGAGACAGTGCGTGCCTGCCGTCTTCTATCGGCGGCGGCTTGACAGGGAGCTCCACAAGCTTGACAGCCTGCCCGACCGGGACAGGCTGGTACAGCGCGCCGACTACTATTGCAAGCTGACGCCCAAGAGCCCCATTGACCGTGCATTATGGGAGCAGACTGCGGTGAGCATCAAGGACCAGCCGAAGATGCGCCATAAGAAGATGTACTATATAGACATCATGGAGATAGCCCGCTATTTCGACCGCCGTCTGCGGTGGGTCTACCGCTGGGGCGACATCACCGACCTGCAGCCCGTGCCCAGCCTGGTCAAGAGCCGCCCGCTGGGCGACAATAACTTTAATTCCGTACTGCTGAAACTGGTAAAGGTGCGCCACTTCCTGTTTGTCAACGACCACAAGGCGTGGCGCCAGAAGCGCAACATGGCCGTCTTCCGTGGCGACATCGGCAACAAAGCCAATGGCGACGACAAGCCCAACCGCCGCGTGTTCATGAAGCAGTGGCGAGGACACCCCATGGTGGATGCGGCCTCGACGGACTGTGTAGAGGGGCATCCCGAGTGGCAGGGTGAGAAACTGACCATTGGCGAGCACCTGGACTACAAGTTCGTGATGTCGCTGGAGGGCAACGACGTGGCCTCGAACCTGAAGTGGATTATGTCGTCGAACTCGATAGCCGTCACACCGAGGCTGACCTGTGAGACGTGGTTCATGGAGGGCACGCTGATTCCCAACTACCACTATATAGAGGTCAAGGACGACTTCTCCGACCTGGAGGAGCGCCTGACCTATTATATAGAGCACCCTGATGAGGCTGAGGCCATTATCCGCCATGCCCACGAGCATGTAGAGCAGTTTCGCGACAAGAAGCGCGAGCGGCTCGTCTCGCTGCTGGTGCTCAAGAAGTATTTTCAGCTGACAAACGGCCGCTATCACTAACACCGAATACACTAAAGGCAGATGAAGATAGGATTCGACGCGAAGCGCATGGTGCGCAACGGCACAGGACTGGGCAACTACGGCCGCACGCTGGTCAACGACCTGGTGGCCCTCAGTGGCGAGGACTGGCACTTCCGCCTGTATGCCCCTGACAAGGGACGCGACGACCTGCAAGCCAAGATTGTCTGTTCGCCCAAGCTGTCGTTCGCCTACCCCCAGACCACCGTTGGCATACGGAAAAGCCTATGGCGCATAGGGCGGGGCATTATCCGCGACATGCAGCGCGATGGCGTGCAGTTGTATCATGGGCTGACAGGCGAACTGCCGCGAGGCATCAGCCAGTCGGGCATCAAGAGCGTGGTGACCATCCACGACCTCATCTTCCTGCGCCATCCGGAGTACTACCACTGGATAGACGCACGGCTCTATGCCTGGAAGTTCCGCTATACGTGTCAGGAGGCTGACCGCATCATCTGCATCAGCGAGCGTACGAAGCAGGACGTGATGGAGTTGGGCGGGGTGCCCGAAGAGAAGATTGACGTTGTCTATCAGAGTTGTGCCCCCCAGTTTGGCAGCCCTATGGCAGCCGACAAACTCAGTCAGGTGCAGGCAAGAATCGGTCTGCCACAGCGCTTCATCCTTAGCGTAGGCACTATAGAGCGCCGCAAGAACCTGCTGCTGGCCGTCAAGGCACTTGAGCATCTGCCTGCGGATGTGCATTTGGTGGCAGTAGGCCGCCAGACAGACTATCTCAAGCAGCTCCCCCACTCTCCTCGTGTCCATCTGCTGAGTGGCATCACCGACGACGAGCTGCAGGCCCTCTACCAACAGGCAGAGGTGTTTGTCTATCCGTCACGCTACGAAGGCTTTGGCATTCCCGTCATTGAAGCCATCCACAGCGGGTTGCCCGTGGTGGCCTGTACGGGGTCGTGCTTAGAGGAGGCAGGTGGACCGGACTGCCTGTATGTGGCCCCCGACGACGTAGAAGGCATGGCCCGCGCCGTCAGCTGCCTGCTGAAAGGAGCTGAGGGCAGGGCAGAACGCATTCGCCGCTGCCGCGACTATGTACGCCGCTTTGAGGGACAGGACGTGGCCAGTCAGGTCATGCATATTTACGAACAACTGTTAGACGTATGATATTTGCCAGAGACAAAAGTCAGATGTGCAACAACCTGTTGCAGTATGCCCACGTCTATGCGTGGGGCAGGGAGCATGGGCGCAAGGTCATCTCCATGCGCTTCAGCTACAAGTATCAGTATTTCCATATTTGCCACACCTCACTGACAGGCTTCGGCTGGTATCTGATGGCCAAGTACCTGGCGGCATTAAAGCTATTGCCCACAGCCAGCTTCAAGCGGCGCGACTGCGACAGGGAAGCCTTGGAGCGCAAGATGCTGCGCCACCGCCATATTGTAGTCAGCGGCTGGTTTGTACGCTACTATGACCTCTTCCTGAAATATCGCGACGAGATTTGCGAGCTCTTCACCCTTGACCGTCAATACACCGAACCTGTAGAGGCCAAGATGCAACGGGCCGAAGCATCGGCTTCCGGCTCCATCATCCGCCTGGGCGTACACATCCGTCGCGGCGACTATGCCCAGTGGCGTGACGGACAGTACTTCTATGGCGACGAGGTCTATGCCGCCCACATCAACCGGTTTGCAGAGATGCATCCCGGCAAGGTGCTGCACGTTTACCTCTCTACCAACGACCCTAATGTGACAGAGGCTCGTTATCTGCAGCTGTGTCCCCAGGTCAGGATACACCACCTGCAAGGATCGGCCCCAGAAGACCTCTACATGCTTTCTGTATGTGACTATCTGATAGGTCCGCCCAGCACGTTCTCGCTGGTAGCGGCCATGTACCGTGACCTTCCGCTCTACCGCATGGATACAGCCAATGCAGCTGACATGACGGAGGAGGGATTCCGTCTCTTTAGCTATTGGTTCAGAAACATGGTATAAAAAATGAACATCATAATATGATTATTACCAAAACACCTTTCCGTATGTCATTCTTTGGAGGAGGCACCGATATACCTTCCTTCTTCAATGAACATGGCGGTTCCGTCATCTCTACCACCTTCGACAAATATTGTTATGTGAATGTCAGGCACCTTCCCCCGTTTATGCCCTATTTTTCAGAGTTGGTATATAGCCGTTTTGAACGTGTCAATGATATCAACGACATAGAGCATCCTGCCATCAGAGAAGCTATGCGGATGCTGGATATCCATGAGATCCGCCTCACCTACGAAGGCGACTTGCCTGCAAGGACAGGACTCGGCACCAGCAGTACTTTTGCCGTGGGAATGCTGAATGCCTTCTATGCCCTAAAAGGAAAATATGTAGGGAA
>ERZ842401.3076-NODE-3076-length-21177-cov-10.461888_pt1 | contig 21177 bp, 19 predicted proteins | sample MGYA00521270_ERZ842401 | MGnify/ENA primary metagenome ERZ842401 (study PRJEB31892, sample SAMEA3878208) | bioreactor metagenome | biome: Moose rumen | place: Sweden | collected 2011-10 | study: EMG produced TPA metagenomics assembly of the PRJEB12797 data set...
GCGGGTTTTTAATCTCGTGGGCGACGCCCGCCGCAAGGTTCGTAAGCCCTGCAAGCGCCTCCATGCGGTGCAGCAGAATCTCCTGATTGCGCTTTTCGGTCACGTCGTCCACTGTGACGATGCTGCCCGTAAGCTCCTTCTGCTGCACGAGCGGCATTACGGAGATGTCAACGAAGCGCACCGAGCCGCCGCTGGTGGAAAGCGTGTACTCCTCTCTGCAATTCGTGCGCTCATTCTCGCCGCAGTCGCGCAAAAAGCGCGCGATGTCGTCGTCGGCGATAAGGCGCCACACGGGCTGCCCGTCGTCGTCGGGGGCGGCCTTGAACGGAATGTAGCGCTGGGCGGCCTTGTTCACCTTTAGAAGGCGCCAGTCCTTGTCCACGATGACCAAGCCCGTGGAAAGCGACTCGATGATTGCCTCATAGCCCGCGTTCTCGCCCAAAAGCTCGCTCATCAGCGACTTGATTTGCGCGTCGGAAAGCTTAGAAAGCTTCTGCGACACGCGCTTAGAAAACTCCTGCATTGCGCCCTCCCGCTACCAGCGGCTTACCATGCGCGCGGCCATGTACAGGTCGCGCCACAGCCGCTCCAGCGCCGCCTGCACCGTCTGATTGTACAGCTGCACGCTGTTGTAACATTCGCGCGTCGCCGCAACCGCCTGCGCTGCAAGCTCCGCCTGCGGCGCGCTCTGCACTGTATAAGAAGAAAGAATGCCAGTCAGGAAGATTTTGAGCAGGACTCGCGGCTCAAAGCCCGCGCACGCCTTGCTGACGGCAGCCACGTCCGCCATAGCGCCCGCGCCCAGCGACTGCACGAAAAGCCGCGCCTGCTCCGCAACCACAGCAGGCGTCACGGGCAGGAACGTCTGCAAGTAGCCGTCGATGGTGAGCGCGGCATCAGCAGACGCGCCGCTAGCTGGCTCAGCCCCCGCCGACGCATGGAACACGCGGCGGATGACCTCCGCCTGCTCAGCCGCGACGCGCTCGGCAAAGCTGTAGGTGCGCACGCGCGACAAAATCGTCGGCAGCATGGCGCCGCGACGCGCCGTCGTCAGCACGAACACCGTGTCCTCCGGCGGCTCCTCCAGCGTCTTCAAAAGCGCGTTCCGCGCGCCCTCGTTCATGCGGTCGGCGTTCTCGATAATGCAGACCTTGCGCCCCTCGGCGCTCTTCAGGTGCGCCCAGAGCGCCGCCTTGCGAATCTGGCTTATGGGAAGCGCGTCGTACATAAAGCCCGACTCAAGCTTTTCCGCCTGCTTTATGATTTCCGCCGTGATTTTTTCTAGCTTCGCCTGCTCCGGAAGCGGCTTTTCCACCGCAATCAGCTCCAGCTGCTCGTCGATTGCCTGCAAGCACGGCGCGAGCTTTGAAAGCTTGTCGTCGTCCTCCCAGAGCACGGCGCTAAAGCGCAGCGTAAGCTTCCGAACGGCGCGCACGAACAGGTAGCGCGTGGCAGTAAGATGCGCAGCATTGTCGCAGGCAGCCTGCAACAGCGCGCGGCTTCCCGCACGGATTTCAAGCGTGCAGTCGCGGCTTCCCGCAAGGAGCAGGTTCGTGGACGCAAGCTCCTTGCTCTTGCGGCAGGAAGGACAGGCGCACGTCCAGCTGCCGCGCGGATTTCCCGTGCAGGCAAGAATGCGCGCGACTTCCAGCGCACAGGTGAGCTTTCCGCTCGACGCCGCCCCCGAAAGCAAAATCGCGCCGGGAAGCTGGTTTTTCGCAATGTCGGCGGAAAGCAGCGCGGCGGCGGGCTGATACAGCAAATTGTCGAACATCAGGCGCACCCCGCTACCAATTGCAGCACAAGCGCCACGTCCTCTTTCGCCGCCGCAAAAATGTCGCGCACGCGCACGACGGGGCTTTCTAGGAGCGCGCCCAAAAGCTGCCAGTACAGGCTGCTCTGCACCGCCTCATCAACCGAAAACCAGGGCTGCACCAGAAGCACGATGATGACCGCGCTCACCACCGCAAGCCCTTCCACCACGCCGAACAACAGCCCCAGCACGCGGTTCAGGCTGCCGAGAATGTCGCCAGAAAAGACGACCGAAAGCAGCTTCTGCACGATTTTGACCGCAAGGAACGTCACCACAAAGAGCGTGAGGAACGCCACCACCGCCGAAAGCGCGGGCTGCGGTATGGAGCGCTGCACCGCAGGCGTAAGGGAGCCGAAAAAGAGCGCCGCCACAAGGATGCTCACCACGGGCGCGAGCTTTCCCAATAGCTCCTTTATAAGCCCGTTCATCCACGCCCCCAGCGCGAACACCAGCACAATAATAGAAAAAATGATGTCAAGAACCGTAAAGCTCACTATACACTCCTTGCGCTCAAAGCGCGCTAAAAGCAGCAGTCAGTCGCCAACGCCGCCGCTACCGATGCCGACGGCAGCTGCAATCAGCTCCGCTATCGTGCGCGCGGGGCGGATGCTGCCGCCGAGCGCACGGCTAGCACAAGCCGCCTTTTCGCGAGAAGCCGCGTTCAAAAGCGAAGCGAGCGCCTGCTTCACGTGCTCACCGTCTGCCTCCGCGCTCACAAGCGCCGTCGCCGCGCCCTTTTCCGCAAAAAAGCGCGCGTTGTCCACTTGGTCGCCGCGCGTACCGCTTCCGCAGAGCGGAATAAGCACCATCGGCTTACCGAGCGCGGCACATTCCCAGATGGAGTTCGCACCCGCGCGCGAAAGCACGACGTCGGCAGCCGCCATCACGTCTGGCATCTCGCCGTAGATGAACGCGAACGGATAGTAGCCGTCGCGCCGTGTTTGGGTAAGCGCCTCGTCTGCCTTTCCCGTCTGGTGCACCACCGTAAAGCGCTCGCAAAGCCAGTCGAGGTTCTGCGTGACCAGCTCGTTTATCTGATGCGCGCCGAGGCTCCCGCCCTGCACCAGCAGCACCGGCTTAGCCTCGTCGCGCGGGCGCTCCGCAAACAGAAAGCGCCGCCCCTTCTCCGCGTCTGCCGTATAGAACGCCGGACGCACGGGGTTCCCCGTCACCACAAGGCGGCTCTGCTTGCCCGCGCTAAAAAAGCGCTTGGTATCTTCATAGGAAACAAGGATTTTTGACGCGAAACGGCTGTTAAGGCGCGTGGCAAGCCCCGGCGTAAAGTCGCACTCGTGCGTAAAAACCGGAATGCGCAACAACCGCGCCGCAACGCACGGCGGCACGCTCACAAAGCCGCCCTTAGAAAACAGCAGCGCCGGACGCAGCGCGCACAGGCGGAAGAACGCGGCGACAAAGCCCGCGCCGATTTTGAACACATCGAGCACGTTGCGGAACGAAAGGTAGCGCCGGAGCTTCCCGCTCGGAATGCCGTAGAACGCATCGACAGAGCCAAAACGGGCGCCCGCTGCGCCCGCGCTGTTTTTCTGCACAATGTCCCTGTCCATGCCAGCGCTGTTCCCCAGCCACACGATGCGGACTTCCGCGCCGCGCTCCGCCGCCAGCGCCCGCAACTCATCGGCAACAGCCAGCCCCGGATAGATATGCCCACCCGTGCCGCCGCCCGCAAAAACAATCGTCTGCTTTTTCATTGCGTCATTATGACACAGCGCACAGAAAAAGACAATCCGCCCCCGCGCGTCACCTCGTGCCTACGGCAGATATTCCGCGTTGATGTTGCGCAAAGCGCGGAACAGGTGCTCCTTTGCGCAAATGTCGCCGCCTGTCAGCGCCGCAAGCCGCGCGCGGGCTTTCTTTCTGCCTGAGTTATCCTGAAACTGGCAGGTGCAGGTGGTGCTGCTGTACCCCGCCGTCCGCGCGTGAGCCTTGATTGTCTCCACATCCGCGTAGCAGAGCGGACGAATAAGCGAAAGCGGGTATTTTTTGTAGTCAAGGCGCGGCGGCATCGTAAAAAGCTTCGCCTTTTCAAGCATATTCATCAAAAGCGTCTCCAAGATGTCGTCTAAATGATGCCCCAGCGCAAGTTTGTTGTAGCCGTTTTTGACCGCGAAATGCACAAGCTCGTTCCGCCGTTGGTTTGAGCACCAGTAGCAGCTCATCTTGAAGCCTTCCTTCACGCGGTTTTCGACATCGACGAAATAGTTGAGCGTGTCCACATTCCATTCCTCAAGCTGCTTGCGGAGACGAGGGCTCATCGTGCAGGCTTCAAAATCCGTCTCGATGTGAATCGCCGTGAACGAAAAATCAGCGTCGCGCCGCTTCGCACGGTTGGCAAAATACTCGATGAGCGCGGTCGAATCCTTTCCGCCCGAAGCCCCCACAAGAATGCGGTCGCCTTTTTCAATCATATTGTAGTCGTAAATCGCTTTGTCGATAATGCTGAATAATTTTGGCTGAGACATGGGGTGAAGTGTAACAGAATTTTGTTATTTTTCCAACGCTTTTGTCTGCCGGTCAAATTCTGAAATGTACTCCCTGTCCTGAATCACGCGGAAAATCTCGTATTCGTGATGAGCCTTCTCCACCGCCTGTTCGTGGCTGATTTTGCCTTTTGATTCAAGCACCTGCTGGCGGTTGCTCTGCAAGAACAGATTGACGGCCTCCACGCAGTCCTGCATTTTCATCAAGTTGCCGTCCTCCGCCTGCAACTCCGCGTAGTCGATGAACATCGTGACAAGGCGGTTCAAGCGGGAAATTTCTTTTTCGTTCAGATAATTCTTTGCAATCGTCACATCTGATTTGTAGATTTTCCCGTCAGGAGAATTCTTCCAGCTGGTAAGCCCCATGTACTTTTGCGTGGAATCCGCGCGGTTGTAGACAATTTCGGCGGCAGTGTTTCCACTTACGGCAAAGTGAAGCTTGTTTTGCACAAAGGCGTAAAAGTTTTTTGTGGTCTCGCTGTCCTTGTCGTAGTCGCAGCTGCATTGCTCAAAAATATCCGTGATTTTCTGGTACGCCCGCCGTTCGCTCGCGCGGATTTCGCGGATTTTTTCAAGCAACTCATCGAAGTAGTCCTGTCCGAACTGCTTTCCATTCTTAAGAAGTTTTTCGTTCAGCACAAATCCTTTGGTGATGTATTCACGCAAAGTTTTCGTAGCCCACTGGCGGAATTTTGTCGCTTTCTTTGAGTTCACGCGGTAGCCCACGGCGATGATTGCGTCGAGATTGTAGAATTCGCGGCTTCGCTTTACATTGCGATTGCCTTCTTTTTGAACTACCGAGAAATCCTCGACAGTTCGATTCTTGTCAAGTTCCTCGCTTTCATAGATATTTTTCAGATGAAGCGAAATGTTGTCTACCGAGCAGTCAAACAGCTCCGACATCGCCTTTTGCGTGAGCCAAAAAGTTTCGTCCTTGTATACCACATTCACCACCACATCGGCATTTTCGGTTTGATAGAAAACGATGTTGTTTGTATTTTCTGACATACGCGCCTCCTACTCCGCTTCCTCGTAATAATATGAATAATCGATGCCTTTCATAAAAATCTCGCGGTCGTTGATTTTGTCGGTCAGGGTATTGCGGAGAAGTGCTTTTATTCGGCTTGCATCGGCGGCGCTTTCTTCCATTGCCGAAAGATAGTCCTTCTTGCTTATTTTTCTCCAGTCGATGCATTTTTTCAGATTCTTTTTCAGAATCAAGTCCAGCCAGATTCTCGTGCTTCTGCCGTTTCCCTCGCGGAATGGGTGCGCAATATTCATTTCGACATATTTATCAGCGATTTCGTCAAAGGTTGACTCGCCCATTTTTTCTATTTTCTGCAATATTTCAGGAAGATACTGCGCCATAGCAAACTGAAAACCGCCTTTTGAGATATTCACGGTGCGGATTTTTCCCGCAAAATCGTACAAGCCTCCGAAAAGATATGCGTGAATTTGCTGCAATGCTTTTGTCGTACCCACATCGTCGTCCGCAACAAGATTGCTCTGGAAAAACTCATACGCTTTTTTCTTGCTCTTGCCGTCGATGGTGTTGTCGCTGTAGGTAAACCAATCGAGGAAGGCGGAAGCCTTTTTGCTCGGAATTATTTTGACTACTTCTGAAATGTCATCTTGCGAAAAACAGTCCGTCGCATATTTTTTCCCGTCAGCGGCGGTCAGTTTGAGTTGACTACATCTTGTAGTCAACTGATTTCCGCTCTTTTTAAGGCGAGTTTTGAGAACGCTCCAGTATTTACGCGGATTCGGGCTTTCTGTAATAGTCGCGACAATATCAACGACAGAGAACCACCATTTTGCATTCTCCTCGTCCCAGATTGCACGGACTTCGCGGTCATTGAAAAAATGGATTGAGATTTTTTGCATTAGCGTACCCCTATTACCAAAATCATAAACCTTGACTTTTCTCCAAAATCAACTATACTCTATATGTAAGCTAACTCGTGAAGGATACAGGCTGGGTTCCCGAATGGGAGTAGGTGCAAACCAAGAATCCTTTGCCCCTGGGGTCAGCTTATTTTTTGCCCTTTTCAGGTTCTCAACGATATTCTGCGGGTCTTTTACAATTTCCTCCACAATAAAATCCACCGCCTGCATTGTTTCTGTCTTTTGTGATGAAGTCAAAATGCTCAATTTTTATTGCAAAGCCCTGATTATTGTCGGCAATCAGCGGGTCAAGTTCCTTTTTTGTTGTGATGAGTTTTTCCGCAAGCTCCTCTGGATATTTTGCGCGGATTGTATTCTCATCAAGTGCTTTCATGCTGACGGCGAGCGTCAAAAAATTCTGCGGGATTACTTCCGTCATATCGACCTGATGAAATTCCTGCATCTTTTCCACAAAATTCAGCACGCAAGCCTGAAACAACGGAATATACACCATCTCATATTCTTCGGTGATAAAATGCGTGCTTGTGTTCCGCAGTTCAATAATTTTCATCAGATTGCGGTGCAACGGAGATTTTTCATTGGTGAAAACCTTTTTTACGCAGTTTTCAAGCGACAGGGTGCGGTTCGGATTATCCTTGTAGTAAATGCTCCTCTCCCCATCTCGTTTGAGCATGTATGCCTTTAGCATAAGCTCCCACGCATTGCAAATAAAGAAACTAAAGCCTTCCACGCGATACTTTATCGTTGGCTTGTTATAGATTTCTATCGCCATAACAAAGGCTTCTTTTGATTTTTCGATAAGTTTAGATTTTAGAGTACCGTTAATCATAACACACTCCCCGAATCCGCCACTTTCAAATATCCGCTGTCCTCGTTTATCTGATATTTCACTGTTTTCGCCATAATTTTTGGCTTCCAGCCGTACTGAAACCCGTTGAACACAGCGGACTTGTACATTTCTTGCAATTTTGCATGAGAATATGACTTAAAATCCTCGTGAATCAGCTTAAGACCGAAATTCTGCAAGCGCATATTCCGCTGTTTGATTTTCTCGATGTAACTTTCCACAGGAAGAATATTGCTTTTTGCCGAATTGCAGGCAGAACACGCAAGCACAAAATTCCAGATTTTATCGTCTTTTACGAACGACCACGGAATGCAGTGGTCTACGGGTGTCGCCGCGCCGATTCCAAGCGGAAGCGGTTTGTGGCAGTAAAAACAAGTAACTTGCCCAAACTTCTGCAAGGCGGTGCGATACGCGCTCAAATCAGTGCGCTCGGTCGATTCGTCCAACTTGTTCGCAAGTGCATACGAATCTTCTTCGGCATTCACCTTTTCAAGATATTTTATCCATTCGTAATAGTTGATTTTCTCAAAGTCGCTCTTGTACTTCACGCACGCAGAATACGCATCAGGATTGAAACGGATTCCGCCGTCCGTCTTGCTGAACGAATACAACTGCCCTTCCGTGTCGCCGTAAAACGCCCCGATGACATATTTGAGCATTTCCGCGCGGATTTGCCTGTTGATTTCAAGTTGCAAGTCGCCCCGCAAGCTCTCAAACGGAAAAATCGCTTTCTTCTCGGCATAATCAAAGCCGTATTTGTCGCAGAACGCAAACAATTTCCGCTCAACGGCGGTCATCTGCGCACGGTCAGAAGTCGGCATCTGCTTCAAGCGGAATTTCAGCACGAGATTCCAATAGATTTCCGTGTACCGCAGTGCAATTGTGTCATAACTCAAAAAATAATTCTGCAAGTCCACATTAAAAAGATTGTCAAGAATCGCCTTGAAAAACGCATATTTGTAAGTGGAAGTGTGCTTTTTGGCTGGCGACAAGGCACGGTTCACCAGATGAAGTACATCCGCATCGGATTGATGAGAGAACGGAATTGTGCCTTCGGTGAGATTCCAGCCTGATTGCATGGGAATAATTGTAGCACAAGATTCAAAATTTTAGTAGGGTACGAAGTGTTTTTTCAGCTTTTGATTGTATTTGTCTGATTCTTTCTCTCGTAAGACTTAGCAAAGAACCTATCTCTTCCAAAGAGATTTCCTCGCCGCTGACTGTCTTAGCATATAAATAGTCCGTTTTTCCCAAAATTTCTTTTTCTGCTGCTATAAACTCAGATTTATTTTCGGCTTTACTGAATTTATTTGAACTTTGCTTATCTTTCAATTTATGATTAACTCTTTCAAAAATTATATCACCATTCTTTAACATAAAATTCAAGCCATACCGCATTATCATGACTTTTTTATATTGAGGTTTTAAATTATTCAGAACTGCTGAAATCTGATGTTGAACACTATATCGCAGAATAGTTTCGGCAGGATTCTGATTTTTAATCATCGTTCCGCTGCTTTGAAAATCGACTTCAACGATTCGTGATTCAGTTTCACTACTATCGCCAGTTATATAACTTTCTAAATTATCAAACGGTATGAATGCCAAAGCCACCTCATTTGCTTGCTCTGGAGTACATCCTAAAAATTCCTTAATTTTGGCTATATTTTTCTGACTTAGGAAATCATCGCCCTTACTGATTTCCAGATATGCCAAGTTTTTATATATCTTAAAATATTTTTCCATAAAGTGCGCAGGATAATAAATCGTAGGTCTCATTGTTGTAATATTTCGCATAAAAACTTGCATTATCCAAAATGAGGCATAACCAGAAAACTTTCCGTTTTCATCAGGCTTCCAGCTGCCACTTGCTTTGCAAAGTCCCTCACAGGCAAAAGAAATCATATCGCCTATTTCTTGCCCATAACGTTGCGAATATTGCAGGGCAAGTTTTAGGGCAAGACGCAAGTGCATTTCAATTATCCGTTTTCTTGCATATTCATTTCCTTCTATAAGTTGGTATTGCAAAACATTTATTTCTCTTTTTTGCGGAGGAATTATATTCCGCACATAATCAACAAACATCTTTTGGGAAGAATCCAATTCTATAATTCGTGAATAAACTGGCTCATAGTCTGTATGTGCCCAATCATAAAAATCATCTAGGTCTAGTGTGTTTTCTTTTGTTTTTGGCTTTATTTCATACAGAATAATTCCGTTCTCCAGTATGAGAGAGGTAAGTCTATCCGTATCTTGAATATCAAGACTAAAAGAAGAGCAGCAAGAAAGCACATCCTCAAACAATAAATATCCTTGTTCTGTAGATTTCTTTAAAAGAGAATTATATGCATTTTCAAAAGCTGTTATTTCAGATGTCATAATCAATTTAATACAGCAAGAAGCTCTTCTGTATCGATATTCGTATTGAAGAAATTGTTTATGTCATCAGTAAAATTCCTAAGATTATCGATGAAAGTATCATTATTTGATGCACTTTGAATAAGTTTTTCATACAGGACTTCTATGCCCCCGCGCACATACGCATCAAATAGTTCCATATCCTTTTCATCTTTTCCGAAATTTCTGAAAGCTCTATCAATTCGAGCTTCTTCATCAGGTTCATAGTCTTTATCTAAAAGAAGAATCAACTGCATATTAAAAACAAGATTATCCTTAGAAGTCAACATTTGGTCTTTCAATATATGTGCATCTGGAAGCTTCCCGTTTACATCTTTTGTAACTAAATCTTTGACAGCTTTTCTTTGAAACAAAAAACCAACGACAGGTGCTTGAACATAAACATCTATATTTCGGTTGAACAGTTTTGTCCCAGTCTCACCAAAATTATTTGCAAGCATGACCATATATTGTGCGTGTTTTCCAGTAATTCTTATTTCTTTATCAAACATAATTTTCCCCCGTTTAATCAATTACAGTCTCGGTCTCACTAATTTTTCTAATTCTGTGAGATTTGCCAATTTTTTCTACCATGTATTCTTTTGCCAAATCACCGTCAGTATCTTTGATAAAGATAATGACCTGCTCGGCAAGGTGAGGAATCGTCTCACAAACTGATTTAATATGCTTTTTATCAAACTTTGAGAGAGGTGCATCCATTACAAGCGGATAAATATCAGAGGAAAGTTCCTGCATATCAGAAGAAAGCCTGTTTTCCCGTGACATTTTTATCATGCTTGTTATAAATGAGAAAATCACTGAAATACTCTGCCCTTCTGAAGTCTCAACTTTATCGTTCACATTGTTTGCGATTACATCAATCTGATACTTATTATTGATATGAACCGTCAAATCTCCATTGTTTATTTTTGAGAAAATCTCGTTCATATTTTTCTCCAGCCGAGTACGCACTTCGCTTTCGCTTTTTTCATATTTCGCTAAAAGTATGTCATAGATACGCTGCGCATATGCTTTGTAAATCTCTATTTGACGGTTAGCATTATCCTTTACGGCAAGTTCTTTTCTCTTGTTTTCTGCACTTTCACGCTCATTTCGTTTTGCTCCAATTTTTTGGTCAATTTCGCTCCGCTCTTGATTGTTCTTATTTATCGTTTTTTCACACTCTGCGATTTTAGAAGAAATATCCCGTACGATTTCCTCAACATCAGCCCCATTCAGTTTTGGTTCAATGTTGTTTTTTATAATATCCTCTGCATTTTCAATTTTATCATCACATGTGCTGATAGCAGCAAGTTTTTCATCCCTGTAAGCGATAAAATCCTTTAACCCCGCAATGCGATTTCTTGCAGTAATTTTAAAATCGTTTACCATATTTCCAATTGACTTGGGCGGAAGAACGTCAAACCATTTCTTTATTTCGCTTAATTCCTTAGAATCATCAGCGAGACAATTCCCACAAAGGCATCGTTTATGGTCTATGAGATATTGAATTGTCTTGTCTGTGATATTTGGAATATCGCTGCCTGAAATTTGTAGTTTCACCAGCATATCATAGGCAGGTTTTATAAGACCGATAGAAAACAGAGTCAAAGACTGATTATTAAATTCCCTGCAAATATCTTTTTGCAAGTCAATTTTAAGTCTGGTTTGCTCTTCTATTTCTTTTTCAAGGCGCTCCTTTTCTTCCTGTAGCGTTCTGCTGGACTCATACTCTTTCAATTCATCCTGCTTTTTCGATTTTAATAAATCTGCGTCTGAATTTTGCTTTTCAATTTCCTTGATGCGATTCATTAATTTCTCTATTTCATCATCACAAGCCGTTATAATTTCAGTCAGCTTTTTCACTTCGGAATTACTTGAAGAATCGTACTGCTGATTATACTTTCCGATTACCGAATTCTTAGGCGCACCATTTAAATGCTCCAAAGCTTTCTGCATTCCTTTTAATCCAAGTAAACCTTCTACTGCCTCTGCGAATTCTTCAGTTTTTTTGTAACCAGAAATTTCCTTTCCCATCGTTTCAATTCGTTCGCCGTCAAAAAAGAAATATCGGGAAAGTTCTTTGCGTAAGATTGAATTTATGGTTGACTCACGCTTTGTGGCATCCACAAATTTAGTATTCCCTGTGGAATCCTTGTATGCAATTTCACAAATGGAATTGTCGGATTTAATATTATTTGCGTTGTCCTTTCTGAATTTCTGAGTTCTCTTAATTGTATAATCATTTTCACCATGGCGCAGTTCCAGTTCCACAAAAACGCTTTCGGGATTTTCTGGGGTCATAGCCACCGCAACATCTTTGTTCAAAACACTCTGGTCTTTAAAATTTGTATTTCCATACAAACACCAGAAAAAGCTTTGCAAAAATGTTGTCTTTCCGCTTCCGTTTTCGCCGATAAGAATCGTTACATTTTTTCCGTCAATATCTTGAGCAAAATCCAAGTAACTTTCTTTGTATTGTCTGAAATTATGCAGTTTTATTGATTTGAGTAACATTTTACCGCCTCCTCAATTGCTTTCTGAATATCTGCTATCATCTGTGAATCGCCCTTATGAGTTTGTATACCCGATTTTTCCATCATTATGATTTTGTGCATCAATACATTGACTTTGCTTTCGTCAACTGTAATTTCATTTTTCTCATTAATCATTAAATTCCTCCTCAGCACCAGTATCTTTACCAAATAAATCTTTATCAGAAATCTGATAGGCAGTTTGTATCTCATCAATCAAACTAAGACTATCAATTTCATTCATCGCTATGCACGAAAACTCATGTAAGCGACGAAGTTCGTTTTTTACAAGGGACAAATCACCTCGAATTTCTTCTTCCGTATAATTGCTTACACTATCCAATTCTCGCGGCAATGTTATAAAATCATAAATTTCTGCATAATCTTTACCTTCCCATTTGCGGAGCACACGCCCACGCCGCTGAATATACTCTTTAGGATTAGTCGTACTTGCAAGTATGAACGCTGTTTTTATGGACGGAATGTTAACGCCTTCATCAAGACATTTTATCGCAACAATTGCCTGCAATTGCTCATCCTTAAATTTTTGAGTAATTGTCTTTCGGGTTTCAATATCTTCCTCTGATGTAAATCTTGAAACACTCATTTTCATTTCATTTCCAAGTATTTTTGTCACTGCGATTATCTGTCTCTCGCCCATTTCGGATTTATCAAAACAGTTTTCTTGCTCGTCAGAATCTTTCTCAGGCAAAACTGTTGTTGCACCGCAGTAAACAAGAATATTATTCTGTTCTTTATATGGTTTTATTTGTTCACGCAAACCATCAAGTTTGTTCTGAGCACCAGCCACAATTCTAGACCTCTTTATGGCAAGCATTTTTCCATAAGAATCTAATTCCATTTTTCCACTTTTGTTTTTACGCAAATGCTGTGCCATTTCCGCAGAAATATCTTTATAATCAGAAAGCTCGTCTTCAGTTAAATAAACAAGAACAGGGAAATACTTGTATCGAGTCAGTTTCTTCTCGTCAATCGCTCGCTCCAAATCATAGTGAATACAAACAGAACCAAAATATTCATGCAGAAAATTCGTTCCTTCTTCATCATTGTGTCTGTCTAATGTTGCAGAAAGTGCAAGCCGGTATTTAAATCTTGAATCAAGGTATTTCTTAAAAGTACCTGCACCAGCATTGTGTGCTTCATCAACAACCAACAATATCTCACCTTCAATTGCGTTAATCTGTTCCTGTACAAAATGAGTTTTAAATGTCGCATTTGTAGTTACAAGACAGAAAAAGCCTTTTTCGTTCGGTCTGAGTTTTTTGTCGCCGACAGATTTTTTCAAACGGATTTTCCAGTCTTTCTGTGCCGAAGAAGAATAAGCAATTATCGGCTTTATATTAAAGCGCACAATATCTTCTACCCACTGCTCGACCAAATGCTGATATGGAGCAACAATTATAACTGCAAGTTGATTCTTTAGTTCTTCACTGCACCTGACAATTGCCCCTAAGCCTGTGAGTGTTTTTCCAGTTCCTGTGGCCATGTCAAAAATGCCACAATAGTTATTATCCGCCCATGTGTGTATGGCAAGTTTCTGATAATCATACAACGAAACATTTTCAGGAATAGAAGGAATATTTTGCTGCTGCTGAATAGAAGTCATATCATCTGTAATCCTTACATTGTTATAATCTTCTATGTTTTCTTTTTTATACATTTTCACAAATGCTTTTGGCAACGCCGGAAAATCAAACACACGAAGCCCGTTCTGCTCATTTCTCCACATCGCGTTAAAATCATCCTCGCAAGTCTGAACGCGCTCATTGTCTCTATCACACCATCCGCAAAAAACCTGAAACGACTCAAAGTTTTCTGAAATTGCAGTTTCGGATTCGTTCATGCTGCCAGAAATCGCAACTTTGTTTCCTTCTTCATCCTCGAAAAGCCCTATTTTTTCGTGATACATACTCACTTCAGGATTTTTTGTGACGGCGATTTTTATTTCCAAGATTCCGTTTTCAATCAAGTTCGCAAGAATGTTAAGACGGTTCTGTTCGTTGATTGTTTTAGGCACAGACATTTCACGCTTGAATGCATTCAGATAAATCTCTTCCCGTTTTTCATAACCTTTTTTGATTGCCTCGACATCATCTTCGTTCAGGCGCGGAGAAGTTATCAGTTGCATTTTTCCGTCGTTTTTCACAAGCGAAAGAATTCCGTATGAGATTTCCAAAAAACTTGTGGAAGAGAAAAATCCCACTGCCCGCTTGTAAATTTTTGTGCATGGCAATACCAGATTGTAGAATTCGCGAGGTTTAGCATAAGCATCACCTGAACGATAGCGAGTTTGAAATGTTTGCTCTGTATACAGTTTTCCCATTTTTTCCCCTCTTCCTCTTACAAATTCTCCCCAATATAATCCAGCACAGCCTTCAGCTCCGCTAAATCCTCGTCACTAGTAAAATACCCCACACTAAATCGCACTGTTCCGGTCGGATATGTTCCCATGGACTGATGCGCCAACGGAGCGCATTGCAAGCCTGTACGCACGGCAATTCCCTTTTCATCAAAAATCGTACCAGCTGTATCGCTAGGGATTCCGCCAATTACGCACGAAACTATTCCCACATACTTATTCTGCTCATAATTTCCGATGACTTTAATAAATGGGTATTCTGAAAGAAGATTTAATAATACTTGTCGATGTTCTGTCTCCCGTTTCCAAATCGTTTCAATTCTCTGCTCGCCAATCCACTTCAAAGCGGCATTTAGCCCCGCAATGCCCGTAATATTCAGCGTTCCCATCTCGAATTTCTGCGGATAACTTTCGGGCATATCTTGATTCGCGGATTCAAAGCCAGTTCCGCCAAACAGAATTGGTAACAAATCAATTTCGGGATTCATAACAAAGCCTGAAATTCCTGTGGGAGCATACAGCGTTTTATGCCCTGCAAATACGGCAAAGTCAAAATCGGTTGAGCCGATATTGCAATCAACAAGCCCTGCCGTCTGTGCCATATCGAGTACCGTTATCGCCCCGAACTGTTTTGCTTGGTGAAAAATTTCCTCCACAGGAGCAACCAGACCAAAAACATTGCTTGCATGGCTTACAATCACAAGGTCTGGTTTTTGATTCTCAAACTGATATTTTATGCGCTCCAAATCAAAGACCATTTCTTTTGAAACAGACAATTGCGTTACTGTTATTTGATTCAATTTTTCAAAATGGTGGAGAGTTCGGGTAACGGCATTGTGTTCAAAAGGACTGATGTAAATAGTTTTCGCTCCGTTTTGAATCAAGCCTTGAATAATGATATTGAGCGATATTGTGGCTGTCGGCTCAAAGATAACCTGTTTTGCAGGGCAATGCAGAAGCTGTTGAATTCGCTTCCTCGTATCTTTTATCAAAGCTCCCGCAGACTGTGCCAAGCCATAAGTTCCACGCCCTGCATTTCCGCCATGCTCACGATAAAATGAATCCATAAAAGAATACACGCAGTCAGGCTTTGGATAAGTTGTCGACGCATTATCAAAATATGCCATGTTTCCTCCTATAAAACTCCGCGTTAGCGGTCGCACAGGATGTGCGAAATCGCAAAGATTGCCGATGGCAAGCTTTGCAGTGATAAAAATTGCACGGATGCAATTTTTATCACATCTCCTAGCACAATTCTTTTAAGATGTTCATCAAAACCTGCCGCTTTTCTTGTTCCGAAACGGCAAGCCCCATCGCATCTATGGCATCGGTGATTCGATTATAGAGAAGTTTTCCGCGCACTCCGACTTCAACTTTATCAAATCGCCGTACAACAGGCTTTCCGTCATCATCCAAAAATTGCAGTTGATATGAAGATGAAGAATCTGCCTCATTTGCAGCAGGATTCTGGTTCTCTTCTGGAATAAATGTTTCTGCCGTATTTTTGTAAGTCGTAATATTTGTGAGAAATTCAGAAACAGTCTTATCATCCCAATCTTCAAGTCGGAGCCCTGTCGCAAGTTTCGCAAGTTTCTCGATAAATTCTTGGGTGTTATTTGTGATATTTTTGCACAACGCAAGAAATTTATTCGTTCCGTCAGAAAACAAATGCTCAAAAATCTGCAACGGTAAACTATCAGTCCAAGTTTGGATAACACTTGTGAGAGAAGTTTTTAGAAGCAGTTCGCGGTTATCTGAATTTGAAAGGATTTCTTTCACTTCATCTTGAAGATACAAGTTCAGATTGGTGATTATATCTTCAAAAAATCCTTTTGCCTGCACAATGTCAGAAAGCAGCTCCGTATTATCGACAGCCTTGCAAAATATTGCGGGCAACTTTTCAAAAAGCAATTCCTGACTTCCGATATTAGACTTTAGCGATTTCAAAAATTCGGCATTTTCTTTTGGAATGGCACTGTCGTTATACAACCGTTTGAGTTCCTTTGTGTATTTTGGAAGCGACAAGTACCAGCGCACCATCGCCTTTGCGACATACTCATAGGTATTTATGTTTTTCTCCGCATCAACAACAAAATCCGCAAAAACTTCTTCTAATGCTTTCACATAGTTTTCTTTGTCAGAATTCCAGTCGATTGCTGAAAGCGTAAAATCTTCGGGATTTTCGTCAATCTGCAAAATCGTATCAAGAGAAAGCGGTTGTTGCAGATTATTTTGTTTGATAACAATCTGTTTTTTGTAATTATGAAATACTGTGGCTATATAAATCGGAATCAAGCCCTTTCGTAAGCCGATTCCCAGTCCGCTTCCCTGCAAAGCAGTATACAAATCCTTGAATGAATGATTTGTATCTGTTTGTACGCTTTCCTTTATAAAATCTTCGATAACGGAAAGCATACGATTTAATAAGTTATTATTCGTTTGCAAACGGATTTCTACATTCTCGTTTGCAATATCATGCAAGATTCCTGTTCGTACAAGCGTACTGCGCATAATAGAAACATCCTGCCCGTTTGCAAGCAAGCCCAAATTATGCTCCAAGTCGTTGCGCAAAAGAGCAGAAATTATTTTATTTCTGCTGTTGAATGCCTGCCCCGTAATCTCGTTTTTGTTTATAACTTCGTTATTGATGACAGGAGTATTCGGATAAAGAGAATCACAGATTTTTGAAAGCTGTTCGCTTAGATGAGATTTTCTTGTAAAGCGGCATTCGCTACCACTATATATATATATATAGGTGTTTTATCATTTTTTGCATAGGCAGGATTGGAATATGAGCAGACAAAATCGTTTACAACTTCTTTCAAATCATCATAAACGACTTCATACTCATCTTTTAAAATAGGGTCTTCCTCGGCTGTTTTCATCAAGAACTTTACGGCATTGAATTTTCGTAAATCGTATTCTTTGTCTTCATCGATACGGTTAGGAATAATGAACAGACTGTTGTTCGCACTTTTGCTTGATTCAAGAACTGTCTCCCGTAAAGAGCCAATGGTTTCATTTGATTTTGGCATGACACCATAAATGATGCCGTCTGCAGAAACACTTTCATGCTTTAAATTCCAGTTCACATCATCTGTAATTTCATCTTCCGAAATAAACTCGAAGGCAAAGAAGCGCGTCATTTCCTTTTCGTCATTGTAGCGGGAAGGATACATATACTTGTCTGGATTGCTGGCATTCAGAATTTCTTTGAGCGTTATCTTTTTGCTTTCCTTTTCAACCTCATCGTTTATCGCCTGTAGAATATCAATTCCAGAAGATTCTTTCAGTTTGAGGTATGAATTGCTTTTTCGCAAATAAACGACAAATTCTCGATGCACAAGGTCGTCAATTGCTGTTTTTATCTCGTCAGCAGAATATGACGCAGAATAAATTCTTACAAGTTCTGAAACGGTAGGTTTTAGTTTTTCAAATTGCTCAAGAATATAAATCAAAGATATTGTTTTTACAATTTTACATTCAAGGATATTGGCGTGTATTTTCTCCAAAATCCGCGAAGTGAGAATATAAGTATCGTGCAGAGAGCCAGAGTCGATTTCCTTTCGGAAGAGCGGCTCAAAATAATCATATATCAAATCGGGTGTGATGAGTTCAAACCGCTTGTCATCATAGTTTTTTAGGAAAGACGGCAAGGTAGCCGTTGTGTCCGCCGCCAAAAAGGTGAACAAAGTCCGCTCATTTTGGGCAATGCGCTCAGAAAGCCGGGGCAAAATGTATGTCGAAACTGGGTGCAGCGGATAGCAAGATTCAATGATTTTCCCTATAGAAGTTTCATCCAAATCAGAAAATATTTCATGATTCTTAAAAGTTTCTTTTATTGAGGTAAAATCTTCTTGCCAAAAATCAAGGAATCTCTGCCATTGAACAGGCTCTTTTTCTATTGTCGATGCAATGATTTCATAAGTTTGCGTAAAGTTATTGTTTAAGTGGATATGTTCAAAACGACCCGAAATTCCACGCCAACCGTCTACCTTTTCCTTCGGGAGTTTGTCGATATAGTTAGCAATTTCTTTATGAGAAATAAGCATAATGTGAAGCTGAACAGCATCATCATTTCTAGCACATCGCTCAGCAAAGTCCTGCAACATTTTTGTGTCGCTGACAGAAGCAGTTTTTATATTTGATTCAAGATATTTGCTGAATTCGTCATACACGACATACAAGCCACTGTACCCTTTCGCCTTGATTGCCTTTGCGACACTTTCATACAATTTAACGACATCAAAACCCAAAAACGGATTGAACACACTACCAGAAGTCAATTTTGGATATATATCTTCAAATTGCTTGTAAACATCAATATTAAAATCTTCAAGTTCTGAAATGAATTGCTCAACAGAAATTCCGATTTGTCCTTTGAAATCTTCAAAAGTTGCAGGATATTCGGTTTCCCATTTTTTGATAGTTTTGACGGCAGAAAGATAATTTGTGTCTGGCAAAATATCCAAAAAATCATTCTGTGCAAGCGTCTGCTGCAAGGCAAGCAAAAACGCTTGCGTCAGGCTCGTATATGTTCCAGAAATAATGACAGGAAGAAACTTACGCTTGCTTTCATAGAAATTTTCAACGACTTGCTTCAAATGCTCTCGGCTGTTGATTTTTGGTTCTGCATTTTTAAAAAGTTCAATCGGGCGTTGCATAAGCATCGCCAAAATTGCAAGCACGATATGAGACTTTCCTTTTCCATACGCGCCGATGAGGATTCTTGCGCGGTTTGTTGCATTGGGATTTGTGCTTTGTAATACGCTTTCAATCAAGTCCAATGCCATCTTTGTAGGAATAAAATTTTTCAACTTGGTGTCGTTGTACAAGTCATAAGAGATATTTACCGAATACTGAAAGCCTTCGGCGGCTTTTATCATTTCACTCATTTTTAGTTCCTACCGAATCTCGTTTAAATGCTCGTAATACATTCTGACACAATCTTCAAAACTGTAATCATGCGTAAGCCGAATGACATCTAAGCCCGCTGTGCGAATAATTTTCAGCTTCCCAGTTTTCTCCACCGCATGAAGCACATCCAAAAGGGAGACTGCATCAAGATTGAAGATTTTTCCGATACTGTTGTCATCGGTCATCAGTTTGTTCAGTTGGATTTCAAGTCCTTTATCCTCTTCCGCATTTCTTTTTTCGTTGATTGCCGCAAGAATTACATAGGGGTCAAACGATTTTGCTGGCGGAACAGATTTTTTGTATGTTACGATACCTTTCCTTTTGGAAACAATGTCTAAAAGATTCAACTCTCCAAGCGGACAATCTATGTTGTTTTCCGCCGAAACTTCCGAGCCAGAAGATTTTTCCTTTGAAATATAGGTGCTTATGATGCAAGAAAAATCATCATCTACCAATCGCTTTGAAATTTCTTTTCCATAATCATTATCAGCTAGAAACTTAGAAAGTCCAATAAAGAAATCTTCTTCCGTAAACTCGGAAAGGTTCAGGCGATTGAAAAAATAGTACCAAGAAGTTGCGTTTTCCTTGTTTGAGGCAAGTCTATAATGCAACAAATACAAAGTACCGATTTCTTCTATATATTTATCATTATTGAATACCAATTCGCCAAACGAGGTGAGCTTTTGAATCCGTTTTCCTTTCTCGCCCTTATCTTCCTTTGTCAGCCCCACAGTCTGAAGCCAATAGCGCAATGAAAGCACCATGTTCGAGCCGATTCCAAGCACATCCATCGGCTTGCGGGCGGGGGCTTTTGAAGTGAATACATCGGGGAACTGGCTCACATATTTCATTCCCTTTGTGAGCCAGCCTTTGCGTATATAAAATGTCTCGTGTCCGCGAAGTTTCATAGGGTCAGTCCTGTTCAGTGGTAAAATCAATGACTTTATTTGAAGATGGAATTCGCATTGTAAAAATCATTTCGCCATCGACATTTGATATTGCAAAATCGCATTTTGTGAGAATATCCATTCCAAGTATTACATCAAAGTTATTGCTTCCCGCTACTTCCATAACGGATACTTTTTCAAAAGTAGAACCATTCGGAAGAACAATATCCACTTCATAGAGAGGAGATACGCTTGCTCCCTGTGCAGAAAAAATTTGAACGGCAGAAATCTGCTCCAATCTGCATGCCGCAGCGAGCCGACGGCTTATGCATGAGCCTGTTGCACCAGTATCAATTAAAGCCTTTAATTTTACCGATAGTTGCTTTTCATCATCTTCAAATGGAAGCACAAATCTGACTTCAACATCAAGTAAAACCGCATTGTGCTCTGAATGTGGGAAGCGATGAGTGAAAGTATTTTTAGGCATAGGAAACTCCCAGATTGACATTGTAGAACATTTCCTGTTCTCTTTTTGCAGTTATGCATCTTTGAACCAAAAAATATCCAAGTTTTAAATCCTTTTGCTTGGCATATTGAACTGCACTTCGCTCATCAGGAAAATAACCGAGAACTTCATTATCTGAAATCAAAACGCGCTCATTCTCATGACCTGCAATGATTTCATCACGCTTTATGTCAAACCAGTTATAAAGTGATTCAAGATTTCCAATCATACATAGCCTCCGAATACCAAATTTCTAACGATTCAATTATACCATAAAATCAGATGATTGTCATAAAGATGTTTCGCTATCGTTTTGTCTTCAAATACTTTTCCATCATACAGCCGCCCACAAGGTATTTTTCCGTCACGCATTTCTTGCAGTGGACGCATTTGGCAGGCTCGATGTAATAGCCCGCATTTGAAATATGAATCGCGCCCGCCTTGCACACGCTCTCGCATTTGAGGCATTTCCGGCAGGCGTTGAATTTGCGGAT
>ERZ842401.3078-NODE-3078-length-21169-cov-13.886189_pt1 | contig 21169 bp, 20 predicted proteins | sample MGYA00521270_ERZ842401 | MGnify/ENA primary metagenome ERZ842401 (study PRJEB31892, sample SAMEA3878208) | bioreactor metagenome | biome: Moose rumen | place: Sweden | collected 2011-10 | study: EMG produced TPA metagenomics assembly of the PRJEB12797 data set...
GGCAATGAAACATCCTGTTTCAGTTGCCGGCGGGCGCACGTCCATGTGCGCCCGTTCTTTCATCAGCCGCTGTTTTATTCAATTTTTTGTCGTGCTTGCTTGGAAAATTTTAATTATCGGAGATGGATTGATTGAACAAGAAAAATTTATTCGGCTTGACGCTTGCCGAATTGGAAAAAGAAATTTCGCCGCTCCCGAAATTCAGAGCAAAACAAATCGCCGCGCAGATTTACAAACACGGCGTAAAAAATTTTGACGAAATGAATGAACTGCCCAAAACGTTGCGGGCAGAATTTTCTTCGCGCTACGAAATCAAAACCGCCGAACTTTTAAAGCGATTGAATTCCGCCGACGGCTTGACGAAAAAATTTCTTCTCGGCTTGGTGGACGGCGCGGCAGTCGAAATTGTTTTGATGAAACACGATTACGGAAACAGCGTCTGCATTTCAAGCCAAGTCGGTTGTCAAATGGGTTGCAAATTTTGCGCGTCGACGTTGAAAGGTTTGGAAAGAAATTTGACGGCGGCGGAAATGCTCGGCGAAATTTTTTTTGCGGAAGAATTTCTGCGCGGCGAAGGAGAGAAACTTGATTCGATTGTTATCATGGGCACGGGCGAACCGCTGATGAATTATGACGCACTGATAAAAATGTTGAGACTTTTGCACGAAGATTATTGTTTGGGCATGAGCTACAGAAAAATTACGATCTCGACTTGCGGCGTTGTTCCCGCGATAAAAAAATTACGTGACGAAAAACTTCCCGTCACGCTTTCGATTTCATTGCACGCGCCCGATGATAAACTTCGTTCCGCGCTGATGCCCGTCAATTCTGCTTTTGGTTTGAAAAGTTTGCTTGCCGCCGCCGATGATTATGCGCAATCGACGGGGCGGCGCGTCACTTACGAATATATTTTGCTCGGCGGAGTCAACGATACCGAAGAACACGCTCGACGCCTCGCAAAAATTTTAAGCGGACAACTTGCCAACGTGAATCTGATTCCTTTTAATCCCGTTGCCGAAAGAAATTTTATTCCGCCGAGTAATTCTGCCTTGAAAAAATTTTTCCACTTTCTGAACACTCACGGCATAACTGCGACCGTCCGAAAAGAAATGGGAGCGGATGTCAACGCGGCTTGCGGACAACTTAGGGCAATGAGTAACTAGCAATTAGTAATGAAAAAAATTATAGCGGTTGGAGAAGACACGGGCGCACAGGACGTGCGCCCGCCGGCAACGAAAACAGGATGTTTTCATTGCCGGAAACGCCCCTGCGAGGTGCCTTTTCTTTTGCAACTTTTCTTTGGGCAAGCAAAGAAAAGTTGATCCTATACATAAAAATCATTTTGAATGAATCGAAGGCACGAATCGCCGCGAGGGTTTTGCGTTCCCACTTTAGAAAAAAGGGGCAACTCAGGTCGATTTCCAGAAGTCGTCGTCGAATAAAACTTTTCCCGCGTCAACTTGATGTCTCAAAAGTTCTTCCGCTTTCGCAAGTTGCGGATCACTCTCCGCGTCAAGCTCCAAATCATACATTTGATGAGGCGGCGTCGCGGGCAAATTTACTTCCACATCAGGAAAAATTCCTTCGCCGTCAATACTGCGCCCGTTCGGCGTGTAATATTTTGCAATCGTAATTTTCAAGCCGTCGTCATGCATCATCGGAATAAGCGTTTGAACGGAACCTTTGCCGTAAGATTTTTCTCCGACAACAAGCGCGGTTTTCGTATCCTGCAACGCGCCCGATAAAAGTTCGGCGGCACTCGCGCTGTTCCTGTCGAGCAGAACGATTATCGGAAATTTCGCCGCCGCCAAATTTGAAGTGTAAACTTCTTTTTCGCCGTCGCGCTGAATCACGGAAGCAATCGTGCCCGCCGGAACAATTTCCTGCGCAACTTCAATGCAACTGGTTATGACGCCGCCGGGATTTTGTCGCATGTCAAGGACAAAACCTTTCATGCCCGAATTTTCCAATTCAGTCAGCGTCGATTTAAATTCTTCGCCCGTATTCTCGCTGAAATTGGAAATTTTTATGTAACCGAGTGTGTCGTCAATCATTTTGCCCGCAACGGTTTTGACTTTGATATTTTCTCGCGTCAAGTTATAAGTCATATCCTCAAAACCTTCGCGCCGAATTAAAAGCTCTACATTGGTTCCGATTTCGCCGCGAATTTTAATCGCAACTTCGCCCGGCGAAATTTCTTCAACGGGTTTTCCGTCCACAGCCAAAATTTCATCGCCCGCCAAAAGTCCCGCTCTGTAGCCCGGACCGTCGGGGATAACGTTCATGATTTGAACGCCGCCGTTTTTAAAATTCATGTAGACGCCGATTCCGCCGAAAGCTCCGCTGGTCTCGGCGCGAAGTTGGCTGTAAAGTTGCGGCGCGAGATAAATTGAGTGCGGGTCGCCGAGAGAATTTACCATGCCGCCTATTGCTCCGTCGATTAATTTTCCGCGCTCGACCTCCTGAACATAATGTCCTTCTATGAATCTCATCGCGGCGAAAAATCTTCCGAGCTCAAATGCATTTTTGGAATTGAGATCGAGAATGAAACATACGAGTCCCAACGTCAACGCCGAACTTATCAGCGATACCAAAAATATTCCTGCCAAAATTTTTTTCTTCACGTCGCGACCTCCCTTCGCCAATTTTCGCCACTATAGCAATTCTTTCTGAAAACTTAATTAAATTTATTGGCTGTTGCGGGTTTCTTGACAGCTCGAAGAAATTATTTTAACCTTGCCGAAGATTTTTTTGGTAAGGTCGTGATGAAAATGTTGCGGGCACTTGCGGCTATTTGGTTAATTTGGGGTTTAAATTGGGTCGTCATGAAGACGGCGAACAATTTTTTCCCGCCGATTTTGTTTGTGACTTGGCGATTTGCTTCGGGCGCGTTGATTCTGGCGGCGGTGGCGTATTGGAAAAAAATTCCTCTGCCCGACGCAAAACTTTTGCCGTGGATAATTTTGACGGGCATTCTGCAACTGAGTTTGAACAACGTCGCCGCGCAGATTGGAATGCAAACGATAAGCGCGGGCATGGCTTGCGTTTTGAATTACACCGTGCCGCTGTGGACGGCGATTCTTGCACATTTCACTTTGAACGAGAGATTCACGCGCAGAAAAATTTTCGGACTGTTTTTGGCGATAATCGGAATGTATATTTTGATGGGCTTGCAGGGCGTCGATGATTTGAGCGCGGCATTTATAATAATCTTCGGTGCGGCGTTGGCGGCGGTCTCGTATATCCTTGTCAAATTGAAATTAAGCAAGTGCGACATGATTCAGCTGACGACTTGGCAAATGATTTTCGGCGCGGCGACTTTGATAATTTATTCTTCGCTTTTTCCGCAGGGAGAAATTAATTGGTGCGTGCCCGCCGTGCTCTGCGTGATTTACAACGGCGCGTTGGCTTCGGCTTTGGCGTTTTTACTCTGGAATTATGTTTTGACTCACATTGAGGCGAGTACTGCTTCAATTGCAACTTTGGTCGCGCCGATTGTCGGAGTTTTGGGCGGCGTAGTATTTTTGGGCGAGCCGCTCACGATTTACATTGTCGCGGGCATGATTTTAATTTTTGCGGGCATTTTGATCGTCGTAAAAAAGAAGTGAGGATTCTTCCCCCTTTTTTCTAAAGTGGGAGCGCAAAACCATCTCGGCTCGTCACTGTCATTTAGTTCAAAAATAATTTTTGTAATTAGGATCAACTTTTTCTTTGCTTGCCCAAAGAAAAAGTAGCAAAAAGAAAGGGCACCTCGCAGGGGCGTTTCCGGCAAAGAAAACATCCTGTTTTCGTTGCCGGCGGGCGCACGTCCATGTGCGCCCGTGTCTTCGCCACCCGCTACAAATTTTTTCATTACGCATTACGAATTACGCATTCTCAATTGCTTTTCTCGCGCCCAAAAGAAAGTTGCAAAAAGAAAAGGCACCTCGCGGGGGCGTTTGTCCTCGTTATTCGGAATGGCAAATAACCCGTGCCGTGTGTGCCGGCAATAGAAACATCCTGTTTCTGTTGCCGGCGGCCGCCATCCTTGGCGGCCTTTTTTAAAATTCATCTTGTAAATTTTTTTTGCCCGAAGAAATTTTTTATTGTACAATGCGCCAAAAGGAGGCATAAATTTTGACACTGATTGAAGAGATAAACAAGCGGCGGACGTTCGCGATAATTTCTCACCCCGACGCGGGCAAGACAACTCTCACCGAAAAACTTTTGCTTTACGGCGGCGCAATTCATTTGGCAGGCTCGATAAAGTCTCGCAAAACTCAAAGGCACGCAGTTTCCGATTGGATGGAGATTGAAAAACAGCGCGGCATTTCTGTCACAAGTTCGGTTTTGCAATTCGATTATGCGGGTTGCCGAATAAATATTCTCGACACGCCGGGACACCAAGATTTTTCCGAAGATACTTACAGAACTTTGATGGCGGTTGACAGCGCAGTTATGATTCTCGACGCGGCAAAAGGCGTTGAGGCTCAGACAAAAAAACTTTTTAAAGTTTGTCGCGAGCGGCGCATTCCGATTTTTACTTTTATCAACAAGCTCGACCGTTACGGAAAAATTCCGCTCGATTTGCTTGACGAGATCGAAAAAGTTTTGGGCATTCCCGCTTATCCGATGAATTTTCCGATTGGCATTGACGGAAAATATTTGGGCGTTTTTGACAGGCAGAAAAATCTGATTGAACTTTTCGCCGAAGATACTACTCACGGGCAAAAGGAAAGGGCTTCGGAAATTTTCGCGGCTGATGATTCGGAAGTCATAAAAAGAATCGGGCAGGAGAATTTTGACGCGCTCCAAGATGATTTAATGTTGTTGGACGAGGCGGGCGAAGTTTTCGACAAGAAAAAAATCGACGCGGGCGAATTGACTCCGACATTTTTCGGCTCGGCTATGACGAATTTTGGCGTGAAAAATTTTTTGGAAGAATATTTGCGCTTGGCTCCGCCGCCTGCGCCGCGTCTTTCGAGTGACGGAGTTATAGTGCCCGAAGACGAAAAATTTTCTGCGTTCGTGTTCAAAATTCAAGCGAACATGAATCCCGCGCACAGAGACAGACTCGCCTTCATAAGAATTTGTTCGGGGAAATTTGAACGCAACATGACTGTTTGGCACGCGCCGAGCGACAAGATTATAAAATTATCTCAGCCGCAACAATTTCTTGCGCAGGACAGGCAAATTATCGACGAGGCATTTCCGGGAGATATTGTCGGACTTTTTGATCCGGGAATTTTCGGAATAGGCGACACCTTGACGGACGCCGCGCATAAATTCAAATTTGAAGACTTCCCGACTTTTCCGCCCGAAAAATTTGCCCGCGTCCAAGCGAAGGACACAATGAAACGCAAGCAATTTGCCAAAGGCATTGACCAACTGACGCAGGAAGGCGCAATTCAACTTTTTAATCAAGTCGGGGCGGGCACGGAATCTTATGTTGTGGGAACCGTCGGCACTTTGCAATTTGAAGTTTTGCAATATCGATTGAAGGCGGAGTACGGCGTTGATATTTTGATGACGATGCTTCCGTTTGAAGTTGCGCGTTGGTTGAAATTTTCGGACGGCGCGAAAGTTTCTCCGACAAATCTGCGCGGAACGGATCGCGGAATGTTTGTCCTCGACCGCGCAGAAAATCCCGTTTTGCTTGTCGAAAACGAATGGGCGTTGGGTTGGATACGCGACAACAATCCCAAGCTTGAAATGAACGCGACGCCGTTTCAATCCTAAAACCTAAAACCTAAAACCTAAAACCTATAAGCTATCAGCTATCAGCTAAATTCTTTTTAAGTGCAAAGTTTTTTTTTTCGATATTATAGGCAAACAGGGAAGGTAAATTGAAAAATTTTTGCAAGGAAAGCAGATACCGGGTGGTGAAGGTCAATGTTTGTAAACAAAGTGAACTCGACCGCAAATTATTATTCCAATATCGCGGCGACGAGGTACACGAACGCGGCGGCTGTTCGCGGCGTGCAAAAAAGTGAGGCATTTACTCTGTCGAAAGAGGCGCAGAGTTTCAGCGAAATGTTGAAAAAACTCAAAAGCACTTCGGAAGTTCGCGAAGACAAAGTCAACGAAGTTCAGCAGAAAATTTCTTCGGGACAATATTTCGTTTCGGCAGAAAATATCGCGACAAGTCTTTTGACAAATCGTTATTGAGGCGGCGACATGTGGCAAAATTTGATTGATACGCTCGACAAGCTCGGCGAAGTTTATGACAACTTGGCGGTGCTCGGCGAAAAAAAGCGTGCGGCTTTAATCAATGTCGACATGAAAAATCTTTCCGAAATCCTCGATGAAGAAAAAAGCCGCTTGACGGAAATTCAAAAGCTTGAACGGCAACGCGTTGAACTTTTTAAAGACTTGTCGAAGTCTGATTCAAGCGAGCCGCTGTCGGCGGAAGATTTTTATCGACTGGCTCCTTCGCATGTTGTGGAAGAAAAATTGTTTAAGTTGCACAAGCGGCTTGTCGAAAATGTTCAACGCGCTCTTAAAATTCGTGACGATAACCAAGTTTTGGCGCAATGCGCTTCGGACATCGCGCAGATGAAATTGAATAAAATCGGCGGCGCAAAAGTTGAACCGACTTATTCGGGCAACGGCGCGGGAGTCGTCACTCATCAGAAAAATTTTGACTTTATGGCTTGAGGAGAAAAAATATGGACGAGACAATTAAAATTTTACGTGAACAAACGGTTATTTGTTCGCAAATGCCGACGATCTTTAATGAATTAATCAAAGTTATGCGGGAAAATTCGCCCGAAGTACAGGAGCCGCTTCGCAAAGTCGGAAAGCTTATGCACGAGCTGGCAGAGAACGAAAAAAAATCGCAGGAGTTTTTGAAGAGCGTCAACGCGCCCAATTTCAAGGAATATATCTTCGCGCAGGAAAAAAGTCTTAAACGCGACGTGGCGGAAAAACTTTTGAATAAATCTGCCGATGCACAAATCCAGCTTAGAAGACAACTCATTGAACTCAAAGCACTTTTGGACAGCGGAAAAAGTTTTGTCGATTTTAATTTGAACATATTGACGAACACGGCGGCGAGCGAAACTTACGGCGATAAAGCCCAGAGAGATTCTCAACGTTCCCGCCGCCTTTTCGACGCCAACGTTTAAAATAATTAGGAATTAGGAATGAGGAATTAGGAATGGAGAAACAATTATTAATTCCTAATTCATAATTCCTAATTGAACAGGGGGAGGGAAAAATATGAGATCAACTTTCGCAGGACTGAATACGATGGTGCGCGGCATAATGGCGAATCAGCTGGGGCTCGACACCACCGGACACAACATAACGAACGCCGGCACCGAAGGTTATTCCCGTCAAGTTGTAACTTTGGCGACAACTTACGCCGAGCAACGTCCTTCAGTTCACGGACAAGTTATGGTCGGCACGGGCGTTGACGCTTTGGCAGTCAATCGCGCCCGCAACATTTACGCCGACATTCAATATCGCAACGAAAATCCGAGTCAGCAATATTACAAAACTATGTCCGTCAACTACGATAAACTTGAAACCATTTTTGATGACAGCCGCGATTTGGGCATTGAAAAATCTTTGACGCGCTTTTATCAAACATGGGTTGACTTATCGACGACCGCTTCAAATGCCGCCGCTCGGACGCAAGTTATTGAACAGGGCAGAGAATTAAGCGACAGAATTCAGAGCGCAACCGCCGAACTTCAAGAACAAATTCGTTCGGAGTATGTGGATCTTTCTTCGGAGCTCGGACAACTTGACGACATTTTGGAAGAAATTACTTTGTTCAACAAGCAAATTATCACGCAGGAAGTCACGGGCGCGGAGGCAAATGATCTTCGCGACCGCCGCGATTATCTCGTTGATCAACTTTCCGATTATCTGAATATCTCCGTTACCGAAAATGATTTTGGAGCTTATCAGATAAATTCGGGCGGCGTTACTTTGGTAAACGGAGCTTCCCGGGCGCATCTTGTCATGAGCGATGGAGTTTCTTCTTCAATTTACGGCGTCGATTACGGCGTCACCGACTACAACATTAAAGTTAAGGAAAGCAATATCGTTTTCCTTCCGCAAAACGGAATTCTCAAGGCGCGGCTCGATTCCATTGCCGAAGATAAACAATACATTGACAAGCTGGCGAACATGGCTAGCTTTTTCCTGTCGACTTTCAACGATCAACACAAACAAGGTTGGGATCTCGACGGGCGCAGTAAAACCGATTCGGAAGGAAATGAAGTTCCCGACACGATTAATTTCTTCGGACAAACAGACATAAGCTATCAATATCGTTACGACGCCGACACCAAAGCCAATTATCTTTACAAGTATGATTCGACAATTCCCGAAAGCGAACGACTTTTAAGCGGCGTGCAAATTATCAAAGCACTGGAGATCAATGCAAAGTTCAATGAAAATCAGGGCAACAGATATTTGGCGGCGACGACTTCAAAACAATACGTCGAGACGGCGGCGGGAGAAGGTTCTTGGGAAAATATGGCTTGGGGCAATCGCACGGGCGACGGTACCAATGCCGTTTACATGAGCGAGCTTTTCAACATTTCGCAGGAAACAGTTATCAGCGATGACAAGGCAAATGCGGCTATTTATAAAAATTCAATTCTTCGCGACAAGGAAGGCAATCCCATTGACGAAGACGGAAACGCCGTTGACGCCGACAATTACGTTTACGCAACCGCAATGTCCAAGCTAAGCATCAACTCCTATTATCAAGAGTCAATGTCTTATCTCGGAATCAACGCCTATTCGGTCGACGTGAACTATGAGGCTTTGCAAAATGTGATAACGCAAGTAACCAACTGGCGTGACTCAACTGCGGGCGTCGATTGGAACGAAGAACTTACCAACATGATTAAATATCAAAAGGGCTTCGGCTCCTGCTCGCGTTGTCTAAATGCAATGGATGAAATGCTGGATCGTCTCGTCAATTCTACCGGCGTCGTTGGAAGATAATTAGGAATTAGGAATTAAGAATTAGGAATGAACTAAATCCTAAAAGCTGATGAAGTCTCCAAACAGGAGGTAACCAATATGGGAATGAGAATGGGCAGTACGCATTTCATGTTTAACTATCAAATTGCCCTGAACAATGCGTATCAGAAACAAGCAAAACTTTTTGAGCAATCGGACGGCTCTTCGCTCCACCGCTCCAGCGACAATCCGATGAATTACAACAAACTCCTTCGCTACAACATAAGCGACAGCGAGAACACTCAATACCGCGACAACATTAAAACGGCGTCCGCATGGATGAAAAATTCCGACAGCGTTATGATTCACATGACGGAAATAATGCAGACAATGAAAGAAAAATCCGTTGACGCCGCAAACTCCTCCAACATTGAAGACGATTACGCCGCAATTTATAAAGAACTGAACGCCGACATGCAGGAAATGGTTTCCGTTGCCAATACTCAAATCGGCGACAGATATTTATTTTCCGGGCAAAAAGATTTGACAAAGCCCTTTGAACTTTCGATTGAAATTTATGATCGCGGCTTGGCAAAAACTCTCGACACTTCGCAAGCAACTTTTTTCAAGGGTAGCGACGCCGATTACAACACCGAACTTTTTCAAATGTTGGAGCTTGAAAGGGACGGCGAAACTTTTTATTTCGACACCGAGAGCGGCAACGTTTTCAGAAAAGATTTTGTCGACAGCGGCTATAAAAAAATGATTTCACAAGGTCAAACTTACATTGGAGATGCTGACGTTTCAAGTGAAATTGTCGACACATTTGACGGCGACTTTAAAGTCTCCGATTATTTTACGAATCAAGGGCTCCTTCGCGACGGCAATGAAGTAACAATCGGAGATAACACTTACACTTTCAAAACGATTAAACAAAATATCGTCACCTACAACGGCGACGAAAATTTAATTTCAATGGTTAAACTCAACGGCGCGACCGATCCGACTTCCGATACCGTGAACTCGACGGGCGGCAGAATGTTCGGCAGAGATATTTTCGACAACGACGAATCTGGCAATGAAGCTTCCGGCACGGCAATGTTAAATCAACTCCTCTGTGTTTGTTCAAAAGTCGAAGGTTGCGATGTACATTGGATGTCTTCCGACGGCGTGACGATAGCCGACGTGGCGCACGCGACTTTGGTCGTCGAAGAAACCAGAGTCGGGGCTCGCCAACAACTTTATCAAGGCGTCGAATCAATGTTGGAAGTGCAGGGCGACAACATTACCGAAGACATAACCAACGTAAGCGGCGCGGACATTGCACAGCTTGCAACGCAACTCATGCAGATGACAACGCTTTACAATTTGTCGCTGTCAATCGGCGGAAGAATTTTGCCGCAGTCCCTCGCCGATTATCTGTAAGGGAAAATCATGTTTCTGAATCCTTTGCTTGAGAAAACAATATAAAAAATTCTTGCCTTGAATAAAATCGTGCTTTATAATGAAAAAAATTTTTGACAGACATTGGCGATAAAATTTTTGGCAAAATCGATTCAAGGGCAGTTCAAATCCATTCCGGGCTGTTTGAAAATTAAAAAGGCTGTAAGACAATCAGACGCCAATGATTTTTTCGTTGTCGTCTGTTGGCGTTTTCGGGATTTCAATTAATCTCGTCAAAAGTTTTGGCGTTAAAGCAGGAACTTTTAGCGAAAGGAGGGAATTATCATGATGTTGGTGAGGTTAAATACTCGACACGAATTGCCGCAAATAGCCATGAGGCAGACGCAAAGTCGGCTTGACGAATCGGGAATAATTCAGCCGCGCCCGCAAGGACGAAATGTCCAAGCGCGCTCAAATAAAACCGTGACTCAATCCCAACTGACTTTGGACAATTATCCCAGCCGCAGAGCTTACGGTCACAGGACAATGAACGATCTGACTGCCGAACAGGGGCAACGCGGCATCTCGAATGCTCAATCTGCAACTTCCGAACACACGCGGAAAGCTTGGGCAAGTGCCGACAATGCGGCAAAACGCGGCGATGACATTTCGCAAAATGCCAGAGCAGAAATGTTTTCCAATTATCAGGCGCGGACGATTTTCGATCTTACTTTTATTCCCGATCCGCAAATGCGCGGGCAACCGGGGCAAGTTATCGGCGAACCCGATCTCGGTGATATTTCGGTCGATATTGAAACCGCGCCAAGCGCAAGAATTCGTTATACGCCGGGCAGTGTGGAAACTTATCTTCAAAACGAAGGCTTCATCCGCCATTGGGTCTCGTATGACAATTATGAAGTCTATGCTTGATCCTGCTTGCGAAGAAATTTTCATTCTGTCGGGAAAAGTTAAAAGGAGGAAAGAAATATGATTAAAGTTAGTACCAGCAGATTTGGTGAGCTTGAGGTTGATGAAAAGAAAATTGTTCATTTCAAGGACGGCATCCCTGCCTTTGAAGACGAGCATGAATTTATTATCCTGCCTTACGAAGAAGACAGCCCGTATTATTTCATGCAGTCTCTCAGATCGCCGGATTTGGCTTTCTTGCTGACGATTCCTTTCCTGTTCTTCTCCGATTACACGTTTGAGATCGACGAAACGACGGTTAAGGAACTCGACATCAAAAATTCCGAAGCCGTTTTCTATTATTCAATGATCACAATCCCGAACGGCTCCATTCGCTACATGACGGCGAACCTTTTGGCTCCCATCGTTCTCAACAGCGAAAACATGCAAGCCAAGCAAGTCGTTCTTGAAAAGAGCAATTACACAACAAAGCATCGCCTCTTCCCCGAACCTGCCAAAAAGGAGGGTTGAGAAATGCTTGTTTTGACGAGGAAACCTCGTCAGCAAATAATGATTGGCGACAATATCATTATCAACGTCGTTGAAGTGCAGGGCGAAAACGTCCGAATAGCGATTGATGCTCCGCGAGACATAAAAATTTATCGCGGCGAGATCTATCGTTCGATTCAAGAAGAAAATCAAAAGGCTGCGCAAAAAACGGACGTTGATTTACATGATGCGTTGCCGGGAAAAGGAATTTTAGAGTCGGGAAATAAGGAATAGCCCGACGCCACACAAAGGAGTGTTCTATAATGGTAGGGAAATTGAATGAAATGGTTGCGGCGGCTGTTGTTGCAGACTCGGCGAACAAAACGAGCGGCACAACGGCACAAGTCGATCTGAGACCTTCGGCGGTAAAAGTCCCCACAGTTCAGGAAGTGCAGGCGACGAAGGAAGAAGAGCAGAAGGAAAAAGAACAAGAAGGTCGCTTGGCTCCCGGCACAATGTCGGAAGAATCCGTCAGCGACATGACCGACACTTTCAATCAGCTCATGGACAAGATCAACTGCAACATCGAGTTCAGTTACAACAAAGAAGTCGACATGCTTAACGTCAAGATGATCGACAAGGAAACAAAGGAAGTTATCAAGGAATTTCCGCCCGAAGAAATGATTGAAAACATGATCAAGGCTAAGGATTGGCTGGGCGCGTTCATCGACAGAGCGATTTGAACTTGCGCCTCCTAAGGAGGGATTAACAATGGGCGTCAATGGAATTTACGGCTTGTCGGGTTCGGGGCTTGATATTGAGTCGATGGTTAAAGTCGGCATGCTCAGCAAGCAAAACGAATACGACAAGATGGCGCAAAAGTTTACTCAAAACGAGTGGAAGAAAACGGCTTATCTCGACATCAGCAGTCAGATAACCACTTTTAATCTTTCGGCTCTTACCGATTACAAAATGTCTTCAAGCACGAACGCCAAAATTGCGGAAAGTTCGGACGAAAACGCCGTTAAAGCTACAGCGAACGCCACAGCGGCTGCAATGAATCATCGTGTTGATGTCAAAAGTCTCAGCACAAATGCTTATCTTATCAGCAATAAAAGCATTTCGAAGATTGTAGAAGATAACGGCGGCACAAGCGGCAGTATTAAGCTCCAAGACATTCTCTTCAAAAATTTGACTACCAAGCCCACGGTCACAACCGATTATTCGGGCGGGACAATCGCTAACGGCACAACTACAACCAATTTCGGCACCGGCAATCCTTCAATAGAAACAGTTACCAATGCCGACGGCTCGACAACTTCAACCGCCAAAGGTTTAAACGACGACATTTTGTTTACTGCAACCAAAGACGCCGACGGAACAACTCACTACAGAACTAAAGACGGCAGTCAAGTAAATCTTACAAGCGGCGGAGCTTTAACTTATTCAAGTGCAACGGGCTCTTCCACAACCGTAGGGGTAAATTTCACTGCTTCAGAACAGAAACTTACTTTCGGCGACGGCGTAACTTTTACCCGAAACAGAGTTGACGGTTCGGCAGAAATAAAGTTCGGCACAATGACTTTTGCCATAGGCTCCGATAAAAAAATATCGTCTATGGAAGTCACCGACTCAACCGGCGGCGGTTCACCCACCACCACGAAATACGACGTTGCGGCAGGAAGTATCACAACAGACGGAACAACCTCCTCAACTTCCGTAACGGCGTCGGAAGTCAAAACCATCAATTTCACGAGCGGCGATCTAATAAGCGTAACCTTAACCACAACCACAAACGCAGACGGAACCAAAACCGCCAACGCCACAATCACACATTCAGGCACTTTCACGCCCGACTATAAAATCGCGGCGTCAACCACCGACGGCGACGGAAACAAAGTTACCACATTAACGGGCGGAAAGATCAACAGCGACGGCTCGATAGAATTCGGCGATTTTTCCGATTCGGATCTTAAGTATCTGAAACTCGCTTTAAGTGACGATTCAAGCACGGTTTCAATCACGGAGAGAAAAGAAGGTATTTCGGGAACAACCGTTGCCGGCACAGACGTTACAACTGCCGACAATTTCTTAACCAAAAGAGACGGCGGCACAACCGTTAAATCAACTGACACGGCGATAGCGTTCAGCATAGGCGACAACAAAAACGGAGAGGCGAAGATCAGTTTCACTTACGGCGACATTTTGGGCGGCAAAACAATCAACGATTTGGTTTCCGAAATCAACACGAAAACTGCAAGTAGCGGCATCAACGTAAGGGCTTCGTATGACAATATCAGCGGCAGATTCTATCTTTACAACTCCAAATCCGGCAAGGAAGACGAAATCCAAATAACCGCTTTGACGACTTCCGCCGCCGATACCAACGGCTCGACGACCGCCGCCGGTACTGTTGCCAAAGACTTCTTCAACGCCTTGAATCTTTATCAGTCAAAAGACGGCGGACTTGTTGCGCCTGAAGGATACGGCGAGAGCGGTTTGCAAATTTCCTCTATCGGCACGAAGGCATCGGTTGCGGGTTACTACGGCTCGGTTTTAATTGACGGCGTTCCTTATGATTCGATTGAAGACAACAAACTTACCGTCGGCGGCGTAACTTACAATTTCACCAATACTACGGGAACCACAGACTCTGCCGGAAATTATACGGCGGTTAATCCCGTTACCGTCACCGTTACGCAGGACGTTGATGCGATTGTCGACAAGGTAAAATCTTTCGTTGAAAGTTACAACAAAATTCTAAGCAGCCTTTATGAAAAATACGACGAGAAAAACGATTCCAATTACAAGCCGCTTACTCAATCGCAAAAAGACTCCATGAAGGACGAGCAGATTGAAAAGTGGGAAGAAAAAGCCAAACAAGGTCTGCTCTATCACGATTCGACGATCGGGAAAATTATCAACGACATGCGCAACACAATCTCCGCAACGGTTGAAGGAATTAATACTTCTTTCTACAACGAAGAGACAGGCAGTTACGTTACGTATAATTCGATTTACAGTCTCGGCGTTTCTACGACGGGCATAAAAGGGCAGTTGGAACTTGACGAGACCAAGCTCAGAAAAGCTCTTGCCGTTGATCCCGACGCGGTTTACAATATTTTGTCGAAACCCTTTACAAACAAAACGGATCCCGAAACCGGCAGAACACTTACCGACAGCGAAATTAAGGCAAGGAACGGCATTGCGCAACAACTCAGCGACGTTTTCTCGGACGCAACAAAACTTATAAAGAATCGCGCAGGTTCTTCGTCAGACATTACCGAAGACAGCGACTTGAACAATCTTTTACGCGAGTTGCAGACCAAGATGAGTAACTTTAAGAAGCTGATGAACTCGTTCGAGGACAAGCTTTACAAAAAATATGACGCAATGGAAGTGGCTCTTGCCAAACTCGGCACGCAGCTGAACTTCATAACGGGCGGACAGTAAATAATTAGTAATTAGGAATTAGGAATTAATAATTAAAAGGCGTTCTTCATTCCTAATTCTTAATTCATAATTCCTAATTGCATTTTGGAGGTTGGTTTGAAATATGGTGATGAATGCGGCAGAGCAATACAGGCGACAGCAAATTTTAAACGCACCGTCGGAACAGTTGACGCTTATGCTGTATAACGGTTGCTTGAAATTTATCGACGACGGCAAAGCGGCTCTTGAAGAAAAAAATTACGAAGAAGCAAATAACCAGTTGCAAAAGGCGCAACGGATAATTTCGGAATTCCGCTTGACACTCAACATGGATTATGAAATTTCTCATCAGCTGTTCATGCTTTACAATTACATTTATGACAGACTGGTTGAAGGAAATATCAAAAGCGACATTGCGCAGATTGACGAGGCAAAAGAGCTTATCGGCGATTTGCGCGACGCATGGGTCGAGGCAATGAAAAAAGCGCGTTTCGAGAAGGGCGACGGCAAGGGCGGCAACGGTTATGCCTAATGACGAAGTTGCTGAAAATATTTCGGCGGAAGAAGTTTTGCAAGAGGCGCGAAATCTCTGGTACAAATATTTTGCGTTGACGGAAGAACTTTTAAAGTTCAGCGACCAGCGCGACAGCGATTTGTTTGTTGAACTTGTCGACCAACGCGGACGGCTTGTCGACAAGATAAAAGCATTGCCAAAAAATGATTATCGCGAGTCGGAAGAATGTCAGGCGTTGATTAAGAAAATAATTCCGATGGACAATCAGATAATGTATCGGGCGCGGTCGTGGCTGAACAAATCGCGGCGGCAAAACAGCACTGTTCGTTCCTACGACTTGATTGGTTCGCAAGAACTGCGCGGAACGATTTTCAACAGGAAATATTGAATTGAAAAGACCGATGAAAAATTTTTCACCGGTCTTTTTTGCGGAGAAATTGCCCCCTTTTTTCTAAAGTGGGCACGCAAAACCATCTCGGCGTATCCTTCGGTTGAGTTTTGAAATAATTTTTGTTTATAGGATCAACTTTTCTTTGACCGAGCAAAGAAAAGTTGCAAAAGAAACTCGCCTCGCGGGGGCGTCGCCGCTTGAACATCCTGTTCAAACGCGGCGTCATGGGGCGGCGTCCATGCCGCCCCTCTAATTTCTCAACCAACCGGGATAAATTGCTTTCCAAGTCTTCAGTATCTGCGTCAAGCACTCAAATTATATTTTTTTACGCCGCGAAATTACACAGTATTTTAATCGAGCAAATTATCTTCGTAGACGCCGCGCAACTCATTCAAATTGTCAGTGTTCAAATCTTTGTGGCAAACCCAAGCATTTGAATTTATCTCCATAGTTTGGCGGTCGTCGCTGGAATATTTTTTCCACGTCGGAATTAAGGCGTTGCTTGGATTGCCCGTCGCCGCGAACATATACCACGCCTCCTGCATTTGCGCAATCAAATTCTGGTCGGGATTCTGGGCAAGAGCGTCATCCGGATTTCCAAAGACAAACGGCAACTCTACCGCGTGGCACGAGCCCAAAAGTTCATCGGGCGACTTTTCGCTGAACAAATAATAATAAACGTCGTTGAACGCCGATTGATACTCCGCCGCCAATTCCTGCCCGACGCGCCAATCCAGCTGATTAGCGAACTCCAAATAATCTGCCCCCGCATGATTTTTCTTCCACGATTCGTAAAGCTCATACGGATTTGTAAATTCGCTATCGTAAACAGTCGGAGCAACGGCGGCATGGAAATCTGCCATGTTGTCGGTGAAGTCCGCGGAATACAAATTCCAATAGCGATACTCGTCGGCGGTGTTGCCGGTCATGAATTTTATATTGCGAGCCGCGCCGTCTTTGAGTGCTCGGAGCGGGTGCGCAGGTAAAAATTTTCCGTCACAGGTTGGGAAGTAATCAACATCCGATAAAAAAGGTCGCTTGGCACGAAGTTCGACATACGTTTCAAAAAGTTGAGCGACGGGCATTTTTATTAACTGCCGCATATTTTTATAACCGCCCGTTTCCATGAACGCCTTGGCAAGTTCGGCTGATTGTTCGGGCGTGTGATACATAGCCAAATGCCCTGACTGCGCGACAGCTTTTTTGAACAAGCCCTGCGCGGCGGGCGTAACTATTAACAGCATAGTTGAAATTCCGCCGGCACTTTCGCCGAACAGCGTAATATTGCTTGGGTCGCCACCGAAGTTCAAAATATTTTCCCTAACCCATGTCAACGCCGCGATTTGATCTTTCATGCCGAGATAACCGCTGTCCTCAAATGCTGAATCAATCGCGCCGAAGTTCATGAAACCGAAAATGTTCAGCCGATAATTCAGCGTAACGATAACGACGTCTTTATTAGCCGCGAAGATTGCGCCGTTATAAAGCGGGTCGCTGCTGCCGCCGCCAAAGAATCCGCCGCCGGGAATGTAAACCATGACGGGCAAATTTTTCTTTTCGCGCCGCGCGTCCAAATGTTTAGCGTCAAACAATTTTCGCTCTGCTCAAAAGAGGAGGCAATTTCGGTATCGTCTGTTGCTTGCACGGGCGAAAAGCCGAATTTTTTTGCGTCGAAAGTTTTATTTGTCGGTTTCAAAGGTTGCGGAGCTTGCCAGCGCAATTTTCCGACGGGCGGTTGAGCATAAGGGATACCGAGCCAAGTTTTTACGCCTTTTTCATCGACAAAGCCGTTGAAAGTTCCGTAACGAGTTTTGACAGCGCAATTATCTGCCGCAAAAACTTTTTCCGGCAAAATTCCGAGCGTATTGACTGCAAAAAATCCCAACGCCGCGCCTTTGATAAAATCTCTGCGCGAAATTTTTTTCTGCAAAGTTCATTCTTCCTTTCAAAAAATTTTTTGGAAAGTTTAAATCAAAATCGCTGAAGGCGCAACTTGCCGATTTAAAATTTTTGTCTTATAATCCTTGCGCAATAAAAGGAGTGATTGCTTGTGATTAAAGTTTTCAACACAATGAGTCGGTCGAAAGAAATTTTCAAGCCGCTCAAAAAAAATGAGGTAAGCATTTATTGTTGCGGCGTCACGCCTTACAACGCGCCGCATATCGGCAATGCTCGCCCGTTCGTCACGTGGGATGTCATCCGCAGATTTTTTAAGAAGCTCGGTTACAAAGTTCTTTACGTCCAAAATTTCACCGACGTTGACGACAAAATTATCAAGGAGGCAAATGCGCAGGGCGTCACGTGGAAAGAAATTTCTGAAAAAAATATTTCCGTTTATTTCAAAGGCATGGACGCGCTCAACGTCCGCCGCGCAGATTTTTATCCGAAAGTCTCCGAGACAATGGATGATATTATCGAAATGATTCGGGGGCTCGTCGATAAAAATTTTGCTTATGTTTTGGAAAACGGCGATGTTTTTTACAGCGTTGAGGAAGATAAAAACTACGGGAAATTGAGCGGGCGGAAACTTTCCGACATGATGGCGGGAGCTCGCGTCGAAGTTGACGAAAGAAAACGTCACCCGATGGATTTTGCGCTTTGGAAGGCGGCAAAGCCCGGCGAACCTTTTTGGGAAAGTCCTTGGGGCAAAGGGCGTCCCGGTTGGCATATTGAATGCTCGACGATGTCGCTGAAATTTTTGGGCGAGAAATTTGATTTTCACGGCGGCGGCTCCGATTTGATTTTCCCACATCATGAAAACGAAATTGCGCAGAGTCAAGCTTTTTTGGGCGACGAAAATTCTTTTGCGCAGTATTGGATTCACAACGGCTTTATCACGGACGGCAACGAAAAAATCAGCAAATCAAATAAAAAGATGGTTGAGAAGCGCAAGGGCTTTTTCACTGTCGAAGAAGTTTTGAGCAAATATCCCGGCGAAGTTATTCGCCTACTCCTTTTGCAGACGCATTATCGCAACCCGCTTGAGTTCAATGAAAACAGAGTTATTGAGGCGCAGGAATTTTACGGGAAACTTGCGAAGGCTTATCGGCAGTTGGAAGCTTTGGCGGAGAAAATTTCGGCGGGCAAATTCATAAAGGATACCGGCGAGAAAAATTTTGCGATAACTGTAAGTCAAGCGGGCGGGCTTGTCGAAGAGGGCGAGCGGCTCTTGGCGAATTTTTATGCGGCAATGAGTGACGACTTCAACACCGCGCTTGCGATAACTTACATGTTCGAGCTGTCAAAGGAGATCGGGAATTATTACGGCGATTTTATCGAAGGAAAAATTTTGCCCGTGAAAATTGACGGCGATATAATTTTGCGCGTCCGCGAAATTTATTTGGAGATGGCGGAGATTATCGGGCTCTTTGAACAACCTTTGCCCGTCGAAGCGGAAGAAAAAAAATCTGACGACAAGCCCGAATTGGTTGATTCGCTTATGAAAATTATTATTTCGGTTCGGCAAGAGGCACGCGCCGCAAAAAATTGGGCGGTTGCCGACAAAATTCGTGATGAACTCAAAGCGGCTGGAATTGTCGTTGAAGATACGCCGCAAGGCGCAACATGGAAGAAAATTTAATCCCCTTTTTTCCAAAAAGTGGATTCGCAAAACCGATATTGAACCTACTTTTTCTTTGCTGCGCCCAAAGAAAAAGTAGCAAAAAGAAAAGACCCCTCGCAGGGGCGTAACCCCGCAATAGAAACATCCTGTTTCTGTTGCGGGCGGGCGCACGTCCATGTGCGCCCGTGTCTCTGCCACCCGCTGTTTTTTTTTCGGAGCTGTATGAATTCAAAATTTCCTGTTGAAGAAATCAAAACGCTGTCGCCGTTGGTTTTGGCGCATGTCGGCGACGCGTATTTTCATTTGTATATTCGCACGCGCCTTTTGCAAGTCACGCACAACATCACGCGACTTCACGAACTCAGCGCGGAAATTGTCTCGGCTCCCGCGCAGGCGAAAATTTATTCCGAGCTGGAAAATTTTTTGTCGGAAGAAGAAAGAGATATTTTTCGACGCGGCAGAAATGCAAAAAGCCACGCGCCGCGCAAAGCAACCGTTGCGGAATATCACGCAAGCACGGGCTTTGAAGCATTGCTTGGCGAATTATTTTTGAGAAAAAATTTAATGCGGCTCGATGAAATTTGCGAGCAGGCATTTACAATCGCATCCAAGGAGATAAATTTATGAAAAAATTTTTTACCGCCGCGTTTTTGTCGACGGCTTTATTTATCGGTTGCGCTTCTGCCGACGACGGCGCGGCTTCTGCTCCTGTTGAAATTAATCATGCCGATTCGATTTACTATCCGCAAATTAATTTTTACGAAATGACTTCGACGGGCGACAGAATTATTTTGCCGCATTTTTCGACGTATCAGCAGACGACGGAATACAGTTGCGGAGCGGCGGCGGCTTTGACTGTTTTAAATTATTTCGGCGAAAAAAATTTTGACGAACAAACTTTGATGAAGAAAATGAAAACCAAGCCGCAAATCGGGACGAGTCTCGGCAACATGGTTAAATTTTTCAAAGAAATTGGTTGGGACGTTCAAAGCAGTTTGGACGCGCCGCCTTTTGACGAATATGAATTTCAAAAATTTGTCGTGAAAAATCTTTCGGCGGGCGTGCCGATTATGGTTGAAAATGTCGAGTGGGGCGGGCATTGGCGCGTTATAATCGGTTATGATTCGCTTGGAACTTCGGAGCTTTATGACGACGTTTTGATTTTCGCCGATCCTTACGATACGAGCGACCACAATCAAGACGGTTACGCGGTTGAGAGTTTCGACAGATTTTTTTCTATGTGGTTTGATCATTGCGTGTTGCCCGAAAAAGAACGGAATCAAGCGTGGCTTACGGCAATTCCCAAGTGAGGAGATAATTTTGGACGATTTAATTTTTGGGCGCAATGCGGTCACGGAACTTTTGAAGTCGGGGCGGAGCGTGAATAAAATTTTTGTCGCGGAAGGAATGCATTACGGCTCCATACAAAAAAGCAACGTGACGTTGCATCCAACGGGGGCGGCTTATCGCAATTCCGAAATGAGGAGATAACTTTGGGGGATTTAATTTTTGGGCGCAATGCCGTCACGGAACTTTTGAAGTCGGGGCGGAGCGTGAATAAAATTTTTGTCGCGGAAGGAATGCATTA
>ERZ842401.3080-NODE-3080-length-21163-cov-34.889142_pt1 | contig 21163 bp, 19 predicted proteins | sample MGYA00521270_ERZ842401 | MGnify/ENA primary metagenome ERZ842401 (study PRJEB31892, sample SAMEA3878208) | bioreactor metagenome | biome: Moose rumen | place: Sweden | collected 2011-10 | study: EMG produced TPA metagenomics assembly of the PRJEB12797 data set...
TTCAAACATTATGACTAACTTTGCAGGCAACTTGCACTTGCTGGTTGACTCTATAGTTCTACATAAATGAACTTTGATTTGCGAATTTCATAAATTATTTGTAACTTTGCAGCCAACTAATATTTATTGGCTTATGAAAAAGAAGATTGTGGTTTTGACAGGTGCCGGCATGTCGGTGGAGAGCGGACTCCGCACGTTCCGTGATGCCGACGGCCTGTGGGAGGAATATCCCGTGGCAAAGGTGGCAACGCACGAGGGCTGGGAGGCAGACCCTACGCTGGTGACTAACTTCTATAATATGCTGCGCAAGAAGTGCTGGGGCGTGAAGCCCAATGAAGGGCATAAGTTGGTGGCTGCCTTGGAGGAGAAGTACGACGTGACGGTGGTGACGCAGAATGTGGACAACCTGCACGAACAGGCCGGTTCGTCGAAGGTGATTCATCTGCATGGAGAGCTGATGAAGGTATGCTCCAGCCGCGATGTGGACGACCCGCGCTACCAGCAGACGCTGACAGCCGACAACTGCGAGATAGAGCCTGGCACCAAGGCTGGCGACGGCTCGCTGCTGCGTCCGTTCATCGTGTTCTTCGGTGAGGCCGTGCCTATGATTTCGGCTGCTGCAGAAGAGGCTCAGACGGCCGATATCTTCATTGTGATTGGCACCAGCCTCAACGTGTATCCTGCTGCCGGGTTGATTCATTATGTTCGTCCCGGCGTTCCTGTCTACCTCATTGACCCCAATCCCATCAATGCGGGTTCTGGCGTTCAGCAGATTCAGAAGGGTGCATCGGAAGGTATGCGCGAGCTGACCGAGCTGCTGATGAAGGGGTAGGTCAGTCGGCTTTCTGACAGATGAGCAATACATGGCGCCCGTCGGCGAGGGTGGTAGCAAAGATATAGTTGCTGCCGCCCTCGCTGATTTTCAGGCGCTTGCGTAATTCTGCTACAGACAGCGGGAAGTTTCTGACGGTCAGGTTGGCCTGGTGCAGATGCGCCATCTTCTCCTTTATGTCTGACTTATTCATCGATGAAATGGCGGAAATTTGAAACTGGCGGCCTGGAAAATCCGCTTTGCGGGTGTTGGAAATAAACAGATGACTGTTAGGAGCCAGAGGCGATACGCCATAGTTGACGGACACCTCTTTGAAGCAGCCGCTTTTCATCACCGAGGCGTTTGGCTCGTAGAGAAAGCAGCCCTCCTTTGCCTCAATGTGGGCGGGGACGTCTCCTTGAACGGTGTCCGGACGGAATATCTGCTGGTCGTTGATGCAAAAAACGGCGGTTTCATCGCATTTCTTCTGCATGACGATGAGCAGTTCCTTGCACTCGTTTTGTACGGAGACAATATGCACCTCGCTGACGTGCTCTTTTCCCAGGTCATTCACCGCCTTGCGCCAGTCGAGCATGGGCGACAGTTTCAGCATGACGATGTCTGCCTTCTGCAGCAGTTCGTCGCGCAGCACCAGCACGTCAGGTGTGCAGTCGGCAATGCCGTAGGTGCGGCTGCCGTGCGTGTCGCGTCGGGCTGGGTCTATATATAATAAGGTGGCGTTGGCTGTTTGGTGCAGATAGTCCGTGCCGTCGCCGCAGACCGTCGTCACATCCTTGCCCAGTGTGCGGAAGTTGGCTGCCGCAATGGCACAAAGGTCGCTGTCTTGTTCCACATAAACGGCTTTTCCGAACGCCTCGCTCATAAAAGCGCAGTCAACGCCCAGTCCGCCGGTCAGGTCTATCAGCAGGCTCTCGTCGGGGTGCTTGTCCGGGTCGTGCGCAACCCTCGTCTGCAGCAGCCGCCTCACCACAAGGGTCTTGTAGCGGGCCGTTGCCTCGCTGGAGCACTGCTCCATCGACAGGTGTACGGGGTAAACGATGCCATCGACGGCTGCCCACGACGGCATCTTCTGCCGGGCGGTCTGCCTGCCTTGTATCTGCTGGAGCGCCAGCGGCAGGTCTACCCCCGGCTCCTTGCATCCGCGCAATGCCAACTGCCTGACATCCGCGTCGGCATGCTCGCGTATATATCTCTGGGTGGGCTCGTTCATATCTTGGTTGCAAAATTACGAAATATATCTGATATCCGTGCATGCTCTTCCGGAAAAAATGATTAACTTTGCAGCCAAATACATGTTTTGACCGATGGAGTTGGATAAAACGACGGAGAAAATCAGAAAGGACTACCTGCGCTATTTGAAACTGCAGCGCAGCGTGTCGCAGCATACCTTGGAGGCTTATGCGCGCGACTTGCATAAGTTGCTGGTGTACCTGAACCGCGAGGGGAAACAGGTGACGGATGTCAGCCTGTCGGATTTGCAGACCTTTGCCGCAGGACTCCACGACATTGGCATCGGTCCCAGGTCGCAGTGTAGAATATTGAGTGGATTGCGGTCGTTCTATCGGTTTTTGGTGATGGACGGTTATATGGAGAACGATCCAACGGAACTGTTGGAGTCGCCCGTGCTGGGCGAGCATCTGCCCGAGTTTCTGACTCCGCAGGAAGTGGATATGCTGAAAAACTCTATTGACCTGTCCAAGCCGGAAGGGCACAGGAACCGCGCTATCATTGAGGTGCTGTTCTCCTGTGGCTTGCGGGTGTCGGAACTGGTTAACCTGAAATGGTCGCAGCTCTATGCCGAAGAGCGGTTTGTGCGTGTGCTGGGCAAAGGCTCGAAAGAGCGCCTGGTGCCTGTCTCAGATCTCGCATTGAAGGAGATAGAGGATTATATGCCGTGGCGTAACGCGCTGAAGATTAAGTCAGGTGAAGAGGATTATGTGTTTCTGAACCGTCGGGGCAGTCACCTGACGCGGACGATGATTCTGATTATGCTGAAGGAGCAGGCCGTAGAGGCCGGCATTCAGAAAACGATTTCACCGCATACGCTGCGCCACTCGTTTGCCACGGCCTTGCTCGAAGGGGGTGCCGATTTGCGGGTCATCCAGACTTTGTTGGGACACGAATCGATAGGAACCACTGAGATTTATACCCACATCTCCATGCAGACCCTGCGCAATGAGGTGCTGCATCACCATCCCAGAAACATCATGCACCAGGATTTATCCTAAAAGGGTTCTGGTTTGTTCCAGAATGGCCAATAGCTCGTCCATCTTGCCGGCCCGCAACATGGCGATGCGGGTCTGACGGAAGTTAGGAATAGACTTGAAGATGGGCGTGGCAGCCAGATGACGGCGGGTATGCAGAATGCCTCTTGTCTCGTCGATACGTTCTACGTTGATGCGCAGTTGCTCCTCCAGGATGTCGAGTTTCTGATTGAAACCGAAAGTATTGTCGGTCTCGTTTCTGTCGATGAAATCGCGTATTTCCTTAAAAATCCAAGGGCGGCCGAAGGTGGCACGCCCCACCATGATGGCATCCACGCCATAGCGTTCGAAGGCCGTCTTGGCCGCCTCTGGCGAAGTAATGTCACCATTGCCGATAATGGGGATATGGATGCGCGGGTTGCGCTTCACCTCACCAATCAGTGTCCAGTCGGCCTCGCCAGTGTACATCTGAGCCCTGGTACGACCGTGGATGGTCAGTGCCTGAATGCCGCAGTCTTGCAGTTGCTCGGCCAGCTCGGTGATAATCAGTTGTTCGTGGTTCCAGCCTAAACGCGTCTTCACCGTCACCGGCAGCTTCACGGCATCCACCACTTTACGTGTTATCTCCAGCATCTTGGGAATGTTTTGCAGCATGCCGGCACCGGCACCCTTGCCAGCCACCTTCTTCACCGGACAGCCGAAGTTCAGGTCAATGAGGTCGGGGCCTGCCTGCTCCACAATACGTGCTGCTTCTACCATCGCGTCCACATCGCGACCGTAGATCTGTATGCCTACGGGACGTTCCTCGTTGCTGATAGTCAGTTTTTGTTGTGTCGACTTTACATCGCGTATCAGTGCCTCGGCCGACACGAACTCAGTATAGACCATTGAGGCTCCGAACCGCTTGCACAGCAGGCGGAACCCGATGTCGGTCACATCCTCCATAGGTGCCAGGAACACCGGCTTCGGTCCAAATTCTATCGTTCCTATTTTCATATCAGAGCTTGTTTTGGGCGGTTACTATTTCAGCAGGTGGTATGTGCCTCCTGCTAAAGGTCTGACTACGCCTTTCATCTCCAGTTGAAAGAGCAGAGCCGTGAGTTGACCGATGGGAATGTTGGCTTTTACTGAGAGCTGGTTGAGTTGAAAATCGCCCATTTCATCGAGCACTTTCACGATTCGCTGCTCCTCGTCAGACAGGTTGGGAAACAGGTTGCGCTCTATGCCGTTGGTTTTGGCCTGGGCCAGCTGGGCATCTGTCTGCCAACCCATAGCATGGATAAAGTCCTCGGCAGAAGTGATGAGCTGGGCACCATTGTCGCGGATAAGATTGTTGCAGCCTTCACTATATGGGGCGCCCACAGGTCCTGGAAAGGCAAAGACACTGCGGTTATAGTCCATGGCGATGCCCGTGGTGATGAGGCCTCCACCCTTGGATGCACTTTCAATGAGGACGGTAGCGTCGCACATTCCGGCTACGATGCGATTGCGTTTGACGAAGTTCAGCTTGTCGGCCCGGCTTTCTGACATGTATTCTGTCAGCAGTCCACCCTGGGTGAGCATCTGTTTGGCCGTCTCGCGATGTCGGGGCGGGTATATCTCATCCAGCCCGTGTGCCAGGATGCCCACCGTCTCGTAACCGTTTTCCAGTGCCTGACGATGGGCGCAGATGTCAACACCATAGGCCAATCCGCTGACAATAAGTATCTGTGGGCACATCCTTCTCAGGTCGGTGATAAACCGGCGAATCAGATCCTGACCATAGGTGGTGCAGTGGCGTGTGCCGATGATATTGATTACCCGGGCTTGATTCAGGTTGGCCGTACCTTTATAATATAATAGGATAGGTGCGTCGGGACACTCGCTCAGACGCTGTGGGTAGTTTTCGCTGCCCAGCAGCAATGGCTCGATGTTGTGTTTTTGTATGAAGGCCATCTCCTGGGCGGCACGTGTAAGGGGAAGCGACCAGTCTTTCAGGTGTTCTGCTAAACGGTCAGTACACTCGGGTAATATATCCTTGATGTCGTTGCGATGATCGTAAACAGCCTGCGCACTGCCCAATTCCCGGTATAGGTGGAGGGCCGTCTGGAAGTTGAATCCGGTCATCCGGGTCAATGCAATGGCGTAGTAAACTTCTTGTTCGTTCATTGTCGTTTCCTGTTAGATGGTTGTGGTGCCCGCATTTTCTATATACCTGCTGAAGGCGGCATCGTAGTCGGGGCTGTCGCCCAGTCGGCCGTTGACCAGACAGACCAGTTCTGTTTTCCCGCGGAAGCAAAGCTGTTCGTCGCTGGCACGGTAGATGTCTTGATGGAACACATACTTGATGCCCTCCTTCGTGAGGTTCAGACGCGAGATAAACTCATCGTCGGGTCTCAGGGGCACCTTGTATTGCAGCTGCATGCGCGCCACCACAGCGTCGACGCCTTTCTGGTGCATCTCTGCAAAACTGAGTCCGCACTCCTTTAAGAAGAGGTGCCGTGTGTGTTCGCAGTAATGCACATATTGGGCATTATTCACTATTCCCTCAATGTCGCACTCATAGTCGCGTACCTCCATGCGGGTTTCAAAAATGTACTTCATATCGCTTGTCATGTTTCAGTTGTTGTTGTCACTGGCGTTTTGCACGCAGATATTCATATCCGACGCGGCAACGCAGGCAGTCCTTTCGGTCGCAGTATTCCTTCTTCAGTTGGATAAGTGCCTGACTGTCGCCGGCGGTCTGTACGTTCAGGCCGCACTGCTTCCACATCCTGATGATATAATTGTCTTCCGCCTTCAGCTGTTCCAACAGGTCGAAGGCCCGGTCGCACAGCTCTTCCTTCTGTCGGTGCCTGCCTATGGCAAAGAGCATGGGGATGGCAGTGTTGATAATCTGCAGATTGGCCGATGAAACCGATGTATATTTGCGGCTCCTTGGACTCTCCGCCCCAAACAGGAAGTGGGTCTCCCAATAGGGGGTGACATGCGTCTGGAGCAGTTGGCGCAGTTGGTCGATGGTCTCACATTCCATCAGCTTGCTTAGCCCGGCCTTCTGCTCATAATAGAGGTTTGCCAATTGCGAGATGCGGATATGCGGAAAGTTCTGCGGACGCAGCCTGAGAAAGTTCCAGGGGGTATAGCTCATCGGAGTCATCGAGAACTTATGTGCCAGATACTGGTATTCCTGGCGCAGCTTGGCGAAATACCCTTCGTTGAGGGCTGCGGCTTGATAACGTTCAGGGATGCTTGCCAGCTCCAGCAGTCCTGCCTGTCCCATGAAGATAGCTTCTATCTGGAAGACGTCGTCGCGATGCTTGCCCACGGCATTCAGGGGCACATGTTGAGCCCATAGCTCAAAGGCCTCGCCGTTGATGCCGAAGCCATAGTTGCGTGCCAGCGTGATGAAATAAGCATCCTCCCACGAACCGCCGCAGAGCTCGGCGCGCTTCTTGATAGCCAATGTCTTCTGTTCCAACCGTTCAGTCTGTAGGGCTGCCAGCCACGCATGGATGGTGAGTGGTGCCAGGTCGGGAATAATCTTGTAGCAGGGCGGGTACTGGTCGGTGCGCAGCAGCTCTTCATAGTTCTGCTTGAGCAGTGGGGGCACTTCAAGCACCAGCTGCGGCAGGAAGTTGCCGTCTTGTGTCTTCACCTCTGTGTCGGCAGTCCCTACCACGTGCAGCACCACATTGTTATAGCGTGGGTCGCTGTCGTGTCCATGTCGGTACCAGTCGCTCGATTGCTGGTGTATCTCCACGTTCCCAACCCACAGCGTGCCTGCTATCCTGACTTTGGCATTGAAGAAGTCAGGGCCGGCATTATGGTTATGCAGCCCGGGGTCAATGATTTCCACGAGGCGGTTGTCGGTCGTCTCCATCTCCTTCAGGGGCAGCATCTTATGTTTCCAGACGTAGTGCAATAGTTGTTCCATAGGAAGGTATGATTACAATTGCATTGTATTTCCTTTTGCGTGTACAAAGATACGAATAAGTGGGCGAAAAAGCAAACAACCATCCGTTAATAACATATAATTTCTTGAAGTTTTCCGGAAAGATTCTTTGAAGTTGCATTAAAAGGTGTATATTTGTATCGTGAAAAGACATGATTGAAGACAAAATCATCAATAATACGGATAAGTAATGAAACTATGTATTTTCTGTTCTGCCAACCAGAACATAGACCCTGAGTTCTTTCAGAAGACAGAGGAACTGGGAGAGTGGGCCGCAAAAAACGGCCATTCCATCGTGTTCGGAGGACATGATGCCGGACTGATGCATACCGTAAGTAAAACAGCAAAAGAGGCCGGTGGACAGGTCATTGGCGTGGTGCCCCGGCGGATTGAGGAGATGGGGAGGCTGAGTCCCTATCTGGATGTGCATATTCCCACGGAGAACCTGACCGACCGTAAAGACCTGATGATGGATTGGAGCGATGCCTTTATCGTGCTCCCTGGTGGCATTGGCACACTGGACGAGCTCTTCACCGTGGCTGCTGCGGGCACCCTGCGATATCACAAGAAGCCCCTCATACTCTATAATATGAAGGGCTTCTGGGATTCGCTCATCGCCCTGCTCGACGACCTTCAGGCCAAGGGCATGGTGCGCGGCCGCTGGAGGGACTATATCCTGGAGGCGCGCACGCTGGACGGTATCATTTCCTTATTGTAGCAGTTTCTCTGCCATCGCGCGACCAAGGGCTTCGCACTGGGCGAAGGTCTCGGGTGTCAGGCTCTGCTTGATTTCCACAGGCTCGCCGACAGCCTCAAAGTGCAGTTTTTCCTCATTCCATCGGGATATCTCCGCCACAGCTTTCGAGGCCCAGCCAAAACTGCCAAACCATCCGAACAGACGGCCTTTGATGTCTTTCTGCGACAGTTCGGAGAGCAGCACGTCCATCTCGTGATAGAGGCCTGTGTTGTAGGTGGGTGCTCCGACAATGAGTCCCTTGTAGCGGAACACATCGCGGATGATATATGAGTGGTGGCTCTTCGATACATTGTGCATCACAATGTTCTTCACACCTGCTTCCGAGGCAGCACGGGCTACAACCTCGGCCGCACGCTCGGTGTTGCCGTACATGGTGCCGTAGCAGATTACCAGACCCGGCTCGGCCTCATATTTCGACAAACGGTCGTAGATGCCAATCACTTTGTCGATATACTGATGCCACACGGGGCCATGCGTTGAGCAGATATAGTCCAGCTTGATGCCAGCCAGTTTTTTCAGTGCCATCTGTACAGGTGTGCCATACTTGCCTACAATATTAGAATAGTAGCGTTCCATTTCGTCCCAGAAATAGTCGCAATTCATCTTTTCGTCGATGATGGCGCCGTTAAGGGCTCCGAAACAGCCGAAGGCATCGCCGCTGAAGAGTGTGGTGCCACAGAGGGTCACCATCGTTTCAGGCCAGTGTACCATCGGGGTCAGCACAAAGTTTAGAGTGAGGGCTCCCAGCTCGATGGAATCGCCGTTTTTTACCTCTTTCAGTCCCTCGGTGATACGATAGAAGCCTGCCATCATGTCGAAGGTCTTCTTGTTGCCCACCACCTGAATGTCGGGATAGAACTGACGCAGCAAAGCCAGCGAACCGCTATGGTCGGGCTCCATGTGATTCACCACCACATAGTCGATGGGACGGTCACCCAGCACCTCGCGGATGTTCTCGAGGAAAGGCATGAAGAAGTCCACCTCGACAGTGTCTATCAGTGCCACTTTCTCGTCGACCACGAGATAGGCATTATAACTCACCCCGTTAGGCAGGGGCCACAATCCCTCAAAGAGCGTCTTGTTGCGATCGTTGACGCCCACGTAGAAAATCTTTTCAGTAATCTGTTTCATATTGTAATAAAATGCTATATGCCTTTTAATGAAATGCTTCACGCTTCATTCTTTATCCTAAACTGCCTCGCAAAGTCCTCGTCAACATAGTTGTTGATGCTCTTGCAGACGTTCGACGAGAACAGAAGGGCGCTGTCTATCACGCTGTCCCATTGTTCCTCGGTCAGTCCGTTTTCTATCGTCTCGTGGGTAATGCCGTATTTGACCAGTCCATAGACGAAGCCGGCATTGAAGTTGTCGCCGGCACCGATGGTGCTCACCACGCCGTCGCTCTGCTTGATGGGGTACTGCTTCTTCAGTCCGCCATCGGCACGCAGTTCCACAGGATTGCCGCCGTTGGTACAGATGAACTTCTTGGTATAGAACGCTATTTGCGAGCGATAGATGACATCGGGGTCAGTCTTGCGGAACATCACCTCAAAGTCCTCCGTAGAACCGCGTACGATATCGGCCAGCTCCAGGTTCTCCAGGATATTCGGCGTCAGCTTCATCACCTCGTCCTTGTGCGATGAACGGAAGTTCACGTCGTAATAAAGGATGGCACCGTGCGACTTGGCATACTCCAGGAAACCCTGCACCTGTGGACGGATGACGGGGTTGACGGCATAATAGGACCCGAACACCACGATGTCGCTTTTGTTGACCTCTGGGTAATTGAAGTCGAGACGATCTTTCGGATGGTCCTTGTAGAAGATGTATTCTGCGTCATTGTGTTCGTTGAGGAATGCCAGCGACAGGGGCGACTTGGAATCAGGATAGACCGAAACCGACGAGGCGTTGACACCGTTTTCCTCCAGGAAGCTGATAATGCGCTTTCCAACGCGATCGTTGCCCGTCTCGCTGATAAACGATGTGTTCATGCCGCAGCGTCCCAGTGAGATGATACAATTAAAGGTGCTTCCTCCCGGTACAGCTGCAATGGGCTGGTCGTCCTTGAAGATGATGTCGAGTACCGTTTCACCAATACCAATAATTTTGCGCATAGTCCTTCAATGTGATGTTAGCGGATGCAAAGATATAAAATATTACTTAATTTTGAAAGCTTCATGCAAAATTATTTTGAATATTTGTCTTTTCTGCGCTCTATTTTTCGTAACTTTGCCGACAAAATGATGAAATACAATACTTATACATTGGAGAATGGCCTCCGAGTCATCCATCTGCCGTCGGAGTCGCAGGTGGTTTACTGTGGCATTGCCGTGAAGGCGGGTACCCGAAACGAACAACCCGGAGAAGAGGGCTTGGCACATTTCTGCGAGCACCTGTCGTTCAAAGGCACCGAGCATCGCTCGGCAGTACAGATTATCAATGCCATTGAGGGCCTGGGCGGCGAGTTGAATGCCTTTACCAATAAAGAGGACACTGTGTTCTATTGTGCCATTCAGGGCAAGCACTTCTTCAAAGCTGTCGACGTGCTCTGCGACATTGTCTTCCACAGCACCTATCCTCAGCATGAGGTGGAAAAAGAGCGCGAGGTGGTCTGTGACGAGATAGAGAGTTACGAGGATACGCCGGCAGAGCTGATCTTCGATGAAATCGAGAATATTCTGTTTCAAGGGCATCCTTTGGGGCATAATATCCTAGGTAGCAGCGATCGTGTCAGGCAATATACTTCAGAGGATGCCCGTCGCTTCACCAGTCAGTATTATTGCCCGGACAATAGTGTGTTCTTCGTGAGTGGCAGCGTAAACTTCAAGCGGTTGGTCAATCGACTTGGCAGGCTTCAGAAGACAGTCCACCAACGACCATCGGAGACCTTATCCGTTCCTTGTCAGGAGGCCCCGCGCGAAGTGGTGCGTCATCGGGGCACCCATCAGGCTCATGTGGTGATGGGCACCCGTTCGTTTGCCGTCGACAATCCGCGGCGGTGGGCACTTTATCTGCTCAACAATATCCTGGGCGGTCCGGGCCTGAACTCGCGACTGAACCTGTCGCTGCGCGAACGCTATGGACTGGTTTACAACGTGGAGAGCTCTATGGTGAGTTATGGTGACACGGGAATGATGTGTATTTATTATGGTTGCGATCCTCACGACGTGAGACGTTGCCAGCGGTTGGCCAGGCGCGAACTGAACCGGTTGATGCAGCATCCTCTCACCGCTGCCCAGCTGAAGAAGGCCAAACAGCAGTTGCAGGGACAACTGGCTATTGCCGGCGACAGCCGTGAGCAGTTTGCCCTTGACTTCGCCAAAAACTATCTGCATCAGGGGAAGGAGCGCGACCTGAGCGATATCATGCGCCATATAGAAGTACTCACGGCGGCCGATTTGCAGGAGGTGGCCCAGCAGCTGTTTCCTGACGACCGCATCACGACGCTCATTTACGATTAGCCTGCGGCACAAGGCCTGACATGAATAGATAACTCAAAAACCTTATATTATGGAAGTAATAGATTTTAGTAAGAACAATTCGGTGCTCAACCACTTTATGGCTGAGCTGCGTGACAAAAGCTATCAGAAGAATCGTCTGCTGTTTCGTAACAACATTATCCGTATAGGCGAGATGATGGCCTACGAAATCTCGAAGACACTCCACTATAAGCCTAAGACGGTGACTACCCCGCTGGGAACGCTTGACATTCCTTTGGCAAAAGACGACATGTTGTTGGCAACGGTGCTGCGGGCGGGGCTGCCTTTCCATGAAGGCTTCCTTCACGTGTTCGACCATGCCGACAATGCGTTTGTGTCGGCTTTCCGCATGTACACCAACCGTGAGCATACAGAGGTGGGCATTCATACGGAGTATATGGCATCGCCCAGCGTGAAGGGTAAGACGCTGATAATCGTCGACCCCATGCTGGCTACAGGTGGGTCGATGGTGGCTGCCTACGAGGCGCTGCTGAAGACGGGACGTCCTGCAAAGGTGCATATTGCCAGCGTGATTGGTACGCCCGAGGGAGTGGAGATGCTTAGGAAAAACGTAGCAGAGGACACCACCCTTTGGTGTGCTGCCATTGACCCGGGTATGAATGCGCAGAAATACATTGTTCCAGGTTTTGGCGACTGTGGCGACCTCTGCTACGGCGAGAAGCTCTAACCGACAGGGATGATGACTTTTTGGGTCAGTTTGCGCTGCTTGTCCTTAATAGTCAGCGTGAGCTGGCCTTTCTGTGTGCCTGCCTGCACCACTACTACCAGCTGTCCGGCAAAGAGCTTCATGGTGGGCTCAGTGAATGGCTCCAATGAGGTGGCATCACCGTTGCATACAGCACGGAACGTGCCCTGGCCGTTCACCTCAAACTGTAGCTGGTCGGTAGCATCGGGTATCAGTGCGCCGGCCTTGTCGGTGAGACTCACTGTGACAAAGGCCAGGTCCTGACCGTCGGCAGCCAGAGAGCCAGAGCCGTTCTGGGTCCAGACATCCCCTGTCAGGCGGGCGGGCTTGCCGGCAGTCTTCACAACTTCCGAACCGGCTTCCTGTCCGTTCTTGTCGTAGACCACTACTTTTATTTCTCCCGGCTCATATACGACATTGTTCCATCGCAGGCGATAGCGGTCCAGGCGCTCTTGTGGGTTTTTCCTGATGCGTCCCTGGCTCTTCCCGTTTACGAAAAGTTCAGCCTCGTCATAGTCGGTATAGCAGTAGACGGGTGTCGGCTGTCCCAGCCTGTCCTTTCCCCAGGTCCAGTGGGGCAGCAGATGGATGGTGTGTTCGTCCTTATTCCAGTGTGAGCGGTACAGATAATAGCGGTCCTTGGGCAGTCCTGCCAGATCGCAGATGCCGAAGTATGAGCTGCGGCTGGGCCAGTATTCATCGTAGGGTGACGGCTCGCCCAGATAGTCGTAGCCTGTCCATACAAACTCGCCAATCACCCAGGGATAGTCGTCCTGCCAGCGCCAGTCATCGTCGGGCAGGTTGCTCCAGGGGCAGTACTCCACATCATACGACGAGCACTGTCCGTCGGCCTTCTCAACGGCCTTGGGGTCGTAGCCCTTTGCCCACGAAGCGAAGCGCGAGTTGTCGTCGGCTTTCACGGGGAACTTATACACGCCGCGCGATGACACCGTAGAGGCAGTCTCCGAACCGAGAAGGAAACCCTGCCACAACTGCTTGATGTTTTTGTCGTATTTATGTACGCGGTAGTTGAAGCCTGGCACGTCCATCGTCTGGGCAAAGCCTGTGCTCAGCGCGTTCTCGGCACGGTCCATGCCCTGCGTTACTGGGCGCGTGGGATCGAGCTGGTGGCACAGGTCTTGCAGGTGCATCGCTATCTCGCGTCCGCCCGCCATGCCCTGTTCGGGAATCTCGTTGCCTATCGACCACATCACGATTGACGGGTGCCGGCGGTTGGCGAGGACGAGGTTGGTGATGTCCCTGTCGGCCCACTCCTTGAAGAAGCGCGAGTAGCCGTTCTTGCACTTCGGGTAGACCCACATATCGAAGCTCTCAGCCATGACCATTATTCCCAGCGAGTCGCAGATGTCCATCTGCCACTGGCTCGGCATATTATGGCTGGTGCGTATGGCGTCGCAGCCCATCTCCTTCATCGTCTTGATTTGGCGGATGAGGGCGGACTTGTTGATGGCAGCACCCAGCGGGCCGAGGTCGTGGTGCAGACAGACGCCCTTCAGTTTGCGCGTCACACCATTGAGCTGGAAGCCGCCTTCCTTCGACACCTTTACCGTGCGCAAACCCACTTTCATGGTCTTCTGGTCGATGACCTTGCCGAAGTCGTCAAAGACATTGGGTTGGCCCTTGCCGTCAAAGAGCGAGATACGCAGTGTATATAAATAAGGTGTCTCGGGTGTCCACAACTGGGCGTCGGGAATCATGAAACTGCCGATGGCCTTGCCCGAGCCTTTGCGCATGGGGGCATTAAGTACAATATTGTCTTTGCGGTTGGGAGCAATGAGTTCCATCATCACGGGCAGACCCTCTCCACAATCTATGATGGGCACCTCCACCACAAACTTGGTATAGTTTTTCTGGTTTGTCTTCTTAACGTTCAGCTCCGTCCTGTTGGTGATGCCCCAGTCGTCGATGCGTGCCTGCTGCGGGGTGAGAATAAGTGTCACGGGGCGGTAGATGCCGGCACCGGGATACCAGCGGCTGCTCTCCTCCACATTCTGAAGGTCTACCTCAAGCTGGTTCTTGCCGGGCTTCACAAAGGTGGTGATGTCCACACGGAACGTGTTGTAACCGTAGGCCCAGTAGCCCGCCTTCTGTCCGTTCACGCTGACCGTTGGCTCTGACATGGCTCCGTCGAAGAGCAACTCGGCATGTCCGCTGAAACCCTCGGGAATAGTAATGGTCCGCTTATAATGTCCCTCGCCTATCCAGGGCAGTGCCCCGCTGCGACCGCTCTTCTCTGTGGCCTCCGTCTCGCCGTTCTGCTCGATGGCCACCTTCTGCAGGTCCCATTTCTTGTCGAACGGTCCGCTGATAGCCCAGTCGTGCGGCACGCTAACCGTTTGCCATGTCTGCTTGTCTTTTGAGAATTGCCAGTCGTCTTGCAGCAGGATTTCCTGTCTCTGCTGTGCCTGCCCTGCTGTTGCGCAGAGCATGAAAAAAGTTAGTAGTAGGGTCTTCATATACTTGGTGTCTTGGTTTTATAGGCTGCAAAGATAGGTAATTTTTTTTGATTTCCCAAATTGTTTGCAACTTTTTGGTATCAGTTTACGTCAAACAAACAGAAGAGTAACTTAAAAAGCGCATAATATGAAGAAAATGATGATTTATTCAATGACTTGTAGCCTGCTGATGCTGACGGCCTCATGTGTCAATATGGGTTTGGGTAAGAAAATAAAGCCCAGTGATAACATCGTAGAGAATGAGTATCGGATGGAGCCCTTTACGAAATTGGACATCGATGTGTGGGCGCAGGTGAAATATGTACAGGGTGTGGCCGATGACTACCGTGTGGTGCTGAAGGCGCCCGACAACTATCTGGATTTGTTTGACTTCCATGTCGATGATGGTGAACTGGAGTTGGGCTTCAAGCACGATACCGATATAGAGGCACGTCAGGTGAAAATCCTTGTGGTGGCTCCTGTGCTGAATGAGTTGGAGAACTCGGGCGTAGCCAACGTGACGACCGACAGCCTGACCGCGGAGTGGCTGAAGATAGAAAATTCAGGCGTTGGGAAAATCAGTCTGAAGGGACTCTCGGTGAGCAGAATATCCGTGGAATGTAGCGGTGTGGGCAATGTGGAGCTGAGCGGCGCTGCCGAGCGTGCGCACCTGGAGTGCAGCGGCGTGGGCAGCATCGATGCCAAGGAATTGAAGGCCCGTCGTGTGTTGGGTGAGGTGAGCGGCGTCGGCGGCATCGACTGCTATGCTTCCGACTCGCTAAAGGCGTTGGTCAGCGGTGTGGGTTCACTGCAATATGCCGGTCAGCCACAGACCAAGAACTTGCGTAGCACAGGTGTCGGAAAGATCTCTGAGCTGTGAAAAGACGCGGGGAATGCTTGATTTATATCAATTTATTATCAATTTCAAAGAAAAACTGGCAAAAAAGTTTTCAATTGTAAGATAAATGCCGTAACTTTGCATCGTGTTTTTCATAGTATTAGATTTAAGGTTAACAAAGGTTGGGTCACAGCGGTGACCCTTTTTTGCTGACTTTGATTATCTGGAATGAAGTCCGATTAAACCAAAATATTATCATATTAAACCATAAATAGTTGTAATTATGAAAAAGTATTTAGCAGAAGCAGTGGGCACAATGGTGCTCGTGTTAATGGGATGCGGCGTTGCCGTGAGTCTTGGTTGTAACCCAGTAAGCAATATCCCTGCTGTGGTGGGCACCGCCCTGGCCTTTGGCTTGGCAGTAGTGGCTATGGCTTATACCATTGGTGGCATCTCGGGTTGTCATATCAATCCTGCCATCACGCTGGGTTGTCTGCTTACAGGCCGTATCAATGGTAAGGACGCAGCAGGCTATATCTGCGGACAGATTGTGGGTGCCGTCGTTGGTGCTGCCATCTTGTTCTTCCTGTTTAAGGACGCCCCGGGCATCGACGGTGCTAATATTGGTGCCAACATGCGGCAGCAAGGCGTAGGCACGTTGGCTGCCCTGTTTGCAGAAATCGTGTTCACCTGTGTGTTTGTGCTTGTGGTGCTCGGTGCCACCTCGAAGACCAACGGTGCCACCAACAACTTTGCCGGCCTTGCCATCGGTCTGTCGCTGGTATTGGTTCATCTGGTGTGCATCCGCTATACCGGCACTTCCGTGAACCCCGCCCGCAGCATTGGTCCCGCCCTGTTTGCCCAGGCTCCCGAGGCTCTCTCTCAGTTGTGGATCTTCATTGTGGGTCCGCTGGTGGGTGCTGCCTGCGCTGCCGGTATCTGGAAGGTGATTGAGCCCCAGGGTAAGTGATCGTTAACATTTTATAGTTATAAAGGTAAATGGTGGTTAAGTAGTCTTAACCATCATTTATTTTTTTATCGTACTTTTCTGAATATCAGAATAATTTCGTAATTTTGCGGCGTGAATCAAAAACTAGAGATACGATATGAAGTTTTGTTTGAGAAATAGGGCGAATAGTTTGGCGAAAGAACTATTGCCTGTATGTCTTTTGGCGTTGCTGCCCATGACGGTCAATGCCCAGAAGCAGTGGACGCTGCAGGAATGCATTGACTATGCCATGCAGCACAACATTACGCTGCAGAAAGCCAGACTCACCAGGCAGTCGGCTGAGGAGAATGTGAAGGGTGCCAAGGGTGCCCTGCTGCCCACGGTCTCTGCCTCGAGCAGTCAGAGTGTGGGCTATCGTCCCTGGCAGGACGACGGGACGACTACGGTGACCAATGGAACGGTGAACACCAAGATAGACAAGACATATTATAATGGTTCGTATGGACTGAATGCCCAGTGGACGGTGTGGAACGGCAACAAGAACCACAACACCGTGAAGCTGAACAGTCTGACGGAGCAGCAGGCGGAACTGGAAGTGCTGGAGACTGCCAACAGTATTCAGGAGAGCATTGCCAAACTCTATGTGCAGATTTTGTATCTGGACGAGAGCATCAAGGTGAGCCTTTCCAGCCTGGAGACCAGCAAGAAGACCGAGGAGCGCGGAAAGGATATGGTCGAAGTGGGCAAGATGTCGAAAGCCGACCTGGCTCAGCTGTCGGCACAGCGCGCCAGCGACGAGTACAACCTGGTGGACGCGCAGGCACAGCTGGCCAGCTATAAGCTACAGCTGAAGCAACTGCTGGAGCTGACCGGCGACGAGCAGTTCGACGTAGCTATCCCGCAGACCACCGACGAGGAGGCCCTGAGCGACATTCCTGCCCTTCAGACCGTCTACCAGCAGGCATTGCTGACGCGTCCGGAGATTGAAAACTCAAAGCTGGCTATCGAGAGCAGCAACCTGAATGTGAAGATAGCCAAAGCCGGATGGCTGCCCAGTCTGAGTCTTACTGGCGGCGTGACCACCAGCACCAACTCGCTTTCAGCCAATGGCTGGGGCAACCAGATGAAGACCAACGTCAACTCGTCGGCAGGTCTGTCGCTGAGCATCCCCATCTTCGACGGGAGGCAGACTAAGACGGCTGTCAACAGGGCAAAGATCCAGCAGCAGCAGGCCTTGCTCGACTTGCAGGACCAGCAAAAGACGCTCTATCAGACCATTGAAGGCTACTGGCTCGATGCCAACACCAGTCAGCAGCGCTTCCGTGCCGCTCAGACCACTGTCGACAGTGAGCAGCAGAGCTACGACCTGCTGGCCGAGAAGTTCGACTTGGGCCTGACCAATATCGTGGAGTTGATGACGGGTAAGGACAAGCTGCTGACGGCTCAGCAAAACCGCTTGCAGTCGAAGTATCAGACCATTTTGAACCAACAGATGCTGACGTTCTATCAGACGGGGGCAGACCTGGAAAAGAAATAAAAAAGAAGATATGAAGAACAAGAAAACATGGGTCATCGTGGCTGTGGTTATTGCCATCGTGGCCGTTGCCGCCTACCTTTTTGCTGGTGGCAAAAAGCAGGAGTCGGTCTCGTTCGAGACTGCCAAGGTAGAGCGCACCACCATCAGTAGCACCATCACTGCCACGGGTACCATAGAACCCGTGACGAGCGTCACCGTGGGTACTCAGGTCAGTGGTATTGTGTCGAAGCTCTATGTTGATTACAATTCCGTAGTGAAGAAAGGACAAGTGATTGCCGAATTGGACAAGACCAACCTGACCAGCGAACTGAAGACCGCCCAGGCCAACCTGTCGTCGGCACAGAGCACGCTGAACTATGAGCAGAACAACTTCAGCCGCTACCAGAAGCTCTATGACAAGGGGCTGGTGAGCGCCGATGAGTACGAGACCGCCCGCCTGTCGTATCTGAAAGCCAAGGAGCAGGTGAACACCTCGCGCGAGAGCGTGCAAAAGGCTCAGACCAACCTGGGCTATGCCACCATTACCAGTCCCATTGACGGCGTGGTGCTGTCGAAGGCTGTGGAAGAGGGGCAGACGGTGGCTGCATCGTTCAACACCCCTGAGCTCTTCACGATAGCACAGGACCTGACCGATATGCGCGTCATCGCCGACATCGACGAGGCCGACATCGGCGGCGTGAAGGAAGGACAGCGTGTCAGCTTCACCGTCGATGCCTTCCCCGACGATCATTTCGAGGGTCAGGTGACTCAGGTGCGCCAGCAGGCTACCACCGAGAGTAATGTGGTGACCTACGAGGTGGTGATCTCGGCTCCTAACAACGACCTGAAGCTGAAGCCCGGCCTGACAGCCAATGTCACCATATTCATCTTGGAGAAGAACGACGTGCTGGCAGCACCGTCCAAGGCATTGCGCTTTGTACCCAACGAGGCCCTGCTCAACGAACGGCAGAGCGTGGAAGACTGCGAGGGCGACTTCAAGGTGTGGACAAAGGAGGGCGAGGTGTTCAAGGCCCACAAGGTAGAGGTGGGAACCAGCAATGGCATGCTGACGGAGATTGTCAGCGGCGTCAGCGAGGGTACTGATGTGCTGGTCGACTTCACCCTCAACGGCGAGGAGGCTTCCGACGAGCAGCAGGCCAGCAATCCCTTCATGCCCAGACCCCGAGGCAACAACAAGAATCAAAACACCAAGAAATAATGGATAAAAAGGTAGTCATTGAACTGCAGAACGTGAAGCGCTACTTCAAGGTAGGCAGCGAGACGGTGAAGGCCTTGCGCGGTGTGTCGTTTAAGATCTACGAGGGCGAGTTTGTCACCATCCAGGGCACATCGGGTTCTGGCAAGTCTACGCTGCTCAACCAGCTGGGGTGTCTGGATACGCCCACCAGCGGCGAGTATTTCCTTGACGGCGTCTCGGTGCGCGAGATGTCGAAGACCCAGCGCGCCCACCTGCGCAACCGCAAGATCGGCTTTGTGTTCCAGAACTATAACCTGCTGGCAAAGACCACTGCCGTGGAGAACGTGGAACTGCCGCTGATGTACAACTCTGACATCTCGGCCAAGGAGCGTCGCGAGCGTGCCGTCAAAGCCTTGCAGTCCGTGGGTCTGGGCGACCGCCTGGAGCATAAGTCCAACCAGATGTCGGGTGGTCAGATGCAGCGCGTAGCCATCGCCCGCGCTTTGGTCAACGACCCCGCCGTGCTCTTGGCTGACGAGGCTACCGGTAACCTGGACACGCGCACCTCGTTCGAGATGCTGGTGCTCTTCCAGGAGCTCTACAGGCAGGGGCATACCATCATCTTCGTGACGCACAACCCTGAGATTGCCGAGTACAGCAGCCGCAATATCAATCTGCGCGACGGAAAGATTCGCGAGGATACCATCAATACCAACATCAAGTCGGCTGCCGAGGCCCTGGCTCAACTGCCGCTGCCGCAGGACGATTGACGATGGATAATTGACAATTGATAATTGATAATTGACAATTGATAATGAATATACTTAATCTGTTTAAGGTCAGCATCAAGGCCGTTGCCAACAACAAGATGCGCTCGTTTCTCTCCATGCTGGGCATCATTATCGGTGTGGCTGCCGTCATCATCATGATGAGCATCGGACAGGGATCGAAAGAGAGCATCCGTGCCGAACTTTCCACGATGGGCACCAACCTGCTGACTATCCGGCCGGGTGCTGATATGCGTGGCGGCGTCCGTCAGGACCCGTCAGCCATGCAGACGCTGAAGATGGCTGACTACGAGCGCATCCTGCGCGAGAAGAAGTTCGTCACAAAGGTGTCGCCCGAGGTGACGTCCAGCGGCCAGGTCATCTATGGCAACAACAACACCAACACGTCGCTCTACGGCGAGAGTCCTGAATACCTGGACATCAAGCTGTGGACCGTGGAGCAGGGCGAGTGCTTTACCGAGGAGGATGTAAACAAAGCCGCCAAGAAAGTGGTGGTGGGCAAGACCATCGTCAACGAGCTCTTTGGCGAGGGCGTAGACCCCATCGGCAAGACCATCCGCTTCAAGTCTATCCCCATGACCATCGTGGGAGTGCTGAAGTCGAAAGGCTATAACTCCTGGGGCATGGACCAGGACAATGTGATGATAGCGCCTTATACGACGGTGATGAAGCGTGTGGCTGCCCAGACGTGGTTTTCCAGCATTGTCTGTTCGGCGCTCACCGAGGAGTTGTCGGATGCAGCCATCGAGGAACTCACGCAGATGTTGCGCGACAATCATAAGCTGAAAGGCGATGCTGCCGACGACTTCACCATCCGTTCTCAGGCAGAGATGATGCAGACCATGTCGTCGACGATGGACACCGTCACGCTGATTCTCGTGGTGGCTGCGGCCTTTTCGCTGCTGGTGGCAGGTATCGGCATCATGAACATCATGCTGGTCTCGGTGACTGAGCGTACCAAGGAGATTGGTCTGCGCATGGCTGTAGGGGCCACCGGTCCCGTCATCTCGCTGCAGTTCCTCATAGAGTCGGTGCTCATCTCACTTACCGGCGGACTGTTAGGTATCTTCGTGGGCTGCACGGCCAGTGCATTCCTGCCGTCGTTCGGCATGCCCAGCACGGTGCCCGCATGGAGCATCTACGTGTCGTTCTTCGTCTGTGTGTTCATCGGCGTTCTGTTTGGCTATATCCCTGCCCAGAAAGCCGCCAACATGGATCCCATCGAGGCTATACGCCACGAATAAGTCCTGGTTTTCGAAAAAGCATCTGGGAAGTACCCCGACCGAGAATCGAACTCGGAACTAAGCTTTAGGAGAGCCTTGTTATATCCATTTAACTATCAGGGCAGCGTTTGCGGGTGCAAAGGTACAAAAAAAATGATAAAAGGCGTGACCTTTTCCTGTTTTTTTCGTAACTTTGCAAGATTTCTTGCTTTTCTTTATATAAAGGCAGTTTGGGGAATTGAAGGAAAATGGGGTTACGATTTGGCAACCGTACTCAATTCCACAT
>ERZ842401.3081-NODE-3081-length-21163-cov-4.923962_pt1 | contig 21163 bp, 20 predicted proteins | sample MGYA00521270_ERZ842401 | MGnify/ENA primary metagenome ERZ842401 (study PRJEB31892, sample SAMEA3878208) | bioreactor metagenome | biome: Moose rumen | place: Sweden | collected 2011-10 | study: EMG produced TPA metagenomics assembly of the PRJEB12797 data set...
AATGGGTCTGTCCTTCCCTCCGGCAAGACCTCTCCCCTGCCTCCTTCCCGCCGAGGGAGTAATAGAGGAAGGGCCACCGCAGCGCTGGATTCAACTGAACACCTTGCGCTCGGTGGAGACCTTGAGGAAGGGGCACAGCAGCAGGGCCAGGGCGGTGAGGCCGGCCATGAGCAGGTAAGCGGTCTGTACGTCTGTGCGGTCAATGAGAGGACCGGCCAGGTTCTGGAAGACGATGGCCCCCAGGGAGTTGACGGTGTTGGCCACGGCCAGCCCGGTGGTGACGTAGGCCGGGGGCACCAGGTTGGTGACCATTTTCAGGAGGATCATCATGAACAGGGTGGCGGAGACCGCCTTGATGGCCAGGATGACCCCGATGACCACCGGCGCCGACCGCACCAGCCCGAAAATGAGGAATTCCACGGTGTTGGCGGCGCAGGTGAGCAGCAGCAGGGTCTTGCCGGAAAAGCGGTCCATGAACTTGTGGGAGAAGAAGATCAGGGGGATCTCCACCAAAGTGCTGAGGGACAGCACCGTGCCCACCCCCGCAGAGGACACCCCCAGGTCCGTCAGGAGGATGGGGGAGTAGGTCATGTTGGAGAAGGAGCTGGCGGCATACAGCAGGCCGATCAGCAGGTACAGCAGGAAGGACCGGTTGCCCAGAAAGGCCTTGAGGGGAGAGCCCTCCCGGGCGGGAGGCGCGGCGTCCGCCTCCTGAGGGAGGGGATCCAGCGCGCCGGCGTAGCCCAGGGCGGCCAGCAGGGCCATGGCTCCCACCGCGGCAAAGAAGATCGCCGGGGCCAGCTGGAAGCCGATGCCCGCCGTCTGGGTCCCCGCGGCGTAGCCCAGGGTGCCCCACACCCGCAGGGTGCCGTAGCGGAACTTGGCGGCGCCGGCCAGGCGCTCGCTGACGGGCATGGTGGCGCTGAGCATGCCCAGAATGAGCCCGTTGAGGCCGAAGAGGATCCACACGCTGTGGAAGAAGGGGAAGACGGCCGCCAGGCCGCCGATCAGGATCAGCTGGACGCCGCACACCAGCCGGGGGCGGCCGGTGCGGTCACAGAGGATGCCCGTCAGGGGGGTAAAGCCCAGGGAAAAAAGGCCGCCGGCAGAGACGATAAGGGAGGTCTCCGCGGCGGACTTGCCCAAGTTCGTCAGATACAGAGACAGCACGGCGTTGAAGGCGGCCATGCCGAAGTAGGAGCAGAAGTACAGCAGAGTATAGCTGAAGTAGCTGCCCCGAAAGCGGCGATCTTTCACGGCGGGGACACTCCTTTACCGGGCGCTGAAGTAGTCGTTGAACTGGCGCTTGACCTCCTGTTTTCGGGCGTGGGACACGGGGACCGAGGCGCCTGTATCCAGCTGGAGGGTGAAGCCCTCGAATCGGGTGACGTGGGTGATGTTCACCAGGAAGGAGGCGTGGGTGCGCACGAACCGGGGGTCCGCCAGGAGGGCGGCGGCCGCCTGGCCGAAGGAGCTGCGCATGGTGGAGGTGGTGATGCGCTTTTCCGTATCCGTATGGAGAATGAGCCGGTGGTCGGAATACTCCACGAATGCGATGCGGTCCGCGGCCAGCAGGATGGTGCCCGACCCGGTGCGGAAGGGGAACTGGGTCTCCGGCGGAGGCACCCGGGTGGCGAAGCGCCGCAGGATCAGCTGGGCGGCCCGGGCCACGTTGAAGGGCTCCGGGAAGTAGGAGAGCACGTCCAGGTCGTAGGCCTCCATGGCCCACTCCGGCCCGGCGGCCACCACCATGATCTCCATGGCCTGGTTTTGCCGCAGCCGGGCGATGAACGCCAGGTTCCCCTCAGGGTCGTCCCGCAGGTCCACCAGGTACAGGTCCGCCACGGTGTCGGTCTCGTCGAACAGGCTGGTCTGGATCAGGGAGTGCCGGGTGATGCGAAACGCCTCTCCCAGCCGGGCGCCCAGCTCCCTTGCCGTGTCGGTGAGGAAGCGGGAATCGTTGCTGTACAGGGAGATCTCTACCATGGGGACGCCTTCTTTCTGCGGGTAACGGGCCTTTGCGCTTATTCTAGCAGAAAAATCACTTGATTTCCAGTAGTTTCCGGGATTTCCGGGAGAAATATTGCAGAGGGCTCCGGCCTTGCATTCTGGGGAAAACATGGTAGAATGGGAGAGAAGAAAAATTCGTTCGCAAACGGGAGAGGAGCAAGGCCATGAAGGGAGTCATTCGCGGGCTGCAGGTGGTGCTGGTATTGGTGCTGGCAGCCGTCCTCCTGGCGGGAGGAGGGCTCCTGGCCGCCGGGCTGACGGAGCCCGGGGCCGCCCCGGAGCTCTTCGGGCAGCGGCTGTTCCTCCAGCAGGAGGACGTCATGGGCCCGGAGATCCAGCCCGGGGACCTGGTGCTGGCCAAGCCCCGGGAAGCCTACGCTCCCGGAGAGGCTGTGCTGGCCCGGGACGGCGCTCAGGTCCGAGCCCTGCGCATCGTGGGGACGGTGGAGGGCCGGCTCATTCTCCGGGGAGACCGGGAGGACAGCGAGGCCGAGGCGCTGTTTGAGGAGACCCAGGTGCTGGGCCGGGTGGAGACCGTGCTGGCCGGCGCCGGCGCCGCCCTGCGGACGTTGGCCTCCGTGCCCGTGCTGGCAGGGGTGGGCGTGCTGCTGGTGCTGGTGCTGCTCCTGCCCCGGCTGACCCGGGTGCGGGCTGCTGCCGGCACCCGCTACCGGCGATAAAGGGGGACGAAGCCGTGACCGTGAAAAAGGTCTTTGCCAGGAATGCGGACTATCAGAAGTTCCAGGTGCTGAAAACCAACCGGAACAAGCGCCATCGCTATGGGGAGTTCTTCGTGGAGGGGGTGCGCAACCTGAACCAGGCCGTGGAGAACGGCTGGGAGGTCAGCGCCTTTCTCTACAGCCCCCAGCGGGAGCTTTCCCGGTGGGCCAAGGAGATGCTGGCCTCGGTGCCGGCCCAGACCCACTATCAGCTCTCCGCGGAGCTGCTGGAGGAGCTCTCCGGGAAGGAGGACTCCTCGGAGCTGCTGGCGGTGGTGAAGATGCGCCCGGACGACCTTGCCCGGCTGGACACGGACAAGCCCACTCCCCTTTACGTGCTCTTTGACCGGCCCTCCAACCGGGGGAACCTGGGCACCCTGATCCGCTCCATGGATTCCCTTGGCGCGGACGGGCTGATCCTCACCGGCCACGGGGTGGACCTGTACGACCCGGAGGTGGTGGGGGCCACCATGGGGTCCTTCTTTCACATCCCCGCGGTGCACGCGGAGAGCAGCGAAGCGGTGTTTTCCTGGATCGCCGCCCAGAAGGCGAAGCATCCTGGTTTTCTGGCGGTGGGCACCACCGCCCACAAGCAGCATCCCCTGTGGGGGCAGGACCTGACCGGCCCGGTGCTGCTCATGATCGGCAATGAAACGGACGGCCTGGCCTACGGCTTCAAGGAGGGCTGCGACGTGCTGTGCACCATCCCCATGGCGGAGGACAGCACCGCCAGCTCCTTCAACGTGGCCTGCGCCGCCACGGTGATGCTCTACGAAACGGTACGACAGCGAGAGGAGAGAAGACCATGAAGGTAGGAGCACAGCTCTACACCCTGCGGGAGTATTGCCAGACCGCCAAGGACCTGGACTACTCCCTGGGCCGGGTGGCCCAGATCGGCTATGAGACCGTGCAGGTCTCCGGGGTGGGGCCCATCCCCCCGGAGGAGATCCGGGCCCTGTGCGACAAGCACGGGCTGCAGATCGTCCTGACCCACACGGACCCTGTTCGCATTCTGAACGACACTGAGGCCGTCATCCGGGAGCACGAGATCCTGGGCTGCCGGTATATCGGCATCGGCATGATGCCCCAGAAGTACCGCTCCCCGGAGTGGCTGTGGCACTTTGCCGACGACTACCGGGAGCCGGCGAAAAAGATCGCCGAGGCCGGCATGCTGCTCATGTACCACAACCACAACGTGGAGTTCGAGCGGTACGACGGCCGGCTGGTGCTGGACACCCTGGCGGAGAGCTTCGCCCCCCGGGAGATGGGCTTCACTCTGGACACCTACTGGGTGCAGATGGGCGGCGCCGACGTGTGCGACTGGCTGACCAAGCTGCGGGGCCGCACCCCCTGCGTGCACCTGAAGGACTTCGCCGTGAAGGGCTGGGACCCCCAGATGGCCGCGGTGGGGGAGGGCAACCTCCCCTGGGAGAAGATCCTGAACACCTGTCGGGAGCTGGGCGGGGTGGAGCACCTGCTGGTGGAGCAGGACGTGTGCCCCCGCTCCCCCTTCGACTGCCTGGCAAGCAGCTATGAGACTTTGAAGAAGTTGGGAGCCTGCTGAATGGGAACGGACCGGGAACTGCCCAAGAAATACAAAAAAGAATTCGAGCATTCCTACGCTCTGGGGCCCTTTCCCACCTTTGAGCTGCTGCGGCACCGGCCGGAGAGCGTCCGGGCGGTGTACTACAGCGCGGACTTTCGGGAGAAGGAAAAGCTCTCCGCCCGGTGCGAGGAGCTGGGGGTGCCCTGCCTGTGCTGGCCCCGGGCCCTGGAGCGCATCAGCCAGAAGGAAGTGCTCTACGCCGCAGGGGAGTTCACCAAGTACCCCGGGAGGCTGAGGGGAGACCGCCCCCACGTGGCGTTGGTGGACCCCTCGGACATGGGGAACCTGGGCACCATCGAGCGGACCATGCTGGGCTTCGGCCTGCGGGACCTGGCCATCATCGGGGGCAGCGCCGCCGACTGCTGGCACCCCAAGGCCGTGCGGGCCAGCATGGGGGCGCTGTTCCAACTGGAGGTGGAGCATTTCCCCGACTTTCCCGCCTACCTGGAAAAGTACGGCGAGGGGAGGGAGATCTTCCCCTTTATGCTGGACGGCGGCACCGTCCTCACCCCGGAGACCTGCCCGGAGACCCGGCGGTACACCCTGGTGTTCGGCAACGAGGCCGCCGGCCTGCCCGGGGAGTTCCAGACCTACGGGAAGAGCCTGTTCATCGACCAGACTGACGCGGTGGACTCCCTGAATCTGGCGGTGTCCGTGGCCATCGGGACCTTCCTGTTCACCCAGAAGAACGGGAGGGGAGCCCCATGATCCTGGCGGTGCTCAGCGACGTCCACGGCAACCACCACGCCCTGGCGGCCTGCCTGGCCGAGGCGAAAGCCCGGGGCGCGGAGCACTGTCTCTTCCTGGGGGACTACGTCACCGACGGGGCATACCCGGAAAGGACCCTGGCCCTGCTGCGGGAGACCGCCCGGCAGGTCCCCTGTACCTTCATCCGGGGCAACCGGGAGGAGTATATGCTCTCCCGCCGGGCCGGGGGCGAGACCCACTGGGGGCGGGACTCCGCCACGGGGAGCCTGCTGTATACCTACGAAAACCTCACCCCGGAGGATCTGGATTGGTTTGCCTCTCTGGAAAACCACGCCACGTTGGCCCTGCCCGGGGCGCCGGCGATCTTTCTCTGCCACGGCACCTCTCAGGCCAGCCGGGGCAACCTGAAGGAGGACAACCCCGCCACCCCCGGCCTGCTGGCGGAGCTGCCGGAGCCGGTGGTGCTCTGCGGGCACAGCCATCATCAGTACGCCTACCGGAGGTGGGGGAAGCTGGTGGTGAATCCCGGCTCCGTGGGAGCCAACGCCGACGGCGTGGGCAAGCTGGCCTACATGGCGCTGCTTCACGTGGAGGGAGATGCCGTGGAGGAAGAGCTGCTCCAGGTGCCCTACGATTGGAAGGCGGCTCTCCGGGAGCTGGAGGACAGCGGCCTGGCCCGCCGGGCCCCGGTATGGACCCGCATGGTGGCTGAACTGATCCGCACCGGGGTGAACTATTGCATCTCCGTGCCTACCCGGGCCCATGACGAGTATCTGCGGGACACCGGACAGGATGTGCCCTGGCATGAGGTGCCGGAGGAATATTGGATCAACGCCGCTGCGCAAGCAGGGCTGGCCGTTGCTGAAGCAAGGCCTGCCATTGCTGACGCAAGGCCTGCCGTTGCTGACGCAAGGCCTGAAAAATAAAAAACGGAGGAGAATGGACATGCTTTGGTTATGGATCATTTTGGGGATCGTGGTGCTGGTGCTGATCCTGTTTGCCCTGGCGGGGTGGTACTTCTTCAAGGTCACCACCGTGCGGGGGCCCCGGGAGAAGGAGCGCAAGGAGGAGGACTTCTACCAGGATGACAACCCCACCTGGGCCCCGGCGGCCCAGCAGATGCGTCAGGCGGCCGCCTGGATGCGGGAGAAAGGGGAGATGATCTCCCTGACCTCCTACGACGGGCTGAAGCTCCAGGCGTTCTTCATCGACGCGGAGACCGAGACCCCCAAGGGGACCATCGTGGCCTTCCACGGGTACCGGTCCCAGGCCACGGTGGACTTCGCCCCGGAGGTGCAGTTCCTCCACGGGCTGGGGTACCGGCTCATCGTGCCCTACCAGCGCAGCCACGGTCTCAGCGAGGGGGAGTACATCACCTACGGCGCCCGGGAGCGCTACGACGCCCGGGATTGGGCCAAGCTGGCCGCCGGCCGCTGGCCGGGGGAGGACATCTTCCTGGCGGGCATCTCCATGGGCTGCGCCCCGGTGACCATGGCCGCCGATCTGGATCTGCCTCAGGAGGTCCGGGGCATCGTGGCGGACTGCGGCTTCACCTCCGCCTGGGAGGAGATGGCCTATCTCTGCAAGGTGCAGTATCATATCCCCGCCACGCCCATTCTGACAGCTCTGAACGTGTACACCAAGGCCCGGGGCGGCTATGGCCTGAAGGAAGGGGACAGCCGGAAGGCCCTGGCGCGCACCAAGCTCCCGGTGCTGTTCATCCACGGGGAGGAGGACGACTTTGTGCCCCCCTACATGACCCAGCAGAACTATGAGGCCTGCGTCTCCGAGAAGGAGCTCTACACGGTGAAGGGGGCGGGCCACGCCCAGAGCTATGTCATCGACCCGGAGGGCGTCTCGGGGAAGATGAAGGCCTTCTTTGAGAAATACGGCACCGCAAAAGCCTGAAAAATGGAAGAAACCTGGGAAAGACCCATTGAAATGAAGAAACGGCCGTGATAGAATCAAGCTGTTCGGCCAGAAGGCGTGGACAAAGGGGAGCTTCCCCTTTGTCCCCTTTTTTGGCACTGTGAGAAAAGGAGGCGGCCCCATGGCCCAGGAACGTACCCGAAATATGACTGTCGGCTCCCCGGCCAGGCTGCTGGTGAGCTTTGCCCTGCCCCTCATGGCCGGGAACGTGTTCCAGCAGCTCTACACCGTGGTGGATACCGCGGTGGTGGGCCGGGTGGTGGGCGTAGACGCCCTGGCCGCCGTGGGCGCCGCCGACTGGTTCAACTGGATGGTGCTCAGCATCCTCTTCGGGTTTACCCAGGGGTTCTCCATCCTCATGGCCCAACACTTCGGGGCGGGGGACCACCGGGAGCTCTCCCGGGCGGTGGGCCTCTCCCTGACCCTCACCGCCGTCATCGCCGGGGTGTCTCTGGCGGTGGGGGAGCTGGCGGCGGAGCCGGTGCTGGCCCTGCTGAACACCCCGGAGGACATCCGGCCCACAGCGATCCTCTACCTGCGCATCGTGTTCGGGGGCATCCCGGTGATCGCCGGGTACAACTTCCTGGCCTCTATCCTCCGGGCCCTGGGGGACAGCAAGACCCCCCTCTACGCCATGATCGTAGCGTCCCTGCTGAACGTGGGGCTGGACCTGCTGTTCGTCATGGTCTTCGGCTGGGGAGTGGCCGGGGCCGCCGTGGCCACGGTGCTGGCCCAGGTGGTGTCCGGGGTGCTGTGCTACCGGAGCGTGCGGCGCATCACTGTCATTCACCTGGAGAAGGGAGACCTGCGCCCCACCCGGGAACGGACCCTGGCCCTGCTGAAGCTGGGCTTTCCCGTGGCCCTGCAGAACTGGATCATCTCCGTGGGGGGCATGATCGTCCAGTCCGTCATCAACCGGTACGGCATGCTGTTCATCGCGGGCTTCACCGCTACCAATAAGCTCTACGGCCTGCTGGAGATCGCCGCCAGCAGCTACGGCTTCGCCCTGACCTCCTATGTGGGCCAGAACCTGGGAGCCGGCCTGCTGGGCCGCATCCGCAAAGGGGTGCGCGCCGGAGTGTGGATCTCCCTGGTCACCTCGGCGGCCATCGGGGCGGCGCTGGTGCTCTTCGGTCGGCCTCTGTTGCTGCTGTTCATCTCCGGCACCCCGGAGACCATCGCCCAGGTGCTGGCCATCGCTTACCGGTACCTGTGCTTCATGGCCATCCCCCTGCCGGTGCTGTATATGCTGTACGTGTACCGGTCCTCCCTCATGGGCCTGGGGGATACGGTAGTGCCCATGGCCTCGGGCTTCGTGGAGATGGCCATGCGCCTGGGGGTGGCCCTGTTCCTCCCCCTGGCCCTGGGGCAGGAGGGCATCTACTTTGCGGAGCCCGCCGCCTGGACCGGCGCCGCCGTGCTGCTGACGGCGGCCTACTACCTGCGCATGGGGGCCCTGACGCGCAAGGAACGGGAAAAGGAGAGTACGGTATGAGAGAGAAGACCGGCGCCAACGGCATCGTCGAGGGGGTCATCTGGAAGCAGCTGCTGCTGTTTTTCTTCCCCATTTTGCTGGGGACCTTCTTCCAGCAGCTCTATAACACGGTGGATACGGTGATCGTGGGGCAGTATGTGGGCAAGGAGGCCCTGGCCGCCGTGGGCACCACGGGCAACCTTATCAACCTGTTAGTGGGGTTCTTCGTGGGACTGGCCTCCGGCGCCTCGGTCATCATCTCCCAGTTCTACGGGGCGGGGGACGTGAAGAACCTCTCCAAGGCGGTGCACACGGCTATGGCCCTGTCCCTGGCGGGCAGCGTCATCCTGACGGTGGTGGGCATCCTCACCTCCCGGGCGGCCCTGAGCGCCATGAGCGTGCCCCCCGAGGTGCTGGACGGCGCCGTGACCTACATGAACGTCTACTACGCGGGCATCACCGCGGTGGTGCTGTATAACGTGGGCACCGGCATCCTGCGGGCCATCGGGGACAGCAAGATGCCCCTGTATGTGCTCATCGTCTGCTGCCTGGTGAATATCGTGCTGGACCTGCTGTTCGTAGTGGCGTTCCACTGGGACGTGTTCGGCGTGGCCCTGGCCACGGTGCTCAGCCAGGTGGTCAGCGCAGTGCTGATCCTCCTGCGGCTCATGCTGACCAAAGACGCCTACCGGGTGGAGATCAAGCAGATCCGCTTCCACAAGGACCTGCTGAAGAACATCCTGCGCATCGGCCTGCCCAGCGGAGCCCAGTCGGTGATGTACTCCATCTCCAACGTGGTCATCCAGGCGTCCATCAACTCCTTCGGCACCGACGCCATTGCCGCCTGGGCCGCGGTGGGCCGCATCGACGGCTTCGTGTGGATGGTCATGGGGGCCTTCGGCATCTCCGTCACCACCTTCGTGGGGCAGAACTTCGGTGCCCGGAAGTACGACCGGGTGCGCCGGGGCACCCGGGTCTGCCTGTGCATGACCCTGGGGGTCACCATCGTTATCAGCGCCCTCATTTTCTTCTTCGGGGAGCCCTTGTTGCGCATCTTCACCGGGGACGACGGAGTGGTGGCCATCGGCCGCAGCTTCCAGTATATCTGGTCCCCGTCCTACATCCTTTACGTGTTCATCGAGATCTACTCCGGGGCCATCCGGGGCTCGGGAGAATCCGTGCAGCCCATGATCATCACGCTGCTGGGGGTGTGCGGCCTGCGGCTGGTGTGGGTGGCGGTGGCGGTGCCCCTGTGGCACGTGCCCCAGACCCTGGCCCTCAGCTACCCGGTGACCTGGGCGGTGACGGGGCTGGTGTTCATCGTGTACTACCTGCACATGGGCTGGCTGCGGCGCAGCGCCAGGCGGGCAGGCCATGATCCTCTGCCCGAGATCGGAAGGAGGCGGGCCGTGTGACGGACATCCAGCAGCGGCTTTGCGCCCTGGCGGAGGAGGCGTTCGGGGACTTCACCGCCCGGACCATCCCCACGGTGCCCCGGGAGCGCATCCTGGGGGTGCGGACCCCCGCCCTGCGGGCCCTGGCCCGGGAACTGGTGAAAACCGGGGAGGGGGAGGCTCTTTTGGATGAGCTGCCCCACCGGTTTTTTGAGGAAAATCAACTGCACGCCTTTGTGCTGGCGGGGGAGAAGGACTTTGCCCGGTGCCTGGCCCGGGTGGAGGCGTTTCTTCCCTTCATCGACAACTGGGCCACCTGCGACCAGTGCACCCCCAAGGTGTTCCGCCGTCACCGGGGAGAACTGCTGCCCTCCGTTCAGCGGTGGCTGGGTGCGGAGCACGAATATACCGTGCGCTTTGGGATCAAGATGCTCATGGATCACTTTCTGGAGGAGGACTTCTCCCCGGAGTATCTTTCCTGGGTGGCGAGCCTGCACCGGGAGGAGTACTATGTCCGCATGATGCAGGCGTGGTACTTCGCCACCGCCCTGGCCAAGCAGTGGGAGGCGGCCTGGCCCTTCCTGGAGGACCGGCGGCTGGCCCGCTGGGTGCACAACAAGGCCATCCAGAAGGCGGTGGAGAGCTACCGCATCACCCCGGAGGAGAAAGACCAACTGCGCGGCCTGCGCTGGGTATCCCCGCAGGATATGTCGCGGGGGTAGCTTTCAGAAATGTGTCAAAAAGAGGTCGCGGATCGGGTGCACTATCTCCGCGACCTCTTTGTTTTCCACACTGCAGGCGCTCCATACGCGACATTACGCTGCGGCCGTAGCCGCCGCGACAGAAACACCGCTTTCGGTGCGACGAAAAGGGATTGCAATTTGACTAAAAATCCGCTATGATATTCTCAGAAATTTGTCCGTTCAAACCCAAATCAACTACAATGGTATGGAGGTCTTGATCATGAACAACATTCCCCAAGTCAAGCTCGGCGTCGTGGCCGTCTCCCGGGACTGCTTCCCCGAGAGCCTGTCCGTCAACCGCCGCAAGGCCCTCATGGCCGCCTACGACAAGAAGTACGGCCTGAAAAACAAGGAGGGCGAGGTGTACGAATGTCCCATCTGCATCGTGGAGAGCGAGATCCACATGGTGCAGGCCCTGGAGGACCTGAAAGCCCAGGGCTGCAACGCCCTGGCGGTGTATCTGGGCAACTTTGGCCCGGAGATCAGCGAGACCCTGCTGGCCAAGCACTTCGACGGCCCAGCCATGTTCATCGCCGCCGCCGAGGAGACCGGCGACGACCTGGTGGGCGGCCGGGGCGACGCCTACTGCGGGCTGCTCAATGCCAGCTATAACCTGAAGCTCCGGGAGATCAAGGCCTACATCCCCGAGGAGCCCGTGGGGGACGCCGAGGACCTGGCGGACCGTCTCTATGAGTTTTTGCCCATTGCCCGGGCCATCATCGGCCTGCGGGACCTGAAGATCATCAGCTTCGGCCCCCGGCCTCTGAACTTCCTGGCCTGCAACGCCCCTATCAAGCGGCTGTACGACCTGGGGGTGGAGATCGAGGAGAACTCCGAGCTGGATCTGTTCGAGGCGTTCCACAAGCACGCCGGCGACCCCCGGATCGCCGAAGTGAAGGCCGATATGGAAAAGGAGCTGGGCGCCGGCAACAAGAAGCCGGAGATTTTGGAGAAGCTGGCCCAGTATGAGATCACCTTGCTGGATTGGATCGAGGCCCATCGGGGCTACCGGAAGTACGTGACCCTCACCACCAAGTGCTGGCCCGCCTTCCAGACCCAGTTCGGCTTCGTGCCCTGCTACGTCAACTCCCGCCTCACCGGCCGGGGCATTCCGGTGAGCTGTGAGGTGGATATCTACGGCACCCTCTCCGAGTACATCGGCACCTGCGTCAGCAATGATATCGTCACCCTGCTGGACATCAACAATACCGTGCCCAAGGATATGTACCAGAGCGAGATCGCCGGGAAGTACAACTACAGCCTGAGCGACACCTTCATGGGCTTCCACTGCGGGAACACCTGCTCCAGCAAGGTGTGCAACCCCACCATGAAGTACCAGATGATCATGGCCCGCACGTTGCCCGAGGAGGTCACCCAGGGCACCCTGGAGGGGGATATCGTTCCCGGAGACATCACCTTCTTCCGGCTGCAGAGCACGGCGGACAGCATCCTGCGGGCCTACGTGGCCCAGGGCGAGGTGCTCCCCGTGGCCACCCGGAGCTTCGGCGGCATCGGCGTCTTCGCCATCCCGGAGATGGGCCGCTTCTACCGCCACGTGCTGGTGGGCAAGAACTTCCCCCATCACGGCGCGGTGGCCTTCGGCCATCACGGCAAGGCCCTGTTTGAGGTCTTCAAGTATCTGGGCGTGGCCGACATCGGCTTCAACCAGCCCAAGGGGATGCTGTACCCGGAAGAGAATCCGTTCTGCTGAGGGGCAAGGGAGGAACCTATGAGCGACAAAAATTACGTCATCGTTCACAACGACAACGGCCCGGACCTGGGGTACTCGCCCGATTCGGGGGTGTCCATCCTGGAGGTGGACGGGAAAAAGTTCAAGGACCTGGCCAAGACCGGGGAGCTGCTGCCCTATGAGGACTGGCGGCTTTCCGCGGACGAGCGGGCCAAGGACCTGGCAAAGCGCCTGAGCATCGAGGACATTGCGGGGCTCATGCTCTACAGCCCCCACCAGATGGTCCCCGCCATGGCGGCCCCGCCCTTCCCCGGCACCTATGACGGCAAGCCCTTCCCCGAGAGCGGCAAGGAGCCCTGGGCCCTCTCCGACCAGCAGAAGGACCTGCTGGGGAAGGACCGCATCCGGCATATCCTGGCGGTGCGCTATGAGAGCGCCGCCACCGCCGCCAAGTGGAACAACGAGATGCAGGCCATGGCCGAGGGCATCGGCCTGGGGGTGCCGGTGAACACCAGCAGCGATCCCCGGCACGGGGCCTCCACCGCTGTGGCGGAGTATAAGGCCGGGGCCGGCGGCGACGTGTCCAAGTGGCCTGAGGGTCTGGGCATGAGCGCCACCTTCTCTCCCGAGCTGTGCAGGCGGTTCGGGGAGATCGCCTCCAAAGAGTACCGGGCGCTGGGCATCGCCACCGCCCTGAGCCCCCAGATCGACCTGGCTACCGAGCCCCGGTGGATGCGCTTCGGGGACACCTTCGGGGAGCACGCCCAGCTGTCCATCGACATGGCGAAAGCCTACTGCGACGGCTTCCAGACCTCCCCCGAGGCCCAGGACGGCTGGGGGAAGGAGAGTGTCAACGCCATGGCCAAGCACTGGCCGGGGGGCGGCTCCGGCGAGGCCGGGCGGGACGCCCACTACGCCTGGGGCAAGTACGCGGTGTACCCGGGCAACAATCAGGCCGAGCACCTGCGGCCCTTCCTGGAGGGGGCTTTCCAGCTGGACGGGCCTACGAAACAGGCCAGCGCCATCATGCCCTACTACACCATCTCCTGGGGGTACGATACCAAAAACGGCGAGAACGTGGGCAACTCTTACAGCGAATACATCATCAAGGACCTGCTCCGGGGCAAGTACGGCTACGACGGCGTGGTGTGCACCGACTGGGGCATCACCGCCGACCACGGCGAGGGCGTGGAGGGCTTTGCCAGCCGCTGCTGGGGCGTGGAGGAGCTCACCGAGACGGAGCGCCACTTGAAGATTTTGATGAACGGGGTGGACCAGTTCGGCGGCAACGCCGACGCAGGCCCGGTGCTTGCGGCCTACAAGCTGGGCTGCGAGCAGTACGGCGAGGCGGTCATGCGGGCGCGCTTTGAGGAGAGCGCCGTGCGCCTGCTGCGCAACGCCTTCCGGTGCGGGCTGTTTGAGAACCCCTACCTGGACCCGGCGGAGAGCCAGGCCACCGTGGGCTGTGAGGAGTACTCCCAGGCGGGGTATGAGGCCCAGCTCAAATCCGTCATTCTACTCAAGAACGATAACGCCCTGCCCTTGAAGAAGGGTGTGAAGGTGTACGTGCCCAAGCGCCACATCGACGGCGTGCCCACCTTCTTCCGGTACATCAAGTCCGACCCCAGGGACTTTGACCCGGTGCCCCGCAGCCTGCTGGAGAAGTACTTCACCGTGGTGGATTCCCCCGAGGAGGCCGACGCGGCCCTGGTGTTCATCGAGACGCCTATCACCAACCCCTATGAGGTCAGCGACGTGGAGGCCGGGGGCAACGGCTACCTGCCGGTGAGTCTGCAGTACCGGCCCTACACCGCAAAGCTGGCCCGGGAGGTGTCCATCGCGGGCGGGGACCCCTATGAGGACTTCACCAACCGCACCTATAAGGACAAAACCGTGAAGGCCGCCAACGAACGGGATCTGGACAATATCCTGGAGACCAAGAAGGCCATGGGCGGCAAGCCCGTCATCGTCATCGCCGAGCTGAACAAGCCCCTGACCCCCTATGAGTTTGAGCCCAGCGCCGACGGCTTCCTGGCCCATTTCGGGGTGCAGGCCCAGGCGGTGCTGGACCTGCTGGTAGGCAACGCGGAGCCCAGCGGCCTGCTGCCCATCCAGATGCCCAAGGACATGGACACCGTGGAGACACAGCAGGAGGACGTGCCCTTCGATATGGTCCCCTACGTGGACAGCCAGGGCAACGCCTACGACTGGGGCTATGGCCTGAACTGGAGCGGCGTGATCCACGACGCCCGCACCGAGAAGTACAAGAAGACGCGGTAAGCCGCACAATAACAAAGGACTGAGCCGTTTCCAGCAGGAAAGGTTCAGTCCTTTTCGTTTTGCTCCATCAGTCGAGTTTCAAATTCCAACACCGCCCGCACGGTCCGGCGGCCCCGGGGGTCCAGAGCCCGGTATTTTTGAAGAAGCTGGTGGTCGGCGGGGGTGAGGTCCAGCGGGGGACGGGGCAGCGCCGAGCGGCCGAACAGGTAATCCAGCGAAACGTCAAAATAATCGGCAAGGGCGACCATGGTTTCGTAGTTCATTTCTCGCTTTCCTGATTCATACATACTGTATCCTGGCCCGGAAACTTTTAGCAGGATCGCCATCTCGTGCTGAGTTTTGCCAGTTTGAGCCCGGAGCTCTTTCAATCGGAGACGCATTCCATCACCCACTTCGCATTTAGTATAATAACGCTTTCTTGAAAATGCACTAATTTTCACAAAAAGTTAAATTATTATGGGCAAACTCTTGACTATTTAGCGAAATGTGATATACTCAACACGTAGTCTTAACTATACGTTAATATTAATTGAGTGGAGGATTGAGTATGTGGATTTACTACCCTTTGATTATTGTGATTGTCGGTGTAATCCTACTGTTTAAATGGGTGGATTCTGCCTGGACTGGGCGTGGGGACAAGGGCGAAAAGAGCGATAATCGGGAAATAAAGAGGTATGCTATCGTTTTCCTCTTTTTTATTCTCATTGGGACGGCCACTATCCCAACGATGGGTAACTATTGGCCGCTGGCTGAAATAGTGTTGGTGCTTTTTATTCCGTTCTTCAAATGGAGAGATATTGTTGACGCTGGGAGAACGGAAGAGCTGAAAACCTTTAAGAAGAATATGCTGAGAACGACAGTGGCTATAGCGGCTTGCTGCGGTATAGTGTTCCTGCTGTATTTCTTTAGCCCGGTGGAGCAATTTAAGCGGGCGTGGAAAAATAGGGACTATGTAAAAGTTGAGCAAATATATGCGGAAATGAGCGAGAGAGACCAGAATGCAGTTAAAGTTTGGTGGAAAAATGAGCAAGCGGAAGAGGATGTCAAGAACATCATAGGAGACTTGTTTTGAACTGAAGTTGATGATATGAGAAAAACCCCGGGATTCACCGGGGTTTTCCATTATGGGTGAGGTTACAAAGTGTAAGTCACAGGGCCGAGGGAGGAGGCAATGTGCAGCAGCGTTCCCAGCTCGGTCTTCTCCGCCGTGGCCCCGGTGAGGCCGCTCACCTCGGCCACGCCCCGGAGCAGAACGCGCAGGTTTTCCACCTTTCCGGCGGCGGCAAAGGTCAGGGTGACGGCGTCTCCCTCCCGCCGGGCGTCGGCGGTGAGCAGGGGGGCTCCCTTGCTGTCCCGGACCTCCGTGTGGGCGGAGGTCTTCAGCTGGAACAGGTGCAGGGTCAGGTCTTTGCCGTAGTCGTAGTCCACCTGCTGGTCGTTGGCGCCCACGGCCACGAAGCTGTTCTCCCGGGCCAGCAGCGGCAGGCTCATGAAGTCATGCACCTCATGGACCCACCGGCCGCCTTCCACCGTCTCATTGGTGAAGAAGCTGGTCCACGTTCCGGCGGGGAGGTAGTAGTCCACGTCCCCCTCCTTGGTGAAGACGGGAGCCACCAGCAGGGCGTCCCCCAGCATGTACTGGCGGTCCAGCTCGGCGCAGGAGAGATCCTCCGAGAACTCCAGCACCATGGCCCGCATGACGGGCACTCCGGTCTCGTGGGCCACCGCGGCGGCGCTGTAGAGGGTGGGCATCAGGGTGCATTTCAGGTTGGTGAACTTCCGCAGCACGTCCACGCTCTCCTCGTCAAAGAGCCACGGCACCCGGTAGCTGTTGGAGCCGTGGAGCCGGGAGTGGGTGGACAGCAGCCCGAAGGCGCACCAGCGCTTGTACACGTCGGCGGGGGCGGTGCCCTCAAAGCCGGAGATGTCGTGGCTCCAGAAGCCGAAGCCCGACAGGCACAGGCTGAGCCCGCCCCGCAGGGATTCCGCCATGGAGAGGTAGTTAGAGGAGCAGTCGCCGCCCCAGTGCACCGGGAACTGCTGGCCGCCCACGGTGGCGCTGCGGGCAAAGAGGCAGGCCTCGTTCCGGCCCCGGGTCTCCTCCAGCACCTCGAAGACGCATTTGTTATAGAGATAGGTATAGTAGTTGTGCATCAGCTCCGGGTCGCTGCCGTCATAGTACACGGCGTCGGTGGGGATGCGCTCGCCGAAGTCGGTCTTGAAGCAGTCCACTCCCTGGGCCAGCAGGCCCCGCAGCTTGTCCTGGTACCAGTTCCAGGCGGCGGGGTTGGTGAAGTCCACAATGCCCATGCCCGCCTGCCACAGGTCCCACTGCCACACGTCGCCGTTAGGGCGCTTCAGCAGGTAGCCTGCCTCCATGGCTTCCTGGAAAAGGGGAGACTTCTGCCCGATGTAGCTGTTGATCCACACGCAGATATGCAGCCCCCGGGCCTTCATCCGGGAGAGCATCCCGGGCACGTCGTCGAATAGGACCTGGTCCCAGGTGAAGTTGCACCATTCGTTCTCCCGCATCCAGTAGCAGTCGAAGTGGAACACGTGCAGGGGGATGTTCCGCTGGGCCATGCCGTCCACAAAGCTGGTGACGGTCTTCTCGTCGTAGCTGGTGGTGAAGCTGGTGGTCAGCCACAGGCCGAAACTCCAGGCCGGAGGCAGAGCCGGCCGCCCGGTGAGGGCGGTGTAGTTCTCCAGCACGGTCTTGCCGTCCCCGCCGCCGATGACCATGAAGTCCAGTTTCTCCCCGGGCAGGGAGAACTGCACCCGGGTCACCACCTCGGAGCAGACCTCGTAGCTCACCTTGCCGCTGGAGTTCACCAGCACCCCGTAGCCCTTATTCGTCAGGTAGAAGGGGATGTTCTTGTAGGCGATCTCCGAGCAGGTGCCGCCATCCTCGTTCCACATATCTACGACTTGACCGTTTTTCACGAAAGGCGTGAAGCGCTCCCCCAGGCCGTAGGCCTTCTCCCCGATGTCCAGGTCCAGCTGGGCCCGCATGAAGGGGCCCTCCGGGGTGGTGAGGTAGGAGATCATGCTGTGGCCGAAGCGGTCCCCGATCTGGGTCAGCTTCCTGCCCTTATAATGGTATACAAAGCTGGCGGGGCTCTTGGTCACCCGCAGCTCCGTGTCTCCGGAGCGGAGGATCACCCCGTCGGGGGTCTCCTCCACGGTGAGGGCGCCGGGCTCCTCATATAAATGGAAAGCGGGCTCCTTTTGGACACTGCCCTTGAAGTGCCAGGCCTGGGTGCGGATCACGTCGGGCCGGGGAGAGGAGAGGGTCATCTCCAGCACGGGGCCCCCCATGCCCCGTTCGTCCTGGGGGTAGGGCACGGCGTAGAGGTAGACGCTGTCCCCGTCGATGCGGACCTCCCGGATCTGGACGCAGTCGTAATTCTGCACCCCGGGCAGGTTGAGCCAATAGCCTTTGGTAAATTTCATGGAGATGCTCCTTTCCGGACCCTTGATAGGTCCATTGTACGCCGGCCGGCGGCGGGAAGCAAGCCCTTTCGGCGGTTTTTACCCGGCAGAAACCACAAGAAAACGAGCCGGGACCACTACATTTTGTGGTTTTGCGAAAAACTTGAAAAACCGGAAAAAAACTGAAAAAATTGCTTGCAATCGGCGGGGGAGGGTGCTATTATAATCGAGCATGACTGCACAGATATGCGTTGAAGCGGGAGGTTGCGGCCCACAGCGGCCGGTTTTTCCGTGGAGTATGTCCGATTTCAAACCGGGCGAAAGAATCTGTCAGCTGGGAACCACCGGGCGTGCCCGGCAGGCCGACTTTATGGCTGGCAGAGGATGTATGGGAACTTCCCTGCCCCGGAATCCGCATGCGGATTTCGGTTTTTTGATGCCCAGGGGTGAAACACCCGGGCCAGTGGTCAGGAAAACCCAGCCCGCCAACTCAATTTTCAAGGAGGCGACTTTCATGGCAGTCAAGGAAAAGATCAGGATCAGGATCAAGGGGTACGATCATCAGCTGGTGGACCAGTCCGCCGAGAAGATCGTTGCCACCGCCAAGCGCACCGGCGCTCGGGTCTCCGGGCCCGTGCCGCTGCCCACCGAGAAGCAGATCATCACCATTCTGCGCGCTGTTCATAAGTATAAGGACAGCCGGGAGCAGTTCGAGATGCGCACCCATAAGAGACTGATCGACATTCTCCGGCCCAGCAACAAAACTGTTGAAGCGCTCATGGGTCTGGAGCTCCCCGCCGGCGTCGAGATCGAGATCAAGCTGTAATCGACCAAACGGACGGAGGGTCACGTTGGGCGGCCCTGTAAAGGGAACGGCTCAACCAATAATCCTGGGGCCTTCCAGAAGCGCACTGCCGAAGGCGCTTCCCTGAAGAAAGCCCTGAAAAAATGGAGGCAAGAAAGATGAAAAAAGGTATCATCGGCAAGAAGGTCGGCATGACGCAGATCTTCGACGAAAAGGGGAAGGTCATCCCCGTGACGGTCGTTGAGGCCGGTCCCTGCGTGGTGACGCAGAAGAAGACCGCCGAGAACGACGGGTACGACGCCGTGCAGGTGGGCTTCGGCGACCAGAAGTCCCAGCGGCTGAGCAAGCCCCTGCAGGGCCACTTCAAGAAGGCGGACGTCGCCCCCAAGAAGGTCCTCAAGGAGCTGCGGCTGGAGGACACCTCCTCCCTGAACGTGGGCGACCTGATCAAGGCGGACGTGTTCACCGCCGGCGAGAAGGTGGACGTGACCGGCGCCAGCAAGGGCAAGGGCTACGCCGGCGTTATCAAGCGCTGGAACTTCCACCGCCTGAAAGAGAGCCACGGCTCCGGCCCCGTGGTGCGCCACGCCGGCTCTCTGGGCGCCATCTCCGACCCCTCCCGCGTGTTCCCCGGCCACAAGGCTGCCGGACACCTGGGCGCGGAGACCGTCACCGTTCAGAATCTGACTGTTGCCAAAGTTGACGCGGAGAACAACCTCATTGCCATCAAGGGCGCCATCCCCGGCCCCAACGGCGGCATCGTGGTCATCCGCGACAGCGTGAAGGCCTAAGGGAAGGAGGAAGCAGCATGCCTAGTATTGCAATTGTGAACATGCAGGGCAAGGAAGTTGGGAAGCAGGAGCTCAGCGAGGCTGTGTTCGGCATCGAGCCCAACGTGCCCGTCATGAACGATATGGTGAAGAACTACCTGGCCAACCAGCGGCAGGGCACCCAGTCCGCCCTGACCCGTTCGGAAGTTTCCGGCGGCGGCCGCAAGCCCTGGCGCCAGAAGGGCACGGGCCACGCCCGTCAGGGCAGCACCCGGGCTCCCCAGTGGACCCACGGCGGCATCGTGTTCGCTCCCAAGCCCCGGGAGTACCGCTACACCCTGAACAAGAAGGTGCGCCGGCTGGCCATGAAGAGCGCCCTGTCCTCCAAGGTGCGGGACAACGAGATGATCGTGGTGGACGCCATCACCACCGACGCCTACAAGACCAAGACCATCGCCGACATGCTCAAGGCCATCGGCAGCCAGCGCAAGGCTCTGATCGTGCTGGACAGCGTGGATGAGAAAGTGATCGCTTCCGCCCGGAACATCCCTGGCGTGAAGACCGCGCAGGTCAACACCCTGAACGTTTACGACATCCTCAACGCCGACAAGTTTATCGTCGTCAAGGACGCCGTGGCGAAAATCGAGGAGGTGTACGCATAATGGCTGCACAGGATATCATTCTCCGTCCGGTCATCACCGAGAAGACCATGGACGGCAACGCCCAGAAGAAGTACACCTTCGAGGTGGCCAAGGACGCCACCAAGATCGACGTGAAGAAGGCCGTTGAGGAGATCTTCGGCGTGAAGGTCCAGAAGGTCAACACCCTCCATGTCAGAGGGCAGCTCCGCCGGCAGGGCCGCTACCAGGGCTACACCAGAAGCTGGAAGAAGGCCGTGGTCACCCTGACCGAGGACAGCAAGACCATCGAGTTCTTCGAGAGCATGGTCTGATCCGGATCACCGGACTGAAAGAGACCCCTGACAATACGGAGGCACGAATGGGGAGGCCAACCCCGCAAAGCCAATAAGGAGAGTGTTCAAGAATGGCAATCAAGAATTACAAGCCGACAACGGCGGCCCGCCGCAATATGTCCGTGACGGACTACGACGGCCTGTCGAAGAACGGCCCGGAGAAGAGCCTGCTGGCTCCTCTGGATAAAAAGTCCGGCCGCAACAGTTACGGCCGCATCACCGTCCGCCATCGGGGCGGCGGCAACCGCCGGAAGTACCGTGTCATCGACTTCAAGCGGCAGAAGCACGACGTGGAGGCCACCGTGCTCTCCATCGAGTACGATCCCAACCGTTCCGCTTTCATCGCCCTGGTGGAGTACACCGACGGCGAGAAGAAGTATATCCTGGCGCCCCACGGCCTGAAGGTGGGCGACAAGGTGGTCTCCGGCGCCGAGGCGGATATCAAGCCCGGCAACGCCCTGCCCCTGTACGCCATCCCCGTGGGTACCTTCATCCACAACGTGGAGCTCTACCCCGGCAAGGGCGCCCAGCTGGCGAGAGCCGCCGGCATCATGGCCCAGCTGATGGCCAAGGAGAACGGCATGGCCACCGTCCGCCTCCCCTCCGGTGAGATGCGCAAGGTCCGTCTGG
>ERZ842401.3083-NODE-3083-length-21149-cov-9.664786_pt1 | contig 21149 bp, 24 predicted proteins | sample MGYA00521270_ERZ842401 | MGnify/ENA primary metagenome ERZ842401 (study PRJEB31892, sample SAMEA3878208) | bioreactor metagenome | biome: Moose rumen | place: Sweden | collected 2011-10 | study: EMG produced TPA metagenomics assembly of the PRJEB12797 data set...
ATCGTATACGCTGTATCCCGCTGTTTTCATATTGAATTCGGCAAGGTAAAAACAGCCAATGATGTCATTCTTGTGTCACTGGCCGCTGTGATTTCGCTAGCATATCTTGGTGGAATTGAGGGCATACGGGAAGGCACATTGATATCTGCCCTGATTACGGGAACTATAGCGAGAAATTTTCTTAAACATCTGAGCAAAGTGGATGAGAATGGTAATTTAGTATTCTATCCGCATTTTCGGGAGAAAAATAAGGATATTCAGGATTGTCCGGAGCAAAAGATAAGCCTGGAAAATGAATGAAGTAATGGAACTCGGTATCAAAAGGCGCTGTGATGAAATGCGAAAGCATTTTATCCACAGCGCCTTTGTTATTGAGCGAGGTGTTTCCCTCTGGAAATATCAAAGTTTGGGGCTGGAATTATCTATGAGGCATCAGCGGGGTTGGATTATCAGGATTCTTAGAAATGGCAATCGTCATTTTGATAGGACGGGGTTCAACTGCGCTAATGCACCTTATGAATTCCAGGAGGCATATAGCTTTAATCGTGTTCCAGCAGCTGGCACATTTGGAGCTTTTGGCGTAGGGCACGGTGAGTATATGTGGTTTGATAACTATCCCCAAAGCATAACTCTTTCTACATTCTGGAATTGATGATGAAGGGGGAGCTTCACTTGCCTGACGCTCTAAAAGTGGGATGTGATAAATACAGTGCTTTTGAAGTTGGGCAGGATGTTAATAATTAACATCTGTAATGGTTTGTAATGTCTTTTGCCAGTAATGAATTTGTAATGATTGGTAATGCTCTGAGCGATTTTTGGGGGCAGGCGTTTGGCCTGCCCCTTTTAGTTATCCCATGTTACCCTTTTCCTTCAAACTGCAATATTTTTTGTTGCCAATGATAATATGGTCTAAAACGGGGAGGTCCATGACTTTGCCTGCCTTGACCAGCCTTTCTGTCACTGCAATATCTTCCCTGCTCGGCATAGGGGCGCCACTGGGGTGATTATGAACGAGGATTATGGACGCGCAGGGATATTTTATCGTTTCCGCAAAAACTTCTCTTGGATATACGACCGAAGCGGAAAGTGAGCCAATGGAGATGGTGGGGGTGGCTATTATCTTGTTTTTGGTGTCCAGTAAGGCAAGCATAAACTGTTCCTTGGTTTTGTGGAGCATTATGGGCAAAAAGAATTTGGCAACGTCTTCGGGGCCGTGGATAGTGGGGGTATCATTTGGGGAATCCTCCATAACTGTACAGGGGAGGCTGGTGCCCAGCCTCTTTCCCTGTAAATGATTGTCAGGCAGATTTTTGGGCTTTGGATTTTTTACTGTCCGAGTTGTCACTGGCTTCGTCCTTTAGAGCAGGTTTGGACATGAAATGGACTTTTTCGGCAATGATATCCGTTACATAACAACGTTCGCTGTTTTTTTCGTAGCTTCGCCGTTGCAGTCTGCCCTCTACTTCAACGAGCTGACCTTTTACAAGATGAGCGGCGCAGTTTTCAGCCAGTTTCCCCCATACGGTGACAGGGAGAAAATCGGTTTTGGGTTCTTCGCCCGCCTTGTAATAATCGGATTTCACGGCAAGATTAATGGTGATAACATGATTGTCATTGCTGGTTTCGATGAGTTTGATATCCTGTGCTACACGTCCGCTAAGTGATACAACGTTCATTTTACATACCTCCAAATGATGTCAGTTGATAACGTTGCAGGCTAATTGCTACCTCCCTTTGCCGCCTGCCAGCTGGATTTTTTTGTTTTTGACGCCCATTATAAACGGGCGCAGCCGGGAAAGAGCAAGGGCGCGAAGCGGCGCAGCGAACCCTTGCTCTTTTCCGGTGGAGCCCGTATAATGCGGCAGACAAAAACAAAATCTGTAATAGATAAAGAAAAAGATGGCTGCCGCCATCTGATAATGTCTGTTATCCTGTTGCGGCAGGAATCTGCCGCAGTGTAATGGTTTGTAATGATTTGCAGAGGAATACCTGGTAGCCGTGTAGAAAATATGCAGAAAGCTGATGGAGCGATGTTAATTATTAACATCCTGGAAAAGGGGGAGGAAGCTATGGGTAAATAATTCCTGTTCGCCGCATTGCCTAATATTGAACAGGCTACAGGATTGCCGGTTCGTGTGTTGGCAATTACGCAAAAAAATGATTGGATGAATAAGAAAAGGGGCTGTTGCACGTCACATTATGTGCAACAGCCCCGTTTGGTTTGTATTCATTTAGAGCGAACGCTGTATGTAGGCAATGAAATCATGCAGGGCGTTTTGCTTGCTTTTGCGCAGTTGTATATCGTGCATCGGGCGGGACAAAAGTTCGAGAATATAACAGCACAGCGCCCAATCTTTGCGATTAAAGGATAGGTGTAAAAGTGCATATACCGTGTGACCCTTAAAGGAAAGCGGCTTGTCATTCCATTGGATGACAAGCTGTTTTTTGTTTTTCGATAGCAAATCCAGGCGAATGGCCGTGTGTCCACAGATAGTCCAGGTGTCATATGCAGAACGTAAATCCGCGGGAATTTCGCTTAAAGAGGCATAGGTCTGGAGAAAGTGGCGTATGGTTTGACCGCGGCTTTCCTGTTGTTTGCGCTCGATGAGCCGTGCGATTTCCTGCCGCTTGGCCAGCGACAGCAGTGGATTGGTGGTTACCCATTCCGAGGGAAAGCCGTTGGGCAGCGGCATGGTGGAGATGACAAGCTGCACATGTTCCAGCCGGGCGATATCTTTTTCATCCGTTGCCTCTGCATCGATGCGGATTTTCTGGGGAAAATAAGCAAGCAGCGTCTGCCGCAAATCCTGGTCATAGTCAAAATATGGTGGTATCAGCAAACCACAGGAAATCGCATCATGCGGGGGCAATTTCTTATGTAATGCAAGACCGATATGTACAGCTAAATAGGCGCTGTCGTCTTCGGTAAAGTTCAGTCCGGTTCGTTCGCGCAGCTGGAACGTGACCTGTTGGGCACAATAGAAAGCGAAAGGGGAGGCGGTTTGCATGTCTTCTTTTTGTGGATTGGACGTGATGCTGCCCATATATTTGCGTTGCAGGAGGTTGTGGACATTTAAGGCGAAGCGGACGCGGAAACGCTTTGTAAGTGGGATAAAGGGCAGATTATCGTTTATCCAGTTGAACAGCTGTTGCAGTAAGGCTTGTGTGTCAGAGGGGAGGGACAGGGCGATCTCGTTATAGGACGCTGTTCGGAATTTCTGTGGCAGCAGATAAGCGTGCAGCAGGTTTTGCAGCCATAGCCGCTCACTTAATGCAAGGGAGCCGCAGAACGGCGCTAAAGCAGCTGCTATATCCAGCGTTATGGGCAGGATAACAGCTTCTGGGCAAGCCGGGAGAATACAGTTTTGGTTTATTCGGTGGGCGGCAATCAGAACGTCACGCATGAAATTGGGCCACAAACTGCCATTGAGGAAATAGTCTTTTTGCTCTATTGCTTTTTGCAAGCTGATTTGCAACTTAACTACGGGAAATCGGGGAAAGTAGGTTTGCAGATTAGCCAAAGATAAGCGCGTATGGGCCAAATGTTTATTGATGACATGGCTCAGCAGGCTGCGCTGGCATTTTTCCTCACCTTTTAGCGTCAGTTTTCCTCCGGTCAACCGGAGGCGCAGGGAAAAGTCTTTGAGCATAAAGCGCAGCATAGCAACGTCTTTTTGAACACTTTCGGGGCTGATATGGATTTCAGCGGCAAAGTCGGGAATGGTAATGTCTGTTTGGGGATGAAGCAATAGTTGCAAGAGCAGATATAGGCGGCGATTCTCCACCGTTTGGGGAAGGAACGTTGTTTCTTGCTGCTGGCAGAGGTTGTGCCGGGCGTTTTCGGTCAGGATATAGCCCTGACGTGAGGAGCGGATACTGTCTGGAAAGGAACTGTTGATGTGCGCGATGTAATTCATTATTGTGCGGGAGGACACGGCAAGTTTATCGGCCAGCACAGTGGATGTCAGGGGCATGGCTGCGGATTCTAAGATGCGCAGCAGTTGTTGTTGGTTGTTGTTCATGAAGCACCTCCTAAACGTAAATAGCTGTACATTTATACTATCATTTTAGTAAATAATTGCATAGAAGATATGAAAATATTTATTTGAAAAAGCAAGAAACTTTATATAGAATTAGCTAATTAAAGGGGAAATTTTACAAAAGAATTGGAAGGGAGAGCGAAAAAATGAAGCGAAAAGGAAACAGCGTTTCCCGCCGTTCGTTCTTAAAAGGAGGAGCTGCGGCGTTAAGTGGGCTGTTAGCTGGGCCGGTTTTGTTGGCGGGATGTAAGAATCCCAATGACCATTTAGTAGCACCGGAAGAGGTGGAAAAAAACAAGCAGCAGTCAAGCGGTGATGATTGGCTAGGCAAGCCCCCTGAGGTGCAGGACAGTAGTATCCAGGATACGCAGGAGGCCGATGTCATCATTGTGGGAGCCGGGGTGGCTGGCCTTACAGCCGCCAGAGCGGCAGCGGAAAATGGCGCGTCTGTGCTGGTCGTTGAGAAGGCCGCGACTTGGCAGTGCCGTTCCGGGCAGTATGGAACGATTGGCAATAAATTTCAGCGGGAGCTGGGAATCACTTTTGATAAAAATAAAGCCATAAACGAGAATATGAAGCAAATGGGCTATCGGGCAGACCAGCGAGCCTGGAACTATTGGGCAGAGCATAGTGGCCAGGATTTTGACTGGATGCTTGAACTGGCGCCTGCCGTGCATGTGATGAAGGAGACGGACACGGAACTGGAACGGGATAAGATTAATCTGATGATGATGCATTATCCCTTGCCGCCGGAATATCACCGCGAGGAGGAAAACAGCCCCACTTATCCCACGGTTATGACCCTGCTGCCCAACCAGAAACCACTGTTGACGCTGGTCTATGAGAAGTGTCTGGCCATGGGCGTAAAATTCGTGTATTCCACCAAGGCGGTGAAGCTTTTGCGTCCGCATCAGCAGGAAAAAGGGCGGGTGGAAGGAATCATTGGTCAGGATGTGAAAGGCGGGTACCATCGGTACAACGCTAGCAGGGCGGTCATACTCACGACGGGGGACTATGGCAACAACAAATCCATGATTAAGCATTTTGTGCCCTGGGCCATTGATTATTTCAATGTCTTCCCCAATAAGGATGCCAAGGGGTTGCCCACCAATACCGGGGACGGGCATATTATGGCGGTTTGGGCTGGCGCCAAACTGGAGGACGGTCCGCATGCGCCGATGATTCATACCTTAGGCGGTCCGTTGGGCGTAGATGCGTATTTGTTGGTCAATAAGCATGGTTTACGATTTATGAATGAGGACAATGGTGGACAGCAGCTTTCGTGTGGTCTTTACCGGCAGCCGGGAAATTTTGGGTGGCAGATTTTTGATGATAAATGGCCGGAACAGCTGCCTTACATGGGCGTTAGTCATGGCAGTGTAAATCACTGCGTACCAGAGGCGGAAAATCCCAAACTGCCGGCTGATTGTCAGTGGGCGATTGGGCGTACAGCCTATACGTCCAGAGAAGAACTGCGAAAGACTAAGGGGCTGGTAATTGCGGACAACTTGGACGAATTGGCGCGGAAACTTTGCCCTGACAGCAAGCAGGACCAACAGCAGCTTTTGGCAACTATCCAGCGGTACAATGAATTGGCAGATGCTCATCTTGATACGGATTTTGGCAAGGCGGCTAAACGCTTGTTCCCCATCCGTACAGCACCTTTCTATGCAGGCAAGATGGAGGGCGGAGCCATGCTGGTAAACATGGGCGGGCTTACCGTAGATCCGCTGACCGCTAATGTGCTGGATGACGACTATGACCCGATACCGGGCCTGTATACGGCTGGCAATACGCAGGGCGGCCGCTTTGTTGGTGATTATCCCGTGGTTACGGCAGGGGTCAGCCACTCCTTTGCGCTGGTCTATGGAAGATTAGCCGGTACGATGGCCGCTAAGTGTAATCCAGAGAAAGGCGGAAAGGAATGAGAAACATGAGAGAAAAAATCCGGTATTATCTGCATAAGCCTTTGTTCCTGCTGGGCGCGATATTCGTTCTTTTTATTGGCGGTCTGCTCAGTTTCCAGTTCATGAATGCGACTGTGATGGCGCAGCCTGCGTTCTGCAAATCTTGTCACAATATGCAGTATGAGTACGACACTTATGCGCAGGAAGGTTTGCTGGCGCATAAACATGCCGAAGCCAATGTCACCTGCCATGACTGTCATGAGCCTAGCCTGGCACAGCAGATGAATGAAGGCTGGCTCTTTGTGACGGGACAGTACGATAATCCAACTAAGCGTTATGGTTTTACTAATGAACAATGCCTCAGCTGCCATAAATGGGAAGATGTCGTGGAAAAGACCAAGTATTTGGGCGCCAATTCCCCGCACAACGGCGAGCATGAGAACGGCAATGAGCCACCGCAGTGTATGGACTGCCACAGCGTTCACCATGAACAGAGCACCCAGAAATGCAATACCTGTCATGCAACCGAATGGGAAGGGGTGGACCAGAGCTGGGCTGTACAGGCAAAGTAAGAAATTGGGGGCATAGCGTAAGATGAAAACAACAGACGATTTCCTGCGGGTTATGGATGGACGGCTGTTTTTGTCCGTTTTGGCAGCAGGGCTTCTATCTTTTACGGGAGTAGTCATAGAGACGGCAATGAACGTGACCTTTCCGACATTGATGAAGGAATTTTCCGTGAGTATTTCTACTGTGCAATGGATTACCACGGGCTATCTGCTGATGCTTTCCATTGTGATTCCTGCGTCGGCTTTCCTGAAGAAACGTTTTTCTGCCAAGAGCATCTTTATCACGGCAAATCTTATCTTCTCGGCAGGCACGATAATGGGCTATTGGTCGCCGTCTTTTTCCGTATTATTGCTGGGACGCTTGTTGCAAGGCGCAGGCACAGGACTGGCATTGCCTTTGATGTTTAATATTGTCATGGAGCAGGCCCCCTTGGAGAAAATCGGCTTCATGATGGGCGCGGCCACGCTGACCATCGCGATGGCACCAGCTATCGGCCCCTCTGTGGGAGGCTGGATTGTGCAGGATTTTGGCTGGCGGATGATTTTTGCCGCATTACTGCCCGTGTTGGTATTTTCTTTGGCCTGCGGCGCAAGTTCGATAAGGCAGTCTTCCGTCATACAGAAAACGAAATTCCCCTTGTTAACCTATCTGTGGTTGGCCGTGGGATTTTCCTGCTTTATTCTCGCCTCCAGTTTTGCCGGTGAATGGGGCTGGTCTGACGTACGTGTGCTGGGGCTTTTCGCAGGCAGCATAGCATGTCTGTTCGTGTTTGCCCGAATTTCAGTGCATGCTCTTCAGCCATTGATTCATTTGCAGGTCTTTTGTATTCCAGCCTTTTCCCTTTGTGTCAGCGGTTTGCTGCTGTTGCAGTTCATTTGCCTGGGACTGGGTTTTCTGATTCCCAATTATGCGCAAATTGTGCTAACGGAAAATGCCTTTGTTTCTGGCTGTATTCTGCTTCCTGGCTGTTTGTTGGGGGCGCTCCTGGCACCTGTCAGCGGTAAGCTGTTAGACCGTTTTGGTGCACGCCGCCCACTAATGGCAGGTTGTGCTTTTGTTTGTTTGGCTATGATTGGTTTTAATATGACGCTTGACGAAGCTTCTGTTCCGCTGATGGCTGCTATTTATGCCATATTTACGCTGGGGCAAGGTTTTACTTCAGGGAATACTTTGGTAGCCGGCCTTTCGGCGTTGCCGGCAGAGTTAAAAGCGGATGGTAACGCTGTATTTAATACCTTGCAGCAGTTAGCTGGTGCAATAGGCACAGCTATTGTGGCTACGGTAGTATCCATGCCCCGCAGTCAATTCCCGGATAACTTGGAAGCTGCTACGGCTATGGGGAGTCACTATGCCTTTATGTTGCTTTGGGGCATGGCTGTCTTGCAATGGTTGTGTCTTGGTCAGGCGGTAAGAAATAGCGATAAAAATAACAAAAAAGAAAGGGGCTGTTGCACGTAATGATATGCTCTTATTGAAGGGAACCTTCTTTTTCACAGCCTTCTGTGTTTAGATATGAGGGGGTGCGGCTTACATAGAGGGATGTATGATTTCACAGCCCTTTTTTAGATTCATGAATTATGCTGTTATTTATGTTGGGCAAAAATCCATTCCATGGCTGGCAGCAGGTCATAGGCGTGTTGCCATGTGGAACGATGCCCGCCATTGTTATAGAGTGTATAGTAGATGTGGCAGTCAGGGACAATCAGGGCGGCAGCCTGTTGATTCATTTCTGCATGCGAGGCGGTACTGTCCAAGGTTTGTCGTAATACCTTGGCACCGTTATTTTCCAACCCGTCAAGAATTTTGGTCATACTGGGGGAAGCGCCAGGGTCACCTCCGGCGGCTACGGCCCAAATGTTTTGTGTGCCTAAGGGGTCAGTCACTTTTTCATTCCATTTGCAAGCTACCAGATAAGAGGCGGCAAAAAAGTCAGGATATTTTACATCCATAGCGATGGAGGTCATGCCGCCCATTGACTGGCCGGTATTATAAATGCGCTTTTGGTCGATGTTGTATTTGTCCAACAGGTCTTTGACTAAATGCATGGTACGATCAAGTTCCGGCCCATACTGATAATTGTCATCTACAATGACGGTATCGTATTGGGGGGCAAGGACGAAACAGGGATTCTTGGCCTGCCATTCTGGGGTTGTCCAGACTGTGGCGCCTTTTCCTTGATAAAGTGTGGCCATATTTTCCGGGGAAACTGTACCCGCATCATGCATGAATAGTACCAGTGGATATTGTTTCTGCGGATCATAATTTTGGGGGACGTAGAGATTATACATGAGTTGAGCGTTGTTTTGCTCTGGGTCTATAAATATCCCCTGTGTGAAATTTTCCACCAACAGTTCCCGCGTAGTTGATGATTGCCAGGCTTCACCCGGGGGGTAAAGTGTGCCGTCTGTGCCTTTCAGTATGCCCTGTTGCTTTACTTCAGCGGTTATTTTTTTTAAGGGCTGCGGATTGCCATGACTGCCCAGTTCGGGGCCGTTTTTACCAACTTTCTTTCTGGCAGCGCGGTCATTATCATCGTGAGCTGGTGCAAGTCCCTGATCGGTCATGGGCAACTGTTCTAATTCCAATACTACATATTTTCCTGAGCTCAGTTTTTTATTTCCTTTGGTGGCCTGATCGGTTACATAAGCCTGTATGATGTTTCGTCCGGGAACGCTGAAATCAGATACATCAACGGACGAAGCCATTATCGACTGGTTGTAGTCCAAAATTACTGTGGATAGTGCTATGCCATCACCATACACTTCGGCAACAGCCTCCACGGCAGGCGTGGGCATTGCAGCTACGCAGCTGTTACTGCCAAAAGAACCTGCACTGATACAAATGGCCAATAGACTTTTATGCAAAATATTCATGATGATTAACTCCTTCATTATCGTAAAATAGGTCATAAATTGTGACCAATGGCTGTTGCTTTGGCGTACCTTTGGGTGGCTTGTTTGGGATTGGCTGTTACTCCATAGCTGTGTTCATGGGGAATGCCACTGTAACAGTGTGCGCCAGGCAGCATAAATGATCCTGTCCCCATCAAAGCCAATAATAATTTTTGATATCTGCGCATAATCGTACCTCCATACTCATTTTGAGCAATAAAAAAATCGACGTTCCCTAAATAAGGGTAGAAAACAACGATTTGTTTTCCACGTCGATTTTTTGCTGCCGAAACAGCACGGCTCCTACACAGCCGTTTATGCTATTGGCATTACTATAACACAGGCACTGGAGATTGACAAGGCGTTTATAGCACAGAGACCGTCAGTGGAGTGCAAAACTCGGAGCTTTTGTATGTTATAGTCGTGCGTAGATAAGAATAATGGCACTTAGGATCATGAGAACCAGACTAGCGTTATTAGAATGCTTCAAGAACCGGTGCTTACTGTAAAAATTTTTATTCCATTCAGTGATGTGGTGGTTAAAATAGCTAAGCGACAGTTTGGCAACATATACTGACATCAAGCCATGCTGGCTGGCATTGGAGATGTTGGAGTGGATCTTTTGTTCATCCTCGGAAAGATTGTCAGGAGCAGTATGAAGAATGCGGTTTATGTTAGCAACGCATTCCTGGCGGATTGCAGTGTAATACTGGAGGATGTTACGATAACTGCGCAGGCAGGCCAGGGAAAGAAACAGGGCAACTATACCGTTAAAGGGCATAATCCAGGTTGCATTAAACTCGATATAGACAAAGAATGTTGTGGCGATGACAAAAAGAAAGGCCAGTCCGATGGTGCTGGCAAATAAGACTTTTCTGGCAAGGTAAAATATGGGCGTATTGTTAATGAAAATCAAAATGGAACCTCCCGAAACCGATAGCTATGATAACATAGTCATAAGTATGGGTAACACTATATCATATAAACGTCAAAAAGTCAAAGGTGACAGAGCATAACATTGTTTCGAGCAATTATAGAAAAATAAGTAAGGTAGCGGTATAATTGTCAGTAATGAATAGCGGCGTGTAAAGGAGGATGGCTGTGGTTGATTTGCATGTGCATACCAATGCTTCTGATGGGACGGATGGCACGGAAAAACTTTTGAAAAAGCTGAGGTCTGCTAGTATCGAGACTTTTTCGGTTACTGACCATGATACAATAGATGGTATCTGCAGTATGGAATATTGGGTTCCGGATGACATGGTTTTTATACGTGGTATTGAAGTCAGTTGTGTCACGGAAGTTAGGAATTGTCATATACTGGGATATGGCTTCAATAAAGATGTGCGCCAATTTGGCAATATGGTACATAAAGCCATGAAAAAAAGGCAGGAAGTAGTAGAGCGTCACTTGGCGTATATTTCAGAAGAATATCAAATCGATATAGGTAAGGAAGAGCGGTTCCAATTATTGGATCGTGCCAATAGTTATTGGAAGGCTCACTTAGGAAAATTGCTGGTTTCCATGGGTGTAGCAGCTGATGAGAAGCAAGCCATCGATATGTATATCAAGCCCTGCAACATGAATGGCATCCGTATAGATGCCCGAGAAGCAATAAAGGCAATCCTGGCTGCTGGCGGCATTCCTGTGTGGGCGCATCCCTATGGTGGCTATACCAAGCGGGACATGAACGATGCGGATTTTGATAAACAGCTGCACATACTGCTGGAGGCAGGCCTGCAGGGAATAGAATGCTATTATTCGGACTTTGATGAAACGCAGGTTGAATCGCTTCTGGCCGTTGCGAAGAAACATAACCTCTACATCAGCGGTGGCAGTGATTATCACGGCGCGAATAAGAACATTACTCTGAGAACGCTGAATCGGTATGGGAAAGAGGTTAAGGAAGAAGACCTGACTATCCTTGCGGAGCTGGCCGAACGCCAAAATAAAAAGCCGTTTCCGCTTATCGAAATTGAAGAGTGGCATAATCCGGGCGCGTGTTTCTGGTTTGAGCCGGTAAGGATTAAGGACATATCGCGAAATACATATGACTTAGATAATCAGGATTTCATGAAAGAAGCTGAGATATCAATATCTGAGGAGCCTTTTGAAGATTTCCTATATCCTGTGTTCCAAAAGTACTTTGATGAAAATATGCCGGAGAATAAGGGAAGATACGAGCAATATCCCGAAGGCAGGAAATATCTTACTGGATTTGAATGGTATTTGACAGAGAACTTTTACAGCTATAAGAGCATAGATAACATACTGAAGGAAATTGAGGAATTGGCACATCTTCTGGCCATCGATTACGATAATGACAAATTGGATTTCTTGAGGGCAGGCTTGGAGCATCTTCCCAATTACATACCCAGATATTGGCGAATGTCTGAGAAACTGCCAAGGGACGAGGTTGATGAAATCGTCCGGGAAAATATTGGCCATGTGGTGGATTTCTATAGCCGTTTTGTAAAATCAATGCGGTCAATGATGGAGACCGGCAAAAAAGCAGGCTATGAGCTGATTTCAGTATGTGGCCCATGATATGTTCAGGGGGGCAGTGGTATGGTTACAAGTTTTTTAGGCTGACAATGGAGTTTGGCCGACGACTGAAATATCCGCAGAATAGTTGATTTTATATGGAAAACAAGCTTGAGGGGGCAGTTATGGGGAATTTGTTATATAGATTGTTAATCCTGTTGAATGATCAGGACTACGATTCTGTAGATTACCACATTGCGATGCGAATGTTACAGCACTATCATGAACTATCAGATATGACAATTAGTGAAGTGGCAGCTATGTGTAATGTTGCAAAATCGACAATCTCCAAAGTAATTCGTAAGCTTGGCTATGAGGACTATGCAGATTTTCGTTCAGCTGCGCCTTTTCAAGAGAATAAATACGGATTCGACCTGAATTACAATATGAATATTGCCCAGTTTATTGAGGATAAGGGGATTTCGGCTTATGCTGAGATTATACAGAGGGATATTTCATGCACATTGCAGTGTCTGGAGGAGAACTCTGTAAATCGCCTAGCAGAGGCATTAGTAACTTACCCTAAAGTCGTAGCGATGGGGCTGATGTTTTCTGAAACAGCAGCATTGGATTTACAGGAAAAGCTTGCCTATAATGGCAAATTTGTTGTTACGAGCATGAGCGACTTGAAACAGGAACGTCTGCTGGAACAAATAGATGAGGAGACATTGCTGATAATATACTCCAATTCTGGGAACTATCTAAAAGGGAAGCAGTTATCCGAGTTTCATGAACCTAAGGATTTTTCAAAAGTGAAGGGGAAGTTAGCCTTGATAACCTCAAATCCGGAGATGGAAAACTATCCGGGTGTGGATATCTGCCTATGTTTTGGGCACAGTACCAATGTGCAGACACATGCGAATATCTATCCTTTCGTCAACGATATCATTGTACAAGCTTACCGAAGATTATGCCGATAGTTGAAAATGGGCCAGTTTCCAAATCGCGAACTTCTCTGGATTTAGAATAATTCATGCTAATATAAAGACAGATGAAACAATAAAGAACATTCAGGAGGGGAACGAAATGGTACAAGAAAAGTATGTTGCTTTTGCCAGGCAAATCGTGCAGAGGATTGGTGGCAAAGAAAATGTACAGGATTTGACACATTGTGTAACCAGGTTGCGTTTTCGGTTGAAGGATGATAGTCTGGCTGATACGGAAGGCCTAAAGTCATTGGATGGTGTTCTTACTGTAGTCAAGGGAAATGGCCAGTATCAAGTAGTGGTTGGAAACATCGTGGATGATGTTTTTGACACGATCGTGGATTTGTATCAGATAAAATCCACCATTACAGCAGAGGCCAAGCCGCAGGGCAATATTTTAATGCGGGCTATGAATCAGATGTCAGCCATCTTAAATCCAATAGTTATAGCATTGGCAGGCGCTGGCATGATCAAGGCGTTGCTGGTAATTTTAACCACAACATTAAATGTGCTGGATACCAGTGGCAGTACCTATAAAATATTAGCGGCAGCCGGTAACAGTGTTTTTTACTTCTTGCCTTTATTTTTAGCGGTGTCTTCGGCGAAGGCTTTTCATGCGAATCCCTTTATCTCGTTGGCTATTGTTGGTGCCCTTATGGAACCAAACTTTACGGGGCTTATGAAGCAGAACGGTGATATCGTAGACTTTCTGGGCGTTCCCGTGGTTATGATGAAGTATTCTGCAACACTTGTTCCGGCAATTCTGGCGGTGTTGGTATATGCAAAGCTGGAGCAGTGGTTGAAGCGGATAGTACCCAAAAATATTGAGATTTTTGCTTTGTCCTTCGCGGCACTGTTAATTATGGTTCCGTTATCTGTTATTGTGATTGGCCCCATCGGGGTTACGCTTGCCAATGTAGTGGGCGATTTTGTCAATATGCTGTCAGCACAAAATGGTCTGCTGACTGGTTTGGTTATTGGTGCCTGCTGGACGTTATTAGTGATGGTTGGGATTCATTGGGGTGTAGTTCCCATTATGATTAACAACATTACCACGTTAGGCTATGACTTTATTCGTCCAATGGTAGCTGCGGCTACGTTTGCCAGTGCTGGTGCAGCATTTGGTGTGTTCCTTCGGGCAAAGGATAAGAAGACGAAAGCCTTTGCGTTGTCAACGACTGTGCCGGCTCTGTTGGGCGGCATTACCGAACCTATTGTTTATGGTATTTCTCTTCGCTATAAGAAACCGTTATTGGCTCAGATTATAGGCGGAGGTATTGCCGGTGCCTTTATGGGAGCGATGCACACGAAAGCTATTGTGTATGTATTCCCGGCAATTACGACTTTGCCTGCTTTTATCGGGGAAACCTTCTGGTATTATGTGACTGGTATAGCGCTTTCCTTTACGATTACCGCAATGATTACCTATGCGTTGGGGATAGATGAAGCCCCGGTAGGAGACGAACAGCAAATTAAGAAATCCGTAGGTATCCATGCTTGTGCTAATGGTGCGATGGTTAATCTTAGTGACGTGAAGGATGAAGTTTTTGCTTCAAAGGCCATGGGAGATGGTGTAGCGATTGTCCCTGATGATGGTGTGATTTATGCTCCGACCGATGCGACTGTAGTCATGGCTTATCCTACGGGACATGCTATAGGCCTGCAGACGGATGAAGGTATTGAAATGCTCCTGCACATTGGTATCAATACGGTGGAACTAAATGGTAAGGGTTTTGAAATACTGGTGAAATCTGGTCAAAAGGTACGTCAGGGCGATAAGCTGATTGAGTTTGATGTGGATACCATAAGACAGGCAGGTTATGATTCAACGGTAATGCAGTTAGTAACCAATATGAAAGAGTCTGCCCAGATTCATTTAGAGGATAAAGAAACAGTAGACGAAAAAGACGAAATTATGAAATTGGAGTGGGCATAAGATGACAATGACAAAGTTTCCTGAAGATTTTTTGTGGGGAGGAGCTACTGCAGCAAATCAGTGCGAAGGCGCATGGAACGAAGATGGCAAGGGAATGTCTGTAGCGGACTGTACCCGTTATAAAAAAGAGCTTGATCCATCGGATTATGAGGGACAGCATGCTATTTCTGAAGCAGATATCAAAAAAGCAATGGCAAGTGATGATGTACACATCTATGGAAAACGTCATGGCAGCGATTGTTATCATCGCTATATTGAAGATATGGATTTGTTCCAAGAGATGGGCTTCAAGGTGTTGCGCGTTTCGATTCCCTGGACACGAATTTATCCTAATGGCATAGAGGATGAACCCAATGAAAAAGGCTTACAGCATTATGAAAAACTGTTTCGAGCAATGAAGGAACGTGGTATTGAACCATTGGTAACGTTGCATCATTATGAGATGCCGCTCTATTTAGCCAACCATTATGATGGCTGGTATAAGCGGGAAGTTATCGACTTATTCCTCAAGTTCTGCCGAACCGTGTTTGCCCGCTATAAGGGGCTGGTTAAATACTGGCTGACATTCAATGAAATTGATAGTGTGTTCCGGCATCCATTTACTACTATAGGTTACGTCCAAGAACGCTATCCTCAGGAAAAGCGGGAAGAAATGATTTACCAGTCCTTGCATCATCAGTTTGTAGCAGGGGCACTGGCAACAAAAATGCTGCATGAAATGGTGCCAGATGCATTAATGGGCTGCATGATTACAAGAACGCTGACCTATCCTGAGGATTGTAATCCGGCAAATGTTAAACTGGCCATGCTGGACAATCGGAAGAATTACTTCTATTCGGATGTGCAGGTGCGTGGTCATTATCCAAATCATATTAAACAGGAATGGGCGCGTAAGGGGATTCAAGTTATATTTGCAGAAGATGATGAAAAAACTCTTCGAGAAAATACAGCAGACTTTCTATCATTTAGCTATTATATGAGCCGTGTAGCGAGTATTGATGCAAGTTCTAAAGAACAGGTAAGCGGCAACATTACAGGAGGAACAAAAAATCCATATCTGGCTACTTCTGAATGGAATTGGCAGATAGATCCGACTGGTCTGGAAATCGCGCTCACAGAACTTTATGACCGCTATGAAAAACCGTTGTTCATTGCAGAAAATGGCCTAGGGTGCAGGGATAAGGTGGAACCCGACGGCAGTATTCAGGATGATTATCGGATTGCCTATTTCCAAACTCATATCCAGGCCATTGCCGATGCAATAGCCAATGGTGTGACGGTTATGGGGTATACCCCTTGGGGCTGCATCGATATGGTTAGTATGTCTACCTGCCAGATGAGCAAACGCTATGGCTTTATCTATGTAGATGCCGATGATGATGGCTATGGTACCTATAACAGAAGCCGGAAAAAATCATTCTATTGGTATAAAAAAGTAATCGCTACGAATGGCGAAGACCTGTCAAACTAAAGCAAAGGCCTCCGGGATGCACCGGAGGCCTTTATTTAGATAAGGGAGCCAAATTTGTTGTAGAAAAGTAGAAAAAAAGGAAGTATGGCCGTATAATAAATATTGATTAGTATACAGTAAGGATGTGCTGGCCTTAAACGTGAAGAGAGGTTTCTGCCACTTTGAAAAGTAATGATATTGTAATGGTTTGTAATGATGATGGCGGCCAAAAAAATAAAAATGTAATGAGGATAAAGCAATGAATTGAATTATGCCTGTAATGGTTTGTAATGTATAGGGGGTTGCTGTATGGAAACAAGACCCAAAAAAGCAAGAAAAAAATCTCCGTCCCGATGGAGCAGTGGAATTTGTTCTATCTGTGGTGTATGGGTAAATATGATTACCCAGGAGCATGCGGAGGCGCATGGCTTTAAGAATGCCGATGAGCTGGCAAAGGCTGGCATCGTAAAATCAAACAACAAAATGGGGTGAAGAAAATCAGTACGGTAATTTACTATTACTCGGCAACGGGTAACTCGTTGTATGTGGCGCGGGAATTGCAGAAGGTTATTAAAGGCGCGGAGATAAGGTCAATCGTAGAAGCCCTGCATGAGGACAGTCCGGAGGTCAATGCGGAGTGTGTAGGATTTGTATTTCCTATGCATTACTTTAGCCTGCCGTTGCAGGTTGAGGAATTCTTACAAAAGCTCACGATACTGGAATCGCCTTATATCTTTGCTATAGCTACCTGCGGCGTTCCTTATTGGGGCAGACCGTTTGTGGATGCGGAAAAGATATTGAAGGAAAAGAATCGGCAGATACATGCTGCATGGTATGTACGGCTGGTGTCCAACTACATTCCCTTGCGGGATATAGCTGCAGAATGGCGGATAAATATCCGGGCCTGGCTGGCAGAGCGGAAGCTGAAGAAAATAGCTGGTGCCATAGAGAAGCGGGAACATCACGAGACATGGCAGTTGCTCAGGAAGTTTTGTGCAGGCTATCATGATAAATGGAAAGCAGAACAGCAGAAAATAGATGAAAATTTCCAATGCGATAGGGAAAAGTGTACATCCTGTGGCCTGTGTGAAAGGATATGCCCCAGGGGGAATATCCTGCGCCCTCAGGGGCAGCCTGTATGGCAGCATAGCTGTGTAGAGTGCCTGGGATGCCTGCATATCTGTCCTGTTAAGGCCATAGAATATGGCGAAATAACAAAGGGCAGAAAAAGGTACCGGCATAAGAAAATCAAAGCGGCAGAGCTGATCCGGAGGAATACGTGATGCTTCAAGTCTATACAGGGAATGGCAAAGGAAAGACTACAGCGGCTGTGGGACTTGCCATCCGGGCATTAGGGGCAGGCAGGAAAGTCTACATCATGCAGTTCATGAAAAGTCTGGCCTATAGTGAGCAGAAGATTCTTCAGGGTTTTGCGCCTGAACTTATCTTAAGAACCAGTGGTAAGCCGTTTTTTGTTGCAGAAGAAGGAACTTTAAGCAATGAGCTGCGGGATAAGCTGGGAGACAGCGTGGTGATTTTTCCGAAGGTGAAACCTCCGCAGGATTATGTTGAACTTATAAAAGATGGCTTTGCTGAAGTGACAAGAGCAGTATCTTCGGGGGATTACGGGCTGATAATTCTGGATGAACTTAATATGGCATTGCATTTTGGGCTGATAGGCAGAAGTGCTGTGGAGGAATTGCTGGAAAAGGCGCAAGAGAATACGGAACTGGTGATTACCGGAAGATGTGCTCCAGATTGGCTGATTGAGCGGGCAGACCTGGTTACAGAAATGAAGGAAGTTAAGCACTACTATACGAAAGGTGTCGAGGCGCGTAAGGGTATCGAGTGTTGATGAGGAGGAGAGCGGAATGAGCAGGATAAAAGAACTTAGAAAAGTAGTTGGCAGTAAACTGCGCGAAAGCATAACGGATGCGGAAAAGCTGGAAAGTGCCTATGCGCACCTTTATGGCGTTTCCCTCGCCGCTACAGTGATAGCGGAAAAGCGTGGCGAGAATTCAGAGCTTGCCAGCATGGCTGCTATGCTGCATGACATAGCAGCCTATGTCAATGGAACATATGATGACCATGCGCATAGAGGGGCAGATATGGCGAAGGAAATTCTGCTACGAAATGCCTTGGCTAAGCCCAAGGAAATTGACATCATATGCTCTGCTATATACCATCATGATGACAAACTGGTGAAGGATGAGCCATTGGATGAAGTGCTGAAGGATGCAGATGTCATGCATCATACATTCAACGATTTGACAAAGCCGGTCAAGGAAAAGGAACTGGCACGCTATCTGGCATTAAGGCAGGAATTTGGACTGCCAGTACAGGAGTAGAATTGAGGTGTGGATTTGGCTGGAAAAAAACAGACAAAGCGTGTGGTCAGGGCATTAAATGATTGGAATAAGCCCAGATTTGTTGAGCAGGATGAGTTTTGTAAGGCATCGCTGAAAGTCAACAGGATTAAGATTAATGAGTTTGCCAATATGCTGACGGAAGATATTTTTCGTCCCCTGGCCAATATGCTGGGGGAGAATTCGGAGCGGCCACTTGTAGCACTGGCAACCAGCAAGGAAAAACTGGGTAAGGTAATTTTCCTAGCGGAAAGTGCAAAGCGGGAGATAGAGGCTATTGATAAAGCGGTTACGAACGAAGAACTGTTCAATGCACAGAATCGTCTAAGAGAGCTATGCGCTGCTGTGGTTGAAGAAAGCGTGAGCATTATGAATTATGAAGGTACACCCTTTGAATTAAAATAAGAGGAGCATTTATGGTCAATAAAATATTAACCAGCTTTTTTGTGCGCAGGCTTCCGGAAATCAGAAGAAGCAAGGGCGTCACAAGAAAAGAAATTGCCAAGGGGGTTGGTATTACCTTAGGCAAGTATGACAAATGGGAAGCCGGAAAGGTGCTGCCTAAGTCAGAGGATATTGCCCGGATCGCCAGCTTCTACAAAATGAGCGTGGATGAATTTTTGGGGCTTACGGAAGAAGAAAGTGAAGCGATTAAACAGAAGCTTATAGAAGATGCCGAAAGGCTTTCGCCTGAGGCGCGGAAGATTGTGGTAGATGCCATGACGGACAAGCAGGCATAAAATCTGCTGGGGGTGATGACATGGATTATTCTGTGGAATACCGGAAAAATAAGATGCCAATGGAGCTCTTTCGGCAGAGATATCAGGATAAAGAAAAATACATGGCATATTGTCGTGAGTGCCCAAGGTACGATACCGTCTGGAGCTGTCCGCCGTTAGATATGGATACGGATGCCTATTTATCCCGATTTGAATGGATAAATGTGGTGGGGGCTAAGATCAAACTGGAACGTCATGTGATAGAAGAGGCTGATACCGCAGACAAAATAAAAGATCAGGGCTGGAGGATTGTGTCTGAAGTGAAGCTGCGCATGGAAGAAAAACTACGCAAGCTTGAGAGGGAACTTCCTGGAAGCATATCCCTATCCTCTGGTGGATGCAATTTGTGCAGAGAGTGCAGCCGGAAAGCAGGTCAGCCATGCAGGTTGCCGGATAAGATGAGATATTCGCTGGATGCCTTTGGCTTCGACCTGAGTGCCATAACCCAGGATATGTTGGGAATAGAAATCCAGTGGTGCAGGGACAGACTGCCGGACTACTTCACCTTGGTTCATGGGATAATGACGGTGAACGAGGTGCCGGAGAAAATATGGTTGTCTATAAAAGCAGATATCAAATAATGCCTGTGAGCAGGCAGTGTGTTAGAGAAAAAAATCTGAGGTGATAGAATTGGTAAAGCTGACAGGCTACTATCAGCTGCCGGGGGCAATTCCGCAGTCGGTGGATTTTGAGGACTTATTCGATAAATCATTCATGCGTAAGTATACGAACTATCGTAGCTTCGAGAAATTCCTGCAAGGGGGAAGATTCCATATCACATCTCAGCAGGATTTCGAGGATCTTCCCGAGGAGCAGATGGATAAGCATGTTGCCAAGACTACACGGTTTAGCAGTTGGGGAGAAATGATTGATTTCGCGACAGATATCTACGCGCGGAAACAGGATAAGAAGATGTCATAAAAAAACACCGGGAGCTACCCGGCGTTTACTTATTAAGAAAAGATGATTAGGCCGCCTTTGGGAGATTTGCCTGTATCCCACAAGGTAGCAAGGTCGAACCAGCGCCATGTCCCGTAAGTTACGGTTTTTACCATTAGGGTGTTATCGAACTGCTCATAACCATTGATGATGTACCAGTGCCAGACGTAATCTTCCATGGATGGATGCTGGTGAAGAAGTGTAAGGCAGGGGATGGGCAAGCCGTTATCAATCTGCTGGATTATGATGTCTTTGGTCGCTTCGAGGCTGTTGGTGCCTTCCCATGGCTCTAACGTTATATTCGGTGCGTTGTGATTGGAGAGAAATTGGGAGAAGCCGTCGATATATATGTCCAGACGGTCAATGCCGGATTCGCGTGGCTTTAGGTATGGCTCCATTACATAGGCAAAGTCCACATAATCAGCCTGGGTGATTGCATTTATGTCGTAAGGGTATAGGCCATGGAAGTTTTTGTAGAGTTCAAAATAAATGCTGCAATCGCAGGCGGTGATGGCGGCACAGCCACCAATATTCATCCAATAGGTAGGGCACCATTCCTGGGTACCATCATAGGCTGAGCCGATTTTGAAGTGAGGAAGTTCTTTCTTCATGGTATGATCTCCAATCAGACAATAATCTGTAATTTTACGAGGATAGTATACAACAATAGGATAAATGCTGACAAGCTTTCTATAGAAGGTATTGCGTATTTTCCTCAACTGCAATGACAACAAAGATGCGCATTCATTCTGTAAATAGTGTATTTTACCAATGAACATTAATGATTAGGAGAAATATTTG
>ERZ842401.3084-NODE-3084-length-21142-cov-4.877081_pt1 | contig 21142 bp, 26 predicted proteins | sample MGYA00521270_ERZ842401 | MGnify/ENA primary metagenome ERZ842401 (study PRJEB31892, sample SAMEA3878208) | bioreactor metagenome | biome: Moose rumen | place: Sweden | collected 2011-10 | study: EMG produced TPA metagenomics assembly of the PRJEB12797 data set...
TCCGGCAGACAGTATCTCTGCGGCAGTAAATACGATAAGCTGCCCTGCTTCCAGCCCCGCACTGTCCTCTTTCAGTCTGCCTGTCAGCCTTTATTGTTATATTTCTTTTCTTCGGTTTTGTTTCTCCTGTCAGGACTGCTTTAAGAGCCATAACATCAAATTTACTGTCTTTACTAAGTTCCTTAATTCCAGCAGCCTGAATCATCGACGGATATATATTCAGTTCACATATAACCTCAAATAAAATATCCTGTTGCTCCTTTGAAATAAAGGATATATCCACAGCCTGTGCCAATCCTATCTTCTTTGTATCTACAAGTTCCAGCAAATTTTCATTTAATCTCGATATCCATATATATCTCTGAATCTTACTTCTGGATTCTCCGGCTTCATTACCCATGGTTTCAAGGCTGTCCCCATCTCCGGCAGCACCCTGATGTCTGATTGCTTCATACTTCATGGCATAAGCCTTTGCCTTTTCGCTTGGAAGAATTTCCTCTCTTTGCAAATTACTGTCTACCATTATGATAACAGCTTCATCATTGGTAAGATTTCTTACAAAAACAGGCATCGTCTTAATACCCGCAAGCTCTAATGCCCGTTTTCTTCTATGTCCTGCTATAATCTCATAACCGCCCTTGATTCGAGGTCTTACAATTCCCGGCACTATCACACCATACTTTTTAACACTTTCAACCGTTTCCTCCATTTTTTCATCATCTATAACCTTAAACGGATGACCTGCAAATTCGTGAAGATCGGAAAGTGCAACCTCTATTATCTCCTCATTAACGGAATCAATATCTCTTGATGTATCTGAATTTCCAAACAAACTTTCAACATTGGTAAGCTTTATCTTAGACGCACTTGATCGTTTAGGCATTTGCAAGCACCTCCTTTGTAAGACTTTCATAGGCTTGTGCCACCTTGCCATTTGGATCATACTTGTAGATACTCACACCTTCCGCTGTGCTTTCCTCTGCCCTGACAGACTTCGGTATTGTAGTTGTGAATATATGAATCGTACTTCCGTATGTATCTTTCAAAAGTTCGATGACATCCTTTGAAAATCTCGTCCTGCCGTCCACCATGCTTATCAGGATTCCCTCAATCCCAAGTTTTGGATTCAAGTGCTTCTTGACCATTGATATACTCTTTATAAGCTGTTCCAAACCTTTTACCGGCAGATAGGAAGCCTGCACCGGAATGATTACGGAATCGGCTGCCGTAAGTGCATTTACCGTTATCATGCCTAAACTTGGCATACAGTCAATCAAAATAAAATCGAAATATTCACGCTGCATATCCACGTATTCCTTCAGGATATACTCTCTGCGCATTACATTTGCCATAGAAACCTCAAGGGCTGAAAGCTCAATATTGCAAGGCATCAGATAAATGCCTTCGTCATGAACCAATAATCCCTCATTCCTGTCAACATCTTCATCTTCAATGATCCTTTCCAGAATCGTGGGCAGTGTAACCTCCATACTATCAGGCTCCCGAAATCCCAAACTTGCCGTAAGCGAGCCCTGACCATCTGCGTCAATAAGCAGAACCTTCTTTCCAAGCCTTGCCAGACCTATGCCTATATTCTCCGTACTTGTTGACTTCGTTACTCCGCCCTTTTGATTAGCAAGTGCTATAACTTTACACATATCGTTGTACCTTCTTTCCTGATTTCTATAAGAACTTAGAACCCGAACCAACGTGCAGATAATGCTTTATCAAGTCCTGTTCATCGTCCTGACTTCTTTTTGCTTTTTTATCCTTACGATATATCTCTGTATATAATCTCTTATACTTTTCAGTCCCCTTATTGTTGAAAAATGTCGATGTATTCTCTACTTTGAACCTGTTATCCCTGTTCAAAATTTTCAAGAACCATCTAATATCATTCTTCGTTCCCTGCATTCTGACCTTTAACATCTTATTCCTCCTCGCTGGTGTTATTTTAGTTTTCCGACTGCCTTACCGCTGTGACCATTAAGTTTTCCTCTGTCCTCTCCTTTTCCGCTGTGATCTCTATTGTTTCCATAACGCAAAAAGGACACTTCTTAAAACTCACTGTTCTAAAAAGTGTCCTCTAATTACATCTCTATTCTATTTCTTGGTTTAAGCTAAAATGTACGAACCAGTACCAACAAGTATTATCACTTGTATTTTTGTAGCACTATTTGTAGCACCTTTCACCCTGAAAACCACATAAACCCTTGATTTTACTGGGGTTTACTTGCCTGTTGACTTCAAGGTCGGGAATATCACTCCCAGCATCCCATTGTTATGTAACAACATGTATTTCTCCCAAAAAGTTCATCCCCCGCTTATCAGCTCCATGTACGATTATGTACCATTCTTTTGAATAAATAAGGTACAAATGAGGTACCGGGGATTTTTTTGAGGTACAACGAGAGTCTTCAGCGGACTCTTCCTAAAACATGTTATTGTTGTTCAATTCTTTAAAAACTTCCTGCCTTTTTCTTTCCGATACTTCGGCATAGATATCAAGAGTAGTCTGAATATCCTTGTGACCCATAACGGACTGAATTACCTTAACATTCGTTTCATTTTCGCAAAGCCTGCTGCAAAAAGTGTGTCTCGTAATATGACAGCTAAATCTTGGAAGTATGATTGCAGGTCTTCCTTCACGCTTTGCTCTCACTTCCTCCTGCGCATTGTAATCGTCAACAATCCTTTTGATTTCTCTGTTGATACCAGCAGGGTTGTGCAAATTTCCATAACGGTTGCAGAATATAAAATCTGACATTCCGTCCAATTCTACAATGCAATGATATCCATACTCTTCCTGACAATCCTTCTCCTGGAGAAAAGCCTCTCGCACCTTCTCAAGCATCGGAACACTCCGAATACCGGCTTTTGTTTTAGGCAGAGATACTTCAAACTCACATTTATATTGATTATCGACTCTCGGATAATACGTTATATTATGGTTGATACTGATTGTATTATTCTCAAAATCGACATCTTTCCACCTAAGCCCGATGATCTCCCCTACTCTGCATCCGGTTCCAAACATAACCGTAAAAAGCGGTTTCCATCTGATATACTCCGCTTTCTCCAGAAATCCCAAAAATGCCCTCTCTTCTTCCAAAGTCAATGCATGCCTGATCTCGGCAGAACCCTTCATTTTCTTTTTCAATTCAGCCATAACTCCCTCCGTAGGATTGTTTCTTAACACATTATCCCTCACAGCCATCTGAAAGGTAGGATGGAGAACTGAATGAACAGAGTCTATCGTATTTATTTTTAATCCCTTGTCAAGCAGGGCATTGTAGAACAAGAGCACGTCTGAATATCGGATGTCTGCAATTTTCTTTTTTCCAAATCCTTTTCTCACATAATGGTCATAAGTATAAATGTAGTGAGTCTTTGTCGTGCTTCTGATTTCAGATCTTGTAGAGATATACCTGTCAAACACAAAGTTAATATCTGACTTAGCGATCACATAAACATCAAGTTCATCCAATTTATCCCGCTCGATCTGCTTCTCTTTATCTCTTAAGTCTCCAAGATCCTTTGCATAGACACAACGGCGTATCCCGAACGAATCTGTGTACGCATAGCAATAAAGCCGTTGCCTGCTTTTAAAAGACTCACCACGGTGTAATACTCTTCCCTTCTTATCTTTCCTAACTTTTGCCATACAAATCCTTTCTTTCAAAGTCAGGAAGAGAGATTATGTAAGATCTACTTTTGGGAAGCCAGCGATTTCTCGGCTTCTTTTCAAACTTTTTCTGTTATGGTGAGGTTAATTTTTTCAGTTCCTTATTCTTCTTAACCTGACTTTATTATACTTTTGGGCATCCCAATCGTCAAGATTTTTTATCCTGCATCTTCCGTTAATCTCCCAACCTTTCCTTTGTGTTACTCTTTGAAATATTCAAGGTATTTATCAAGAATTTCAACATTGACAAGTGCCATCTTGTTGACTTTATATACTGCTCCGGCTTCATGGGCCAGCTTATAAAACTCACGTTCACTCATGCTGTAAAGAATTGCTCCTTCTTTATATCTGATAAACTTCTTTTCCGGATATTGACATCTCAACACCATTCTGGAAAATAGCTTTTTCGGAATATAAAACACAGAATCCCCTAACAAACATTTTACCTGCTCTTCTATCGGCTCATCATTTTTCTTCATACGTTATACTTACCCCTCCAGTTCGGAACAATATTGGTTCCTTTTCTTTTATATTTCCCACTCATCGGTATATTCATAATATACCATCTAATTACTCAAATGCCACCTCCAATCTATATTTTTCTGCAACTGCCTTCTCCAGATATCTTTCCTGCGTTGCTCGCCACGTTTTTTCAGGCTGCCGCTATGCAACATTTCACCTACAGGCGTGCTCTCTCTTTTATATGTCATCGCACACTATCTGTAGTTCCTGTATTTCCATCTGGCAGGTTATGAAATTGTCAAGGTGCAACGAAGAAAATTTCATCTTTTGAAAATTACCTTTACATTAAATAAATAGGCAATATTTTTTTAATTTCTTCATATTGGGAAAAATTTATAATATCTTTTAGAAACTTTTAGAAAAAAATAGAAAGCTTATTGAAGAAATCGAGCGGATTGAGTATAATATATCTGCAAGAAGCTACTATTTAAGGTAATTTTACAGGCATAAAACAAGGTATGTTTTGATACAGTGGAGGTGGTCAAAGTGATTACAGCTGAATTAACCAGAAAAATAAATTTGCTTCCTCAAGATTCCTATGATAAGGTGGAGAACTTTGTGGAACAGCTACTGTCATTGAATACACAGACAAAACGCGACAATGCATTTAGAACTTTTATGGATAAGATGAACGCTGCGGAAAAATCTGTACAAGAACAAGGATTTATCTCTGAAGAAGATGCGGAGGCAGAATTAGCCAAGATATGAAATCAAAGAAAATAGCGTATTCTGCGATTGCTTTATCGAAACGAAAAGCAATCAAAAGAGAGATAAAAGCAAAGCATGGTCAAGCTATTGCTGACAAAGTATCTGATCATATAAGTAAGGCTCTTTCAGAACTAAAGAAATACCCGGAGATAGGGACATCCATGAGGGAACAATATGATTTAGATTGTGATTATTATATGTTTTTTGTAGAACATAATTACTTCATATACCGGATTATGGATGATATGATAATGATACTTGAAATATTCAACGAAAAGGAAGATTTTATGTATCAGCTTTTCGGTATTGTGACTACCAGTCAGGATACCATTGACTATTGGGGCGAAGATTAATCGGGGAGAAATGGTGTCATTTCTCCCCAATCTTTTTACCCTACTCATTAAAAATTTATTGCCAAATGCAACCCTTTCAATATTAAGGTTATTAAGAAATCCACAATTGCTATTTTGAATGAACCGCATCATTTCTTGAAAGAAGATACACACAATACTGATTCATGCTGATTCCTTCCCGTTTCGAATGCTCCGCAAGCAAACGGTGCAGACTGCGGGGAATCCTCAATTTAAACTGCCCTGAATAATCCTCTAATCCATCTGGCTCCTGGATCTCTATGTTGTCCTCAATGGCAGCCTCCAACCATGCCTTCTTGGCATCCATGGCATTTGCAACAGCGGACTCTATCGTCTGTCCACAAGTAATACATCCGGGAAGATCTGGAAACGAAACTACAAAACCCCCCTCATCCCTATCCTCCACAATCTCCATACGATAGTTCATCATCAAATAATCATTCAATGTTTTCTTCATCGTTGCTTTCTTCATTATCTGCCTCGCTTTCCACTACCTGCTTTACCATCTCAACATACACTTTTTTGATTGGTTCATGCTTTGGTATCGTAATCGGCTGACATCCGGGTTTTCTAAAGGTATAATGACTGCTACCCCCTTTGGGAGCATTTTTTACATATCCATAACTTTCTAATACTCCTGATAGTTCGTCAAACCGAAGATCTTTTGATAAAGAACATATTCTTGTTAATAGTTTTTCCCATTTTGACATATAAATCCCTCTTATTTATATTATACTTGGTGTCATATTTGGTGTCAACCATAAAATACTCTCCCTGCTTTTTATTTGACAACATTTTACATTTTTTCGCAACTATATTTCCCGAAAAGTTCCGATAATCAAATCAGCACACATTTGGCACAACATTGGCATGAAATTGCTCTTTTCACGTAAATCACTATCTGTTATACTTGGTACAGTCAAAAATTTTGCAAATGTCCGTTTCCTTTTCCGGGAGCGGATTTTTTGCTGTAAAGGTGGTGGTTATCATAATAATTAAAAAGGTGCCTACGGCACTTTTACCAATTTGCTCCGCAAATTGTGAATGGAAGCGTCCTGACAGACGCAGTTTCCTATGGAACAAGAAAATCCGCAGGATTCTGAACAATGACCGTGCCGAGGCTAACTATTTCAGTGCGGTCCTGTTCATTTTCATTGCGGTATTACTGTTGGCTTTTATCATGAACCTGTTCAGCATCATTTCAGCCAAGCAGGAGCTGGATTTATGTGCCGATCAGATGGTAAAACAGATCCAGCTTTCGGGCGGCATCAATTCAGAGACAAACCAGCTCTTTAATTTCCTTTCTTCGGAGATCAAAGGAGCAGAAAACATCTCCTATAACATTGATGCGTCCTATAAATCGCCGACCCCTTTTGGGATGTACAGTGCCATTCAGTTAGGCAGCCCGTTCTATATCACGATACAGGGCGATGCAAAGCTGGGCGGTTTCTGGAACCTCAATCTGATCCGCATCACGATTGTTTCCAAAGCGGCAGGTGTCAGTGAACATTACTGGAAGTGAGGTGCCTATGAGAAAAAAGCTTCTTTATCTAAAAAGGCATCTTGCGAATGAGCATGGAGAAATCTCCATTTATTCCTGTTTTTTTGTTCTGGGTGTGGTGATCCTGATTGCTTTCCTGCTGTTGTATGCTTCCATCCGGATTACCTGCATAAACATAAGGAATGGTGCGAAAATGGAGCTAAACAACTTAAGTGCCAGCATTTATGCCGATACCTACCGTCCCCAAAGGGAAACCAATTTCAGCGAATACCTGAATACCCTGTATTCCAGCAGCAGCTATACTTCCATGTTGGAAGATACCGTAAAGGACGGGCTGGCAAACAAGATTCCCCTTGCCACGGATAAATACCAGATCCGGAACATTGGTCTTGCCTTCCAAGTGACAGGGGACCGGGTGGAATATGTCTTTTCCTGTGACGTGGATTTTTATATTTTCATGTTCGGCAGGCAGTATCCGGTCGTAAGTAAACATATTGAACTGACCGGCTACCATAATACAAAATTTTAAAAATTTTGTTGAAAAAATATCCCGTCAGACCGTAAGGGATATATGTAACAGGATTTCAAATCAAACACCCCACAGCAAGCTACGTGGTAAAACGAAATAAATTTCGTTGAGCCTCGCGGCATTCGCCAGATTGACATGCAAGCATGTCACCGCAGCTCTAGCTCGCGGGAATAACGACAGGAAAGGAGAACCAATCTATGAAGAACATTTTAAAATCCAGACAGTTCCTTTGTTCCGTGCTGGCTGTTGCCTGCATCGGTATTTTAGTTACCTGCCTTGTGGCTGGCAGACAGCAGAAAAACGATTTTAAGCCGGAGGTACTTTCTGAAACCGAAGACGCAAGGCAGAATCCGGCTGCTCCTGCTTCCACGGTAAAATCAGGTTCAGAAACCCATACCGGTATCGCAGCAGACACACCTGTCCCGGCTGCGGTAAAAGAACCTGATCCTCTGGCAGAATATCCCAAAGTGACAGAGGAAACCGGGGACAGGGTTATAGTTGATTTCACTCCGGATAGTGAGGAGCTGAAACCTGAACCGCCTGCCCCGCCCACCACAAATGACGATACCACAGATCCGTCCACTCCTCCGGTCTATACACCGGAGGAAACCGAGCCCGAAGTGCCTGCTCCACCCGTACAGGACAATACACCTGCCCCCGGTTCCACGAATGGAAACGGTGCCGTATATGATCCCGTGTTCGGCTGGGTAGTTCCCGGAAATGTCGAACAGTCCCAGACAGACAGTAATGGTGATCCCGATAAAATGGTGGGCGATATGTAAAACAAAAACTGAATATCGTACATGAACCTGCAGAACCGTCACACTCCTGTGACGGTTTTGTTTTGCTAAAAATCAAAGAAGGAGCGTGATATTTTAATGAAACGATTTCTCTCCCTCCTGTGTCTTATGCTTACACTGTGCCTGTTTCCTGTGACTGTCTTTGCTGCCGGCGAGGGAAACATGGATAGCGGGGGCGGCGGCATGGGGCAGGGTACTTCCACCAACAAATGGTCTCCCGGCAATGATGGTGTGCGTGTCACTGTAGTAAACGCGGAAACAGGTGCCACCGTATCAACGCCCATCGATTATGCCAACCGGATCCAGAGCGACAGTGTGCTTCATTTTGGGAAAGTAAACAAGCTGGATTATCTGGGCGGTACCAGCCTCTCCTTACAGTCAGGCGTTGCCTATACCTGCAAGAATCCCGCCAATGCCATGCCGACCATCGTGAGCAGTACGGGACGCAACAACATCGAAGCCATCAAGCGATATTTCTGCAGCGAATACGCCTGCATGATGATCGCCGCAGATGCCGGTGTCAGCTATGAAGATATGCTGGCCGGCAAATACAAGCTGCTTGTGGAACCGATCGCCTACTTTACCCACAACGGACTGTATTACTGCATGACGGCGACGGAAGCCGGACTGTATAATCAGGCATCCAACGGGGCTTTAAGACGCACCATGACTTCACTTACCCACAAAAACCTGCCCCTTGCCCTGTTTTTAGAATATGCCGACCTTGGGCTCCCTGCATGGACGGGCAACACCACCGGGAACCAGTCCGACACAGATATCATAAACAGCCTTGGCGTGGGTATTGTCCGGTTTACGGACCAGCCTCTGATACCGGAGAACAGTCTGGAAGCTCCGGACATGGAATACCGTGTGAATACGGATGTGATCACTTCCATCACGCTCACGACCAGCGTGAACGTGACACCGGACAATCCTGCCTCCGTGACCTTCCATATTCTGGGAACATCCTATGAGATTGATAACATCGTGATCCCCAAAGACGATTCCCAGCTTGTATGGGTCCAATGGCATACCCCCAGTACACCGCAGGATATCACGATCACAGTTTCGGTATCCGGTGCTTCCACGGCACAAACAAGCTTTACCGCAAGGATCGTGGATCTGAACGAAAGGATTCCGCCCGACCCTCTGGCAACGGACACATATCCGGGATTTTCCCCTCCGGTCCTGCCCGCAGGCACCCAGAAGCTGACTGCATACTGGGGCGTGTGGAGTTCTTACTGGCAGGCAAAATGGGTATGGCATGCGGACTGGCAATGGCACGAAGATTTACAGTGGCATGAAGATATGCAATGGCACACCACCCCCTGCGACAGTTCCTGTCCTCCGGATTGTCCCCGGGAACATGGGGAATGGGTAGATGAGGGTGACTGGGTGGATGAAGGCGAATGGGTAGACGAGGGCGAATGGGTGGATGAAGGCGAATGGAAATACAACTACACCGGGTATTCCGCTTCCATCTCCGGAACCATGTCCCTGATGCCGGACGACATTGTACCTACGGCAAACGGCAAGGACATGAAAAGCGGCTACGGTGTCAAGACGGAGGTAAATGCCGTTTTATCCACGGATGCCCCCTCCGGACACATTACCAATCCACAGACTGCCTTCAGCGTATTCCCGGAATTCCATTACAGCACTTACCTGCGGCTTTTGCAACGCGTTTCCAGCGGACGCAGTGCGAAGTTCACTTTCCGGGCAAATGAATTCTCCACCTGCGGACGTTCCGTACATTTTACCCCTGTGTGGTTCCCCGATAACACGAATTATGTGGTCTACACACAGGTATGGGATGCCTGGACTCCGGACGGGATGCTGTCCGTCAACTTAAACGACTATATCACCATCCACGGCAGCCTGTTCGACGACTGGTACACAAACCGTGAATAACCCTGTCAGTCTGTTTTATGAATCGCTGGTACTGATAATTATTTGGTGCTTTGCCGCCTACGACATCCGCACAAGACGTGTACCGGACCGGGCACTTATACTCTTCTGCCCTGTCGCTTTTTTATCCCTGCCGATCCGTGTGCTTTTAGAAGAAACAAAACTTTCCCCGTTGCCGGTGTTCCTCTCTTCTCTGGCAGGGAGCCTTGCAGGTTTTCTGATCCTGCTTGGTGCTGCCATGATTTCCAAAAGCGGCACCGGACTGGGCGGCGGCGACATCAAATTTACGGCTGTCATAGGTTTTGTCTACGGACTCCGCAGGATGCTGGATATTCTGGTAATCGCCACATTTCTGGCTGCCTGTGCCGTCATTTTGACCGTCTGCCGGCACAGAAAACAAGCGGACAGAGGGAAAAAAATCCCCCTTCCGATTGGTGCATTGCCCGGAGAACATCCCTCGCATGATGACAGGAATAAGCCCCTTTCCATACCGTTTATTCCTTTTATTGCTGTCGGCTGTCTTATTTCCCTGGCAGCTGCGATCATCACAAACAACCTATAGAAAAGGAGATTTTTAACTATTATGAAACTGAATAACCGCTTTCTTTTTGGCATGCTAAGCCTCTTACTTTCTGCCATCATTGCCTTTGTCGCCCTGCCTACCATTGCAAGACAGACAAACGGCAAGACTGAGATTGTCCGCATCACAAAACAGGTCTTAAAGGGCGAGCAGATCACCACTTCCAATACGGAAGTTGTGGAAGTCGGCGATTATAACCTGCCCCCCAACATTGCCCGCACCATGGATGATGTAAAAGGACTTTATGCGACTGCCGACCTTGCACCGGGGGATTATATCCTCTCCACTAAGATCAGCATGGTTCCCATTTCCTCCGACACCGCCCTGAATGATATCCCGGACGGCATGGTTGCCATCTCCCTGACGGTAAAGACATTAGCCGCAGGTCTTTCCGACAAGCTGCAGCCCGGCGACATCATCCGCATCTACCATTTTCTTGACAAGGCGGAAGAAATTCCGGAATTATGCTATGTCCGTGTGCTGTCCGTGACGGATGCAAAAGGCGTAAACGTGGATAACACAAGGGAACCGTCCGAGGACGAGGAAAAACAGCAGTCTGCCACCATCACCGTGCTGGCAAATCCCGAACAGGCACGCCGCATCACGGAGCTGGAGAATGACGGTGTCGCCCATGTGGCACTGATCTGCCGCAACAATGAGAAGCTGGCCGGTGAGCTTCTGGAAGCACAGATGCGGATGATCATGGAAATCTATTATCCCGAACGATTGGAGGAAACACAGAATCCCGAAAATGCAGATTCCCCTACTGGAAATGCCTCCGACTCCGGTACAGGTTCCGGCTCGGATACAGATTCAGATACTAACTCAAATTCGGATTCAAACGCAGGAAATAACAGTAATTCCGGCGGCACACCGAAAACCAGAACAGATAACACACCGGAAACCGGTACCGATGGCACCAGCAATCAAAATCCACCGTCTGATACCGCAGGACACTGACTGAAAGGAGGAAACCATGGGAAAAGTTATTACCGTCTGGGGCAGTCCCGGCAGCGGCAAATCCATGTTCTGCTGCATCCTTGCGAAAGCACTGACCCGCAACAAACAAAAAGCGATCATCATAAACGGGGAATCCGGTACCCCCATGCTCCCCGTCTGGCTGCCTGAGCAGCTCATTGAAACCAATGCCTCCATAGGGCAGGTACTGAACAGTGTGGAAATTGATACTTCCCTCGTTGCCAGCCATGTGACTGTCTTAAAGACTTACCCGTTCATCGGGCTCATGGGATACAGTGCCGGGGAGAACCCGTTAAGCTATCCCGAAACCGATTATAACATGGTGCTGCAGCTTGTCGCCGCCGCATCAAAGCTGGTGGATTTTGTGATCCTTGACTGCAGTTCCAACATGACAAATGTGTTCACTCCCGCCGCCATAGAATCCGGCGACCTTGTGGTACGGATACTTACCCCGGATCTGAAGGGTATCAACTACTTAAAGGCACACAGACCCCTTCTGGTGGACGCACGCTTCCACTACGACAGCCACCTGACCTTCGCAGGCATGGCACGCCCTTTCCATGCTTTTGAGGAAATGGGCTACCTCATCGGCGGATTCGACGGTCTTCTCCCCTACAGCAAGGAAATTGACCGCTGTGCCACCGAGGGTGGGATGTTCCAGGCACTCAAATACTGCAACAACAAATATACTGCAGCACTGAATAAAGTGCTGGGAATACTGGAGCAGATGGAAGAGGAAACAGATTCCGAATCCGGACCAGAAACATCCATAAGCGAAGCACCGGTTGGCACACCCACACAGGGAAACGGCGCGAAAATGAATTTTGAGGAGGAGTTTTCTGATGAGCAACTTAAATGACATCTTTTTTACCCAGACTGCCACAGAAGGACTGACCTATGAGCAGGTGCTGGAGGACGTACAGCATTATTTCAGCGAAAACCATGCCTCAACGATCGCCGAGGCAGGAAACGGGGATACCGGGCGGGCTGCCACTGTCCTGAAGGAGCTTATGGTGCAGTATCTTGTGAAACGCAAATTTTCCATCGCAGGACTCTCCACAGAACAGCTCTGCGAAAAGCTGTTTGAGGATATGGCAGGCTACTCCTTTTTGAAAAAATGGATCTACCAGCCCGGCGTGGAAGAGGTAAACATCAATGCCTACAACGATATCGAGGTCATCATGAACAGCGGACGCAGCATCAAGATCCCCGATAAATTTTCTTCCCCGCAGCACGCCATTGATGTGATCCGCCGTATGTTAAACGCCTGCGGCATGGTGATTGACGACACCATGCCCTCTGTCCTTGGCTTCCTTGACAAGAACATCCGTATCTCCGTGGATAAGACACCCATCGTTGACCCGGATGTGGGCGTGAATGCATCCATCCGTATCGTAAACCAGCAGACCGTGTCAGAGGACATCCTTTTGAAATCCGGCAGTGCCACGGCAGAGATGCTCCACTTTCTGACTGCCTGCATCCGCTACGGCGTATCGGTATGTATTGCCGGCTCCACCGGTTCCGGAAAGACCACAATCATGGCGTGGCTCCTTTCCAATGTCCCGAACAACAGGCGGCTGATTACCATTGAGGAGGGCAGCCGGGAATTTGACCTTGTGAAGCGTGACGAAAACGGCAATATCCTGAACTCTGTCGTGCACCTGCTGACACGTCCCCATGAGAATCCTGCCATGAACATCAATCAGGATTTCCTTCTGGAACGCGTTCTGCGGAAGCACCCGGATGTGATCGGTGTCGGCGAGATGCGTTCTGCGGCTGAAAGCCTGTCCGCCGCCGAAAGCTCCCGTACCGGCCACACCGTCTGCACCACCATACACTCCAATTCCTGCGAAAGCACATACCGCAGGATGATGACCCTTGCGAAGCGGAAATACAACATGGACGATTCCATCCTCATGCAGATCATGGTGGAAGCCTATCCTGTCGTTGTCTTCACGAAACAGCTGGAGGACCGTTCCCGCAAGATCATGGAGATCATCGAGGGGATTGACTACCAGGGCGGGCGGCTTGTCTACCACTCCCTCTATAAATACGAGGTAACGGACAATGTGACAGACGAAAAGGGCAACGCCCATGTCGTACGCTGCCACAGAAAAACGGGACTTATTTCCGAAACCCTGAAAAAAAGACTGCTGGATAACGGGATTTCCCATAAAGAGCTGGCAGAATTTGACCGCAGATAGGAGGAATTTTCGATGCACTGGATTTATATTATCTGCTTTGCCCTGCTATGTGCGGGACTGTTCGCATTATCCGGCGTGCACATCAAGGACATGGTGGATGTCATTTTCCGCCCGCGTCACAGGATTGCCACGCTGGGTGACGAATTAAATGTACTCATGGGAAAGCCGGTCCAGAGATTTTTTAACCAGAAATATGAAATCAGACAGATCTTAAAGGATACCGGGCGGGAAGACCGTTATGATGCCGTGACGCATCTGACACTGATCCTGTTCGCAGTAGGCGGAGTGCTTGCCCTGTTGATTGGGAATGTGTACATGGTCCCTGTTCTGGGGCTTGGCTTCTCCCTGATCCCCATATGGTATCTGAGGAGCACAGCCGCAGCCTACAAAAAGCACTTAAACGAAGAACTGGAAACTGCAATCTCCATTGTCACCACTTCCTATCTGCGGACGGAAGACCTGATCCGCTCCGTGAGGGAGAACCTGGAATATATCAATGAACCGGTCAAAGCCACCTTTGAAGCATTTGTCTATGAGAGTGAGCTGATCAATGCCAACACCACAAGTGCCATCAACAGCTTAAAGATGAAGATTCCGAACCGTGTCTTCCACGAATGGGCGAATATCCTGATACAGTGTCAGTCTGACCGCTCCATGAAGAACACCCTTCCCACCATCGTGCAGAAATTCTCTGATGTGCGGGTGGTACAGTCGGAGCTTGATGCCATGCTTCAGGAACCAAAACGGGAAGCGATCACCATGATGTTCCTTGTGGTTGCCAATGTGCCGCTTTTATATTTCTTAAACAAAGACTGGTTCCATACCCTGATTTACACCACACCGGGCAAGATTGCCCTTGCGATCTGTGTAGCGATCATCCTCTTCTCCCTGACGCAGATCATGAAATTAAGCAAACCCATTGAATACGGAGGTGACGGAGCATGATCATCCTTGCTTTTATTGCTATTGTCCTGTTCGGCTTTGCCGCATACAACCTGTCCTGCTCCTTTGCAGACATCCCCACAGGCAGGACCTCAAAAATGATGATGCTTACCCGGAAACAGAAAGGCGTAAAAAACGAACAGCTGCTGGATGTCTATCTCACAAAAATAGCATCCCTGCTTGCCCCTTTTCTGCATCTGGATAAATTGAAGAAAAACCGCCTGCAGGCTGCCTTGAATATTGCGGGATTTGAAGTCACTCCGGAGGTTTATACGGCAAAGGCATGGGTAACTGCCGGAGCTGCCGCCCTGTGCACTCTCCCCCTGATGTTTGTCCTTCCGCTTTTTGTCCCCCTGCTTTTAGGGCTGGCTGTTGCCCTGTGGTTTTCCACCTACTACGCAGCGTTTGACTATGTGAAGAAACGCCGGAAACTCATTGAGGCGGAAATTCCCCGTTTTGCCCTGACAATCGGGCAGAATCTGGAGAATGACCGGGACATCCTGAAAATCCTTACTTCCTACCGGCGTGTGGCGGGCAAGGACTTCGGTGCGGAACTGGACCAGACCATTGCGGATATGAAGACGGGAAACTATGAAAATGCCCTGATTCATTTTGAGACCCGCATCGGGAGCCCCATGCTCTCTGATGTGGTAAGGGGACTGGTGGGGGTACTCAGGGGCGATGACCAGCGGATGTATTTTAAAATGATCTGCTTCGATATGCGGCAGATTGAACAGAACAACCTGAAAAAAGAGGCTGCCAAGCGTCCCAAAAAGATACAGCGGTACTCCATGCTGATGTTGTTCTGTATCATCATCATTTATCTTGTGGTGCTTTGTACGGAGGTGCTGGGCTCCCTGGGGGCTTTCTTCGGATAGCCAAACCATGATCCAATCTGGGAACAGATACCGGTAAATCTGCCCCTGCTCCATCCGGGCTTTTTACATAAAACCATGACAAGGGAGGTGAAAGTATGTTCCACGAATGCTTTCTGTAGCTGACTTCATGTGGTAAGGATAAGCAGCATTGTAACTTAATGAAACAGCCATAAAAACAAAATCATTTTTCATTTTAAGGAGGATCTCATGAAAAGAGTAAAAGAACTGATCAAAGGAAACACAAACCGTTTTATGTACCGTGTCCGCAAAGCACTTTCCAACCAATATGGGGATTTCTACATCTCGGATGCGGTAAAGATCATCATCGCCGTTGTACTCGGTGCCCTGCTTCTGGCAGCCATGACAAATATTTTCAACAATACTGTCATCCCCAAGATCACGCAGGAAATTAACAAGCTGTTCAACTGATCATAAACAGGCTGCATACAGCCAAAAAAGGAATCAGACACGACACATTCTGTCTGATTCCTTTTTTATTTTTATATTTTAGAAATTTTTTATCATTTTTTTCGAACTGTTTGCTGAAAAAATGAGGATAAGTTAAATAAACCACAAAACTTTTTAATTGTGGCTGCGAGGTAAACCAATGAAAGAAAAACAAACAGAACTTTATCAGTTCTTAAAAGCTGTCCGTGGCAACTGGCACAACGCCATTTATATCAGCTGTAAACATTGTCCCGGCACCAAAGCTTCACAGTGCAGGGACTTTTTAATGACAGCAGATGCTGACGGTCATCCGATCCTGATTCCCGTAAATATCCTGCATTTACTGACAGGGGAAGAAATCACTCCCGAAGACTGCAGGGGCATGATGGAAAAACAGGTATTTGAAACCCTTTACTCTCTATATATCGAATGGCACACGGTTTCACAAAATGAATGTCCGCTCCTGCAGCTTTCCCAGACAGCCCCTGATATACAAAAGGACTGACAAAAGATTATCAACTACATTCCACATAGAAAAGAGGTGAAGGAAGATGAAAAAGAAAAAATATCAGATTTACTGCCCTTACTGCGGCTCACCCGCCGTATGCCGCCCTGCCGGCACGATACATGGAAGCTCCGTTTTTGAAAAAGGACGCTACCTCTATGTCTGCTCCCACTGGCCGGAATGTGATGCCTATGTGGCTGCACACAAAAAAGACAGAAAGCCCATGGGTACCCTTGCCAATGGCACACTTCGGCACAAAAGAATCCTTGCACACCATGCCCTTGAAGAATTTCAGGCTTCCCGCCACATGGAAAAATGGGCTGCGTACATATGGCTGCAGGGAAAACTTGGACTTAACGAAAGCCAGACACATATCGGACTTTTTTCCGAGCAGATGTGTGACCGGGTGGTCTTGCTCTGCCGTCAGGCAATAAAAACAGATTCACAGAAAGTATCCTGAAAGGAGGCGATATTTATGAAACATAACATTCCTTTGACGAATGAACAGAAAGAACTGGTTGCCGCGAATCTCTCCATCGTCTACTGGGCGATCCGCGAGGACTTCCATGTCAACGAAACAATCTATGGATTTGGCTATGATGATTTATTTCAGGAAGGCTGCATCTGGCTCTGCCATGCCGCCACAACCTATGATCCTGCTCTTTCCAGATTTCCTGCCTACGCAAAAAAGGTAGTACATAACGGACTTCTCTCCTACTGCCGCTGCCAGTGTAATAGCGAACGTCATTTCACCCGCCTCTCGGTAGGAGAAAATGGAGAGCTGGTTGCTGAAGGAAATGCCCTGCCAGTGCCGGATGATTTTGAATCCCGCAGCTCCACGCTGGAAGTCATGCAGCTTTTGGAATCCCGTGCCATGGATTACAAAGGTGTGGCAAAGTTAGGGATCAAGGCGCTGGAGCTGCATATCAGGGGCATGGGAATCTCAGAGATTGCAAAACTGTATGATGTTCCCCCTTCCCATATCGGTGCATGGATTTCCCGCTCCAAGCAGAAGCTTCGGAACGATCCCCTGTTTTTATCCGGCATTACTTAATTAAATTTATTGAAATCCAAACATAACAAAATAGAAATAATACCATGAAAAATTACCATGAAGGAGGTTATCTGCTATGATGCTTAAAACAAACACTCTTTACACCGCAATCGGACGCTTTGAACAGCGATACAACAGCTTCGGTTATCCCTGCCCCGTTATCCTGCTGAGTGGAAAGGAATATATGGCGGACATTCAGGAAATGATGGTATGGACCATCCTGAACTGGCGGATTGTACGGAAAGAAGAGATTGGCAGGCTGTATGAGGAAATGCTCAAAAAATCCGATGCAATCATCAACCGCCCACTGGAAGCCTGTATTGAACGCCTTTTAGTCCGCGGTCTTCTGATTTCCGGAAACGGCGACACGGAATATGATGCTCTGTATGATCTTATTTCGTCCCTTTATATCATTCCTACGGAAAGCAGTTTCTTTCTTCGGCTTGCCGCATTCCTGAAACTGACTCTGTTTGGCCATGTGCCCCTTCCTGCGGTCGGGAAGTTATTCCATAGAGACAGCCGCACAAAACAGGGAAAAAAAGTGATGCACCTTGCAAGGCAGGCACTCCTTTCCACCGCTGAGATCATCAAATGCACGGAAAAGGGCATCCACAGTCTTCCGGATGAAAACAGCATCATAGACAGGCTGTACGACGACCTTGATACCACCAGCGACAACATTGCAAGCCTTATGAAATCCTCTCCCGCCACCAAAGATATCACGCTGGCAGTTGCGAACCTTTATCTCCGCCAGCAGATTATCTTTGAAAGAATATAGGTTTTTGAAGAAAAGCAAGCCCCTCTGCTTATTCATTCTATATAAGCATAGTAAACACCTCAGCATTTTTCGAAAAAGTAGAAAAAGTTCTATGTAATTTAGGAGAAGTGTGCTATACTGTCGCTATGGGATAGTTATAGAACAAGGCGGCTACCCTCCATTACCGGAGGGGCTAACCCTCCGGACGAGAGAAAGGAGGGCGAGACACATGTATATTACATATGCGGATCTGATCCAATTATTGATATTCATTGTTGCCCTTGTAGGTCTGTGTTATAAGATCTTCAAGGATAGAAAATAGCCGCCACTACTCACAATAGTGACGGCTGACCTCGTAAGAGGTTAGACATTACAGTTTGAGGGTAGCCGCTTCTATGGCTTTCCCTGTTTGTAAATCTAATATAGCACATTTCCCAAAATAATACAAGAATTTTATTTCCAGCCCGATAAAAGGAAGGTTACCAGTTACTGTTCAGAGGTTAACTTGACATCCTAACCTAACGAGAAAATCAAATATAAAAAATGAGAAAACCCAGAAAAAAATCTAACTTTTTTGGGTTTTTCTATTGCATTTATCATCGTTACGGTGTATAATATAAGCGTAACGATGCTTTAGGGAAAGGAGTCAACAATGGGAATAATAAAACAATTTGACAAACGTACAGGTATTACCTATGTCTATGAATCAAAAGCTTACTGGGACAAAGAAAAGCAACAGAGCCGTGCAAAACGAACTCTCATCGGAAAAATAGATCCTGAGACTGGCGAAATGCTTCCAACCGACGGCAGACATCGAAAAGCAGACTCTCCTGCTGAAAAGGAGCCTGATTATAAAAAGATGTACGAAAAGCTTCAAAAAAAGTATGAAGCACAGGAAGTTCTTATTAAATCTCTCAAAGATGAAATAAAACAGCTAAAGGAAAAACACGAAACATGATGCACGAATCCCAGTACGAAGTAATTACAACTTTACAGTACCGCGTTAAAAGCCTTCACTCACAACTGGAAGCTTTTAGAAGTGGTGCCAAGTATCAGCAGATGGAGGCTGATTATAAGAGTCTTCTGCGTACTGAGGAATGTCGCATACACAAGCTTGAAGCAGAACTTTCCAGAGCACATGCACAGACTGTTGATGTCAGAAACAAATGGTGGGAAACCATGGAAGACATCTATAAAGAGCATCAAAAAGAGATTGCTGCCAAAGATGCACGCATTAAAGAACTCGAGAAACGTGTGCTTGAGGCTGAAAGACAGCGTGATAAAGCCCTTGATGACAAAAAAGAACTGCGTCTTAAGCTTTATGAAGCCCAGACTGAACTGGAAGAAGAAAAAGGGAAAAACATGCATCTCAGAGCCCAGCTTAACCGGGACTACGAGAATTCTTCAAAGCCCTCATCCCAGTCCGTAAACCATAAGAAGATCACCAACAACCGTGAGAAGTCTGGTCGAAAACCCGGCGGACAGCCCGGACATAAAGGACATGGCCGCAAAAAGCAGGAACTGACACAGCCTGTCGTGCATCTTCCCGCACCACAGGAAGTTCTTGATGACCCCGGCTTTAAAAAGACAGGGCGAATTATTAAGAAACAAGTCATCGGCATCCATCTTGTCATGGATGTCTGCGAGTACTGGGCAGATGAGTATTACAATTCCCAAACCGGAGAACGCAGACATGCAGAATTTCCCGATGGAGCAGTTGATGATGTCAACTATGACGGAACTGTAAAAGCCTTTCTATATCTCCTCAATAACAGTAACAACGTATCTATCGATAACGCAAAAGATTTTCTGTCAAACCTTACCCATGGTAAACTTAATATATCCAAGGGAATGGTAAGCAACCTTAATAAGCAGTTCTCTGCAGCTACGGAAGAACAGCGGAAAAAATGGTTTATAGATCTTCAGAGATGTCCTGTTCTTAATACAGATTTTACCAACGCCCGATGCGACGGCAAAAATATGGAGGTTGCCATTGTTGCATCACCGGATGGGCTTACCCAGTATTATGGCAGAGAGCAGAAAGGGCATAATGGTGTAAAGGGTACCCCAATCGAGAATTATCAGGGGATACTTGTCCATGATCACGATACCACTTTCTACAGTTATGGAAGTGATCATCAGGAATGTACTACGCATATGCTCCGCTACCTGAAGGATGCCATGGAAAATGAACCCGATAGAAAATGGGCTGGCAAAATGAGAGTGTTGCTGCAGGAAACAATCCATTACGCTAATGCACATGGCGATGATGATCCTGACGCAGAAAAAGTTGAGTACTTTGAGAAAAGGTACTGCGAGATCATAGAGGAAGCCAAAAATGAATATCTGGATGTTCCGCCGGGCAAGTATTATCCAGATGGTTACAATCTGTACAAACGAATGGAAAAGTACATGCATAACCACCTGCTGTTCCTTCATGACAAGAGAGTTCCGCACAATAATAATTTAAGTGAACGGCAAGCCCGCAAGGTAAAACGTAAGATTAAGCAAGTCATGACATACCGGTCATTTGAAAGTCTTGAGCATTTCTGCGATGGCCTAGGTGTGCTGGTTTCGCTGCGTGAAAAAGATCCCAGCAATCTATACACGAATGTGTCAGAGATATTTGATAGAAAATACCGGTGGCCTGACTGATATCAGTATAGACCACCGGTATTCTTATCTCAAGTTAACCTCTGAACAGTAACTTTTTAAGTGAAAAGCACAATAAAAATATGAAAAAACCTTGACAAAACGTTAAAAAACATTTATA
>ERZ842401.3085-NODE-3085-length-21140-cov-12.213374_pt1 | contig 21140 bp, 19 predicted proteins | sample MGYA00521270_ERZ842401 | MGnify/ENA primary metagenome ERZ842401 (study PRJEB31892, sample SAMEA3878208) | bioreactor metagenome | biome: Moose rumen | place: Sweden | collected 2011-10 | study: EMG produced TPA metagenomics assembly of the PRJEB12797 data set...
CAGAATATTTTGTATTATTCCCCTGTACTTCAATTTGTTGTATTTTTATTGACATTTTACCTCCTTTACTTTCGCATGCTATATCATATTATAAAACCTGTAAAAATAAAATTTGCTATCAAGTGGCGTGCATTAAAATGCACGCTACTAACTGCGTTTCTGATTTTATGCTATACTACACACAAAGGGATAAATTTAAGGAGTAAATATTATGAAAGTTCAAGCAATTCAAAATAATAATACAAACTTTGGAATGGCTGTAACAATTTCGCCAAAGGCAAAAAAAATATTAGCACAGTAGCGTGCACTTTAGTGCACGAATTTAATTTAATGATATTTTTATTTTCGTGCATTGAAATGCACGCTACAAACTATTTTAGCATAAATAAACGGTGCGAGATTTTATTTCTTTGATTTTATGCTATACTTTAGAAAATAAAAAGGATAAATTATAAGGAGTACAGGGGTAAATAATTATGATAACATTTCCAAAAATCAAAGCGGCAAGCTACGCAATAGGCAAAAGATTACAGGGTTATCATTTGCTCCAAAATCCAAGTGGAACTTCTCAAACCGAAGTTAATATGATTAAAGAGAATTTTTATGGAACAACATCTCAATTGGATGATGTATTTCACATAACCCGGTTAAAAAAGAATTTTTCAAGTGACGGAAGTCATACTGAAAAAAGGTTTTTAATGTCCACGCATTATATGGATGTTGATACAATGCAAATGACAAAACCGAGAAAAAAGGATATTGGTTATAGTGTATATAAAGACGGGGAAAATGTTATTGTTAAAAGCAGAGAAGATATAAAATTGGAAGATGCAGAAATAAGAAAAGTTCCAAAGTTGTCTTATGAACGTAGTGGTTTATTTGCTCATGATAGCGAATATGACAAAATATGTGAATCTAAAAGACATGCTCAATTCGATAGAGGATATTATAAAACACACTATCCACTTCTAACTAAAATAATTTCACTCGGTATGCACAAACAAATGGCATATCCAATAGAAAAACGACCTAACTTTTTCAAAGTTTTATACCAAAATTTGACTAACAAGGGATAAAGGGGTAAATAAAAAGGAACAAAATATAGCAAAAAAAATTTTTAGGTTTTTTATAAATAGTAAGTATAAATTAAAATAGAGAAAATTATGAAAGTTGCCTTTATAGATTCAAAACCTAAACGATACTTATACGATAAGTTTATACCCGAAGGTATAAATATTGTTTATAATAAAGAGTTGGAAGCATTAAGGGATTGTTTGAGAAAAAAGAACTCTGAAAAAAGTGTGGAAGGTTTTTTTGTAGTTCTGAATGAAACTCCTGTCAATAAAAATAAGCATTGGGGTTTGATTAATCTTGAATTTATTAACCATTTCAACGGCAATAAAAAGAACCAAACTCCTGAAAGTGTCAGATGTGCTATATGGCGTGGTGATGATGATTGTGGAACATTCTTTGACGTTATACTTAAAAAATTCGGTAAAAATAAAAAACGTGAACACTATACCGATATGAGAACAATATGCACGCAAATTTTAGACGAGTGCAAAAAATTTGCAGATGGACATTCTGATTCGGGATTATATGATGCTAAAAATATGTTGAGAGATTTATTAACTAATAAAGGTCGTCGTTGCGAATAAAATTACTAAATAAGCAAATATATAAAAACAGGAAGTGATGATTTCACTTCCTACTTTTATCTGCAAACTTTAATTAAATTTTTTGTTCGCTTATTTTATAAAAAGTTTGTCAATTCTTTCTGGGTTTATCTTTTCCGCAACTTTTTTAAGTTTGTCAGAAGTTATAAATATATCCCCCGCACTTGGATTGTATTCATAAACATTGTATGCAATCGGGATATAATTTCCTACTTTTGAATTTTCTACTCTTAACATAGCATCTGATTGATACATACCCCAACGACCACCATCAACTGAAGAAACGATTTTTAAAGAAACATCATCACTCATTTGTTTTGCTTTATGTGAGAGAATATCAAGAACTTCACCCCATTTGGTTTTAACGGCATTAATATTTAGAGAACGATTATTGCGACATTCATTTTTTATACACTTGTCAATGAAATTCATAACACTTTCATCAACACTACCTTTGAATTGCGGATTTTTGTTAATACTGTAATGGCTATATCCATTTCCTGTGTAATTGTTTACCTTTTGTATTTGCATTATAAACCACTCCTATATTCTACTTGCAGTAATCCACAAAGGACTATTTTTTGAAGCTATATCATTACCGTTAAGTGAAGATTCCCGAACACTAAATGCTTCTTTAAATTTAGTTACGCTATCATTATATGCCTTATCAGAAATTTCTATCATATCCTTTTTTAACGCATTTATTCTATTTTGTTCATTTTCTCTAATTACAAATCCATCAAGACAATTAACTAAACTATCCAATAATGTTTCTTTTGGCTTTTGGGTGTCTTGAGAAGCTATTTCTATACTATCAACAAAACCTCTATCATTTTTGAACACTAATGTATCATAATATCTTGGATAACCAGCCAGCCTTAATTCAACTTTACCTTTTACATTTTCAGTTCTTTTAAGGAATTGTTCTTCAAGAAACTCTACGACAGGTTTTGCCATTTTTCTATGCTCGGTGTTAATTTTTAAAGTTGCACCAAAATTTGTGTTGTAATTGTTGTTGTTTTGAACTCTTTGTACTTGCATTTTATTTACTCCTTCTACTTTCGCATGCTATATCATATTATAAAACCCGTAAAAATAAAATTTGCTAAAGGTTGACAATTTGTGGTCTTTAGACTACAATATTAATATGAAAGAAATTTTGACCTATAAAGCCAAAGACGGCAAATGCTCTTTTGATATTTGGATGAAAAGCCTTGATAATTCAATGAAAGTTCGAGTGTCAAAAAGAATTGAAAGAGTTGAAGAAGGCAATTATGGTGATTATAAAAAGTTAGATAGTGATATATCAGAATTGCGTCTGAAATTTGGTTCGGGCTACAGAATTTATTTTACAGAAGTAGATAATGTAATAATAATTCTTTTGTGTGGGGGTGATAAGTCAACCCAAGCAAAAGATATAGAAAAAGCAAAAGAATATTTACTGGATTTAAAAGAAAGGAATAAATAAAATGGATATAGATAAATTAAGAAAAAATACAATTCCATACAACGAAATTGAAGAAAAATATATGGAAGATTATGAGTATCAAAAAGAGTACTTAAATCTTTCGTTGGAAGAATATATTACAGACGGTGATTTTAATAAGTTTTATAAATCATTAGAAAAAGTGATTAAATCAAGAGAAAGTGTTTCATCATTTGCACAAAAGGTAAATATTGACCGTTCAAATCTTTACACTTTGTTCAATGGTGAAAAAGTGCCAAGACTTGATACTATTGCAAAAATTCTGAAAGAATTGGGTTATACAATTAAAGTTGCTTAAAATACTGCCCTAAATTCTCAAACTATCCGATTTAAATTCCTAAACTAACTGCTCTTTTACAAAGTATCTCGAATTTGACATACAAGTCGGAAGCTTTTGAAAAATCGACAAAAATTTAAAATTTTATTTTTACTTAAAATTTCTTAGTTGTAATTTAATCCTGTTTATAGATTTTAAATTTGGTTGATATTCAGCATCTATGCCAAGTTCTTTTAACAGTTTATCATATATAATTGCACTTCTTATATCAGTTAAAAATATTTTTTTAGGTTTACCGAATTCTTTTATAATCTCAAGTAATTTGTTCGGGAATACGGCTTCTTTCATTTCTTCAAATTTACAAATTTCCATATTATACATAAACTCGGACTTTTCATCTAAAATAACTTGTACCAATGGAAAATATGGAATTCCCTCTGAATCTTTTATTGTAGAATGAAGCCGAAACATTCCGCATAACCAACTATTATCTGTTGATTTCATATTTTTAATCTTTTGCTCCAATAAAAAATTATAATCTTGTGCAAAACAACAATCTGTATAAATATCATTAGGTAATTTTTTTGTCCGCCAAGTATAATTTCCATCTTTCCTGCATATTAAATACGGAATTGTTTTACCAAATAAATTTACGGCATCAGTTAAATGTAACTCATCTTTTGATTTAACTTTCAATTTATCAGCGACTTCAAAACAAGCATAAAATGCTTCTGTAAAATATTGTTTTTCAAATCCGTTTATATTAGTAGTTGGAAGATGATATTTTAAAAACTTTTCAAATACCGGATATAATTTTACTTCCTTTAAATTAAAACCTGAATTTTTTAAACTTGTTCGTGCTTTTAATTGGGAATTTCTATCCATTCGTGATGGTTTTACAAAAGAACACATAAGACATTGTTGTGAAAATTTTACTTCTGTTTCATCTGTTTCCATAAAATCCCCGGATGCCAATTTTAAATAAGAATTTATGCCTTCATCTCCAATATAAATTCCCAAGCTGCAAAATTCTCCTGCTGCTCCCATTACACAACAATAACCAACTTTACCATCAGAGAATTTAACTGCGAAAATTTGGTTATCCCATAAAGATTTCCATAGTTCTGTATTTAGATATTGAAATGCTAATTGATATAAATTTTTCATAAATTAATTATAACCTCAAAAATTTTAATATATTTTATTTTGCAATTCTTCACTAAAATCTGATAAATCATTTTTTGTAATTGCACCTTCACTTAGCAAGGAATAAATATTCTCAATCATTCCGGAACGGTTCATAATTGCATTGACTCCGACTTTTTCCTTGTCATGAAAAATTCTTTTTTCCAACTCCCAAAATTTTTCTGACGGAAGTATATTTTTACTTAAAATGACCGCATATTCTTCAATCAATTTACCCATAAATGCTTATTGCCAAACCGGAAGTTTCTTCCTAAAAAGTTTCCAATCTTGTTCGTTAACGTTTTCCATACTTATTTACCCATATATAACTTCTGCACTTTGTGTTGAAATGATACAAAATAACCCATATTACTTGAAATTATTATAACACAGAGTTAAATTATTAATGACAATTAAATATCAGGTCAGGAGTCCGAATCTCGCACTTGAGGTCGCAAGTATTTATGTTTTGTATTGTTTTGTATCTATGTTCTGTATGAGGGATTTTGACATAAAGTATCCTAAGTTTGACATCTAAGTTGGAAGTTGATGATATAAATACATAAAAACACCGAAATATTCAATCGGTGTTTAATTGCTGTTTAAAAGATATTTACGAATGTTCAAAAATTACATTCGCTCGATATACCAGTGTACATTATCAGGGACATTAAGAATACTACCCCCGGAAGTTTGAGAGAATTCTCAATTTACAAGCATTTTGAGGGAAATACTTCAAAACTAACTGATACAAATTCTAAAACTCTCTGATAGTCCATTCTCAAAGTTACTGACAATTTTTTGCTAAGTTGTGTGTTGATAACATTTAGTAATTAAATATAATTTACCGGAATAGAATAAATATCTTCTTTTATCGGCAGAATTGAGTTATATAAGCAAACAACAGCACCATTGCCAATTTGTTTGCCTGTATTTTTTAATACGTTAAACCAAAGTTTCACACCGTTCGGATTTGCTGTCTTTTTAACTTCTATCGGATACAAAGTATCATTAGTTTCAATTACAAAATCGACTTCTTTTTGGTCGGTATCTCTATAGAAATAAATATTTGGCTGTTGCGCATTATTCCAGTAACTTTTTAAAATTTCAGCAAAAACAAATGTTTCTAATATATTTCCGCTCATAGAACCATTCATAAGAGTTGTCGGTGAATCCCAGCCGCATAAATACGAGCATAAACCTGTATCTAAAAAGTACATTTTAGGTGTTTTTATCGCCCTTTTGGTTAAATTATTGTGGTAAGGATAAAGCATTTTAATAATGCCTGAAGTTTCTAATATTGATGTCCAGCTTTGAATTGTTTTAACATCTACATCAACATTATTTGCAATATCTGTGTAATTTATAAGCTGTCCTGTTCTTGCAGCTATTGTTTTTAAGAAAGTTAAAAACTTAAGCTCATCACCTATTTTCATTAAATCTTTTACATCACGCTCAATATATGTCTGAACATAGGAACTATAAAAAATATCTCTTGGCATATCTTTATCAGCAACAAGTTTTGGATAATTTCCTCGGAATATTTTTTTATAAATATCTGTAATATCCTGATCTTCAGGTTTATTTTTCAGAGTTTTTTCAATCCAGTTTTTATCCGGCAAAAATGGAATTGCTTCGCGTCCTTGTTCTTCTGCCTGAGATATTCCAAGCAAATCAACAATCGCAACTCTGCCGGCTAAAGTTTCGGTTACATTTTTCATTAAGTGAAACTTCTGAGAACCCGTAATCCAAAAATCTCCGTTGGTTTTATTTTTATCAACACACATTTTTATATAAGAAAACAACTCCGGTGAATATTGAATTTCATCTATAAATAAAGGTGGTTTGTGTATTTGTAAAAATAATGCAGGATCCTGTTTTGCAAGTTTTCTTTGTTCCAAATCATCAAGAGTAATATATTCCCTATTTTTACTTATGGTTTCCAGTAAAGTGGTTTTCCCGACCTGACGAGGTCCTGTAAGCATTATTACAGGAAAGTGTTTTGATAATTCTATTATAGATTTTGCAAGATTTCTTTTTATCATATTCGTTTACTTTGTATTGCAACTCCATATTAAACGATTTTTGGTCAAAAGTCAAGAGTTTGGATAAAATTGTGTTGAAATGATACAAAAGTTCTGATTTATAACCTTATACACTTGATATATCACTGAAACAGAGTTAAATTGCGTATGACAACTGAATAGAATATTTAATTAACCTACTGAGTGTCACGGATTTTGATACAAAGTATCACGGTTTTGATATGAAAAGTAGGAGAAATTAAATAAATAAAATAGTACCTATAATTAAATAATAGCAATAATTACTATAACTATAACTAAACAGGACAAATTGAAAAAAAGTAATTGAACAATTTTTACTGTTCGTCCCGTATGGATTATCTGAGAGATAATCTACAGTAATAGATGATAAAAAGTTAAAAATTTTGAGGGTACTAACAACTTATCAAGATATTTGTTCAGAATTATAATTCTCAAACCAAGTGTTAAATTTTCTCAAACCACATGATAATTTACAGCAAACCGGTGAATTTTAACGCTTTCGCTAAAATTCTACCTTTTGCATACTTGATTAGTACGGCTCATTCTTCGACTACTACTGATAAAATCTTAATCACACAAAAGGACAAAAATAGGTAACTTACAATATTTGGTGCAAAAAATTGCACCCTACACTCTGTCTATTCTTCCCAAACCGACTGTTCTTTTACAATCAATATCATCCCCATTTTTTATTTTAAATCTTCATTAAAATATCCGACTATATATTTAAAAGATTTTAACACTGAATCAATATCCATTATTTTTGTTTCATTTGAACGTTTTTCCTTTAACGAAACAATACCGTTTTTATAATCCACATCTTCTAATATATAAACATGCCAACGTCTGTTATCCAGTTTTTTTATACCGGTAGCTATTAAAATACTGTGATTTTTATCCGAATCCATGCGCTTAAAAAGTTCCAAAACTTCATTCTTATGACTTATCAAATCAAGATTCACACTTGATTCCGCAATATTTACTGTAGGTTCTTTTCCTGTAAATATCTTCAGGAAATGAGAAGGTAAGTTATTTTCAAAATCATAATCTTTGAATACTCGTGTTAATCTACATATAAGAGGTTTAGATTTATATTTATTTTCATAATTATCTACAGAAATATCGACACTTCTCACTATAGGATTATTTTGAATATTGTATAATTTTTCGTATTTTTTTACTACATTATCAACAGGAATAGAATATTTTTCCTTAACACCATTTGGACTATACAAATAACAATTTATCAAATTTGGATTAGTACTGTCATGGGTAATTTGATTTTGAAGCACTTTTACACCATTTTCAGTTCTGGAAAGAGCTTCAAGCGAATTTATCAAATAACAGTCACTAAGGTGCTGTCTTGAATACTTTAAACCTTCAATTTCATTATTTGTAATTGAAGACTTAAACGATAAATTTGTAAAATCTAAACCACACTTCATAAACATCTTAAAACAAAACACCCAAAAAAATTGCGCAGAAAAAATTTTAACAGAAAAAATCTTTACAAACAACAAAAAAATAATACCTTTTCAGGTATTACTTTCTGTTTAGTGCCCAAAGCACTGATTTTAAAGTTTAATCTTTATGAAATTATTTTTCAATATCAAGATTACCTTCACCGGCTTGAAGCTGTTTTTTCATGATGTTGTTTATTACAGCATCCACCAACAACTCATAGGATTTCTTATTTTCAATTCCGGGAAATTCCTCTTTGAGTTGGCTTCTGACCATTGCTTCCAGCTCTTGTCTGTCAGAAAACATTTCTACACCACTAATTGATTCCAAATAATCTGTAGTGCTTTTATCTAATTGAGTCTTATTAGTATATTCCTGTAATCTCGACTTTGGAGACACAGTTTCTTTAATCTTTTGTACAAGCTTCAAATTTTTTATTCGGTCAAACATGATTTTCCGCCTCACACATTCACTTCTTGTATTATTTTAAAGTACCGTCAAAGAATTAATTGACTACTTTACATATTATCGTTACAATTATTTACAAATACATCCTACAATTTGCTGAAATCTGCCAAATAATCGTATTTTCCCTTTAATAAAGATAACAACGAAATTCTGTTATTTTTTACATTTTCATCTTTATCCATAACCAAAACGTCATCAAAGAATTTTGTAACCGTTGAATTTAATTTTTCCAATTTATCAAGATATTCTTTATAATCATTTGTTATATTGATAGCTAAAATTTCATTATAAAGCTCTTTCTCAACAAGTTCAACAAAATACTTCTCATCAACTGCGACAGATTTTGAATCTTTAATTATTTTTATAACTCTGTTTGCATTTTCTAACAGTTTAGGGGCATCAAGTTTTGAAACAATTTCAACTCTTTTTACATAATCAGCAATATCTGATAGCGGATTATTATTAGAGCAGGCGTCCAGCACATTCTTATTGTATCTGTCAGCCAAGAAGATAATTAACCTTTGAATGAAAAATTCATTTACTTCATCTGCACAATCTCTTTGAACCGGTAAACCTTTTAAAGCAGATTTTATATATTTATCAACATCAATTTTTAAATTAGCATCCAGAATAGTTCTGATAACACCTAATGCTGCACGTCTGACCCCAAGCGGATCAGATGAACCGGTAGGCTTTTTACCCGCAGCAAATACAGCACAAACAGTATCAATTTTATCGGCGATACCAACTATTTGTCCCTCTATCCCTTTTGCAGTTTCACTTTCCGCATTTATCGGGAAATAGTGCTCTTTAATACCCTGAACTACTTTTTCATTTTCGGATGAAACTCTTGCATAATCAGAACCGATATAGCCCTGCAATTCTGTAAATTCAAACACAAGATGAGTTGTCAAATCAGCTTTACACAATAAAGCAGTTCTTTCAACATCAGCAGAATTCAATCCCAAATCAGAGCAAATATCTTTGGAAAGTTTGATAAGACGTTGAGTTTTGTCATACATTGTACCCATTCCTTTTTGGAATGTAACACCTTTAAGACTTTCAACATAATCAACAAGAGGTTTTTTGGTATCTTCTTTAAAGAAAAATACCGCATCATCTAATCTTGCCTTAATAACACGAACATTCCCTTCTTTAATATTTTTAAATTCTGTTCCGATATAATTTGCCATTGTAATGAATTTATTTATTAATTTGCCCTCTTTATGAAGTGCAAAATATCTTTGATGAGAGCTCATTACGGTAACTGTGACTTCTTCAGGAATAGTCAAAAATTCCTCATCAAATTCACACATTACAGGAACAGGATATTCTGTAATAAAAGTAACTTCTTCAAGCAAATCATCTGTATAATAAGGTACAGCACCAATTTTTGCCGCTTCTTCCCGAGCTTTTTTAATAATTAATTCTCTACGTTCATCCTGATCTACAATAACGCAGGCATTGCGCATTGTTTCAATATAATCCTCAGGACGTCCAACTATCACATTCTGAGCCGCAAATCTGTGACCTCTTGTATAAACAGAAGATTCTTTATCAATAATTTTTATTTTAACTTCTTCGCTGTCTAATATTGAAACAATCCATTTTATAGGACGGGAAAATTTATCATCATTATATCCCCATCTCATAAAATGTGCCCCCTGAAGTTTCATAAATATAGATGGGACATTTTGTGCCAATAATTCTTTAATATCTTTTCCGAGAATTTTAATTTTCGCAAAAACATAATTATTTTCTACATACAAAGAATCAGAAGAAACATTATTTTTCTTTGCAAAACCTTCACCTGCTTTTGTTATATTACCGTTTTCATCAAAAGCTATATTAGCAATAGGACCTTTAATAATTTTTTCTTCATCTGATGTTTTGTTTTCCAACCCATACACTAAAACAGCAAGACGTCTTGGAGTTGCATAGACTTTTATGTTATCAAATTTTACTTTATTCTCATTTAAAAATTTTGTAAAACCATCATTAAGTTGTGCTATTGCCTGCGGAATAAACTTATAAGGTAATTCTTCCGTTCCGACTTCTAATAAATATGTACTCATGTTCAATCCTTATTATATATGTAACATCTTACGATAATTATAGTAAAAGCAAACAAGATTGTAAAATTAATTTTGCACAGACGACAAAATAATCTACATACCCATATAAGATGCGAACAACGGTAAATATAATGCCGAAGCCAGTACCAAAACTATTGTACCAATAACAACAAGCATTATAGGTTCAATCATTTTAGTCATTACATCAATAATATTATCTAAAGCCTTATCAATATAACTTACTGCCTGACCTAACATATCACCCAAACGCCCTGATTGTTCACCTGTTGCAATCATAAATAATATCATTTTAGGCATTGTTCTTGTTGCACGCAAAGCCGCAGATAAATGCTGACCCTGTTGAATTTTTACTGCAGCTTCTCCAACTTTTTGCTCTAATGTGTGATTAGTTAATGTCATATTTGCCAGATACAAACATTCCAAAATCGGGACGCCGGCATCATAAGCAACCTGCATGACCGCAATAAAGTTTGCAAAGTTTGAAAACTGAATTAACTTTGACAATAAAGGCACTTTTAAAACAAATTCATCTATTTTATACTTACTCGGCTTCCACCTGAAAAGAAAATTAATCCCGACAATTGCAACAATAAATGCCGCCGGAATTGAAACCCAATTCTGCTTTAAGGTAATACCTATATCCATCAATACCTGTGTAATCCAAGGCAACTGCATACCCATTTGGTCAAACATATCTTTAAATACAGGGAATACAAATACCAGCATGACAATTACAATAAAGATTGCAAGCACAATTACAAACGCAGGATACATCAGTGCACCAATAACTTTTGATCTGATATTTGCCTGTTTATTAAGCAAATCTAAAAGTCTGTCCAGAGTTTTCTCCAATTCACCGGCATCTTCACCTGTTTTTACAAGACCGATATATACATGTCCGAATTGATCAGGATATTTTGCAATAGTACCGGCAAATGTACCCCCATTCATAATTTGTCTTCTTAATTCTGCTGCAACCTGACGCATTTTTAATTTTGCAGCATCATTTTCAATAAATAACAATGACTCAATAATCGGAATACCTGCACTTGCAAAAATTTGCAATGTAGATGTAAAATCAATTTGCTCACCTAAGCCCATTTTTGGCATTTTTGCGAGCGCTTTTTTCCCGCCTTGTTGTTTTTTTTGTTTTGTATTTTCTTCAATAATTGAAGTCGGTGTAAGCCCTAATGAACGAATCTCAGTTCGGGCATCTCGCATACTCGTTGCTTCAACCTTACCTTTTACAATATCACTTGTACCATTTTTATATGCTGTATAATTATATATTGCCATATTATTCGCCCGCTACACCCAAGACTCTGACAAATTCGTTGATAGTAGTTATACCGTTTAATATATGTTTGATACAGGAAGCATTCAATGTTGTCATACCATGATCAACAGCACACTCCTCTATTTCCAAATCATGAGCACCTTGTGCAATAAGTCGTTTTATTTCCTTGGTAATAGGCATAATTTCATATATACCAAGTCTTCCTCTGTACCCCTGGAAATTACAATGATTGCATCCTGCAGCCTTATATAAAGTAGTGTTCATTAATTTTTCAATTTCATCTTCATCAAGCGTTACACGCATAGCTTCCTCACGCGTGCAATGATATTCTTCTTTACAATCATCGCAAAGTCTTCTTACAAGACGCTGAGCAACAACACCTGATAACGTTGAAGATACCAGATAATCTTTTGCACCCATTTCAATCAAACGAGTAACAGTAGCAGCAGCGGAATTTGTGTGAACCGTACTTAATACAAGGTGACCTGTTAAAGCTGCTGATATAGCAGTTTCTAATGTTTCATAGTCACGAATTTCACCGATTAATATAATATCAGGGTCCTGACGTAAAATCGCTCTCATACATGAAGCAAACGTAATACCTGCTTTTACGTTTACCTGAGATTGATTTATACCGTCAAGTTTGATTTCTATAGGGTCTTCAATCGTTGTAATATTAACTGATTCATCATTTAAACTTTTTAAAATAGAATATAGAGTTGTAGTTTTACCTGAACCTGTAGGACCTGAGGTTAAAATAATACCGTTAGGACACGATACCATTCTTGTAATCTCATCTAAATCCTGAGCATTCGCACCTGTAAGCCTTATGACTTTATCTTCCGATTTTAAACTGACTGCAGGAGCCAAAATACGAATTACTACCTTTTCCTTTCCGGATACAGGTAACGTGTTAATACGAAAGTCATAAGTACAATCTTTATAAGGTAACGAAAAAGTACCATCCTGAGGACGTCTTTGCTCAGCAATATTCATCCTTGATAAAACTTTGAAACGCGTAATAACAGATGATTCAGCCTTGTCAGGAATATCGATGGTTTTTTGCAAAATACCATCTTTTCTGTATCTTACAATATAGCCATTCAATCTTGGCTCTATATGAATATCTGAAACTTTATTATCTATAGCATTAGTAATAATTTGATTTACAAATTTTGCAACTGTACCTGTTGAAACCAGTAATTCGGCATCCAGTTGATCGGTCAGACTCAATTCCGAACCTGATTCTATAGTCTCGGTTTTAATTTGCTCCAAAATTCTTTCTGTTTGTTTTTTACGTTTTGAGAAAAATACTTCTAAAGAATTTTGAAACTCATAATGAGTCATTAAAAGTTGTTTGGGATTTTGACCTGTAATATAAATAATTGCTTTTAAAATATCCTGTTTTAAAGGTTTTAAAACACCGACTGTTAAGGTTTTACCGTTTGAAGAAATTGGAATTACCGAATTTGTACGAATAAAATCTTCAGGCAATATATTTATATAATTTTTTTGTTCCTGTAATTGTTCTGCTGAAACAAGTTTATACCCTGTTTGTTCCCCCAAAGTAGCTTTTAAATCTGCTAAAGTTATGTAACCCAATTCATACAAAGTAGAACCAAGAGGAGCACCGGTGACTTTTGATTCCGCAAGAGCTTCATCTAATTGTTCCTGAGTAATTAATTCTTTTTTTAAAAATAATTCACCAAGCATTCCACCTACAGGCTCAGATACCATCACAGGCACATCTTTTCGCTGTTCAATCTGCGGGAAATCTTCTTTAATTTGTTCCTCTTCAAGAAAATCACTCAATAATTCCTGTAAATCATCATCTCCGCCAACAGGCATAAATCTTATCGGATTCGGAAAATATTTTTTTAATAACTGACTTATCCGTTCCATATTAGATTTTTTGGAAACAGCAACAAACAATTGTCCCTGACGAATACTTATTGGAACAAAACGCATTTTGCTCATTGCTATTTTGTCCATTTTTTCTATAATAGTTTTATCTATACTATTTTTTATTCTTGATATAACTTCATTCATTTATCTAGTTTAAATTGTTTGTTATTATAAATCCAAATCTGTAATTTCTGAAGCATCTTCGGAATCAACAATTATTTGAGGAGTAATCATAATTACCATTTCTTCTTTGCTTCTTGTAGTTCCTGTACTTCTGAAGAACATACCGATGAAAGGTAAATCACCTAAGAACGGTATTTTAGTAACATTTTTCGCTTCGACTTCCTGAATCATACCACCGATAATTAAAGTTTCACCATCTTTAATTCTTATACCTTTTAAAGTCAAATTTCTTCTTTGAAGTAAGGTTGCAGCCAAATCTCTTTGACCTTCAACTTCACCACCTGTATATAATTGGGAAGCAATAGTACTGTATTCCGGATTAATATCCAGAGTTACATATCCGTCAGGACTTATAAACGGTGTAATTGTAACTTTTATACCATTATCACTCTGAATATCATAATCCTTTTGAACCTGTGAAGAACCGGTACCTGTAGAATCCAAATATTGAGATGTAACTTTTGATACATAATCGGATGTCAAGTCAATAACCGATTCCTGACCATTTGTAATCAGGATACGAGGATTTGCTAACACACGTCCTTTACTATTTTCTACCAAATAGTTAATTGTCCATATTAACTGCGGAGAACCGCTCCATTGACCATAAGTAATATCTCCTTCTGTGTCTTTAGAAGTAGAAGTCCCTGAACCCATAGCCTGTTCGCTAAATCCATGTCCTGCAAAGAAGATAGGATAATTTTTACCACCACCGGAACTTGCAGTTCTTATACCTTCTTTAGCATTAAATGAAATACTTTTGCTCATATATTGCCATGTATTATCAAATGTTTTACTGCCGGATTCAGACAATGAAATAATCTGGACCTCTAAATATGCCTGAGGAGCTTTCAAATCATTTGCTGCAATATAATCTTTTATCATTTCCAATTGAGTAGGAGAACCGCCGATAATCTGAATCATACCTATAGTTGGGAAATATGAAACAGTCATATTTTTAAATGGTAAAGAAGCTAAATCTTCAGCATCAGCTTTTTGTTCAACTGAACATAACAACTTACCACCGCCGATAGACAGTCCTTCTCCACCGCCACCACCTAATGAATCAGAAGCAAAACCGGTAGGAATACCGGCGGCACCACCTGTTGAAGCCTCTCCATTACTCATAAATGAAGGAACCAAGGTAGAACATATTAAACCTGCCATTTCAGCAGGAGTAACATGATTTACTTTGAAATTTGTAATAGGAGGTTTTTTATCAAATTGTTCTATTACTTTTTGAGCCAACATCGCATCAGAACGGGTACCCATAACCAATAATTCATTATTAGCGGGATTTGTTGTAACTACAGGTTTTGATGATGCTCCGGGACTTATACCGGTTTTATTAAATATATTTTTGTTTAAGAAATCTGCAATTGATGCAGCACTTACATACTTAACAGGAACTATAATAATATCTTTTGAACCTGCAGATGCATCAATTTCTCCACCTTCTCCTTCTTCGCCTGCCATTATCACAAGTGTGTTACCCTGAATAGAATATTTTAATTTGTTAGTTACAATTACCAGACTCAAAGCTTTTTGCAAAGTCACATCAACCAAATCCATTGTAACAGAACCTGAAACATCCTGAGCAAATATGATATTCATACCTGCCTGATCAGCAAACATTCTCAAAACCTGAGTAACATCTGCATCTCTAAGACTCAGATTTACAATTGAATCTGCATTTTTAATTTGAGTTTCAGAATTAATATCCATTGATTTTATTGATTGTTCAGAACGGATAACAGGAGAATCCTGAGCATAAGCTAAAGGACAAGTTCCCATCATTAAGAATGAAACTGCCATTATACTTGCAATAAATTTTGCACCAATTTTATTTTTCATATTCGCTCCCGATTAGTCTTTCGTGTTTTAAATTTTTCTACCGCCAAATCTTTCTTCCAATCTGTATATATCAGTTTGATTTGTTTTAATACCATCTTTGGTAAACAATTCACCGATTGCAGCCGAATAAACATTGGAACCCATTGCCGCTGTTACCCAAGTCGGACTTATCTTAACTATCTTGTACTCCTGACCTATTATTTTATCCCCGGGTCTTACAAGATAATCTTTGTTCTCAACATTTATTATAGCTGAAGGTGCTTCAGTATTATACATAATACCAACGACCTTCGTTTTGGTGATTTTTGTTGCAACTGTTCCTGAAGCGAGAGAAGTTGGAGGAACAGGTAAATTAAAGCTGTAAGGACTAATGTCGTCAGCTTCTCTTATAGAATAATTTTGTAACTTTTTAAGTTGTCTGATTTTTGAATTTGTCGCATTTGCCTCCGCAATAGCAGATCTTCTGGCTTTTTCATATTCAATCATTTCGTTATAAGGCATAAACGGATTGCTTCTGCCAATTGAAACTACATCGTAAGAAACCATCTTGGCGGGAACATTATTTTCTTTTACCTCAACATTCACAGTATTCTGAGCTGTTTTTGAAGCTAAATAAACAGGTTGATATTCTTGTAAAGCTTCTTTTTTAGTTCCACAACCACTCAATAATATTGTCATAATCACAAATACTGACAATATACAAAAAATATTTCTTATTTTTAAGCTTATGTACTTTCTCATCTTACCCGTCAAGTCTTATATTCGGTTATTATATATAATTAGACTAATAACCATTCTAACAATAATAATATCATATTTAGCAATATTGGGCAAAATTGGGGGTAATAATCATATATTTGAAGTATATTACCCTAAATCTCAATAAATACAAGTGTTTCACCTGTTTATATTTCGTAACAGATTACAAATGCTTAAAATATTTCAATCCATTGATTGATATCAATTTTATAAATTTTTAAATTAATTTATCTTATTGTCTTTTTTTTATCAGCGAATAACATGTACTTGATTATGGATTGTAAAAAAGTATCTTATACATTACCCTTTAAGGGACTAAACATTTATAACGCAACCTCTTATGTTCAGGATCATACATTGATAAACAGAGGAATAACTACGCTTGGAGGAAGCACATTCCCGCAGTGCGCGATGTCAAATAATAAATATGAAGCTCAGGAGCGGGCACTAATGGGAGGAATATATTTTATTGCATCATATCTGACTCCTGTATTATTAATTCCTCTTTACAATAAACATTTTCTTAAAAATAAAGGAATTATCAGCTCACTAAAAGGAGCAGAAAAGAAAATCATACAGGTTTCAAAAAAATATCTTACTCCTGAAGCAAATTTAAAGGAAGGTTTAGAAAAAACCGCAAAAATTTTTGATAAAAAAAATGAAACAAATGAGTATCAAAAAGCATTTGAAAAAATTTATGATAAATACAATAATCCGGATAAATTAAAAAAAGATTTACTATCTGTTCATGAAAAAGTTTTAATGACAGATTTTATCACAACAGGAGCCATGTGGTCTGCAATACCATGGATTGCAACAGAATTTACCCAAAGCAGAACAAAAAGAAAAGATTTTTCCGCAGGTTTTGAATTAAAAAAAGACAACTCAAAATCTGACAAAGAAGTTAAAAAATCCAAAATAAAAAAATTAGCATGGAACATAGCATTTTCAGTAATTCCCGGGATTATCTTTGCAAAAACAATAACAAAAGGATTTTCAACAAAAAATCCACAGGGTTTGTTAAAAAAAATAGCAAAAAATCCACAAAATTTTGATTATGCCTCAGGAACAAACATGTCAAAAACAATCTACGCCGCAATCTGGATTTTATCAAGTTTTCCTGCAAAAATAATTTCATCAAGAGATTCAAATGAACGTAAAGACAGAGCTTTGAGAGATATCGGTTTATTCACAATGTTTTTTGGCGGAGATTTTTTAATAAATAATATCGCAGGCAGAATTGCAGACAAACTCTTTGGAACAAAAATTATGAATGATGAAGGCAAAAAATTAAATTTCTTCCAAAAATTTAAAATGCCATTGCGTAATTTCAGAACACTTGATCAGGTAAAAGATATTTCCCCTGAAACATTAAAAAAGACAAAATCAATAGGTGCAGGATTGTACTGGTTCTCATTACTTACTAATACTGCTTTGATAGGCTTTGGATTACCAAAAATATTAAACAAATTTTTACGTCATAATATTGAAAAAGAAAAACAACAAAATATTACAAATTTTGACCTTGCATTCAAAGGCAAGACATCAATGCAAAAATTTATTTTACATTCAAAAGAAATAACCACAAACTAAGTTCTTCTGAATTTTCGAAACGAAGTTAAATATTTGAAATTCAAGATAGGGTTAGGGATACCGATCAGGCAAGTGCGAACCACAATTTGATGCGTATAAACGCATCCCACAGTGCTGCAGTGCTATATTTTTTTATTGTCGGCATAGCAATGCCGACCTACATTACTTAGCCCTCGCCCGCAGTGTCATTTTAGCGAATATCCCTTCTCCCTTTGCCCCCTTCCAGTGGGAAATGTCTATTACCTCTACCTTTTGCCCCCTTTTAGGGGGAAATGCCGACAGGCAAAGGGGGTTATATCTTTCTGTCAGGCAATTGCCAGACGCTAAAAAAGCGTGTATTTGGTTAATAACCAAATACACGCTTTTTGTTATATTATATTTAACCCTCACCCGAATTTCTAAATTCGCCTCTGCTCATTAAGAAATTCTACCCTCTCCCAAATGTAGAGGGGTAAGGCTTTATTTACAACCTTAGTGACAGCAAGTGCATGTTGTACCACAACCAAATTGTTCTTTAGCTGCAGTCATATTAACTTTGATTCTGCCATCTACTGCAATGCCTTCACCTGTTTTTTCCGAAATTAACAATGGGTTAATATCAAGTTCAGTAATGAAGCTAAAGTCAGAAACTAATTGAGATAATCTCAAGATTGTTTCTTCGATTTGTTCCATTTGAGCAGGAGTTGTGCCTCTTGCACCTTCTAACAATTTGTATGCCTTAACTGATTTAATCATTTCTTTTGCATCAACATCTGTTAAAGGAGCGATTCTGAATGTTACGTCTTTCATAACTTCAATAAATACACCACCTAAACCGAACATCATCATATGACCGTATTGAGGATCAGTAGCGACACCGCAAACCATTTCACGGTTGCCTTTAACCATTTCCTGAATGATTACACCTTCCAAACCGTCTAACAATCCTTTTGCTTCAAGTTTAGAAATAAGATCCTGATATTCAGCTCTCAATTGTTCAGCAGATTGAATATTTACTCTTACACCGCCAACATCTGTTTTGTGAGAAGTTGTTTTTGATGTCATTTTCATAACAACAGGATAACCGATTGAATCAGCAATCGAAACAGCTTGGTCTTCAGTTGTTGCGAAACCGGATTTACAAACTCTGATACCGTAAGCATCCAATACATCAATTGATTCTCTTGTTGTTAATTGTTCACGACCATCTGCAATTGATTGTTTAATGATAGATTCTGCTTTTGCCTTATCAACATTAAATGAAGGGATTTTGCCCTCAGGTCTTTCAATCCATAATCTTTGCTGATTTAATCTGTGTAAACCTTCTGCAGCTTCTTCTGCGTACATAAAGAACGGAATATTAACATCCATATCAGATAATGCTGTGAAGAATTCAGATTTTGTCATAAATACACCGATAACAGGTTTTTGCGGATTTTTAGCCTTAATTTCCATTAATGCTTTTGCAACATCAATATCCTTCAAACCTAAGAACGGTAAGTAAATACAAATAATCATATCAACATTTTCATCAGCAATAACTGTTTCTAATGTTTGCTTGTAGTGTTCGATAGGAGCTGAAGCAATCATATCGATTGGGTTTTTAACAGATGCAGCTGATGGTAAGAAACTTCTGAGTTTTTCTTTTGTTTCATCAGTAATTTTAGCAATTTGCATGCCATATTCGCAAACCGCATCTGTTGCCATAATACCTGGACCGCCTGAGTTTGTGATAATTGCAACTCTGTCACCCTTTGGAATTGGGCAGTTAGCAAAAACTTTAGCGGTTGAGAATAAGTTTTTCAAAGAATATTCTCTGATAACACCTGATTGGTTCAACAAAGCATTAGCGGCTTTATCAGCACCTGCTAATGATCCTGTGTGAGAAGATGCAGCAGAAGCACCTGCAGCAGATCTTCCTGCTTTTAAAGCTAAAATAGGTTTTTTCTTTGAAATTCTTGATGCTAATTTTCTGAAATTAGCAGGATTTTGAATTGATTCCATATACAAAAGAATTTGTTCAACGTCTTCTTCGTTTTCCCAATATTCTAATGCTGTTTCAGCATTAACATCAGCCTGATTACCGATAGAAATGAACTGTGCAAAACCTAAGTTTAAGTCTTTCAAAATATTTAAAATACCGCCGCCTAAAGCACCTGACTGTGATACAAAACCAATATGTCCTCTTTCGGGAAGTGATTCGGCAAAACATCCGTCCATAGAAATTTCAGGTAATGTGTTTACTACACCTAAGCAGTTAGGACCAACACATCTCATGCCATATTCCTGAACTTTAGCTAATAAAGCTTTTTCTGCTTCAGCGCCTTCTTTACCTGTTTCTTTAAATCCTGCAGTAATAATACAAAGACCTTTAATACCTTTTTGATGACATTGATCAATTGTATCAAGAACGAATTTAGCATTTACAACGATAATAGCCAAATCGATTTCTTCAGGGACTTCCAAAACAGAAGTATATGCAGGCAAACCTTCAATAACTCCGCCTTTTGGGTTAATCGGATAAATGTTACCCTTGAATTTGTATTCTTGAAGTCTTTTCATGATGTCAGAACCGATTGTATGTTCTTTTGTAGAAGCACCTACAACCGCAATTGACTTTGGTTTCATAATTTTGTCTAAATTTGCTGTCATTTTTTTATCCTTTCTTTTTATGAGCATTCTTTATTACCTGTAAACTTAACAAAATTATACAATAAACATAAGTTTTAATGCACATTTTTGGAAAAAATTTGAATAAATATTTGATAAAAAAACGAGCTATTCAGTGAACTGAACCCTAAAAACTAGACAAAGTAAAAAAAAGTCGGTTTTAGGGTTTTAATATATAAGGAGGT
>ERZ842401.3086-NODE-3086-length-21127-cov-4.430049_pt1 | contig 21127 bp, 17 predicted proteins | sample MGYA00521270_ERZ842401 | MGnify/ENA primary metagenome ERZ842401 (study PRJEB31892, sample SAMEA3878208) | bioreactor metagenome | biome: Moose rumen | place: Sweden | collected 2011-10 | study: EMG produced TPA metagenomics assembly of the PRJEB12797 data set...
ATGCCTGCATAGATATCAATATCTTTAAATTGTTTACGCATAATTCAAGTCTCCTTTCTTTAAATGCCAAGTTTCTGATTATATTCTTTCAAAGTCTCAAGCACGTTGCACTTTACATGAACGAAATTCTCGATGCCGGCAGCTTTCAGGTCTTCCATGCAGGCTGGAGCACCAGCTACAACGAACATGGCGCGACCATTGAGGTACTTGAAGGCCGGAATGGCATACTCAGCGTATTCATCGTCGCTGGAGCAGATGACCACGATGTCAGCCTTGGCCTCCAGAGCAGCATCGACACCCTCCTCGACAGTCTTGAAACCAAGGTTGTCAATGACCTTGTAACCGGCACAGGCGAGGAAGTTGCAAGAGAACTGGGCACGGGCCTGACGCATGGCCAGATTGCCGATGGTCAGCATGAAAGCGGTAGGCACACGAGTCTCCTCTGTGTGAATGCGCAGGCTTTCGAAATCAGCAGCCAAACGGGTGGTCTCCAGTTTCTTGAAGGGGGTCTCCTCGCTTGCGGAACAACCGCAAGCCACACTGCCGACAGGACGCTTGCCGTCGCTCTTTTCTGTAAAGTTGGGGAACTGGTTGGTACCCAGCAGGAATTCCTTACGCTTGGCTGCATCGCCATGACGTTTCACGTTGGTTGCATTGATATCGTCCTGAACGATGCCCTTCTTGACAGCCTCCAAGAAGCCACCCTCCTCCTCAATCTTGAGGAAAAGTTTCCAACCTTCCTGAGCCAGTGCATCGGTCAAGTGCTCAATATAGTAAGAACCGGCTGACGGGTCAACAATACGGTCGAAGTGGCTCTCCTCCTTAATCAGCAACTGTTGGTTGCGGGCAATACGCTCACTGAAGTCGGTCGGTTTCTCATAGGTTACATCAAACGGCGTAACCACCATTGAGTGGACACCACCGAGGGCAGCACTCATGGCTTCCGTCTGTGAACGGAGCAGGTTTACATAGGAATCAAACACGGTTTGATTATACGTTGACGTGGTAGCGTTGATGGTCATCTTGCAAGCGCAGTCGCATTTCGGCTCGTACTGTTTCACTATTTGAGCCCACAACAGACGGGCAGCACGGAACTTTGCAATTTCCATGAAGTAGTTCTCGCTGACACCCATGTAGAACTTCATCTGACGGGCAGCCAAATCAACATCCACACCTGCATCGACCAGTTCCTGCAAATACTCATTACCCCATGCCAAGGCATAGCCCAATTCCTGCACGATGTAGGCACCAGCATTGTTCAGCGTCTCGGTATGAACAGTCATGACGTGAGCTTTCGGATAATCCTTCAACAACTCTACAATTTTCGGACCGTCGGCCAGACGTGCGGTGACGTCCTTACCCTTGGTCAGCATCTTCTCAATGGGGTCAAAGCCCACGGTGAACGACAACTTCTCCTTGTCAAAGCCCTTCTTCGTGAAATAAGCATCCACGATTTCGGCCAGTTTCATGGCGTGACACGGACAGGTACGGAAATTCAAGTCCACAATTTCGCAGTAGATGCCGTCAAGCAGCGTCTCAATAGCCTCAGCCGTCACCAAATCTTTCGGAATGCGGAATCCCAGTGAATCAACACCCTTGTTCAGAATGTCGAGTGCCTTGGCATTGGCCTCCTTTGGATCGTTGACAACCAGATTCTGGCGGACATACCATTCATTCGAATCCTTCTTGTTGCCGCGTACAAAAGGGAATTCACCCGGCAGTGCATCGGGTGTCTTCAGATTCGTCAGGTCTTCCCTGCGATAGAAAGGCTGCACGTTGAACCCTTCGTTGGTTCTCCATACGAGTCGTTTCTGGAAGTCGGCCCCTTTCAGGTCCACTTCAATCTTGTCCAACCACTCCTGTGTAGTCGGTGCCTGAAACTCGCTGAAGAGTTTTTCTTTGTTTGCCATACTTTAAATTAAGATTGTTGTATTATTATAATAAGTTGTTTTAAGTTTCAGCATACAAAGGTAGTAACTTATTTCCGAACGAACGAACTTTTTAATAATTATTTTATCTTTATGCAATCCTTTTCTTTTGCAAAGTATGACTTTGGTTGGGCTGGTCTGTCTTTTGCCAAAGGCAGACGAGGCTTCTCCACGAAACAAACAAAACGGAAAAGGCAAGGGGCCAGTTTCCCTTAAAGCGTGGAAAAGGTAAAAAAAGTAAAAAACGACAGAATAATTGCACAAAACTATTTGTATTGCGCAATTTCTTTGTACCTTTGCAGTCGTTTTTCAGATAGTATGTTATGGAATCGTTTCAATGGCTAAAAGATTTGTTCACAGTGAATGACTCTGTGGCGCATATTGCGTTGCTGTATGCTGTGGTCATTGCTGTAGGTGTTTATTTAGGAAAAATCAAGGTTGGCGGCATTTCGCTGGGCGTAACGTTCGTGCTGTTTGCGGGCATCGTAGCCGGGCACATCGGATTCACAGCACCGACGGCGACGCTGACGTTTGTGCAGGACTTTGGGCTCATCCTATTCGTCTTTATGATTGGTATGCAGGTAGGTCCTGGCTTCTTCGAGAGTTTCGGCACAGCAGGCATCAAGCTGAATGGACTGGCTACAGCTGCCATTGTGCTGAACATCTTAGTGATGTTTGCTTGCTATTTTATCTTTTTTGACACATCCAATGAGGTTAATCTGCCTATGATGGTGGGTACGCTCTACGGTGCCGTGACCAACACCCCCGGACTCGGTGCTGCCAATGAGGCCCTCAGCACCGTCTTTCCCAATGGTGCCCCACAGATTGCCTCGGCCTACGCCTGTGCCTATCCCCTCGGTGTGCTGGGCATCATCGGTGCCACTATATTAATAAGGTATATATGCAAGGTGAAGCTGGAGGAAGAGGAAGAACAGCTGCAGGCCCTGGAAGAGATGGCGGCCCTGGGAATGCTGGAGAACGCCGACCAGCTGAAGGCGGACGCCCTCGAGAGCCTGAAGCAGATGCTGGAAAAGCTGCTCCCCTTGCCGGAGGCCGAAGACCCGGAGGAGGCCCGGTTGGCCGAGGACCAACGGGCAGCTATCTTGCTCCAGGGGTTGAGCTTCGGCCAGAGCCTGATCGCAGCCCACCACAACGACGTGATGCTGGCGCAGCTTCTGTGCCGGGACGAAGATGCCCGGAACGGCGCCTACCGGGACCGGAGCGGGGAGAGCCTCGCCACCCGGGCGGGCAGCCTGCGGGACGGGGCCTATGACCTGACCCCGGAGGAGACGGTGTACGCGGCGGCCTCGCCGGAGGAAGCGGCGGAGATCGTCATCACGGCGGAGGCGGCCCCCTGCCGGGTGCGCCTGCCGGTGGAAAACCTGGGGCCCACGGTGGTGGTCTACGCCGGGGAGGAAGCGGCCCCGGTGAAGACGACCCTGGAAGCGGGAGCGGTCACCTTCCTGGTGACAGAGCCGCAGACCGTGGTGCGGGTGGCGGACAACTGCCAGCCGCTGATGGATGTGAAGGGGAACCGGTGGTACCTGGAAGGGGTGCACTGGGCGGCCTCCCATGGAGTGATGGTGGGGGTAGCCCCCTGGATCTTCCAGCCGGAGACCAAGATGACCCGGGCCATGATGGCCCAGGTGCTGGCCACCCTGGAAGGGGCGGACCTCTCCGCCGGGGAGAATGACTTCACAGATGTGAAGGAGAGGGCCTGGTACGCCCCGGCGGTGCGCTGGGCCGCGGCCGAGGGCCTGATGATCGGCTACCCGGACGGGAGCTTCCGGCCGGAGGAGCCCATCACCCGGGAGCAGATGGTGACCGTGCTGTACCGGTACCTGGGCAGCCCGGCGGCATCGGGAGACGCCTTGGCGGGCTTCCGGGACCGGGGGAAGCTCTCCTCCTACGCGGAGGACGCCATGCAGTACGCGGTGAGCACCGGCCTGGTGAACGGGACCTCCGCCACGGTGCTGGCCCCCCAGGGGACGGCCACCCGGGCCCAGATGGCCACCATCCTCATGCGGCTGTTCACCGAGTAGGCTGGCGGCGAAAAAAATTTTTCGGAAAGGACCGCCCTTTTGCCAAGATGTTCGTATCAAGAGACAGAAGGGTGTTCCAGCAAACTAAAATAAAACCAAAGGAGACATGCACCATGAACGCCGAGAAGATCATCGAGACTATCAAGAGCGAGACCGGACACGAGATCACCAAGGAGCAGGCCGAGCAGCTGGTCAACGCCGTGATCCCCAAGGGAGCGGGCGAACTGGCTGACGACGCTCTGGAGACCGTCAGCGGCGGCGCCGGGTTCCTGGACGCCATCGCCAAGATCCCCGGGCTGGAGTTTTTGAAGGACTTTGACTTCGGGAAGATCTGGGCTTCCATCACCAACTCCCTGCAGGTGCAGAACAAGGCCCAGGTGGACGCCACCATGGGGCTGGTGAACAACCTGTTCGGGGACCGGAAGAACGAGAAATCCATCTGAGGACCGTTCACAGCGGCAAAAGGCTCGGGAGAAGCGCAAGGCTTTTTCCCGGGCCTTTTTCGGGCGGTCGCTTGATTTCCGGGGCGGGATAGGCTACAATAAACCTATCTATTGGAAAAAATAGGCAGAGAGGAGGGACAGTCTCCATGGGGAAGAAGCTGGCGGCGAACGCCTGGGCCGTGCTGATGGTCGCCCTGTGCGGGCTGTTCCTGTTCTGCGAGCGGTCCTGGTTTTTCCTGGGGCCGGAATACACCCTGGAGCGGGTGTCCTCCGCCGACCTGGGCCAGGGCGGGAGCACCTTGGTCATCGACCAGGGACGCAGCGCCCTGGAGGTGCTGACGGGGGAGGGCTCTCTGGAGCGGCGGTACACGGGCTCCAGCCTGTTCGACGCGGCGGAGCTGGCGGTCCAGGGGGAGGACGGCGCCCTGTATGTGGCGGACCGGACCTATGAGAACGACGGGGAAGACGGCGCCGCCGTGGAGATGGTGGAGCGCATCGTGCAGCTGCAGGGGAGCCGGAGCCGGGTGATCTGGCAGAAGGCCACGGCCCTGGGCGAGAACACAGAGCGGATGCGGTACCCCATCCTGGAGATGCAGGCGCGGGACGGGGCGCTGACCTTCCTGCGGCGGGAGAGCTACGGCGTGGGTCTGTACCGGGTGGTCCCGGGGTGGGACGCCGAGCTGCTGCGGCAGATCTACTCCGGGGACGTGATCGACGACGCCTCGGTGGACCTGGACACGGGAACGGTGGTCATCGCCGTGCGGAGAGGCTTCGTGCGGTGGAGCACCGAGGACGGCATGGGCTGGACCACCCTGTATGGGGACGGGGAGCGGCTCATGCCGGAGAAGATCGTGGCCCGGGGAGGCGCGGCCTACTTCACGGACCTGTATGAGGACCGGCTGTGCCGGTTCGTGCCGGGGGAGGCGGACAGCCTGACCACGGTGCTCACCGGGCAGCAGCTGCAGGAGGTGCAGCTCTCCCCCGACGGGAAGCAGGTGCTGGCCTGCTCCACCGACAGCCTGTGGCTGCTGGAGGACGGGGAGACCCGGGAGATCCGGCAGGTGGGGGTGAAGAGCTTCCCGGTGACGGTGATGACCTGGCTGGCCCTGGCCGGCCTGCTGGGGAGCCTGGCCTGGCTGCTGCGGCGTGTGCCGGGGCACATCGGCAAGGTGTTCCGGCGGGAGAGCGCCGTGCGCGCCCTGCTGGTGGTATTGGCGGCGGCGTCGGTCTCCGCCTTTGTGGGGTATTCCCTGCTCAGCGAGCTTTTCGTGGGAGAGGATACCACCCTGATCGACAGCATGAAGCTGTTCTCCGAGACGGTGAGGCAGCAGGTGGACGTGGAAGCCCTGGACCAGCTGGAGGTCGAGTGGGACTATGGGTCCTCCGCCTACCAGGAGGTGCGCCGGGGGCTGGACGGCCTCATGGACCTGGCCTGGTCGGAGAACAACTACTACTCCTACGCGCTGTACCGGGCGGACGACGGCACGGCCCGGTATCTGGTGGACTCCGACGACACGGTGAAGGTGGGCCAGCCCGCCGCAGCCGAGGACGGGGAGTACCTGCGCCGGGTGCAGGAGACCGGGCGGGCCTATGCCCTGCGCCGGGAGGACGCCGACGGCGTGCGGACCAGTTTGCTGCTGCCGGTAGAGGACGAGAGCGGACAGCGCCGGGGGGTGCTGGAGGTGAGCCTGGACATGGCCCTCCGGGACCGGGAACGGGCGCGGACCGTGTTCAATATGGTGCTCAACGTGATCTGCAGCACGGCGGTGGTAGTCATGCTGGTGATGGAAGGGCTGTTTTTGCTGTCCTTCTTCGAGAACAGGCGCAAGCGCCGCACAGACCACCCGGAGGGCCTGGCGGACGGCCCGGCAGTGGTGCCCCTGCGGACCTTGATGTGCGTCTCCTACCTGGCGGACGCCATGCAGGACGCTTTCATCGCCATTCTCTGCACGGAGCTGTACCAGGGCGGGCTGCCCCTCCCGGACAGCATGGCGGTGGCTCTGCCCCTCTCCGCCCAGCTGCTGCTCATGGCGGTGACCTCCGCCTTTGCCGGGCGCTTCGCGGAGCGCATGGGCTCCCGGCCGGTGCTCATGGCCGGCATGGGGCTGCAGCTGGCCGGCAGCCTGACCTGCATGGCCCTGGGCAGCTACTACGGGCTGCTTTTCGGAAAGATGATGATCGGCGCGGGGATGGGGATCATCTACGTGACGTGCAATACGGTGGCGGCCTCCGGCGCCTCGGAGGAGAGCGTCTCCGGCGGGTTTGCCGGGGTGGCCGCCGGCACCCTGTCCGGGCTGACCATCGGGGGAGGGCTCTCCTCGGTGTTCTTCTCCATCGGCGGGTGGTGGATGATCTACGCCATCGGGGCCATCTTCCTGACGGCGGGGCTGCTGCTGGCGGCGTCCTCCCAGGACGTGAAGGGCCGGCGGCAGGGCACCGAGTGGGAGGAGGCCGTGGAGCGGCAGGACATCAGCCTGGTGCGGTTCTTCTTCAACCGGCGGGTGCTGGGGTTCTTCGTGCTCATTCTGGTGCCCTTTATGATGGCATTGGCCTACCGGGAGTATTTCTTCCCCCTGTTCGCCCAGGAGAACGGCATGAGCGAGGTGCGCATCGGCCAGGTGTATCTGCTGTGCGGGCTGCTGGTCATCTACCTGGGGCCCAAGATCTCCCAGTGGATGCTGGCCCGCCTGGGGGCCCTGAACAGCGTTATTCTCGCCAGCGTGGCCATGGGGGCCAACATGCTGCTGTACGTGGCGGCGCCCTCCATGGGCAGCGTGCTGGCGGGGGTGGTGATCCTCTCGGTGATCATCTCCTTTGCGTACACCTGCCAGTATACCTACTTTGAGGACCTGCCCGACAGCACCATGGTGGGCCAGGGCAAGGCCATGGGGGTGTACTCGGTATTTGAGAGCCTGGGCCAGACGGTAGGGCCCATGGCCTACGGCGCTCTGCTGGTGCTGGGCCAGCGCCAGGGCATCCTAGTGTTCAGCGCTGCCATGCTGGGGCTGGCGGGGCTGTTCATCTTCATCATGTGGCGCGGCAGGCATGTTTTCCGATAGGAGGGACCAAACGATGGAATTTGCCCCTATCACCCGGGAGGACCTGCCGGAGCTGGTGAGGCTCTATCAGGAATACCTGAACGGGGGAGACTATATCGGCCGGGAGGCGGAACGGGCCTTCGACAGCGGGCTGTACTTCGGGGTGAAGGCTGCCCGGGACGGCCGGGTGGCCGGGCTGCTGGGCTTCCGGCAGGAGCTGGAGCTGACCTACCCCCACCCGGAGCTGGAACGGGAGCTGCTGGAGATCCTGGGGGAGCGCCGGTACTGCTCGGTGGACTGCCTGCTGGTGCTGCCGGACTACCGGCGGCAGGGGCTGGCCCATGAGCTGGCGGCCCATGCCCGGGAGGAGCTGCGGCGGCACCGGATAGACACGGTGCAGGCGGAGATCTGGATCTACCCCACGGGGGAGTGCCCGGCCAAGGCCCCCCTGGAGGCGTTGGGGAAGGTGTTCTGGCAGCGGCGGGAGGAGCGCTTCTACCCGAAGCTGAAGGACTACGGCATGACCTGCCCCCTGTGCGGAGAGACCTGCCGGTGCGGGGCGTGGATCGACCTGATCGATGTGAGCGGAAACGACGACGAAAAAGGAGAGGAAAGCCATGTCTGAGAAACGAGCAGCCAGAAGATCCCTGAGCCGGCGCATCACCTTCCAGGTGATCGGCCTGATGGTGCTCATGGCGGTGGCGGTGAATACCATCACCTACCTGGCGCTGCGGGATACCTACATCAACCTGTCCAATGAGAAGGCCCAGGAGCTGGTGCGGACGCTGGCCGGGGAGATGGAGCCGGACTTCCTGGAGGACTATGCCCGGACCCTGACCACCGAGGGGGACAGAGACAGCCTCTACACCCCCTACCTGCTGCGGTCGTACTACGCGTCCCTGCAGAACTCCTTCAACAGCGCCAAGATCAACTTCGAGGACGTGAAGTACCTGTACGTCTTCACCCCCTATGAGGACCACTTCATCTACCTGCTGGAGGGCCACCGGCCGGACGACGACCCGGAGGAGGCCTCCGTGCTGGGCGACCGGTTCGACTACGGGGATACGGAATACAACTACCTGCTGCCGGATATCCAGGCCAAGCGGCCCTCCCAGCAGGTGGTGTTCGGGCAGGACGCCGGCTACGGGAAGACCATCAGCGCCTGGGCCCCGGTGCTCAGTGAAGAGGGAAACGTGGTGGCCGTGGTGGAGGCGGATTACGTCCTCAGTGACCTGAACGCCGTGGTGGCGCGCCAGGCCCTGCCCATCATGGGCACGATGATCCTGAGCATGGCGGTGATCGTGGCGCTGCTGGTGTTCTTCCTGCGGCGGGGCGTGACCAAGCCCATGAACAAGCTGATCAGCCTGGTGGATAACTTCGAGCACGGGCAGATGCCGGAGGAGACCTTCCGGCACGACGACGAGATCCAGTGGCTGGCGGACTCCTTCCGGGAGATGACCATCCGCATGGACAACTACACCAAGGAGCTCACCGCGGTGACGGCGGAGAAGGAGCGCATCGGGGCGGAGCTGAACGTGGCCACCCAGATCCAGGCGGACATGCTGCCCCGGATCTTCCCGCCCTTCCCGGACCGGGAGGAATTCGACCTGTACGCGGTGATGGACCCCGCCAAGGAGGTGGGGGGAGACTTCTACGACTACTTCCTTATTGACGACGATCACCTGGCTTTGGTCATGGCGGACGTTTCCGGCAAGGGCGTGCCGGCGGCGCTGTTCATGGTCATTGCCAAGACCTTGCTGAAAAACCGGGCCCAGGCCGGGGGCGGACCGGACGAGATCCTCCGGGACGTGAACGACCAGCTGTGCGAGGGCAACGAGGCGGATATGTTCGCCACCTGCTGGCTGGGGATCCTGACCTTGTCCACGGGGCATCTCATCACTGCCAACGCGGGCCACGAGAACCTGGCGGTGTACCGCAAGGGCGCGGGCTTTGAGCTTATCAAGGACCGGCACGGCCTGCCCCTGGCAGCCATGGAGGGCAGCCGGTACCGCACCCATGAGCTGGACCTGGGCCACGGGGACGCGCTGTTCATCTACACCGACGGGGTGCCCGAGGCCACCAACGGAGCCAACGAGCTCTTCGGGATGGAGCGGGCGGTGGAAGCCCTGAACAAGGTGGGGGAGAAGACCCCCCGGGAGATCATCGTGTCCATCCGGGAGGATGTGGACGCTTTCGTGGGGGACGCGCCGCAGTTCGACGACATGACCATGCTGTGCCTGCGGTTCTATTGAGAAGGAGCCTTATGAGAAAGAGAACTGTACTGCGCCTGGGGGCGGTGGTGCTCCTGTTGGCGCTGCTGGCCGGCTGCGGGACCCGGGAGTCCGTCACGGTGCTGCGGGAATGGGAGCCTGCCGGCGGCGAGGAAGCCGTTGCCAGCCTGGGGGCGGAGCTGCCCCGCATCGGCATGGTGGCCGACGTGGGGGGTATCGACGACGAGTCCTTCAACCAGGGGGCCTGGGAAGGATTGCTGGCCCTGGAGAAGGCCACCGGCGCCCCGGTGGAGTACCGCACCTCGGAATCGGCGGAGGATTTCCAGGGGAACTTCGAGTCCCTGATCGCGGCGGGATGCCGGCTGACCTGGGGCATCGGGTATGAATTCTCCGACACGGTGCAGGGGGAAGCCGTCGCCCACCCGGAGCTGGCCTTTGCCCTGGTGGACGCGGCCTATGAAACGACGCCGGACAACGTGACCTGCGTGGTGTTCCGGGCGGAGGAGCCCTCCTTCCTGGTGGGGTACATCGCCGCCAGGACCACGAAGACCGGGAAGATCGGCTTTGTGGGCGGGGTGGAAGGAGAGAACATTGCGGCCTTCCAGTACGGCTACATGGCCGGGGCGGCCTATGCCGGCGCCCAAAGCGGCCGGCCGCCGGAGGTCCTGGTGGAATACGCCGGGAGCTTCGTAGACCCGGAGGCCGGCAAACGCCTGGCGGGAGAAATGTTCGCCGCCGGGTGCGACGTGGTGTACCACGCCGCCGGAGCCACCGGCATCGGGGTGATCCAGGCGGCGGAGGAGGCGGACGCCTATGCCATCGGGGTGGACCGGGACCAGGCGTCTCTGGCCCCGGAGCATGTGCTGACCTCCGCGGTGAAGAACGTGGGGGTGGCGGTGAACCAGGTGTCCCAGACCTTCCTGAGCGGAGGGGCTATCGGCGGAAGGACCCTGAGCTTCGGCCTGGCCGAGGGCGCTGCGGGCATCCCGGAGAATCACCCGCTGGTGGACGACCAGGTGTACGACGATACCCTGGGCGTGTCGGATCTGATCAAGGCCGGAGACCTGACCGTGCCGGATACCGAGGAAAAGTATTTGGAGATGGTGGAGGAGTTAGGAATTAGCAATGAGCAATGAGGAATTAGGAATTAGGAATTAGGAATGAAAGGGCGTAGGCTAATCAGGGAAGCCAGCTGCGCGGTCGAACAGTCTCTTTTTTTGTAGAAAGCGATCCATGCGATGTGGCCTCCGGTGCCAACCGGCGCTCGGACAGGGAGCTGACACCCTGCTGCGGGGGGAAGGGAGCTCCGCGACCGGTGCGTGACATAAAAAGAAGTGAGTCCTGTTTATGGGACTCACTTCTTTGTATAATGAGGGTGTAAGGACGAGAGAAATACGAAACGGAGGGATCGGGATGAAGTATTATCACTGCACGGACAGGGACTGTGAGGCGACGTTCCAGGCGGAGCGGGCACGGTACTGCCCCTGCTGCGGCGGGCGGGAGCTGCGCCACGCCCTGGGGCGGGAGATCGACGAGATGAAGCAGGAGGACCGGCAGGAGACCTTCCGGCTGATCCCCATTTACGCCATGGGCGCCTGAAAGGAGGCTGCGAGGATGGAATTCTGCGAGCGGTTTGATTGGAGAACGTATCAGGACAAGCGGGACCAGCTGGAGGAGAGGATCCGGGAGCTGGAGGAGCGGCAGGAGGAGCTGCGGGACGAGACCGCCGAGCAGACTCAGGCCGGCGAGAGCTGGATGGCCCTGAGCGAGCTGGAGGCCATGGCCCCCCAGGACATGGGAAACCTGCGGGAGGTGCTGCGGGCCCTGAGCCGCACCCGGGAGAGCCTGCGGGCGCTGAAGACCGCCTACAGCCGGGCAGCCGCCGGGAAGACCCGAGAGGTCCCCGGGCAGCTGATGCTGACGGCAGCGTGACTTGTGCCGGCCGGCGGGATGTGGTAAACTGGAGCGAGAAACCGGAGAGGGAGTGAGAGGATGGGCAAGTCCTCCAACCAAAAGCTGAAGCTGCTGACCGTGATGGACCTGCTGCTGGAGACCTCCGACGGGGAGCACCCGGTGAGCATGAAGGCGATCCTGGAGCACCTGGAGAGGCAGGGCATCTCCGCGGAGCGCAAGAGCGTGTATGACGATATCGAGGTGCTGCGCAGCTACGGGATGGACATCCTCACGGTGCAGGACGGCCAGAGCAAGGGGTACTTCGTGGGGGAGCGGCAGTTCGAGCTGCCGGAGCTGAAGCTCCTGGTGGACAGCGTGCAGTCCTCCAAGTTCATCACCCGGAAGAAGAGCCTGGCGCTGATCCGGAAGATCGAGCAGCTGGCCAGCACCCACCAGGCCAAGGCTTTGCAGCGGCAGGGGTTCGTCACCAACCGCATCAAGACCATGAACGAGTCCATCTACTATAACGTGGACGAGATCCACAACGGCATCTCCAACAACCGGAAGATCCGTTTCAAGTACTTCGACCTGACGGTGCGCAAGGAGCGGCAATACCGCAAGGACGGAGCCTGGTACGAGGTGAGCCCCTTCGCCCTGACCTGGGACGACGAGAACTACTACCTGGTGGCGTATGATTCCCAGGCGGGGATCATCAAGCACTACCGGGTGGACAAGATGACGGACATCGCCGCCACGGAGGAGCCCCGGGACGGCCTGGCGGTGTACGACAGCCTGGACATGGCGGTGTACGCCCGGAAGATCTTCGGGATGTTCTCCGGGGAGGAGCAGTGGGTGGACCTGCGCTTTGACAACCACCTGGTGGGGGCCGTGCTGGACCGGCTGGGCAGTGAGGTCCTCCTCCACCCGGACGGAGAGGACCACTTCACCGTGCGGGCCCAGGTGGTGCCCAGCCCCCAGTTCTTCGCCTGGGTGTTTGGCTTCGGCGAGATGGCGGAGATCCTGGGACCGGCGTCGGTGGTGGAGCAGATGCGCAGCCAGCTGGAGAGCGCCCTGGCCGCTTACAGGCGTCCTTGACAAACGGGGAGGACTTTGCTATAGTGTTGCCGCGGGTCGGGAGACCGGCCCGACTTTCATCAAATTCTGGAGGAAATGGACCATGAAAGAGATCACACGGGGGCTGGCGCTGGTGCTGGCCGCAGTTTTGATGCTGGGGACCCTGGCCGCCTGCGGCGGCAACGGAGGGACCTCCCAGGCAGCCAGCAGCGAGGCGGAGTCCAGCCAGGAGGCCTCTTCTCAGGCGGCGCCTGTCGTCAGCGGCGAGGAGCAGACCTGGGGGAACTTCACCCTGCTGGTGCCCGAGGGCATGACCCTGAAGGGCGGCAGCCTTATCGACCCGGAGAGCGAGGACTCTCTGACCCTGACCCTGGACGAGAACGAGGCCCACTACATCATGATGGACGTGGTGGCGGCTGAGACGGCGGAGGCCAGCATCGACGCTACCAAGGAGATGAACGAGGGCAGCGAGGACGTGACCCTGAGCGCCGGCGCCGACTGGAAGGGCTGCGCCTACAAGTACGCCGGGATGATGGACTGCTTCCAGCTGTACGCTGCCGTGGGCGGCAAGACCGTCATGGTGCGGTCCGCTTGGTTCGCCTACGACGACGATACCGTCCAGGCGGTGCTCAGCTCCCTGCAGGTGAAGTAAGAGCGCGGGAAACGAAAGAAGAGCGGTGGGGGAGACCCCGCCGCTTTTTCCTGTCCCGGGGGCCTTTTTGCCGGGAGGATGATTGACATTCCCTCAGGCGCTTGCTATACTTTTCTCCAGTGAAGGGGAAAGGCCTGACCGGCCGCCCCGAGAGGAAAGGATGGGAGACTATGGCCTTTTGTACCAACTGCGGAAACCCCCTGGGCGCCAATGATACGGTATGCCCCCGCTGCGGGGAGCCGGTGATGCGGGTGACCCCGCCGGCCAGCCCGGTGATGAATGTGCCGGAGACGCCGGCAGCGGCTCAGCCGGCCGAGGAGCCTGTTCAGCCGGTCCAGGCGCCCCAGGCGCAGGTGCCTCAAGCGCAGGTGCCCCCGGCGCCAGACCAGCAGGCAACCCAGCCCATCCCGGCGGCGCCGGTAATGCCCGCCGCCCCGGTGGACCAGTCTGTCAGCCAGCCCATGGGCCAGCAGCCGGTGATGCCCCAGCGGCCCCAGTACCCGGTGAGCCAGCAGCCTCAGCAGGCGCCGGTACAGCCCTATGCGCCCCAGGGCCAGCAGCAGTATTACCAGCCCCAGTATCCCCAGGGGCAGTACCCCCAGGGCCAGCAGCCCCAGAAGAAGAGCAAGACCCCGATCATCATCGGCATCGTGGTCGGCGTGGTGGCCGTGCTGGCGGCAGTGTTCTTCCTGGTGATCCTGCCGATGTTCCAGAAGAACACTCCGCCTGAGCCCGTGCCCACTCCGGCCCCCACCGCGGCGGCGACGGAGCAGCCGTCCTCCGGCAGTGAGCCGGAGCCCCAGGACGGGGAGACCGTCCATTACGAGAACGACACCGCGGCCTTCGCCCTGGACTACCCCGGCGACTACCTGGTGAGCGAGCCCCACGACAACAACGTGATCCTCATGAGCGACGAGAACGCCTCCTGCCAGATCATCGTGGAGCACGCCTGGTACACCACCAAGCCGGTGGGCATTTTCGGCGCCAAGGATTTCCATGACCTGATCGCGGAGGACTACTCCGTCCTCACCGACTGGCTGGGCTTGGACGAGGAGGACGTGATCCCCGGCGGCAGCGCCTCCGTGAAAATCGCCGGGCAGTCCGGCATCGTCCACGATTTCCACACCACCCTCAACGGGACCTCCCGGGCGGGGCAGTTCATCGTGTTCGATAACCCGGACCAGCAGTCCGCCAGCCGGAACTTCGGCTGCTATACCTTCACCGCCGTGTACGAGGACGAGAGCCCCAAGACCGAGGAGTACGTCCGGACGGTGAAGCAGGTGATGGACAGCCTGAAGATCACCGGGAGCGTGGACGAGGAGGACCGGTACCTGACCTACGTCAACCAGCCCTACTATGAGTTCGCCATCTCCGGGCAGGACTACGACGGCCGGGTGAGCCTGAGCGACGAGGAGGCCAATATCTATCCCACCCAGGAGTGCTACGACGCGGAGCACTACTGCGCGGTGGTCATCACGGACGCCGGGCTGAGCGCCTCGGACTATGACCCGGAGGAAGCCCTGGAGGACGTGTGCGAGTTCTACTTCGACTACGGCGACGACGCGGAGTATACCTCCGACGTGACCGAGGTGAGCTACGGCCGCAACCAGGCCTGGGCCCGGGAGCTCAGCTACACCCGGTACGATACGGACTACCAGGTGGTGGAGGCGGTGGTCCTCCAGGGAGACATGTACTGGGAGGTCTACACCATCGCCGACGAGGATAACTATGAGGACTGCATGGCGGGCATCCGGGACGTGCTCATGAGCCTGCACTTCACCGGGGAGGCGCCGAAGAACACAGCCACGCCCACCCCCAAGCCTACGGCGACGCCCAAGCCTACCCCCACGCCTTCTCCCAAGCCCACGCCGGTGCCCACCTACAATGACACCGAGTGGTACCTGACCGTGGACGACACCCGGGTGGTCATCATCCAGATGCCCTTCAACTGGACCGAGGACAAGGTGAACGTGACGGATATCTCCAACCAGGGGAACATCATCGCCGGGGTGCAGTTCAGCTCCAAGGCCAACTCCGCCTACGGCGGCCACCTGGTGAGCATCTTTGTGTGCGACCACGGCGCCATGGAGGGCCTGCCCTACGGGGCGAAGGTCTTCGACCTGTACCTGGACGGAAACCACTTTGACGTGATGTGGATGCGGCCCACGGATGTGCAGTTCGATGCCGAGGACAGCAGCAAGCGGGCCGAGTACCAGCAGCTGTATGAGGATATCGAGACTCTGATCGACGGGCTGCAGTTCTATCAGGGCAGCTGAGACAGCAAGCAATGAGAAGGACCTCTCTTCGCCGGGCGGCGGGGAGAGGTCCTTTTATAATGGCTAGCGTCAGTGGGAGGCGTCCCGGCCGCCGGCAGGGGCGGCGGAGCCGGCCTCCAGATGGTCGGGCTCCAGGTGGTAGGGGGAGGGGAAGGGCCAGGGGGGCAGCAGGGGCAGGCCATGCTTCTCCAGCACCGCCCGGAGGACCCAGGGCTGGTCGGAGATGATGCCGTCCACCCCCATGGCGATCAGCATGTCCATATCCCGGGGGTCGTTCACCGTCCAGGGGATGACCTCCATCCCCCAGCCGTGGGCACGGTCCACCTGGTCCTTGGAGAGTTCGGCGAAGTAGGGGGAGATGATATCCGCCCGGATGGCGTGGGCCGCCGCCACCGGGTCGTAGCGGTAGTCCTTCAGGTCCAGGCCGGCCAGCCAGGGGGAGGGCCGGTCCGGGTAGGGGAGCAGGGTGTCGCCCCCGGGGCCCCAGGCGGGCTGGCAGCTGTAGAGAGCACTGGTGCGGATGCGGGGCTCCAGCTCCTTCATGCGCACCAGGGTGGACCAGTCGAAGGACTGCAGGATCACCCGCTCCTCAAAGCCGAACTCCCGCACCAGCGCCAGGAAGCGGGCCAGGCAGACCTCCTTGTCCATGCTCTTCTCGTACACGACGCCCAGGGCCGGGTCGGGGTAGGCCTTGGTCTCGATGTTCATGCAAACGTCCGGGTTGCCGGAATCTTTCACCAGCTGGAACAGCTCCCGCAGGGTGGGGACGGCCGCGTCGGCCGGGACCTGGGTGCGGCCGTGGAGCTGATAATACTCCGTGGCCGGGTCCATGTGGCCCACGTCAAAGGCGCGCACCTGCTCCAGGGTCATATCGGTGAAGAAATGCGCCCCCTGGACCACCCGCCGGCCCTGGGGGTCCAGGGTGAGGTCGGGGTTGAGGCAGGGGTTGTGGGATAGGACGATCTCCCCGTCGGCGGTGAGCTGCATGTCGCACTCGATGGTGGTGGCGCCCAGCTCGATGGCATAGGCGTAGGAGAACAGGGTGTTTTCCGGCCGGGCATCCCGCCCGCCCCGGTGGGCTTCCAGATCAAAGGGTTTCATAGGCTGACCTCTTTTCTGTTGATTTATCTATTTTATACACTTTTCGCCGGCATTTGGCAAGGAAAGGATTGCGTTTTCCATGAAAGCGTGCTAAAATATGGATACCACACAGTCCGTTGAATTGAATATCTCCTGATAGGGAATATTATAGCGTCTTTGCCTCCCGGCAAAAACGCTTACTCCGTGTTTTCGCTTTAGTATTCTCTATTGGGAAACGGATTGTGTGGTAACAATTTGGAGTCACGCGTTCTTTGCAGTGTGTGGTCTCCAAGTTGGGACCACACATTTTTTATTGGAGGGATGAGGTTGGTAGAAAGAATTTCAATCGGTGGGAAAAACGGTGATCAGGAGCTGATTCAGAAAATCGTGAAGTTCCAGAAAGACAATCACTATTCCACCCCGACAGAGGCTCTACGTGAACTAGTAAAAGACGCACTCAAATTCAAAGAACTACTTAAGTAAATGGAGGGAATGAACATGGAAGAAAAAATCATAGAGGAAGAAACAATTATCGAAAAAAGTAAGCTTAAGAATCCTATTCGAACAGCCTCAATGATAGTTTTGGTAGGCGTAGTTTTATCGCTAATATTCTTTTACTTTTTTGCGGCGTGGCGGAAAGATAACGGAGGGCTCAGTTTTATGTATCGAGACAAATCAGTATTTGAATTTGTTTTCGATCCCTTATCGGAGTTCTTGAGATGGTATAGCCAATGGCTATTTATTCCGATTGGATGTTTTGTTCTTTTAGCAGTCCTGTTTTTATTCTTTGTCAAGAGATCTGAGATAACGGTGACGAATAAGAGAGTGTATGGGAAGGCGGCTTTTGGAAAACAGGTTGACATTCCAATTGATTCAATTACTGCGGTTGGAACCGGGCTCTTTAGTTCTATCAAAGTTGCAAGTTCATCTGGGCGAATAGGTTTTTTTCAAATTGAAAACCGAGACTCCATTCATTCAGCCATTAGTAATCTTATTTCTCAAAGGCAGAATGGCACGAAAAGTGTAACCACTATTAATCAGGAAATCCCCCAGAGCAACGCCGACGAGCTGCAAAAGTTCAAAAACCTCTTAGACAGCGGTGTTATCACCCAGGAAGAATTTGACGCTAAGAAGAAAGACCTATTAGGACTGTAAGCGTACCAAAAAGGAGCCCCCTCGGGGGCTCCTTTTCCCTTCAAAGGCTTCCCCTCATGGGGAAGCTGTCGAGCGAAGCGAGACTGATGAGGTGGTTTGTGGTGGGCGGATAGCCTGAAAACCACCTCATCCGACCGCCTGACGGCGGCCACCTTCCCCATGAGGGGAAGGCATAAAGGGCACTACGCCGCGGGCTGTTCCTCCTGCGGAATAACCAGCTCCGTCACGTTCACGTCGTCGGTGGCCACCTGGGTAATGTCGTCCCGCCGGGCGCAGAAGCTGCACAGCCGGGTGCGGTTGGCGGCCACGGCCTGGTCCACGGTGCCGTAGGTCAGGGTGTCGCTGCGGTTGAGGGCCTGGCAGTCCTCATGGGTGTGGTACACCCGGCCAAAGGGCGCCCAGTACACGGTGGTGTCTCCCAGCACGGTCTGGGCGGTCTGCAGCTCCTCCTTGGAGACGGGGTTGAAGTCGTAGCTGGCCACGCCCCCGATCAGCAGCGCTACAATGGCCACGATGGTGGCGATGACTTTCGTGCGCTTGTCCAGATTCTTATTGGTGAGCATGATAATGATGATCGGGACGAACGCGATGACGCAGGCGATGACGCCCATGTTGTTCCACAGCCAGAATTTGGCCTTGTTCTTTTTGGAGATGGGATCGATGTGATTGGCTTTCTTCCACAGCTGGCTGCCGATGATGACGCAGATCAGGTCCGCCACCAGCAGGATGATCAGCTGGGTCAGGGTGGAGAAGAAGGGCAGGGTCAGCTTGCCCAGCACGATCAGCACGGCCAGGATCTCAAAGACGAAGGCCGCCACCCACAGCACTACCGCCCCGATGCGCAGGGGCGTGGGGTTGCCGGTCTCCTTGGCGGGCTTTTTCTTGGCGGGGGCTTCCTCTTCCTCCTCCAGGACCTCCTCAGCGGCCTCCTCCAGCTCCTCGGCGGCTTCCTCGACCTTGGGCTTGGCAGGGGTCTTGGGCTTCACCTGGGGCACGTTCACCGCGGGCTTTTTGGCGGTGCTCTCTTCGGCGGGCACGGTCTCCTTGGGCTTGACCTTGGGCGTGTTCACCGGAGCCTTGGCTTTAGGGGCCTCCTGGCCGCCGTCGGCAGCCACCAGCTTATGTTCTTTCTTCTCAGCCATGTTCATGCTCCTCTCGTGGTTCTCAAGTACAGTTGCATCATAGCACAAGCCGGCGAAATCTACAAGTGTTTTTGGGCTTTTCGGGAAAGGGGTTGTTTTGGGGGAAGGGGAGGGGTATAATGGGAGCATCCGAAAAAGGGAGGAATGTATCATGGCCAAGGATATTACCGGACTGCTGGGCGGCGTGCTCACGGAAGAGAATCTGGAGAGCCTGAGCAAACAGGCGGGGGTCTCCACCGACCAGGTGAAGAGCGTGCTGAGCAGCGCGCTGCCTTCCCTGCTGGGGGGCGCCCTGGACCAGGCCCAGAACGAGAAGACCGCCAAGGGCTTTGCCGGCGCGCTGAACCAGCATGCCGGGGACGACGTCACCAATGTGAAGAACTTCCTGCAGGGCGTGGACGTGCAGGACGGCGAGAAGATCGTGGGACACCTGCTGGGCAGCAGCACCGGCGACCTGGAGGACCAGATCGCGGCCCAGGCCGGAGTGCGCAAGCTGGACGTGTCCAAGATCCTGGCGCTGGTGGCCCCGCTGCTCATGAGCCTGCTGGGCCAGGAGACCCAGAGCCAGCAGCAGCAGAACACCGGCCTGGACGTGGGCAGCATCATGGGCGGGCTGCTGGGCGGCGGCCTGCTGGGAGGCTCCACCTCCAGCCAGCAGAGCGGCAACGTCGGCGGCGACCTGCTCACCGGGTTGCTGGGGGGCGGCTCCTCCGCCAGTTCCAACAGCAGCTCCTCCGGAGGCTTGCTCAGCGGGCTGCTGGGCGGCCTGTTCGGCGGGAAATAAGAGCGGATAAAAAAGAGAAGGCTCCCTTGGGGGCCTTCTTTTTTGCGCAAAAAGTGGGGTGGGTCGTCCTCCGGACTGGCTGCCGTCAGGTCTGGAGGAACTGCCGGATGACTTGGAGATTCTCCTCCGTGGGGCGGGCGCCGTCCAGGCGGAGGATGGGGCAGGTCAGCCCGGCGAGGCTGGCCTCGATCTCCTCCGGGCCGCGGCCGGCGCACTGGGCCCGAAAGGCCTCCTGCTGGGCGGCCATGTCGCCCCCGGGGAGTACTCTGTCCCCGAAGCGCCGGATCTCCCGGTCCTCCAGGCGGCGCAGGCGCTCGGGGGCAGGGGTGTCCAGCACTACGGCCAGGGTCAGCAGGCCGGAGAGGGCCGGGCCCCAGTTCAGCCGCACGCAGGAGAGCACAAAGTCCGGGTGGGCTGCGGCGTCCCGGAGCAGGGCGGCGGCAGCCTCCTCCTTGGAGACGGGATGGGAGAAGGGAAAGTGCTCCCGGTTTTCAGGGAGACCGGCGCCCTGGTGGTCTAACGCCCAGCGGCGGTCCTCCGCCTGGTCCGGGAAGTAGTAGTCCTCCCCGTCCATCTCGAAGAGGGAAAGCTCTCGGGCCAAAGCGTGGGCCAGGGTGGATTTCCCGGCCCCGTTGAGCCCCAGCACGGCGACGGCTACCGGCGCCAGGGCCTTCTCCATATACCCGCAGGTGAAGGGGAAGAAGTCGAACTTCTTCGTGCCGGTGTGGGTGAAGCCGTGGGCCTCATACCACCGGCGCAGCCGGGCGTTCTCCTCCACCAGGCCGAGGGTGAGCTTCTGCGCCCCGGCGGCCCGGGCCTGTCGGCAGGCATGGGTGAGCAGGGCCTCTCCGAGCCCTTGATGGCGGCACGCGGGAAGGACGGCCAGGTTGTTCAGCTCCGCCACGCCGGGCTCCGGGAGGGCCAGGGAATAATAGCCCACCAGGGCGCCTTCCCCGCTGAGGGCGGTGAACATGGGGCGGCCTTCCTCCCACTGGGCTGCCAGGCGCTCCTCCGTGACCGCAAAGGAGGTGAAGCGGGGGGCGTTTTCCCGGGTGAAGCCGAACTCCTCCGCCACGGTGGCGAAGGCCTGGCGGATAAGGGCCGCGCAGGCGGGCAGGCCGGCGGCAAACGGGATGATGGCGTTTTTCATGTCGGTATTTTACACGATTTCGGCGCGGCCCGCATCCAAATTCGGCAAATTTCTCTCCGTCTTTTCGCGCTTGCCAGTCGGCACGTGAAATGATATGCTAATGGCCGCTCCGTATACGTGGCTCAGCCACTCACAACCAATAAGGAAAGAAAAATGTCGATACAGACAAGCAGAAGAGGGTTTCTCAAAGGCGCCGCCGGACTGTCGGCGCTCGGCATGGCGGGATGCGGCACGTTCTG